>Ga0187851_10004685_pt1 | contig 11113 bp, 17 predicted proteins | sample June2016WEW_6_10_FD_132997 | JGI IMG/M metagenome (GOLD analysis project Ga0187851, IMG submission 132997) | Peatland microbial communities from SPRUCE experiment site at the Marcell Experimental Forest, Minnesota, USA - June2016WEW_6_10 | ecosystem: Environmental > Terrestrial > Soil >... | reverse complement strand
ATCTTCTGACATTAGGGAAGCCTCTTTTGTTGCCCAAACATTGTCTAGATAACATGTTTGTAACAGAGGAGGCTTCTTTTGTCTTCAGATCTCTTCACCTTCACGCATAATCCGGGCTAGGGCAACAACTGGCCAATTGCGGCGTTAGATGGCTGCGACCGGATATGCCAGACGAAATCCGATCCTGGTGTTCTGAACGATACTCCCGGAGGTGCGATCAGGTTCCGTTTGAAATGAAGGGCAAAACGCGCCTGCTGGAGTTGACCATCACATCGGTTCAAATGGCCTCTGAGCGCCTAACCGAACTACTCGTCATTGGCTCGGACGTCACCGAGCGAAGCGCCTTGGAGATCCAACTCCTCCAGGCGCAGAAACTGGGGTCAATTGGGCAACTGGCGGCCGGTATCGCCCATGAAATCAACTCTCCGACGCAATACATTGGGGACAATTTGCGGTTCCTGAAAGATGCTTTCCAAGGCCTGAAGAGTCTGCTGGCGAATTATGGGCGGCTCTTGGTGGCTGCGAAAAGCGACACCCTTTCTGGCGAAGCCGTGCAAGAGGTGGCAACGGCGGTCGAGCACACCGATGTTGACTACCTACTCGACCAGTTTCCGCAAGCCATCGATCAGGCCCTTGAGGGCGTCGAGGGGATCGTCAGGCTGGTGGGGGCAATGCAAGAATTGGCTCACCCTGGCAAGAGAATCAAAACTCCACTGGACCTGAATCGCGCGATTGAGAGCACGATTACAATGGCGCGCAACGTATGGAAATACGTGGCCGACATGGAAACCAACTATGACTCCTCCTTGCCCATGATTTCGTGCCTGCCCGGCGAGTTTAACCAAGTGAACTTGATCGTCAATGCCGACGCCATAGGCGATGTTGTCGGAGAAGGAAACGTCGGCAAGGGAAAAATCAAGGTACAAACTCAAAATTGCGGGGAATGGGCAGAAATCCGTATCCGGGATACAGGTTCGGGAATCGCGGCCAAGGTACGAGGCCTCATCTTCGATCCCTTCTTCACGACCAAAGAAGTTGGCAAGGGCACCGGGCAGGGCTTGGCAATCTCACGCAGCGTGGTCGTCGATAAACACGGCGGCAGTATTCAGTTCGAAACCTGAAGAGGGGCAGGGCACAACTTTTGTCATACGCCTTCTTCACGATGGCGAAGCTCTCGCCGCCAAGGCGGTCTCAGGGTGAAACCGCTGAAACACTGAGACCTGGGACCAGCCTCAAAATTCCGGCGTGACAAACCGAGCGGGCTGCTTCCCCACATTCGTCTTCGTCAGTGGCGAAGATCTTTGCACGCTATTTGGCGCGTGGGCTTCTGATTGACTATCCGTGACCGATCACCAAGCTGTCTCTTGCCGCCTCGACGACCTCGGTTGAGACAGTATTAAGTTGGTTTACGTCGAGTACGCGTTCGATCTGGGCGAGAATTCGTGTCAAGAGGCGGAAGTTGCCGCCGGTCATTCTGATCAGCTTTGCGATGACATCCGGGGCGAGTGGCTGGTCGGGGAACGTAACGCCTGTAGGGGTCCAGCGCTGATCCAGGAGCTTTTGCATTTCAACAGAATCGAGCGCGCGGAATTCGTGAACAAAGCCAATTCTAGAATAGAACTGAGGGAAGCGAGCGACGCGCTTCTCGATGCCAGGCATTCCGATTAGGACCATGCCGGCCTTGCCCTAATATCGGCTGACTGTCAAGTTTAACTTGATCGGCATGAAAAGTGTTGACTCTCCATCGGGCTAAATGGAAGTCGCCATCGTCTGGACATCGGACGAATTAGTTGGTGTACTACACCCTTGAAGAGGAACGATAGGAAGGAGCCTTGTGTCCAGAATCATGCTGGGGGTCATTTGTGGTTTAGTGTTCGGCGCCATAGACATCGGAATTATGCTGCCGATGAGCTTCCCTGATAAGAAAGCTGCAATCACCGCTGCTTTCATTGCGCGGTTTGGGATTGGGTTCGTGATCGGGGCGGCCCGTCTGCCTTGGCCCGGCTGGGCTGTCGGCCTATTCTTTGGTTTGCTGCTGAGTATTCCCGATGCTCTCATTACGAAGGCTTATGCGCCGATCATCGGCATGGGAGCTGTAGGCGGAACTGTCATCGGCGCTCTCGTCGGAAGATTTGGGCGTTAGACTCAACGCATCTGACTTGATAGGCAAATTCATGGCCGTTTATTTCCAGCCCTAAACTCAAACCGCCCCCCGCCACCCCCGGCCACCCCCGGAGCTATGTTGCGCTACGACGGGTGGCGTTGGTACTCTCTGAGCTTGCCTCCACTGTGCACTCGCTTCGCCTTGCTATCATGGTCGCGTGTCCGGGGCCAAACTCACTGTCTTAATCGCTGTGTTCTTCTTCACGAGCGTGATCAGCGTCGTGACTGGCAGCACATCTTTGATCACAGTTCCAGTCATGATTGCCCTGGGCATCGATGTCGTTTTTCCTCAATTAAGTTCTTCCTCAATCACGGTCAGGGACATGAACTCGATCATCTTAAGACAAAGCCATGTCCAACGAATTGAGCGCGCGTGCACGGTGTTGGGCTGTTGCGTCTTCGGTTAGCTCTTCGAGTGCGGGACGGTTGTAGTGGTACATGCGTTTGATTCTACCGCCACCACTTCAATTTCCCATTCTTCGGTGTCGAAATCAGCTGGAACCGCGGTTGAGGTGCCGACTTCCCGTATGGAGGCGGTCGCCTCCAAGAGGCGTTGGAGTTCCCTCTGCTGATTAACCTGGCTTAGAACGGTCTTTGCGGTTTCGGCGAGGCGATCGGAGCTCTTGTCCAGTGCGAGAGCGGACTTTTCAAAATACGCAGCGGCCCTGCGTGCAGGAGTTTATCCTCATTCTTTTTCGACAGGCTGGTGAGTACGACGACCGGAATCTCGGCGGTGGCGGGATTGGCTCTAAGCGCCTTCAGGACCTCCTGGCCACTGAGCTTCGGTAGCAGCATGTCGAGCAGGATAATATCAGGCAGTTCGTCATTGGCGACGCGCACGGCTTCCTCGCCGTCGGCGGCGGCGCTGACCCGGTACCCAGCTTTGGACAAAGCGCGCTCGTTGGCCATGCGGAGAAACTTGCTGTCCTCTACTGGGAGCACTTTGGAGTTCTCTGCCACACGCAACCCTCTGTCAGGTTCATCGGCTTAGCGGCGGAAAGGTTGAGGGGGCAAGGCGACGGAAGAACCACAATACGCTAGAGTAAGGTTTCGCAGCTACGCTCCTGGTGGGTTTAACGTCATTGTTACGACTGTCTCCGGCTTGCCTGTGCCCGGACTTGCAATTCGGAAGCGGCGGCTCGCAGCTCGTCGGCAGCCTCGTCGGCCGCTAGAGGCTTGCTGAAATAGTAGCCCTGAATTTCGTCACAACGATGTTCCCGCAGGAATGACATTTGGGCTTTGTTTTCGACGCCTTCGGCAATCACCTTGAGGTTCAGGCGCTTGGCCATGCTGATGATTGCACTTGTGATCGCGGCGTCATCCATGGCCGGCAGCGATTGCGGTCCACTGAGTCGGTCGGCCCATCCCAACGGCCATTGATGGTCTGTCCCGGTTATGGCCTAGCTTCATAGACCAAATTGAACGGCGTTTGCGTGGCCCGCCGGAAGCGGCTAAAGCCGGCGGAGTTGACAACTTTCTGCACTTGCTTCTCGCCTTCCTGAGCGCCCAGACACATCCCCACTTCCTGCGATCGAGAGCAAGGTGTGCGCTGGTCAACTTATGCCACAAGCATCCTCCAAAACTGCCGGCTTTCATAGCGCCACACCATGCCTGATCTTCGACGGCACGGCAGCGGAAGAGCCAAATTTAACTAATTTAGCAATGGATGCTGAATTCTGTTGCGAGCGAAGCACTATCGCTGCGCGGCGAGGGAGCGTTTCTTAACGATAGCGTCGTAGATGTTTTTCTCCACGTCCGCCACATCCGCCGTCGTGTCCAATACGAGATCGGCATAGCTCTTGCTGGTCGGCAAGTATTGTCGCGCTGCCGGTAAGACCGTATTTTCGTATTGCCACAGAATGAGGTCTATCGAGCGCTGACGCTCAGTGATGTCTCTAACTTTTCGGCGGTGGAAACAAACCTCCTCGGGAGCCTCTAAGTAGATGGATAGGTCGAAGTGCGTACGTAGTTCCGCAAAATGCAGGGCCAGGATGCCTTCCACGATCAGCAAGGAATCGGCGGGGATATGTTCGTGCCGGTCGCTCACGCGCAAGTGCTCGGCAAAGTCGTAAATGGGAGCCTCGATGGCCTTGCCCGCAGCATAGTCATAGATATGGCGCTCCAGCAGCGTCACATCGATTGCATCTGGCGTGTCGTAGTTCAGCTTTGCTCTTTGTTCTAATGGAAGATTGCTCAGTCCAATGGAGTAGGTTTCCATGGAGAGGACGTGCCCGTTCAGACGAGAGGCCACGCGCTTGGCGACGGTCGATTTACCGCTGCCGGACGGTCCAGCCAGTCCAACGATGAAAATATTGTTCTGAAGCGGCATGGTATCCATGATGGCTTGAGGTCTCGCAGTTCCTGCTTCTTGACTAAGAATACCTCGAAGGCGCATTTGGTTGCGTCTAGGGTCTGCCACCCGTGGTCGTTCCATGGGCGAGCTCCCTCCCGAACACTATGATTTGTTGATGGTTTGGCTAAGGGCTTTCGCTTCTGGCAAAGACCTGTTCGGCTTGGTGCCCGCGAAAAGTTACATCCCAACTGGTTATCGTTTCAGCTAAACTGTGGCCCTCCTTTGGGTGCAAGCTGGCAGGAGGCGGGAGAGATAAGACGCGTGCACGAACTAGTTCAAATCCTGCTCGATCATACATCTGCCGCGTGATTGTCTTCAGGCGATTGATGTGGCCTCCGCCCGGACCATCGCCCCAGTTCTGCTCCACGGCCGCCCCTCGTTGCATGAGTCTTTCCTGTCTTTTTAAGACGGTTAATGTGTTCCTCGACCGGTCCGTTGCTCCAAGGCTCAGTTACCGCTGCTTCGACGACGCGGAGGTCTTGTTGCGAAGACCGTACGAAGCGCGTCAGTGCATGAATGCCTGGCCTTCTGCGCCTGAATAGGCCTCTTTCTCCCGCCTTCTCAAAACGAGTCGAATCAGAGCCGATACAACCACCCCAGTGGATAACCAGCCAAACCAGTCCCCGAACAGCTGAAACAAAGTCCAGCTATGGCCGGTCGGCACCTGCGCGGCCAGAGTCACAAAAGGCGCTAAATCGCTTCGCCGCTCTGCGAGGATTCGTCCCCGGCCGTCGCTCACTGTCAGATAACCCCTCCCCGCAGCACGCAGCACGCTGAATCCGTCCTCGACGCCACGCATGATCGCCATGTGTCCATGCCAGCCGCGATCCACATTGAAATCCCCGCCCGGAACCAACATCAGGCCGATATCGGACCTCCCGTATTGCCGCGACAGAGGTGTGAAATCCATATCCTTGCAAATGGCCACTCCCCACATCCCGGAGGCTTCGTTTAAATGCAGCAAAGCTTTGCCAGGGGTGAAATTCAGCTCAAACGGCGGAAGCAGATGCTCCTTGTTGTAGCTCGCCACCGCGTGGCCCCGCCGGTAGACCCTTGCCTGATCGAAAGCCGCGCTGGCTGTTTCCCGATTTACGCCGAGCACGATCATTACGCCGCTCTCATCGGATAGCCGCTGCAGGATCGCATCGCCGGTGGCAACGTTTGAATCTGTCAGGGTAACCAGTCCTTCCTGCGACAAAATGACCTTCGAGCCGCCGGCAGCGAGCTCACTTGCTTTTTCCGCAAACGCCTGCAGAGTCGGTTCCGGATCCGATCCGCCGCCCGGAACTCTTTTGTCGGAGACCGCCAATCCGGCGTGCACCTCCGGCCCAGGTTGCGGCACCCGGAGCCGCACCGCGCCGAAGATCAACACCGCTACGACCGTGCCCGCCGTCACGGCGAGCATCCGCCGCGACTGCCGTGAGGCAGTGCGCCGCAGAAAAAGTGCGATCGCCAGTCCCGCCGGAAGCAAAAGGAGCACGAAGCTCATTCCCCACGGTCCGGCCAGCGATGCCAACTGCAAGAACGGCAAAAAACTCAACTGGGAATACGCAAGGGATCCAGCCGTACCGTGCGGCCACGCAAAGTTCCGCACGAACTCGAATGTTACCCAGGACGCAGGAAAACTCACGAGCGCGCTCCACGCGGCTCCGCGTAAAACCAGCGCTCGAAATAGCAGCACTGCCAAAGCGAACACTGTCGCTTCAAGGCCGAAGCCGCCTAGCCACGCCATCGGCGGCAGACCAAGATAGTGCATATACCCCCACAAATTCAGACATCCCACCAGCCACGCTACACCTGCAGCCAGCGCACCACTCCGCCACGGGCTTCGAAGCGCAAACCAAAGCACAGGCAACGGCGCCACCCACAAGAAGGGCCAAACCGGCTCCAGTCCGTTACCGAAAAACATCATAGCGGCGGTCGCCGCTACCGCCAACACCCCCTCAACCAGCCGACTCGACCTACCTGCGAATTCCACGAAAATACCTCCGAAATGAACGATTGCAAAACGCACGAAACTCCTCTGGCTCCATCGCCACGCGGCCCCCCAGATAGAGCATCACCATACCCTGTAGCAGCGCGCCCATTTCGAACGTGATCTCCCAGGCATTGTCTTTGCGAAAATGCCCGCTCGCCATTCCATCCTCGATCGCTTCGGCCGCCACGTTCGCCGTTGGCGATTGTCGCGTTTTGAAATCCACAGGATACTGGCGTGCTCCCGCTCGCCGCGTCATAAACATCAACTCGAAGAGACGCGGATTCTTCAGGGCATATTCCAGGTAAAGATCCAGAATCGTGTTGAGGCGTTTCTCGATGTTCTTCGATTTTTGAATGCCGGACAGACGCGCCGTCAGTTCGCCGAACCCCGCATCCGCCAGGGCATTCAACAGACCCGCCCGGTCTGGGAAATGCCGGTACACGGCCATGGCTGTAATGCCCGCTGCCTGCGCCACGCGGCGCATGGTCACCGCTTCCGGCCCTTCCTGATCCAGAAGTAGCCGCGCCTCCTCCGCAATTCGGTGTGCTGTCGATTTCGCCATGTATACACTGTACACATTGTAGTGTACGGCGTATACACGATTCAAATGAAAATGCAGGGACAGAATCTTGCTATCGTTACCCGGAAACTCCATCCGAGTTGAAAATGCAGAGGTTCCGCGCATTCATGAGATCCTGTTGCTACCACGATGATCTCTCTTTGTCGTTGCCCCTTTCGCTCTGGTCGGCTCCAGTTTTCGAACCCGTTCTGCCCGGCAGGCGGAGATCCTCGCGCTTCGTCACAAATTCACCGTTCTCCAGCAATGGGGATGGACCTGCGAACTGCGCCTCAGGGAAGGCTTTTCAGGGGCATCGGATTCCATCTCACCCGCCAGCGCAAGGAATCTCCATAGGCAGTATCAAAGCGAGGATTCCGCAAGCTGGGGAGCTACGCCGCCAGTGCGACCACGGGTGCCGGGCCTGGGTCCCATGGCTCCGGCGTCGTGGCAACCAATGGAACGATCTGCTCCGATCCGCAGAGCCTGCGGCGCCGTCCGCTTGACGACGAAACCGTTTTGCAATTCTCGCAATAGACAGCCTTTTCCGGCGGGATCCACACCAGACCGGGTTCCGTCCGGATCATCCGCACGTTCCGCATAACCCCTCCAGGAAATCACCTGTAGAAGGATTGGCTAGGACTGGGCCTGCGGGTCTCTGATTCGTTGCCGGCCTCAAATCCAGGACCCTTGGCGACCTCGCCGAAGACTTCGCAGTATCAAACAGTCCACGGCCGCTTGAGGTGATCCAGGTCCCGCTATACAAGCTTGTTTGCGATAAGACTGTCGCCACAGACGATCACGGCTTCTTTAGAAGGACGCGGTTTCCATTGCAGCAGTTCGAATGCTTTGCGACAATCAAGCTGCTCTCGCTTACCGAGCATGGGTTTCAGAGCGCGCATGTTCTCCTGGAATAGCGCTAAAGCTTTGACCACGAAATCGGGCAGCCGCCGGTTGGGAATAGATTTGCTGCGATCCGGAAAATGCTGTCTGAGTAGCTCTGCGATGTCTTTGAACCAAAGAAAATCCCCAGCACCGATGAACCTCTGGTTCGCGGCCTCCAGCCTCACCATCGCGCGAAGAAAGTCCAGGATTCGTAAAACTCGGGTGCCTGACTTGAGCAAGGCGGTCACTTCCGACAAATAGAACCAATGATTCTTGATTAAAGCGGTCAACAACGAGTTCGACGGCTCAGCGGACGTGCACCGGTGAGCGTCCGCACACCCAAGCCTACTGGCCTCGCTGGCAGATCAGACCGGCAGGCGCAAGCGTCGATGCGGACTGGTGCCTTTGAAGTCCTCAGGCGATGAGCATCTCCTGTTCAAACTCATTGGGGTCGCGAAGCGGCCTCAGCTCTCCGCGCTGCACGGCGTCATCGGTGACGCGAAAATGATACCGGCCTAGCACATTGAAATGTTTCCTGCTCAGCGGGGAGAGCCGCGCCACGTCCTCCGGCTTCACGGTGATGGCGTTCGCGCGGAGGTGAGCCAAGACAGCGTCCATGTAGCGCGTGGTCCACAACACGAGCGCGTTGACCACCAGCCCCAATGCCCCCAACTGATCTTCTTGTCCTTCCCGGTATCTCTGGCGCAGTTCACCGTTCTGGCCATGAAACACGTGCCACGAGAGGCCATTCCGACATTCGTGCCGGTTTGGTTGCGTCAAGCAATGCTGCCCACGAATCAGATCCGACGGTTTCAAGTTCCCATCTGCAGAGAACCCGCCACGCGGAGGAACTCATCCCAGTTTGCGGTGATCAACTCGCGTTGCAGGCTTTGGCGGCGGAACGCGAAACCGATCCCGGTAGTAAGAGCCGCGAGGCACCCACAGGGCAAGACAAGCGGCGCGGGTACCGACGGCGGTGGCGAGTTCGGATGACCCAACAGCGCGGCCACTTTTTTGGGACGTCGATGATGATTGTGGGCCTTGCGCAGCTCTTCGCGCTGCACGACGGAAAACTGAGACTCGACGCCTCAACATGCTCACTGGCGCAAGTAGAAGCGTAGCGACACGATACAAGCTTGTGGGTTCCGGAAATTCTGAGCCGTTAATTCCGGAAATTCTGAGCCGTTCGGCTTTGGGTGAGACCTCCTCTAAGTTTAGATGCCGTGTGCGACCTGATAGAGGGCCTCTTCTGGGAGTTTGCATAGGGCAGGTTTTCTTCGCTCCTCGTCGCGGACGTTCTCGGCTGGCCGCCGATCAGCGGACGAAGTTGATCGCGAGCGCCGGAGTGATTGAGGCATGGGTATTGTGGGAAGCTGGAATCACTCTGGTGCCAACGAGTACGCCCAGATTGGGCTTCCAACTGTATTCGATTGCCGGCGCGAAGGCGAACACTTCGCTGGAGCCGGAGTCCTTCTGGATCCAGGGTGAATTCCGAAGGCCATTGCTATCGAGCATGTCATATCCGGTGCTACGCGTATTCCCGTTGTGGCGGTAGGTCGCGTCGAGAGCCAGCACCCACTTCCGCGTCAGGCTGTATTCCCACGACGCATCGACATAGAAGGAGCCGCCGGGCTTGGCGTGTCCGCGGAATCCTGCGGCTGTGCCGTAAACACTCACACCTTCCACATTCACCTGGTTCGACAAACTCTGGGTCACGTTGAAACGCATGCGCAGAATGCGGCGATTCGGCAGCCAGAGATATGTCTGGGAGTAGAGCGCCAACGTCGTGGTGTCGGCTCCGCTGCCGAGTCCGTCGCTTGGCCGGTCGCCCAAAGCATCGTATTTCCCGGTTGGCAACGTCTCCTGGACGGCGACAGAAATCGTCGGAATCCAACTGCCCTCATCAAACTTCGCCAGCCGGTATTGAGTTTGCAAGGTGAGATCGCCCATCCCCACGCCGGAACTGCTCGGGCCGGTGCTCAATTTATTGAAGCCCGCCGTGGGGACTAGGCCGACCGTGAGTCTGTCTGTGACGCCATAGTTCACGTAGGTCAGCGAACCGAAGCCATTCGAATGTGCAGCAATGACATCGTAGAGATAAGGCTCAATCAGAAAGTGTCCGCGCGGTAACGTCGCGGCAGAGGGAGCCAGCATTGGGCCGGTCCACCATGCATCGTCGAGAGACTGGCGAACAACGGACGATGGCGGCGAGGTCTGCTGCTCTTGAGACTCTGCGGTCGCAACCGTAACGAATAGAGCAGCGACCATTAGCGCTGCAACGCGAACAGATCCCCGCATGATCGAAAGACTCCTGCTGGTGTCAGCGGTCAGACGAACGGCTGCCATTGATTCGAGCGTTGTAGAGCTGGATGTAGTCGGGCGGAGCGACTCCTTCGGCTAATCGGTCGTCGGGTATGGGCGCCCCAGATGTCCACTCGAGAGGCAATACTCCAGCCCATAGCGGCAACCCATAGTCGCTCTCGTCGTCGAGCGCCGGTCCACTTCGCACCTTTGCCGAAGCTTCCTCGATTGCGAATTCAAGCACCGTTGTCGCTTTCAATTCCTTCTCGCTGGGCTTGCGGACATCCGCCCACCGACCGGCGATGAGATGTTCGGAAATCACACGCAAGGCCTTGGTCTTCTGCTCCGCATCTGCGATCTTCCGCGCGGTTCCGAATGCAACGACGGAACGGTAGTTCATGGAATGGTGGAATGCAGAGCGCGCCAAGACCAAGCCATCGACGAGGGTCACGCTTACACAGGCTGCGACGCCGGCTTCGAGTTCCCGAAGCATGCGGCTCGCGGCTGAACCGTGGAGATACAGTTTTTCTCCGTCCCGACCATACAGCGTCGGAATCACGAAGGGCTGACCATCGATACAAAATCCCACGTGAGAGAGATAGCCCGCATCTAGAATTTGGTGAATGGCTTGCCAGTCATGCGATCCTCTATCGGGGATGCGCCGCAGTTCAGTGCGCTTTGTCAGATTCATCTTTCCCCCGCGTCTGGTCTGAGATCCAGTTGGCTTCCCAGGTCTTGCCTCCATCGTCGGAGAATGCCTGCTCGAAATGGACCGAATTCGGAGTGACGTCCGACCAAACATATCGAACCAGGACAGCTCTGTGATTAGGCCCAACTGCTTCCGTGTCGAAAAACTCGCCTCGTCCGTTCTTGAATT
>Ga0187851_10004683_pt1 | contig 11117 bp, 8 predicted proteins | sample June2016WEW_6_10_FD_132997 | JGI IMG/M metagenome (GOLD analysis project Ga0187851, IMG submission 132997) | Peatland microbial communities from SPRUCE experiment site at the Marcell Experimental Forest, Minnesota, USA - June2016WEW_6_10 | ecosystem: Environmental > Terrestrial > Soil > Wetlands... | reverse complement strand
GGCCTAAATAAAATATCAGAGAATGATTTTAATGATCAACGTGAACCATGATAGTGAATCGCTAGCAGAAAAGTATGACAAAGTAAGCAAATATCAATACATTAACGGGCTGGCTTTAGTAGAACAGTGAAAGATCTCATCCAAACATAAGGTCTTGGACGTGGGCTGCGGAACTGGGCGTCTCACATTAAAACTGGCGGGCAAGGTTGACCATATTGTAGGTATTGATCCTTCTCCACAAAGAATCGAAGTAGCCCATAGAAAACTCACTAAAATGGATCTTGGAAACGTAGTGTTTGAGCTTGGAAGCAGTGATGACATCGGCCGCTACGGTGAAGACATCTTTGATATCGTATACCTGAACGCAGTTTTTCACTGGATAAATGATGAAGAAGAAGCGCTGGATAATATCTACCAGGTGCTAAAGCCCGGTGGAAAGCTTGGTATATGTACCGGTGACAAAGACCATCCGTTCACGGAAAAGGTAATATCAAACGAAGTGCTCAGAAGAGCTGGTATCATTGATGAAGACGGAGATTTCAGCGCTCCGGTAAATACAGTAGAACTGGATCCATTGTTACGAAAATCGAGTTTTAGGGTCATAGAAATAAAGCGAAAAAAGATTCAAGACATTTTGATACGCCTGCTGAGTGCCTGGAATACGTCGAAGCGAGTTCCTTTGGGAATTTTCGGGGCAACATTCCGATATCAGTAAGCGAAAAAATAGAGGCTGAAATCATGGCAGAGTTGAAAAAATACCAGACTCCAAAAGGTATAGAAAACGTTTATCATGATTTGTTCGCTCTTGCTGAAAAATTACTTTGATAATGGTCATAATATGAAGCTTAATACTTCGTCCTACGAGTTAGACATTCAGACTTAAAATTATATTTTTAAATATATTAACACTATTTTATATAAATATCAATTCGTGAATTCGTTAAAATTTCCAAAACCAAATCATTAGAACAATATTTTAACTTGCAAGGTAGCTATTAAGAAGAAAAGCTTTTAATCTTGAGTTATATAAAAAAACTATATTGTAAAGCAGAACGTAACTATCATAAAATAATTGATACATAAACAGTGAGAAAAATAGAAACATAATATTTATCAGAAAAACTATTAGCTCTCTATCCTATTTTTTGCAGTGAATGAAAAAATCTAGAATCAATCAGATCTTACAAAATTTTCGGTACACTGGCAACAAACTATTAGGATTCTGAAGAATATGTAATTCGAGCAAAAAAATTATAGAAAATTCCGATAAAATCATAATTTTATGCTAGTTGTTTATGAAATTTATGTTGGTAACTCTTTTTAATCAGATGCAGATCGGAATTTACTATAATAAATATATCAGCTATAATATAATATTAACTTGCACGTATTAAGGGTAGCCACAGCCTCAGCGTTGCCGTAGCCTCACCAGCCACCCCAACCGAGGCAGCCGCTGTAGCAGCCCAAGTATGGGTAACCGCTCCACCCACAGCATCCATAACCGCCGCCCCAGTAGGGCCAGCCGCCCCAGCCCCAGCCGCCATAGCCACAGCCGCCATAGCCACAGCCGCCATAGCCACAGCCGCCATAGTCCCAGCCACCAAAGCCGCCGTGACCATGACCACCGTGATGTGCACTAGCTGCCACAGCTGTCAAAGACACTACAAAAAAAGCTGCCAGCAAAATGGATATTCCTTTCTTCATTCCACTAGAAAATAATTTCAACATTTATTTCCACTCCTATTTTATTAAATTCGATACAATGTAAATCAGTTTAGGACTCATGGAATTTAACAACAAAATAAGTAGTTGCTAAATGCGTAAGTTCTGAAATTTCAATAAACCACCAGATTTTATCACAAGCTTATAACTGTCTACATACAACTAGTGAAAAATCGGAAGTTTATCAAAATTCTCTCTAGTTCATAGCACATGCCTACTCAATACCAAAATCCAGTGATGAAATGTAAAAACTACTCGATTTTGGAACAGAGCCATGCATGTAATGGAAGTGATTTCTAATTGTATCGTGTATAGATTATTATTTAATGAATATAAAATTTGATGAAATATAAATACGGAAAGTTAATTCCTAATATTAAATAGTTTGCAAAAATATTTGGCAATAAAACTATTTACTTGATATTAATTTTAACTAATGACAAAATAATAAGTGCTGCAGAAAACTCAAAACAGAAATAGAGCAATATCGATTACCTTAAGAATGTCGATATTGCCCGGGAAACTAGATGACAAACCTTTTTTAATTATACATGGAAATAACATCTATCAAATAAAATTAACATCAGTAAAATATTATTTGTGTATTTAGTGAGATAATCAACCCGATGCTTTAAAGCTTATTTTTCCCTAATTTTTTAACTTATTCTGCTAATAGACCGAGCAATTTCTGTTTATCAGTAAAAAGATCGTGCGCACCAGCACAAATAATTCTCTATTAATTCGTCAATTCGCCAAAGACTCAGATTAAAAATTCAAGTGATACATGTATATACCATTTCCGAAGGAAATCAAAAAGCGAGCTAAAACCTAAGAAGCTCAGAACAATGATTCAAGTGATACATGTATATACCATTTCCGAAGGAATCAGAAAAGCGGGCTAAGACCTAAGAAATTCAGAGACATGATTCAAGTGATACATGTATATACCATTTCCTAAGGAGATCAATAGCAACAGGACGAAGGAATCGAAACGCAAGCTAAGACCTGAGAAGCTTAAAGTAATGATCCAAATGATACTGTATATAACATTTCCGAAGGAGATCAATAGCATTAGAATACTATTAAAATAAATGATCCGATATATATTTTCATTTTTGTAATGTAACAATAATTAAAAATATAAAAATATTTGCATCGTGAAAAATCTCTCTTGTTTACGGTTTCAACCATATTACTATATGCTAATACTAACACATTAATTTATAGAGCTTTTCACCACAAAAATCCAAACTCTTTAGACAATTAGTTATATAACACCAAATTACCATCTTATTACTGAAGTGTTAAAAAAATTATTCGATGGAATATAAGCTATTGTTTTAAGCCTGAAATCTTGATATAAAGTTTCTAATGCGTGTTCTTTAGAAGTAATTTTTGTTATTTGCTTTTTTCTTCCATAGCGCCCTTGAAAAACAATCGTTCCTTCGATGATTCCCAGTTGATCCAATTCTCCAAGAAGATCAGTCATTCGTCGCTGAGTTAGTGTATCTATACCAATAGCATCACAAAGCATTCGATATGCATTATAAATATTATTCGTGGTGTTTCCGTTACCAGAATCAAATATATATATACATGCAAGTAATGCTGTTTTTGATTGAATTGGTAGTGTTTTCACAACTTCTATCACTCTGTCTACTTCAATTTTTTCTTTAGCATCAATAACGTCTTGTTCTTCGATGCATACTTTACCACGTAATTCTGCTATTTCTCCTGAAACCTTTAATAGATCAATAGCTCTTCTGGCGTCTCCATGTTCCTGGGCCGCTAAAGCTGCGCATAATGGGGCAACTATTTTCGCTGTGGCATCAGGTTTTAATGCCATTTCCATTCTAGCTTTAACTATATCGATAAGTTGCTCTGCGTTATACGGATTTATTATAAGAGTGTTTTCGCATAATGTACTTTTCAAATGTGGTGGGAATCTATCACGAAGTTGTAATTCATTAGTAATACATATAACACATGGATACTGATTAGATAATACAGATTCAGTTCTTATTATTTTATTAATTATTTCAGGATTAACCGCTTTATCAAATTCATCGAGCACAATGAGTATAATTCCTTCGTAATTATTAACAAGATATTCAAAATATTTGATTTGTTTTGCTTTTGAATTTACGATATTTCGTTTTTTCTCATTCTTTGGAGATGGCAACCCTTCATTAATGTCTTGCAATATAGCATGAGCTGTTTCAGATCCATCACAGTTTATATCAATCACGCATAATTTTATATCACGATTTTCAGCTTCTTTCTTAATTTCTTCAAGCACCCACTTTGTTATTATGGTCTTACCAAGCCCTGGTTTACCATATACAAAAATATTGCTAGGCGACACTCCACAAAATATGTCTTTTAAATATTCAAAATAAGTTCTTATTTCATCATTTCGGTGTAAGATTTCATTTATTCCTTTTAATGTATAATTAGGTTTCAAAACCTGTTTGTTTACAAATAAACCTTTATCAGAATTCAGTATTTCCGACAATGATACTTTGTCTGACATGGGTTCTTCTCCTCGGAAGCGTTATACATAATTTGCTTAGGAAATATTTGTACTTATGCATTTGTTCTGAAGGAAACATCATGTCATCTAATCCATATCTCCTTAGGAAATGATATATATACACATAAAATGTGCATAGATACTTTTTTTCCTGTATGAAAAAAAATTAGCACGAAAACAAGGACCTTAATAAACTCATGATTATATCATATGTATTTTTTAATGAGTTTTTTATTTTACCTGTTTCTTTATTAATTTAAAAAATGAGGATGATTTATATTTTTCCTTACATATAACTGCAAAAACTAAATTTGTAAGTATTCTACAGCATTTTCGATTTCTTTGATTTTTTATTGCCTCGTACTTCCCTATTCACCATTTCTGAGTAAAATCACCGAGATATGCAATTGAAAGAAACTAAATGGAATATTAACTTTTGAAAAAACGAAAATAGATATTAGAAATTAATATATATATTATTAATTTAGTATATTAAAAGAAAAATTTGAATTGGGGATATAAGTGGATCAAAAAGAACCCGTAAAAATAACATTAAGTTGGATGCTTCATTGGATATTCGGATTATGTTTCATAGTACTCGCCTTAGGAATGAGTATACTACATGAATATTTTTCAGCAGTATTCATGTTTATGGTAGTTTTTGTATTATTTCCGCCGATTTCAAACTTGATCGATTCAAATTTGAATATTTCAATATCGGGAGCAATGAGATTTTTGATGGTGATAATCTTTTTAGCAGGATCTTTTGCTGTAGAACCTAATTATTCATCTTCGGTGATCACTGACAATCAGATTTCTTTAGGGTCTCATAGCATAACTCAGATGACAATGTTTGTTATTGGGATTGGAAATGATATGAGACGTTTCATATAGAGACTTGAAAGCTCAATTGGAATATGAATTAAGCTGTATCAATACATTAAAAAAATCATGGTAATTAAATAGTAACAACAATCCGAAGTGATTGAAATTTGATTGTGATGGCTTGGAGTATGAATATGATGCAAATACATTTGAAGGTTTACTCTGGTTAGAGAAAAAATGATTCTTCAAATTGTTAATGTTTTCTGTCTAATTTTTTTCCGGAGGCGTGATTGTAGCCAAAATCACCAAAATTGCAACCATAGTTTTTTTAGCCCCTGGTGCTTCTATAAGTTTTTGATTAAGCATCGTTTGAATATGGATAGCTTGTGCTTTTAATTGATTTGTTAATCCTTGATCCTGGCTTCATGCAATTGTAGGATATCCTTATTTCCAGGTTCTTTTAAGGTCTTCAAGTTCTCTTATCAAAGTTTCATTATGAATTTGTAAATCTTTAATCCTGGATTTTTGTAAGTCTAAGATATCATAGCTAATTTCATCGTCGTTACTCTTTGACGAACCAGAAAAAAGTAACTTTAGACCTGCTGTAATTGCTTATGTTAGAGTTTATTTTGATTTAGTAACTTGTAAGTATAGGTCCATTGGGATATTAATATTAATTCTTTTACGTCCAGTCATGATCTATATTTATACAGATGATTATATGTATAATTTTTCAATTTGTCTGTGTGCTATGTGGATTAATGAAGTTGGATGGGACAAAGATCAAACTGATTAGTATATAGATTGATACAGATGATATGAATCAAACGCAAAATCATACAGACTTAGAGATTATAGATGGGTATGTATGATATAGATCAAACCTATGATGCTATGGAAAATAATCTATTGTCATATAGATAAATCTTATAATCATACAGATTGATACAGATGATATGAATCAATCCCAAAATCATTATCTTATATGGAGTATACTTTTTATACTAAACTTAATTGGTAACTTAAGAGCGACAAATTACTATTTGCTATAGTTTGTTAGGGATAGCTTAGATCTAATGCAAACATTAAACCCAACCAGCGCTATTATTGGCCGTATGTCGAAAACTCTGTAAAATATAATTAATTTTCCAGCCTTTTATTTTACAATAAAAAAATGAAATTAGAACTGATGGTTATTTACTTTCCCAGGTTAATGAATCCTATTGGTTAAATTCAATTGCTTTGTCGTATGCTTTTATGGCTTCATCTGACTTGCCTAATTTCCATAGAGTTGCGCCTTTACTTATCCAAGCCATTGAATTCTGCGGGTTAATTTCAATTGCTTTGTCATATGCTTTTGTGGCTTCATCGGATTCGCCTATTTTGTTTAGAGAAACTCCTTTCTGGAACCAAGCATCTGAATTCCGCGGGTCAATTTTAATTGCTTTGTCGTATGCTCGTATGGCTTCATCTGACTTGCCTAAGTTAGCAAGAGCGGCGCCTTTATTGATCCAAGCATTTGCATCCTTCGGGTTAATTTCAATTGCTCTGTCAAATGCTTTTATAGCTTCATCGAACTTGCCTAATTTGCTTAGAGAAATTCCTTTCTGGAACCAAGCATTTGCATCCTTCGGGTTAATTTCAATTGCTTTGTTGTATGCTTTTATGGCTTCATCTGATTTGTCTAAGCTAGTTAGAGCAGTACCCTTATTGTACCAAGCATCATAATACTGCGGGTTAATTTCAATCGCTTTGTCGTATGCTTTTATGGCTTCATCGAACTTGCCTAATTTACTTAGATAAACTCCTTTCTGGAACCAAGCGTATAGTGCTTGTGGATTAATTTCAATTGCTTTGTCGTATGCCTTTATGGCTTCATCATGCTTACCTGAATCACCTAAAGCATTTCCTTTATTGTACCAAGCATCATAATACTGCGGGTTAGTTTCAATCGCTTTTTCATAAGCTTTTATACCTTCATCGAACTTGCCTGATTGGCATAGAGCATTTCCTTTGTTGTACCAATTTGTTGAAGGATTCGGTGGGTTGATTTGATCTGTAAATTTCGCAGCGTTTACGATGCTTATTAGGATTAAAATCGCCAGTACAGGGATTACTAAAACCATTCGGTTTGTATGCCTTCGACTTGCTTTATTAACTATCACTTTTTTCATTTTTCAGTCTCCTGATATTTGTTTATATATTAATTATGAAAAGCGACTAAACATCATACATATGGCTTAATACTTCGCAATATAAATTAAACATTTCCACCCCAAAATTATATTATTTATCTTATAAAAATATCATTGATGTTATTTTTATTATAGAACTTATCAGAACTTTTAAAGCTCCATTTGTACAATAATGTTTTAATTGCAAGGCAACTATTCAGAAAAAAATTGGTCTGAGTTCAGATACAAGCCAAGAAAAGCTGCGTTGAAAAGTAGAACATAACTATCAAAAAACAATGATTAATCGATTTTGGCATCAAGTCGCAGGTTCCGCAAAATCTTCTCCTCCATTCTAAAGTTTTTTATGATTTCTGTTTATCTGGAATCAGCAAATTCAAAAGATATCAATTTTATAATGATTATATGCTAAAAAATCTGCGTCTGAACTAGTGTGCACCCTACATTATAGTTGTGAAAATATGACAATCGTTCTGGAAAAATAAGGTTCAAACTTCGGGTTGACAATCTCGCTAATTACACAAACAATATTTTATGGTTGTTAATTTCATGTTGATAGTTGGAATCTCCATGTAAAATTTAAAAGCGTTAGTCCTTTAATTTTCAGGGCAATACTGATGTTCTTTAAGGTAATCGATACTGTCTTATTTCTTTTGGTTTCCATCAGACTATTACCTTGAGTCGTTGAACAAATTTGATTAATGAGTATATCATTCATTTTTGATAAACTGCAGTCCCACTGCAAAAATGAAAAATCTCATTAGTTCTACCCATGTGTCAGTAAACACAATAATTCCATTACATTTGGGAATACATTGCTTGGTATCAGATAATAAATGAGATGTAAAGATACGAAAAGAATTACAAAAAGGTGTGGTTTGGCAAAAAAGTTATTGGCTGGGGGTCTTCGACCGACCGATAAGTATAGGCTGGTTGGTAACTATTATATTTTCCATTGCTATTATCGCTAGTCATATTCATAACAAAATAAGTAAAACTGGTTACTTCATTCTTGCTTACCTAACTGGCGATGCACCAGGCTCCGAGTCTTTGGATAATTTCAGAACAAGAAAAAAGTAACTAACAACTGACAAGAATATAATTTCAAGTATTTTGCATACTTAACATTTTTGTACATAATGTAGATAAATTTTCATCTCGTGGATTTCAAGAAATCTCTCCAACAATTATGTTTTTACTTCATCTCAGAAAGGTATTCCTTGGAGAACATTTCTAAGGTTAGAATAAAGTAGGAAAGTAGAAGGGGGCCTATAATGATTCCAATTAATCCAAAAAGGGATACTCCAATGATAATTCCAATAAGGGATAGAAAAGGATGTATTTCTCCAACTCTTTTCTGGATCATGGGTCTAAGAAAGCTATCCACTATACTTACAAATATCCCTGCAGCAAGAATAGCACACCCTGCAGTATAATCTCCCAGGAGAAATTCAATAATGGTTGCTGGGACCCAGACTAAAGTTGATCCGAAAACTGGTAAAAAAGAAAGAAGTGTTGCTATAGAACCCCAAAGAAAAGCTCCCTGAATTTTTACGATCAAAAAAGTGATTGTCAGAATGGAACCCTGGAAAATAGCTACAGCCCCGTTGGAAATCATCGTTGTTCGGACTATTCTTCTGAACTCGCCCAGTAGAGTGGATGTATTTTCTTCATTGAATGGAACTGCTGCGTAAATCTTGTGTGCGAAAATTGAATCTTCTCCTGTTAAGAGGTAGTAAAACAAAAAATACATAATTAATAGGCCTATAGACTGCTGGCTCAGTATCTGAATTGAGCCAAGAATGAACTTACTCGCGTAATTAACGGTTTCAGAACCAATGCTCATAACTCTTTCTTGTATCTGTTTTTGGAGAACATCAGTCGGAATACTCAGCCCTGAAAAATAATTAGTGAGAAATTGGTTATCAGATCGAATAGATGTGATAATAAATGCCTGATTGAGCAAAAGCTGCTGAATTTCACTGATAATTATACCTAAGAGAAAGTACAATGGAACGAGTACAATACATATTGAAATAATTATAACCAAAAATGCTGCAATTTGTTTATTGAGCTTGGTTTTCTTTATTAAAAAATGATACAGTGATTTGAATATAATGTAAAGGATAAAAGCCCCTGAAAAATAGTTTAAGTAGGGAAGTGTAGCATAAATAACAACCACAGCAAGGAGGGTGATGGTTAAAAGGGCCAGTACCATTTTTACCATTCTTTCCATTGAATCTAATTGGGTCTTCTATTATAAAAATTCTATAAGCTTAAAAGTTCATCCTCTTTTGCCTAAAATTTGTCTCCTAATATCTTCTGGAAATGCCAAAAGTTAGCACTAGTTCAAATGGCAGTTGACTGCAATCAATCAAAACCCAGAAAATAATAAAAAGTCTCATGAAAAAAATCGTGATAGGCGGTGGGATTTTATTCTCAAAAAAATTAATAACTTTTGTCAGTTTACAGCTAGGTAGGCTCACAGACGATTAGAGATAATTGGAAAATAATCATGGATGAATTCGACGACAATAAGTAAGCAGGAGAAAGCTAAATATGAAGCATTAAGAATAATTACGAATGGTTGGGAAATAAATAAAAAATAGTGGAAGAGATTTGGAAGTATAAGGAAGTAAATTGGAAGCAAATTGGGTGCAAATAGAGGGTACTAGGAAGTATTAACAAGTAGTGGGGGATATGGAAGTTTCATATTGAATTAATTCCTCAAACTTCCACATGACGGTAAAAGGAAAGTACAAAATCAATGTTAATGCCTTGGAAGCTTTTGGAAGAAAATAGAAACATTAGGACTTATTCTGAATTGTTGAAAAATAAATTAAAAATAATGGAAGAGGCTGGAAAGTATAAGGAAGTAAATTGGAAACAAATTGGGTGCAAATAGAGGGTACTAGGAAGTATTAGTAAGTAGTGGGAAATATGGGAAGTTTCATATTGAATTAATTCCTAAAACTTCCACATGACGGCTGAAGAAAAGCACAAAATCAATGTTTGGTGTCCTGGAAGTCTTTGGAAGAACGTAGAATCATTAGGATACGATAGTCCCACAAAGGCCGTAATTATAGCATTTGAAAAGCTTATTGAATATCAGGAACTTGGAAGTCATCAGGAAGCATCTTTTCCAGAAATTGAAAAAAGACTTGAAGAGGCTCAAAATCAGATAGATGACTTGAAAAAAGATAAAGAGGATCTGATTGAAATGTACAATAAACATGTTCTGCAGGTCCAAACTCTTATCAATCAAAAATCGATAGAAGCGCCTGGAGCTAGAAAACCGTGGTGGAGATTTTGGTAGCTTCACTTCATCTATTTTTAAATAACAAATTGTGCATTATAAGCTGTAATAATCCCCAACTCAAAAAATTATCTATTGCTGTTTTTTATTTCTAGCTGGGTCCATTTTTGGGGTTTGACGATGTGTTTCGATGCCTTGAAAAAGTGCATCTTCTTCGTCCTGCTTCCCCTGAGCTAAATTATTTAGGCTGACCAAAGTATATATATATATTTGGATTGTTGTTTATCACGATAGTGATTCTATGCCATCAGCGCAAGTGGAAGAGTACCTGAAAACTATATATGATATCGCGGGCAAAAGTGGCTCGGCACGGACTACTGCGATAGCAAAATGCCTTCACTTATCGCCAGCAAGCGTCACAGAAGCGATTCAGCACATGGCGGACAAAGGCTTTGTAATTTACGCACCTTATAAAGGCGCTACTCTCACAAAGGAAGGGTTGATAATCGCGATTAAAATTAAACGGAAGCATAGGCTTCTGGAAGTATTTCTCACCGATACTCTCCACATAGATGAGAAAAAGGCACAT
>Ga0187851_10004680_pt1 | contig 11120 bp, 10 predicted proteins | sample June2016WEW_6_10_FD_132997 | JGI IMG/M metagenome (GOLD analysis project Ga0187851, IMG submission 132997) | Peatland microbial communities from SPRUCE experiment site at the Marcell Experimental Forest, Minnesota, USA - June2016WEW_6_10 | ecosystem: Environmental > Terrestrial > Soil >... | reverse complement strand
CTATGCCTTCGCCTCGTTCCGCGACGCGCTCGCCTTGATCGTGCGCGTCGGTTTCGAGGCGGAGGAGGCGAACCACCATCCCGAGATCGTCAACGTCTACAACCGGGTCTCGTTCAAGCTGAGCACCCACGACGCCGGCAATGCGGTCACCGAACGCGACATCGCGCTCGCCGGCCGCATCTCCGCCGTTGCGCGTCCGTTCCTCGCCGGGCGCTGATCGCCCGCCGGTTCAGTCGGCCGACTTTCGCCAAACGGTGAGCGAGACCCCCGCCTCGCGGTCGAGCCAGCGCGGCTCGGCCGCCCTCAGGCCCGCCGCGGCGAGCGCTTCGTCGACCGGAAGCCGGCCGCGGCCGAAGATCGGCAGGCCGCCGGGCAGCCGCGCCTGGGCGGCGCGGCTGAGCAGAAACCGCTCGTAGCCGAGCCCGAGAAACAGCGCGAAGACGTCCGGCCCGCCGAGAATCGCCGCCGTTCCGCCGGCGATTCCGAGCGCTTCGCAGGCGGCGGCGAACGACGCGCCAGCTGGATTCCACAGCACGGAATGAGGAAATTCAGAGTCGGCGGCGATCGCCGAGGCGTGGCGGGTGACGACGACGCGGCGCCGGCGCGGCGAATTCGTCTGGCCCTCGTGCGAATGTCGGCCGTGAACGAGCACCGCGGCGCGATCGAGCGCCTCGCTGAAGAAGCGCGCGTCCGCCGGGTTCTGCAGCGCCGGCGGCATGCGCCCGTCGGCGCCGGCGATCATCCCGTCGGCGGAGACGATGGCGTAGCCTTCGTAATGAAAATCGCCGGGCATCGACTCAGGCTCTCCATGGCGACGCGCTTCAGGACTCGCTCTTCGAGTCGACGAGCGCGAGAAACTCGCTGCGGGTGATCGGCTGGTCGCGGAAGACGCCGAGCATGCGGCTGGTGACGAGATCGGCGCCGTGACGGCGCACGCCGCGGCTCATCATGCAATGGTGGGTCGCCTTGACCACCACCGCGACGCCGCGCGGCTTGAGCACGCTTTCGATCGCATTGGCGATCTGCGCCGTCAGCCGTTCCTGGATCTGCAGCCGCCGCGCATAGATGTCGACGATCCGCGCCAGTTTGGAGATGCCGACGACACGGCGGTCGGGCAGGTAGCCGACCCAGGCGCGGCCGACGATCGGCGCGAGGTGATGCTCGCAATGGCTCTCGAAGGTGACGCCGCGCAGCACGATCATCTCGTCGTAGCCGTCGACCTCGGCGAAGGTGGTGCGCAGCGCCTCTTCGGGATCGGTCTCGTAGCCGGCGAAATATTCGCGATAGGCGCGGATCATGCGCGCCGGGGTGTCCTTGAGGCCGTCGCGGTCGGGGTCTTCGCCGATCCAGCGCAGGATGTCGCGGAAGGCGCGCTTGGCTTCGGAATCGTCGATCGGGACGGGCGACCGCGGCGCGGCGGAGTTCGGGTCGGCAGGCATGCGGCTTCCCCGGTCGCGCCGGGACGGCGCCTCATAGCTGTAGCCGCCGCTCGCGGGCCGCGTCAACGCGCCGCTTCAGGCGCCCGAAACGTTCAATTCACGCCGATCTGGTTAGGACGTCCCCACTGCATTTAGGGCGGCCGGCGCCCCGCGCGAGACCACTTGATTGGCCAAGCGCGACCCGAAGCGGCCGATGGCGGAACGGCGGCTTCGGGCAATTGAAATGCCGCAGCGGACGTTCGCGCGCGCCTAGCGTCGCGGCGGCTTTCGACCGAGCTATGCAAAATCACCCGCTTTCGCTTAAGAGCGGGCGCGCTCGGCGCAGTCTTCGCGATTTGCGCGCTCCCCGATGAACGGGATTGCGCGAGGACCGAGCGAAGCGAGCATCAGGGCCGCCCGGCAATGATGTAATCGCGCCGCGTCCAGGCGCCGTTCGGCGCGATTTTGCGGGCAAAACAGCCGCTTCTTCGGCAATAAAGATCGTAGCCATCCGCTGGGTTGCAGGATACGAAAGACATCGCGGAAGCGGGGGCGCCGGATGGTTCGCGCGATCGTCTTTCCATATTCAACCCACTAAAGAGCGGAAACCGCGCAATCGGTGATCGGGATCTTCTTATCCTCTATCCCTATTCCATTCGAGGTTATGAAACTGAGGTCATTGCCTCTAACATGTTTCAAGACGTAACCTTGGCATGACGTTCGATTGATATTTATGTCGTACAATGTCGTTAAAGTCACAATATTTGTTGCGGAAGTGTGAAACATGTATTTGTCTTCAAATTTAAAATTATCTCCGTTTAGGGTTGCATAGCTTGATGATGTGGACCCCGTCTGATCCTTGCACTTTGCCGTATAGTCGCTATGCTTACCAAGACGACCGAAAATGCCTGAAGAGTCGCCATTATTGCAGACGTTGGACATATTTAATTGTTGCGAATCGTTGGTAATAAAGACATCACCGGCGAGGGTGATCTTGATTTCCGTGTGCACGTGCTGTTGGCCGTGATTGAACTTTATGACAATGTTGCGATTGCCTTCATTTGCGTCAATCGGGACACTTGCGATGAAAAGAAGTATTATCGAAAGCAGAGGCGAAAAGAGCGCGTCTCCCAGGCTGACTTTCACCGTGCGTTCCTTTCGAGTTCTTGGTTAGGGCGGCGCCGGGTTATGGTTGCTATGACATTCTGCGATCCGGCGCCAAATCCCGAGTCCAAGCGGACCAATCGCTTCAATGGCTTACGGCGCCGATCGGCGCTCGGATCCGTTGCTGAATAACAAACCGCGCTTCAGCGTTCTCTCCACAAGAATTATTGTTGCGGAACGAAAATAACACAAGCGATTCCTTCATTGCGTGGCGGTTTGATTGCGGGTCTGCAGCCGTTGTCGAAGTGCGCAAAAATAGGAGCGAACGTCTCCTCCCCGCCGATGGTCGCCGAAGGCGCCTCGCCGGCGTGGGGGCCGCTTTCGAGGGCCGCCTGATTATCCGAGGCCGACCGCAACCGGCGCATTGCTGACGCCAAATGAGGCGTCGCGGCGGCTCTATTTGTAGGGGATGGGCGGCTTAACCGGTTAACATGGTCCAATCGACGGGGCGCCAGGCGGCTTTCAACGGCTTTGCCGGTCGGGCGGCTTGAAAACGGACCGCGTTTTCCACCACAATCGAGCCCAAGCCGGAGGCGACGTTTGATGAGCGCATTTGATCGGTCCTTAGTCCTCGCGCCGTCGATCCTGTCGGCCGACTTCGCCAATCTCGGCCAGGAAACGCGCGACATCGCCGCCGCCGGCGCCGACTGGATTCACCTCGACGTGATGGACGGTCATTTCGTGCCCAACATCACCTTCGGGCCGGCGGTGGTGGCGGCGCTTCGCCCGCACAGCGACAAGCCGTTCGACTGTCATCTGATGATCGAGCCGATCGACCCCTATCTCGAAGCCTTCGCCCAAGCCGGCGCCGACCGCATCACCGTCCAGGCCGAGGCGACCCAGCATCTCGACCGTTCGCTGCACGCCATCCGCGCGCTCGGCAAGAAGGCGGGCGTCGCGCTCAACCCGGCGACGTCGCCCGACGCAATCGAATACGTGCTCGACCGGCTCGATCTGGTGCTGGTGATGACCGTCAATCCCGGCTTCGGCGGTCAGGCGTTCATTGCGGCGATGCTCGAGAAGGTCGCGCGGGTCAGGCGTATGATCGGCGAGCGGCCGATCCATATCGAAGTCGACGGCGGCATCGCCGCCGAAACCGCGCCGCTGGTCGTCGCCGCCGGCGCGAATGTGCTGGTCGCCGGTTCGGCCGCGTTCCACGGCGGGCGGGCGGCCTACGCCGCCAATCTCGCAGCGTTGAGGCGCAGCGTCGCGAGTGCGGGCCGCGCGGCCTAGAATTCCCGCTGTCGCGCGCTTTTGGCGAAAACCGGCGTCCACTTTTTCGCCGCGCGCTCTGAGGCCGCGCCGGGGCCGGAAGAGCGCGCTTGCGCCGCTTGCGTCGCGGGCGCCGGCGGGGCAAGTTTTCCCCCATGAGCGAGGGACAAGCGATTCTCGTCACCGGCGCCGCGCGCGGCATCGGCCGGGCGACGGCGCGGCTGGCCGCGGCGCGTGGCTGGTCGGTCGGGGTCAATTATTTGCGCGACGAACGGGCGGCGCACGCGCTGGTGGAGGAGATTGCGCGCAGCGGCGGCAAGGCGGTGGCGCTGCGCGGCGACGTCGCCGACGAGGACGACGTCGCGGCGATGTTCGACGGCGCGGTGCGGGCGCTCGGACCGTTGCGCGGGGTGGTCGCCAACGCCGGGATCGTCGCGCCGGCGGCGCGGCTGGTCGAGATGAGCGTCGAGCGCATGCGGCGCATGTTCGAAGTCAACATTCTCGGCGTCTATCTGACGGCGCGCGAAGCGGCGCGGCGCATGGCGAGCAGCCTCGGCGGCGCCGGCGGATCGCTGGTGCTGATCTCCTCGACCGCGGCGCGGATCGGCTCGCCCAACCTCTATGTCGACTACGCCGGCTCGAAGGCGGCGGTCGACGCTCTGGCGATCGGCCTGTCGAAAGAGCTCGCCGCCGACGGCGTGCGGGTCAATTCGGTCCGCCCCGGCCTGATCGACACCGAGATCCACGCCAGGGGCGGCGAACCCGATCGCGCCTTCCGCATCGGCGCGACGACGCCGATGGGGCGGCCGGGCACGCCCGACGAGGTCGCCGAGGCGGTGGTCTGGATGCTCAGCGACGCCGCCTCGTATGTGACGGGGGCGGTGCTCGACGTCGCGGGGGGGCGGTAGGGGAACGTTCTTCCCCTCTCCCCGCGCCTTCGCGGGGAGAGGCAGGGTGAGGGGCCGGGCGATTGGCGGCGTCGTCGCCGAGACGCGAGCGCGCCGCAGGCTTGCGGGGCGGATCGCGAAGAGCGCATCCGTGTCTCGGGCGATGGAACTTCAACGGCTTGGGCGCCGTTTTCGGTCCCGGCATCAACCGCGCAGCGCCGTTAGGGCAGGCGGCGGCGCGGCTTACGGCGATGTTGAATTGGGGAATTCGTATCCTGTCGCCGTTATGCCGGCTCACCGAAGGAGGCGACCAGGATCGCGATCTCGATCTCGGGTCGCGCACGTAGCGCGCGAACTCTGCGGAAGGCGCCTGTTGAAGGGGCAAGCGACGACCACAGGGTTCGCGAAGGGGATATTCGCTCGACCTGTCACGAACGTTTCGGCGAGGTCTCGAGGCCAACGCGACGAATATCTAACGCCGCGAGTTCTCATTGTCGTCTGTTTTGGCGCGCCATCCTCCGCTCAAAGAGAACGGAAAGCCGACGCCGCGCGCCGCGCGGCGGGGCAGGCCGTCCAGCCGCACCGCGAATCGTGTGAATGAATGCACTGTCGCCGTAATCCCAAAGTCTACCGGCGAAAACGTGACACTTGAATACCGCTCGCATTCGATCGCCTCGGTTGGAGCGCGGCGCTCAAGCGCCCTTTGGCACCTGTTTTGTTCCGATCCCTGCGTGTATCTGGCCAAACTCAAGAGTGCACATTGCAGTGAGACTGCTCTTGCACTAGTGGTGCGCACTGCGTGCCATAAGGCGCGCCGTAAGCGTTCACGTCAGCCAACGCGCTCCTGACCGATGGCCCTCCGCCTCCGCGCTGGTCATTCGTTTGGGCTGCGCTGTTGGAGCAAAAACGTGAATCGATTCTTCAAAATCCTCATCTCGGCCGCCACGACCTTTGGGCGCGCACCGCGCGCCGCTCAGGTCGGCATGTTCCTGTTCTTCGCCGCCTCTGTGTCCGACGGAATTCTGATGCCCTTCTTCGCGCTGTGGGCGCACAAGGACGCTGGAATTCCGATCGAACTCATCGGCCTATTGCTTGGCTGCTACGCCGGCGGCGAATTGCTGGCGACGCCGTTCTTCGGCGGTATCGCCGACCGAGTCGGCCGTAGGCCGGTTTTGCTCGTGTCGACCTCTGGCGTCGGCCTCGGGTTCCTCTTGCTTTTCATGGTTCGCGGAGCCTTCGCAGTGGCCGGGGCACTGATCGTCATCGGGGTGTTCGAGAGCGTGCTGCATCCGACCGCCTCCACCGTCATCGCTGATGTCGTGCCGGCGGACGCGCGGCGCGAGCATTTCGCCGCGCGGCGGGTGATGTCGAATGCCGGCAGCATGGTAGGCCCGGCGCTCGGCGCGCTCCTCGCGCTGCACTCGCTCGGGCTGGTGTTCCTCGGCGGCGCAGTCGCTCTTTTGGTTGGTGCACTCGTCGTCGCGATCTTTCTTCGTGAGACCCGACCGAGCCGTCCTGCGGCCGAAGAGGAGGACGAAGAGTCACTGTTGGTGCTCACGGCGGTATTTCGCGACGCCCATCTCGCTGGCTTGATCATTCCGATTGCGCTCCTGGGGATCGCCGAGAGCTGGATTGCGACGATCACGCCGCTCTATGCCGATGCCGCCGGGACGCTCACGGCGTCCGGCATCGGACTTCTCTTCACCTACGCGGGTGCGCTCGGCGTCGTGCTGCAAATGCCGATCACGCAGGCAACCGGCCGCATGAGCGGGTTTTCGATCGTCATGTTGAGTGGCGCGGTACAGGCCTTGGCATTCGCTTGTTTGTTGGCCTCGCCGGCGCTGCCATTTCTCGTTGGGGCCGTCACGCTCCTCGCCTTGGCGCAAATGCTGTCGGGCCCGCTGTTGCAGACGATCGTTACTGAACTTGCGCCGCGCAACGCCCAAGCGACCTATCAGGCCGCGTTCGGCGTCGTCAACGATCTCAGGGACGCCGCCGGCCCGGCGATCGGGACCTGGCTCTATGCGCTTTCCTCGGTGTTGCCATGGGGAACCGGCCTTGTGGCTTCGCTCGTCGCGTCGGGCGCGCTAGCCGCTGCGGCACGCAGACATGAGGCAAGACAAGCGAAAATTAGGGCAAAGGCCGCGACCGAGCGGCGGGCTGGAGGCTAACCGGAAGGACGAGAGGCACGCGCATTGAGGGATCCAGTAGCAACAGACCTGCCTATCTGAGGGTCCGGGGTCTGCAATTGGTTAGAGACATGTCCGCAAGCGAATACCGCGCTTACGCCATGGCGGCGCGCGGCGCCCAGGCTGCGGGCTAGGAATTCTACCACGTCGCGCAGATCCAGATCGGTAGTTAGGCGGCCCCCCCGGGGCGGCAAAGTGGACGCGCCGCCACCGTCATTCCAGGTTCGACTGGACCTCATATGCGACGGCTCCTCGCCAAACGCCGGCTTGTCGAGATCGTTGAACATCGCTTCTCACTGGCGCCTGCGACAAATATGTATGTATGATGATTCTCTCTAGACATCATACATGTGCGCTGATACGGACCCTAAGCGGCGGCCGCGGAACACCTCGCTGGCCGATCGAAAGGGGGACCAAGTCGTGCACATCCCGGACGGCTATCTCAGTCCTTCGACCTGCGCCGTCGGCTACGCCATCGCGGCGCCGTTCTGGTATGTCGCGCTCGAGCGCGTGAAGCGCCTGCTGCAGACCCGCCTCGTGCCGCTGCTGGCGGCGGTCTCCGCGTTCTCGTTCGTCGTCATGATGTTCAATCTGCCGATCCCCGGCGGCACGACGGCGCACGCGGTCGGCATGGGGGTCGCCGCGATCGTGCTCGGCCCCTGGGCGGCGATCCTCGCCATATCGATCGCGCTGATGATTCAGGCGCTGTTCTTCGGCGACGGCGGGATCACCGCCTACGGCGTCAATTGCCTCAACATGGCGATCATCGGCTCGCTCGTCGCCTACCTCGTCTATCAGGCGATCGCCGGGCGCGCGCCGATCGCCTCCGCCCGCCGCATCGTCGCCGGCGCAATCGCCGGATATGTGGCGATCAATGTGGCGGCCTTCGCCGCGGGTTGTGAATTCGGCATTCAGCCGCTGCTGTTCCATGACGCGACCGGCGCGCCGCTCTACGCGCCCTATCGGCTGAGCGTGGCGGTCCCGGCGATGATGCTCGCGCATCTGACGCTCGCCGGCGCGGCGGAAGCGATCATCACCGCCGGAATCGTCGCCTATCTGCAGCGCGCCAATCCGAGCCTGCTGCAGACCACGGCGATGGCGGCGAACGACCAGGAATCGGAGCGCGCGCGCATCGCAGCCGCCGGTGGATGGCGGGGAACGCGGCCGCTGTGGGCCGGGCTCGGCGTGTTGATGGTCGCCTGCCCGCTCGGGCTGCTGGCCGCCGGCATGGCCTGGGGCGAGTGGGGCACGGACGACCTCCAGAATCCGGAGGTTCGCCGGCAGATCGCCCAGGCCTCGGGCCATATCGCCCCGCCCGAGCACGTTCCGGCGGGCATGGAACGGCTGGCGAGCATCTGGACGGCGCCGATGCCGGATTATGCGCCGCCGTTCATGCACGATCCGAATTTCGGCTACATCATGTCGGCGATCATCGGCGCCGGCCTGATCGTGCTGATCTTCGTCGCTCTCTCCTGGCTCCTCGGGCGCGCCCCGCCCTCGCGAGAGCGGAGCGCCTGAAATGGCCGGCGCGAGAGCGAGCGCGAAAATGGGCGTGTGCGACTGCGGGCCGTCTTACGACGGGCGCCGCCAACGCGGCGGCGCCTTTCTCGACCGGCTCGCCGGCGGCCTTGTGCATGCGATGGACCATGCGCTCGACGCCGACGATCTCGCTCGGCGCGACGGGCTGCTGCAAAGGCTCGATCCGCGGGTCAAGCTCGTGGGTTTGCTGGGCTTGATCGTCGTCGCAGTGTTCGTGAAATCGCTGGCGGTTCTCGGCGGTCTGTTTCTCGTCGCTGTCGCGCTCGCGCTGCCGTCGCAGGTCACGCTGTCGCGTCTCATCAAGCAAATCTGGCTGAAGGTCCTCGCTTTCACCGTTCTGATCACGCTGCCGGCCGTGTTTCTCGTGCCCGGAACCGTCATCGCGCGCGTGCCTGTCCTGTCATGGCCGGTCACGCTGCAGGGAGTCAGAAGCGCGACCTTCCTCCTCGGCCGCGCCGAAACGGCGGCGACCTTTGCGCTGCTGCTGATCCTCACCACGCCGTGGCCGCATGTTCTGAAAGCGCTGAGAGTCTTTCGCGCGCCGATCGTGCTGGTCGCCATTCTCGGCATGACGCATCGTTACATCTTCGTCTTGCTCGAATCGGCGTCGCGCATGTTCGAGGCCCGGCGCAGCCGCATGGTCGGTCCATTGAGCCCGCGCGATCGCCGCCGGGTGGCGACGGCGACCGCCGGCGTGCTGCTCGACAAGGCGTTGCATCTCAGCACCGACGTGCAATCGGCGATGGCTTCGCGCGGCTACCGCGGCGAAGTGCGCCTGATCGACGATTTCCACGCCACGCCGATCGACGGACTGGCGCTGGCCGGCTTCGCCGCCGTCGCTTCGGCCGCGCTGTGGCTGCAGGCATGACCGGCCCTTGTCCTTGGAGACGCCCGTGATCCCGGCGTTCGAAGTCGTCGACGTTCATTACGCCTATCCGGACGCGCCGGCGTTGCAGGGCCTCAGCCTGACGATCGAACAGGGGCAGCGCGTCGCGCTGCTCGGCGCCAACGGCTCGGGCAAATCGACTTTGCTGCAATTGCTGGACGGGCTTCATTTCGCCGACCGCGGAACGGTCTCGGCCTTCGGCGAGGCGCTGTCGCAAGAGCGGCTGCAAGACGACGCGGCCGCGTTCGCCTTTCGTCGCCGCGTCGGCCTGGTGTTTCAGAACCCCGACGTGCAGCTCTTCTGTCCGACCGTGTTCGACGAACTCGCGTTCGGGCCGTTGCAGCTCGGCTGGTCCAAGGACGAAATCCTCGAGCGCGTCGACGCCACGCTGGCGGAATTTTCGATCGCTTCTCTCAAGCACCGTCCGCCGCACCGCTTGTCGGGCGGCGAGAAGAAGCGGGTGGCGCTGGCGTCGGTGCTGATCCTCAACCCGGAAGTCCTGCTGCTCGACGAACCGACGGCAGGGCTCGATCCGCAGAGCGCCAGCGAGTTGATCGACTATTTGGTCAAATGCCAAGGCTCCGGCCGCACGGTGGTCACCGCGACGCACGACCTCGACATCGTCGAGGACATCGCCGATCGCTGTTTCGTGCTGCAATCGGGGCGGCTGGTCGCGTCGGGTGCGACGAGCGAAATCCTCGACGACGAGGCTTTGTGCGCGAGCGCGCATATCGCCCACGCGCATTATCACCGCCATGGCGGCGCGCTCGATCACCGGCATCATCATCGCCACAGCGGCGAGGCGGCGCGCAGCTCGAAATGACCCGAGAGCCGAGGCTTGCTCCTGGCGGCGGCGTTTGAGAAGACCCGCGAAACGTCGTAGCTTCGACGTTGGTTGAATGGGAAGGGCCGAGGGCATGGAGCGGGTCACCATCAGCATGTCCGACGAGTTCGCCGCCGAACTCGCCGCCTTCATGGACGATTACCATTACGACAATCGATCCGAGGCGTTGCGCGACCTGGCGCGCCTCGGCCTCGAAAAGGCGCGCATCGACCACAGCACGAAGGGACAATGCGTCGCGACGCTGTCCTACGTCTTCAATCACCACACCCGCGAACTGGCGAAGCGGCTGACCGACGCGCATCACGATCATCACGATCTCCAGGTCGCGACGATGCATGTTCATCTCGACCACGACAATTGTCTCGAAGTGGCCGTCCTGCGCGGCGCCGCCGACGCGGTCAGGGACTTTTCCAAGACGGTGATCGCCGAGCGCAGCGTCAAATACGGCCAGGTGAGTTTCGTCCCGGTCGATGTGGAGAACGAGGCGCACGCGCACGCCCACGCGCACGACGGCGCGCCGCACGCCCACCCGCACGCGCATCTGCACGCGCATCCGAAAGACTGAGGCGCCGGCGCCGGCGCGCCGCCGCTTCCCAGGGTCACAACCAACGCGCGGCGCCCATCCGGGAAGGTCGGGCCGGGCGGAAAACAGTCCGTCGCGCATGCGGCCACAAGCGCCGGGAACGCGCCCGTTGCCGCCGTTCCACCGCTGACAGCCCGATCTGAACCGGCCGTTCGCACAGTTGGCCTGCTCTGAAATTTCCGCGCTCCTCGCATCGCTCCGAAATTTCCGGGTGAATCTGAGTAGATTCCGGTTCTTCCGTCGGAGAAATCTTAGCGGTATTTCGATTGCGTCTAGGCGCCCCACTCGGTCGGGCTTCTGGCGTCGACGCCAGGACCGCTTTGCTTGCAAGGCTGCACGAAGTCCAACACAGTGTTCGAAGGGAACAAATGCGATGGCGAAAGCACCCGATGTGAACG
>Ga0187851_10004679_pt1 | contig 11121 bp, 13 predicted proteins | sample June2016WEW_6_10_FD_132997 | JGI IMG/M metagenome (GOLD analysis project Ga0187851, IMG submission 132997) | Peatland microbial communities from SPRUCE experiment site at the Marcell Experimental Forest, Minnesota, USA - June2016WEW_6_10 | ecosystem: Environmental > Terrestrial > Soil >... | reverse complement strand
TGACGGCCCCACGCATCATGGTCTCTTCGACATCGCGTATCTCCGCGGTATTCCCGAACTGGTAGTGATGGCCCCCAAAGATGAAGACGAACTTGCTGACATGATGCAGACCGCGCTCGAGCTGCCCGGCCCCAGCGCCATTCGCTATCCGCGCGGCGTCGGTTCCGGTGTCGCGCGCAAGGCGGTGCCGGTCGCGCTTCCCCTCGGCAAAGCCGAGGTACTCGTCAACGGTTCCGATGTAGCGATTCTCGGCCTTGGCCCCATGACCGTGCTCGCGCAGGAACTTGGCCGCCGTCTCGAACGCAACGGCTACTCTGCCGCGGTCATCAATCCGCGCTTCGTCAAGCCGCTTGATCGCGCTCTACTTGAGGAGTACGCCCAGCGCGTGGCCGCTTTCGTTACCTTCGAAGACCACGTCAAGATGGGCGGCTTCGGCTCCGCGGTGATGGAAGCGCTCGAGGAAATAGGCAACAAGGTTCCCGTCGTGCGCATCGGCTGGCCCGACCAATTTATCGAACACGGCAAAGTGGAAGATCTCCGTGCCAAGTATGGCCTTACCGTCGACGATGCCCAGGCGCAAGTCCTCCCTTTGCTTGCGCGTCGTCGCCGGCCTACGCTCGTTGCCAGTTGAGCGGCTTTCCCATCCCACGCACAATGCTCCCTCCATCCCATCCATGCGCTGCGCCCGCATCCCCGCCACGGCTCTTCCAGACGCGAGCGCTCCCAGGCGCAATGGTCTCCGGCGGCCAGTTTCTCTTCAGTCAACACCGGCATCTAAGCCTTGCATTGGTCTGGAATGCGCGATGGTGATCTTCAAAACGCTATGCGACAATCCTCGAAAGACCAGTTCATCTATGCGACTCGTTCGACACGTTGCCATCGGGATGTGCGGTGTAGCACTGGCCGGACTCATCGCCTGGCCGCAGACGCAGCTCCCTGGTCTTACGAAGCCTCCCATCGTGGAACCTCCGCCGCTGGTCCTGGCAGGCGGTACCGTCGTCGATGTCACCGATTGGGGCCGCTCCGCAAAGGACATTGCAGATGCCGTCGTCATTCTCCGCGATGGGCGTATCACCGATGTTGGTACACGCTTTGAAGTGCCCATCCCCAAAGGCGCGCGTGTCATCGACTGCACCGGGAAATTCATCATCCCTGGCCTGATTGACGGTTTTGCGGGAATGAATTCGCAGGGCCAGGCCAGCGCCGACCTGTACATGGGCGTCACCACCGTTGTGGCCTCGGGCGACGACCGACGCGGGCTCATCGATTTCAATGCCGACCCCAGCCCGCACCTCTACCTTCTCGATTCAATCGGCTCGACAGATGACTGGAGCCTGCTTGCGAAAGATCCTGAGTGGGCCGCCAGGCTCAAAGAAGGCGCGCACCCCGTCGAGCTCAGCCCCGAGGATTCCGCACTCCAGATCGCCGCCACCGCAAAGCTCGGCACCCGCGTTCTGTGGCTCGGCCACAATCTCACCGCTGCCAACGTGCAATGGATCATAGCCCGCGCACACACCATGGGCCTGGTCACCTACGGCGAATTTGTCTCCACTCCCTACCAGGTCGGAATCGAAGCCGGCGTCGATTCGCTGCTCCACATGAGCCGCTACGAACTGGGAATCATTCCCGATGAATTGCAGCGACCCCTCGTCGACGAACCAGAAGATGGGGCCGCCAACACTGCCTACGATTACTCCGAGCGCCTGCCCCCCACTGACCCCCATTGGCGCACCTACGCGAATTTCCTGGCAGCCCATCATGCCGCGCTGATGCCCACGTTCAGCCTCTATTACACGCGCCTCCCTGATCATCGCAATCTTTGGAAGGAACCGGCTGCCGCGCTTCTCGATCCGTCCCACCAGTTCGATCCATCGAATCCTGCGACAGGCGAATTGGATTACTCAATCGCATCCTGGGCGCATCATCTCCCCATGATGGGTCAGCGCTACCTCAAAGAAGGTCAGCGCAAAAAAGCCGATCAGTCCGCCACTCGCTTGTGGCGCATCAATCAATCTATTTTTTCGGCTTTTCCGCATTACCTCGCTGCAAGCGGCGCTGCGGCCTTCGGATCCATGCCCGGCATTTCAATGCACACCGAACTTGAAATGCTGGTGCGCCTCGGCCTCTCGCCGCGCGAGTCCCTCGCCGCGGCCACAAACAACTACTCGCTTCAGTTTGGATGGAATGAACTCGGCCTCGTTGCGCCCGGACGACGCGCCGACATTCTCGTCGTCGATGGCGACCCGACGCAGAACATATGGAATGCGCGCCGCATCGTCGACCTCATCGTCGATGGCAACGTCGTCAATCGCGACGCGTTGCTGACACGCAAATAACTGCACGCTATGCCTGCCGCATCGCCTGATGCGCTGCAGTCTCCAGAATCTCCGGCAACCGCTTCTGCCGATGCTGGAACGATCTCTTCAGACTCCCTTGCACAAATCCCGCTCCGAGTGCGCCCAGCCATCCGAAGGGCAACGTGAACTCGATCGCATCGCTTACCCGTGTCCCTTCCACGCCCTCACGCGTCTCCGCTTCAATCCCGTGGCGGTGAAGGAACCTCGCGAACGGCCCGTGCATCTGCTCGTCGCAAAAATGGCTGTTCCATTCGAACTCGGTGATGCGCGGCATCCAACTCACGCGCTTTGGCACCCAGCGAATCGGATAAAAACTGATCAGGATCTCCGACCCCACGCCCGCTGCCACACTGCGGAAGCGCCGCGCCGCATCGGACGCAACGGGCCGTGGACCCGGCGGCTGCATCCGCACATCTTCAATCCGCGCCGCAAGCTTCGGCGGCATCAAATGTGGAAGATTCATGGGATTCGCGAAAAATGCGAAGACCAGCTCTACAGGATAGGGAACCCACTGGCTGGTCTCGAATCTCTGCGGCATGATTCTCGATGGTACCCTGCCGCTGCGAAAGGCGAAAGAAAAAGACAGCCGGAAGAGTCGAGCGCATCCCAGCAATCAATCGCAGCCCCACCTTCGTCACGGTCTGTTTTCCGTGGCTCGGTAGGGCTCGCGCGTGGGTCTGCTCTCTTCCGGCTGGAGGAGAGGAAGCCGTCTTTAGTTAGGCAGAAGCACCGCATCGATCACGTGAATTACGCCGTTCGACTGAAATACATCGGCGATTGTGACGGTAGCTTTGCCGCCCTTTTCATCTGTGAGCACCAGCTTGCCCATGTCCATCGACGCCTTGAGCGTTCCACCGGAAACAGTCTTTAGTTCAGCTGTCCCGCCGCCCTTCTTAATCAACTTGGCAACGTCTTTCGACGAAAGCTTCCCGGCCACCACGTGGTAAGTCAGAATCTTCACCAGTTGATCTTTGTTCTCTGGCTTCAGCAGCGTATCCACCGTACCCGCGGGCAGCGCGGCAAAAGCTTCATTGGTCGGAGCGAAAACGGTAAACGGACCCGCGCCCGACAGAGTGTCCACCAGGCCCGCCGCTTTCACTGCGGCTACCAGCGTTGTGTGATCCTGAGAATTCAGGGCGTTCTGAACAATGTTCTTGTTCGCGTACATCGCCGCGCCGCCAACTTCAGGGTCTTTCTGTGCGTGCGCTGAAGGTACGCATGCGGACAGTGTGAGAGCAGAAAGTACGTAAATAACATTTCTTGCTAAGCGATTCATCGGATGAAACCTCTCTTTCAAATGGTGATTACATCTCATCAACGCACCGGCCCTCGCATTGGATTGCAAGATGCGCTCGCCCTTCACGCCCACGCTCGACCGGATCAACAAACTGTCCCTCAATTTTGAATAGGAAAATCGGCCCGCTTTCGCTGGCCCCCTCCCACCGGTCAAGGTCTTGTATTAAGGTCTTGTATGTGTGAACAAGCCATCATCGTTTAACGTATCGATAGGGGGGCTCGACGCCAGAGGTCGCCCGCACGGCAGGGGAAATCATTAAGCGCAAATTCACGCTATCCGGCAAGGGGCGCCACCACAACCAGTGGTTGCTGCTGATTGCCGCCTTCAAGCTCGGTCAGGCACTGCTCTTCGTTGCCGTGGGCGTCACCGCATTGCGCCTTGTCCACCAGGATCTGCCCTACTTCCTGGCCCGCCTCGCCCATCATCTGCGCTTCGGCCCTGAGTCGCGCTTCGTCGACTTCATCCTCGAGCGCGCCTCCCTGGTCAACGACAAGCTTCTGCGCCGCATCGGCTTTTCTCTCTTTGCCTACGCCGCTCTCGGCATTACCGAGGGCATCGGCCTTTATCTCGAGAAAGCCTGGGGCGAGTACATGACCCTCGGCATCACCGCGTCTTTTCTGCCGTGGGAATTCTTCGAAGCCTTTCGCCGTGCCACGCCCATGCGCCTGGGCTTGCTCGTCGTCAATATCATGGTGTTCCTCTATCTATTGAAGGTGCTCGTCGAGCGCGGAAAGCAAACCGCAAAATAAGCGGTATTCCCCTACATTCGCTTTTTATTCGCTTTACACTACACGATTCAATTACGCAACCCAGGTTTCATTTCCCACACCAAAGTAGGAATCAAATTAGATACTCCTCACAATATCTTGGGGTCTAGTCTTGGAATCTCTCAATAAATTGTGGTTTTAGCCTTTGCCCATTAAATTCGTCCAAGACCCCCCAGCCAACTCCCCGCAACTCGTTGAATTTCCACATATCCGCCTGCGCTTTTTTGCGCCATACTTGACGCTGTCGGGTCGAGATGGGGCCAAATGGGCCATTCTGGGGCCGAAATCGAAGATCTTAAACCAGGTGAACGCAAATCGTGACCGAACACCCCGAAAACCGGCCTGTTGGCGATCCGGACTCCTCGCGAGGAGCCGCAGCCCATGGTTCGGCGTCTTGGGACGATTTGCAGGTTGGGTTTTGCGGGAGCCCGCGCGCCAAGCTCGACGAACGGGGCCGCCTCAAAATGCCTGCTGAGTTCAAAACATTCCTTGAGCGTAAGTACGGCAAAGACTTCAACGAGTTTTATATCACCAGCCGGGACGGGCTCGACGCAGAAATTTACCCGATCCCCGAATGGCAACAGCTCTGGAGCAAGGTCATGAAAATGCCGCCCAGCAACAAATCGCGGCAAGACCTGGTCGCCCGCTATACGCTGTACGGCGCCAAGGCCGAAATGGACCCGCAAGGCCGCCTCTTGCTCCCTGATGAACTGCGCACCGCCGGCATGGTGAACGAAGACGTAAGCGTCATGGGAGAAGGGAATTTGTTGCGCGTCACGCCGCTAAGCCGCCTGAAAGAGAAGGTGCATGGCAAGCCAATGAGCTCCGAAAGCATGGACGAGTTGGCCGGATTTGGATTGTAGGCAGTACGGGTCAAAACCCCTCAGGGGGAGCACATGACGAAAACGATTGACCGCCATGTGCCAGTTCTTTTCCAGGAAGCGATTGATTTTCTCAGGGTGCGCGCAGGCGGAACCTATGTCGACTGCACGTTGGGGCTCGGAGGCCATTCCGAGGGCATCCTTCGGCAACTTGGTTCTGAAGGCCGTCTCATCGCCTTCGACCGCGATGCCGAGGCGCTCGATCTGGCCAAAGCAAGGCTTGCATCGGTAGCTGCGGAGCTCGGGAGCCAGGCACCGACGGTAACGCTGATCGGCGAAGCCTTCAGCTCGATCGCCCAGCATGTGCAAGCGGGCACAGTTGACGGCTTGCTGGCCGATTTTGGAGTGAGCAGCCTTCAGTTCGACGAAGCGCACCGAGGATTTAGTTTTCAGGCGGACGGGCCCATCGACATGCGTATGGATACGCGATCGGGAGTCACCGCCGAACAAGTGGTGAATGAGGCAGACGAGCGTGAGCTTGCTGACCTCATTTACGAGTACGGAGAGGAAAGGAGGTCGCGGAGAATCGCCAGAGCCATTGTTCGAGGGCGGCCGGTGAAAACGACGGGGCAGTTAGCCCGTCTGATCGCCTCAGCCGCCCCCGCAATGAAACAAGAGCGCATTCATCCGGCGACACGCACCTTTCAGGCCCTCCGTATTTATGTGAATCGGGAGCTGGACGAAATCAAGGCGTTGTTTGAGGCCGCACCTCAGTTGCTTAAGCCCTCTGCAAGGCTCGTCGTCATCAGCTTTCACTCCCTTGAAGATCGCATCGCCAAAGACAGTCTGCGCGAAGGAGCGCACAAGGGAATCTGGGAAATCCTGACCCGCAAGCCGGTCACGGCCCAGGAAGAGGAAATGGAACGCAACCCGCGCTCCCGCAGCGCCAAGTTGCGAGCGGCGGAGAAAAAGACTCGCTAGTGCCGTAAAGGCAGCCAGGTCGATGTTTTGGAAGGGTACGACTTCAGTCGTGCCGCAAAGGCAGCAAGAGGAACGCGGGCTTTAGCCCCTGAGGGAAGGTTCACGAGGCTAAGTGGATTCGAAAGTCGAGAACAGTTGTGATGAGCAACAACTAGCTGACGGCTGAAATCTGACAGCAAGGTTCGGTGGAGGGGAAAGTATGGCGGCATACGCGGCAACGGCAACCTATTTTGAGTCCGGCTTGAATGAAGGCCGTCGCATCCGCGAGCGGAACGAAGAGCTGCTGGCAAAGCAGCCGCTCCGCCGGCGCGGCACGCGCACCCCGGAGTTTTTCTTCGCCAGGCATTTTGACAACACGCGCCTCGTCAAGGCTCCCGATCCGGTGAGGGTCCGCGAGATGCGCCTGTTTTCCGCGGCAATTGCCGTTCTGTTTTCCCTCGTCATGGTCTATGGCTTGCAGCACTTCTACGCCATCGAGGGCGGCTACCGCGTCGAATCGGAAAAGCAGGCCGTTGAGCAGTTGCGCGAGGAGAACCGCCAACTCCGTCTTTCTGAGGCCCAGCTTTCGCAGCCTGAACGAATCGATACCATGGCGCGCCATCTGGGTCTGACCGAGCCCGCACCCGGGCAGGTCATCCACCCCGATGCGCGCAGCGAAGCCGGAGCTCCGGTACTCGCGCGGATGACACCGCCGCAGGCGCCGATGCAGTGATGGCCAGCTTTCAGTGGCTCGCCTCCAGCTTTCAATTCGCAGCCCTGAGCTGCCAGCTTTTCGTTCTCCACAACCGCTCCAAACGCCTTTTATCCTACCTGCGCAATCATCCCGGCGAAATCGCAAAGAGTCGCGAGCAGGATGCGCGCGGGATGTATGAACTTGAAAGCTGAGAACGCGTAACTCATAAGCGCCTGATCTCAGCGGAGCCCTTTGAAATGCAGTTGCCCGTTGCCATCAACCGGAACCGCCCCAGCGCGGCGAGGCCCGTCCCGCTCAAGCGGACCCGCTTCTGGTTGATCTGCCTCTTCTTCCTCGTCTGGGGTCTCACGATCGGCGGCCGGCTTTTCTGGCTCCAGGTGGTCCAACACAAGGAGTACGCCGACCGCGCGGATAAGCAGCAATTGCGCACCTTTGAAGTCGCCCCGCGCCGCGGCGTTCTTTACGATCGGAACCTGCGCGAACTGGCCATGACCGTGCAGGCCGACTCATTTTACGCAGTTCCCTCCGAGATTGATGACAGGCCCACCGCGGCGCATGCGCTGGCCGCGATCGTGCACGCCGAACCCAATGATGCGTTCACTTCTGAAAGCCAGATCGCCGACCGCATGGACAACGGCCGCAGCTTCGCCTGGATCGCGCGCCGCGTCACCCCCGAAATGGCCGAAAGAGTGAAGGCCTTGGGGCTCAAGGGTGTCTACTCTCAGAAAGAATTCGAGCGCTTTTATCCGGACAATCAAATCGCCGCGCAGACGCTCGGCTATGTGGGCGTCGACGATAACGGCCTCGGCGGTCTCGAGCAAAAATTCGAATCCATTCTGCACGGCGTCCCCGGGCGCATGTCTACCGCCATAGACGCGCATCGCAAAGTGCTGGGGTCGAGCGAACATGAGCCCGAGCCGGGACAAAACATCGTTCTCACCATCGACGAAGAAATCCAGTTCCGGGCCGAGCGCGCGCTCGAACACGCCATGGAGCGCACCCACGCCGACAACGGCACCGTCGTCGTGCAAGACGTGCATACCGGCCAAATTCTCGCCCTCGCCGTCAGGCCTACCTTCAATCCCAACATGGCCCGGCATACGACGCCCTCGCTCCTCAAGAACCACGCGGTCAGCGACGTCTACGAGCCCGGTTCGGTCTTCAAGCTCGTCACCTACTCCGCGGCTCTCGAGCAACACGTCACCTCGCCCAACGACATGATCGATTGCCAGGGCGGACAGATGACTCTGCCCGGCCGCATTATTCACGACGACAAATCCGACCACTTCGGCGTTATCACTGTGCACGAAGCACTTGAGCACTCCAGCGATGTGGCCGCGGTCAAGCTGGCGCAAAAAATCGGCCAGGATAAGTTCTACGACTACATCCGCAGTTTCGGATTTGGTTCCCGCTCGGGGCTCGAATTGCCCGGCGAAACGCGCGGCCTCTTGAGCCCCGTTAAACGTTGGGGAACTACGTCGTATGCCTCCATCTCCATCGGGCAGGAAATCGCCGTAACGCCTGTGCAACTCGTTTCAATGGTCTCCACCATCGCCAATGGGGGCGTCTATTTGCCGCCTCATGTGCTTATGCCCGCGCAGCAGGTGCCCGATGGAAAAGTCGCGCCGCTTGCTCCTGCACCCTTTAAGCCTGCGATGGACCTGCCCAACCCGCTCCCCGCCGGCGCACATCGCGTGATCTCCGAAATGACCGCCGCCCAGATGCGCAAGATGATGGAAGGCGTGGTGCTTTATGGCACGGGCAAACAGGCCCAGTTGAATGGCTACTCTTCAGGTGGCAAAACTGGTACCGCACAGAAGATCGATCCGCTGACACGCACCTATTCAAAGACCATGCACATCGCTTCGTTCGCCGGAATCGCTCCGGTGAACAACCCGGTCATCGCGGTGGCCGTCGTGCTGGACAATCCCAAAGGCGCGCTCTATTACGGCGCCACAGTATCGGCTCCGATCTTCCAGGAGGTTGCGCAGCAGATTCTTGAATATCTGGGAGTGCCCCACGACATCGACCTCCGCGTGCTTGCCACAAAGAAGACTGCCGAAACTGACATCGCTGAGGACGATTCATCTGACAACGGCGTCGACGTAAACAGTCTCTACGCGGCAATCAACGATTTGCCCACTGACGATCCACTGCGCGAAGTGCCGGCGCAACCTTCTTCCGCTACCGAGGCTTCTTCAAATCCTTCAACGAAGGCCGCAATTCTTCCAGCCGGCCTGGTGGCGAGGGCCAAAATCGAAAGACCCTCGGCACACGCAGATGCTGAGCAAGCCGCGGAACCACCTAGCAAGGTAAATGCATCCTTGAACAGGTCCATCACCGTGAACGATGGACGCCGGCTCAAGGTTCCTTCGCTCGTCGGTCTTCCCGTGCGCGAAGTCATTGAGCAGGCCTCTGCCGCTGGTCTCGTCGTGCAGATCTCCGGCAACGGCACTGTGCGCGAGCAAGCGCCCGCGCCTGGAACCCTGGTAGCCAACGGCACACAGGTGGTCGTGCGTTGCACGCAGTAGGCCGTTGATCTGCGAACTAAATTCCTTCCGGCCAGCGATCCGATCCTTCCAGCGCATTCCCAGTTTCGAGCAAGCTCTTCAAGCTCGCCAGCAAGTAAGGCCATCCACCCGAAACCTTCTTGATCAGCGCCGAGTCTTTCTTCTCCATCGTGTGCGTGATGGTCAGCTTCACCGTGCCGCCCATCGCTTCCAGGTCATACGACATGCGCGAAAAACCCTCCGCCGTCGCTTCGGGAAACAGGTGATTCTGCCAACTCACCACCAGCCTCCGCGGGCGATCGATCTCCAGCACTTCGCCCGCATCCGCCACGCGGCCATCGGGAGCCATCATCTTCCACGGCGACCCCACCTTCCAGTCGCACTCCTGTACAGTGCCCACCCAGAATCTCCGCGTGAACTCCGGTTCCGTCAACGCCTGCCAAACCTTTTCCGGCGTGCTGCGAATGTAGGTCACATACACAAACTCAGATTCAGCCATTGCTCTCCTCCTCCAATTTCGATTTCAATTCCGCCAGTGCACGCAGCCGTCCCCGCTCGTACTTGCCAATCCACCGCTCCGCGATTTCATGGATGGGTACCGGATTCAGATAATGCAGCTTCTCCCGCCCGCTCCACCGCGTCGCCACCAGTCCCGCCTTCTCCAGAACGTTAAGGTGCCGCGTGACAGCCTGGCGCGTCATGGCATGCGGCCGGCAAAGCTCCGTGAGCGTTTGCCCGTTCTGCGCCCGCAAACCGTCAAGCAGCATGCGGCGCTCCGGCGCGGCAAGCGCCTTGAACACCCGATCCGCTCGCTCACTCATGTTAATCAGATTAGGCAACAATTTGGTTGCATGTCAAACCGCAGCGTCAGCAGTTCAAGCTTCACAACCTGCGTGAAGGCCCGTATCTAGAGCCGCTCTCGGCTTTGTAAGATGAGCACCACTTGAGTCGGGCCAATCGAATCAACCCCCAAAATGGGTTTCGGCCCCTGATGCTGTGCCAGCCCCATCATCCCCTCGACCTCCGCGCGCTATCGTCTTCATTCTCAGCCCACGCGGCATGGCTCTTGGGGAATTGCAGGAACCGCTCCGTGCGTCCCTCTTCCTCGCCCGGATCGGCGGTAGGCGCGTCCTCCACGCGGACCTCCGCCGGAAGAGCCGACCGCAGCAGGAAGCCCCGGATCTCGCCCCAGCCATTCTTCTGCTCGTATCTGCTCTTGACGTAAGGACGGCCGGAATCCGTAGGACGGAAGGTCGTTTCAAGATACTTGCGTTCGCTGGCCCGCAGTTCGCGCGCGCTTCCGTCGGTGTTTACGTAGATATAAGGATATGGATCGTCATTCTTTTCGGAGGGAGCAACAATTGCTTGTAAAAGCTCCGGACCGCGGCTGCGAACCCATGCCGCCCGCCGTTGCACCTTCTTATGCCGTCGCAGCAGGATCCAAACCAGAAATCCGGCTCCAGCAATCAATGCTGCCACGATCACTGACGTCGTCATGCGAAGCTCCTCAAAGCGAAGATCCGGAGAGAACGCGGCATGTTGACTGCAACTCCAATCCCAAAATCAATTGAGCTGCCGCCATCTTCGACCCCATACGGATTCGATCTTCTCATCCGGCTACAATAAGACGCGGAATGATTTGGAAAACTTTACAAACGGAAGTCATCGCTGTCGGAACCAGTGGGGAATCAAAT
>Ga0187851_10004678_pt1 | contig 11123 bp, 7 predicted proteins | sample June2016WEW_6_10_FD_132997 | JGI IMG/M metagenome (GOLD analysis project Ga0187851, IMG submission 132997) | Peatland microbial communities from SPRUCE experiment site at the Marcell Experimental Forest, Minnesota, USA - June2016WEW_6_10 | ecosystem: Environmental > Terrestrial > Soil > Wetlands... | reverse complement strand
GCAAGAGCCACCGTGAGTTTCCCGGTCCGCCCATCCAGCCGCCACAAACCGTCCTGACCCGACCCGATCCACAGCGAGTTGTCGTGGGAATGCGCGAGCGTGACCACCATCTTCGACGCAAGTTCCCGGCGTGTTTGCAAGTGTTCGAGTGAGTCGCCTTGTGTTTTCGAGAAGCCAAGTCCGCCGGTGGTGCCGATCCAAAGCGTGCCTGCCGCGTCGCGATTGATCGCCCACACCGACTCGTGCGGCAGTCCCTGTCCGGAGGTCCAGGATTCCCACTCGCCATAGCCCAGCCATCTCTGGAGACCGAGGCCCGCAAAGCCTATCCACAGCGATCCTTCGCGGTCCGCCAGAATTGCCGTCACATCGTCTCGAGCCAGACCGGAAGCTGCCCCGATCAATTGCCATTGGCCATGATTCCAGCGGCAGAGCCCGCTCTGCGTAGTGACGATTACATCGCCGTTGCGTTCCATCTCCATGGCCGGGTCGCCGATAAACGGATTGAATTGAGCCCGACTCACCGGCAACGGCGGAAGCGCGCGAAACGGAGACGAATCGCTCTCGCGAACGTACACCGATCCGCTGCTGGTCAGCCACAAGCGTCCGTGGTCGTCCATGCGAATGGCCGTCCACGCGGCACGGGGCAGTTCCGGAGCCGTGGGAGTCAGGGCCCCGTGCTCGACAGTGCAGAGCCGGTTTCCACAGCCCGCCCAGAGTTTGCCGCGCGGGTCGGTGTAAACGCTGAAGACCTCTCTGGCGCTGCCCGAAGTCAACAGGTCGAAATGTTTGGAGCCCGGCGCCGCTTGCATGGCCAGACCGTCCGCGGTGGCGACGAAGAGGCGCCCGGACGCATCCGCGGAAATGCCCTGGCGGCGGGTCGTGATGGGTTTGACGCCATCCGAAGCAACGGGCACGAACCGGTCGCGCTCAAGCCTTGCGAGCTCCGACCCGGTTGCCGCATAGAGCACGCCGTTCCGATCCTGGTAAAGGGTGGAAACGTGCCCCCCAGGGAGTCCCTGGGCAACACCAAAGGACTCGAACCGGCTGCCATCAAATCGAAACAATCCATTTTGGGTGCCGGTCCACAGGAAACCGACTCGATCCTGCAGCAGACATAGCGGCACCAGGTTGGTCAGCCCTTCGGACTGGCCATACGACTGAAAGCTGTATTGTTGTGCGAGGCAAACCTGCGGCAGCCACGTACTGGACAGCAGGATCGCCAGGTACCACTTCGGTGTCCGCATCACGCCTTTGGGAGAGGCCTCCTTCTTTCGTGCCAACAGGGGCTATACAGGAATATCGCGTGGCGGGATGAATCTCTTTAGTAAAAACAGCTGCCGGCTCGTTCTTTGCAATCCCGGAGGGAGCTGGCCGGGCATGTCTGCTGGTGCTAACCTGCAGTCATGCGGTCAATGTACTTTGCTGCAATCACTCTTCTGGCAGTCTCCCTCGGCGCCGCCAGCCTGCCCGCAACCCAGCTTCATGGCGAATACGTAGAGGCCCGTACCGCCGACGTTTACACCGGTCCCTGCTTCGCGAATGCCGAAACCGGGGTGACCGGCGATCTGGCCGTCATGGGATGGAAGATCGAAACCGGCGCATTCCAGGGCGTCTCCCTCGACGGCCTCTCAGTGATGGGGGTTGTCCATGCCAGCGGCACTCTCGGCGATCCCAATGAAAATGTCTATCCCGTGAAAGCCGTTCTCATCGTCGACGACCGCGCGAACCCGGAACAGCGCCTCGCCTTGATGCACTTCGCGCGACGTATGGGCGGCACGCTGCTCGCCGATGTCGTCCGCGTCGAGTACCAGCCGATCGACTTCGCCCTCGCTGACAACAGCATTCACACAATGAAAGCAACAATGGTTGCCGGCGCGATGGCCAGGCTCGAAACGCGCCCGCTGGGCGATCGCGATCAGATTTGCCACAACGAAGCAGTGTGGTATCAGCCGCTCACCGCCGTGGATCATGCCATGCCCGCCTACACCGTGGCTCAAACTTACATGGGTCCCGGCCTCGGCACGGTCTGGAGCAGCCCCAACAAGCGCAGCGCTTTCGTGGCGAGCTTCCATCTGGACGAATAGTACGGGCGCGTACCAAAGCGCGCGGATCGGGGCCTGAAGCGTGCACAATGACCGCGGGTGGAGAGTCCCCTCTCACAACAAATCTCAACGTATGGAACAACTTCGCGTCGTTCCGCCACAGTATTGGCTGTCCCGGTCATGAGAACCCACCGTCACGCCTGTGCCAACCGTGCGACAAGTCCCAAAATGCCTCCACGGCGGCCCGTAGCTTCAGCTAGAATAGAGGGTTCGCCTTCGCTTTCACCAGCGGCCGCTCTGGAACGGAGCGCTGGCAGGGTACGTCCTGACGGAAGAACCGGGGTGGAAAGGAATCATTGTTGATGAAGTTTCCCAGGCCTTGGCGCCTGCTCACGCTGGCAGTATGCGTGCTTGCTTCACTCACTGCCGGTGCCCAGCAGACACCGGCGCAGCAACCCTCGTCGAACCAGACCGAGCAGAAGCCCGCGCAGCCGCAGAACAGCCAGAATCCGTTCGAGCAGGTACCCGAGGAGAAAGAACAACCCGGCACCACGCCGGCGCCCACTCGTGGCGTGCAGCCGGCACTCACGCCCGCGCAGGCCGCCCAGCCAGGCGGGATCCCCGACGTCATCGAAGCGATCGAATTCCGTGGCACCCGCCGTGTTCCCCAGGATACGTTGCGCGCTCTCATTTTCAGCAAACCCGGCGACAGAATCGACGAGGATGTGCTGCACCGCGATTTCATGACCCTTTGGAACACCGGCCGCCTCGACGACCTGCGGCTGGAGCGCGAGCCCGGGAAAAACGGCTGGATCATTCGCTTCGTGGTGCAGGAGCGCCCGGTAATCCGGTCAATCACGTACGAGGGCAACAAGTCTGTCTCCGTTTCCGACATCCTTGACCGCTACAAGGAGCGCAAGGTCGGCCTCAGCGTGGAATCCCAGTACGACCAGAGCAAGGTGCAACGGGCGCGGAACGTTCTTATGGAACTGCTCTCCGAGCATGGTCACCAGTACGCCACGGTCACACCCGAGCTTCATCCCGTGCCGCCATCGTCTTTGAACATCGTCTTCAAGATCGACGAGGGACCCACCGTTAAGGTTGGCAAGATCGACATCGAGGGCAGCTCCGCGGAAAGCGACCGCAACGTTATCCGCGCGATGAAGAATCTGCACCCCATCGGCGTTCCCTACTCGATTCTCTTTGAGGACATGTTCGCCCGAACGTACGATCCCGCCAAACTGGATGAAGACCAGGATCGTGTCCGGGTGTTTTATCAGGAGAAGGGCTTCTTCAAGGCGCGCGCCGAAAACGCCACGGCCACCATCGTGGACGTCGCGCCGCGCACGTACGCCCTGCCCTTCCTGCCGCGGCCGAGGTGGCATAAAGTTGCAAACGTTACGGTATTCGTCAACGAAGGCCAGAAGTATTATCTCGGCAAGTACAGCTTCACCGGCGTGAAGTTGTTCCGCACGCCGCAAACGCTGATGCGGCCGCTGTTCTCTATGTCGGAAGGCGACGTCTTCTCCACCGCGAAACTCCGCAAGGGCGTCGAGAATATGCGCAAACTATACGGCGAGTTCGGCTACATCGATTTCGTCGTGGAGCCCGATCCCGAGCCCGTCGCCGGCACCAACAGGGTCGATTTGAACCTCTCCGTGGACGAAGGTAAACAGTTCTTCGTGCGGCGCATCGATTTCACCGGCAACAACACCACGCGCGATAAGGTCATCCGGCGCGAACTGCTCATCGACGAAGGCGACCTGTTCAACTCGCGTTTGTGGGATCTCAGCATCCTCAAGTTGAATCAGCTTGGCTATTTCGAGCCGTTAAAAGAAGATCAGGCGGCGGATCTCAAACGCGACACAAAAACCGATACGATCGACATCACGCTGAAGCTGAAAGAGCGCGGCAAACAATCGATTCAGCTGAACGGCGGTGTTTCGGGCATCGCGGGCACTTTCATCGGCGCTTCTTACTCCACCAACAACTTCCTTGGTCTTGGTGAGACGTTGACCCTCAGCTCGCAGCTCGGAACGGTGCAGCGCACCGTGCAGTTCGGTTTCACCCAACCCTATCTGTTCGACCGTCCGATACAAAGCGGCTTCACCATCTATTTGACTCGCTTCAACTACAACCAGGCGCAGGAAGCGTCCATCCTGAGCGGTCAAAACCTCACCGCGTTGTACAGCGCGCTTGGCCAGCAGAATCTGCTCAACTATGTGCAGAACGGGTATGGGTTCACCACTTTTGTATCGACGGCTCTGAAGCGCAGCTTTGCGCGCATCGGCCTCTCGTACGGCTACGACATCTCGAACATCCAAACGCTGACCGACGCGGCCACCACGTATTTCGACTATGTCGATTTCCAGGGAGTGGGCGGGCCCAACTCGCTCTCCGGCATCCGCACCAGCAAGATCACGCCGTCTTACAGCTACAACACTATCAATCATCCCATTGAGCCGACCGGCGGCAAGTCGTTCTTCGCAAGCATCGGATTCGCCGGCACCGCGCTGGGCGGCAACGTCAACACCGTCCAGCCGCAGATTGACATGAAGTACTTCCGCAAGGGACTTCGTAACGGACACGTTGTTGGCTTCCACTTTCTCGGTAAGACTCTCACCGGTTACGGCGGCAAAGTGGCGCCTCCCTTCTCGCGCTTCTACATCGGCGGAGAGAACGACGTTCGTGGGTTTGACTGGTGGAGCGTCAGCCCAATAGCGTTCATCCCCGATTCCGAGCCAATAAATGTTCTGAATGCGAACGGCACCCAGCGAGTCCAGCGCGTCGTAAACGCCGACGGATCGATTTCGTTCAACCCGGTTACGCAAACAATCCCGACGTACCGCCTGGTGCTGCCTGGCGGCGACACGGTGGGCATTGCCAATTTCGAGTACCGCATCAAGGTTTTCGGCCCGGTGACGCTGGCGCCCTTTTTTGATGCTGGCCTCGACAAGCTCGCTTTTGCCAGCCAGCTCAAGCTGAACGACGGACGGCTGGCGCAGTTGAACGCGGAGTTTCCGCAGGCCGGCTACGGGTCCAAGGCGTACATTGTCCCAGGCACTCAACTCACGCGCACCTCCACCGGGCTCGAATTGCAGGTGCTGATGCCCGTGGTGAATGCGCCGTTCCGGGTTTACTTTGCTTACAATCCAACCCGGGTCAACACTAACATACAGCCGCCGCTCGCTGTTGACCGTTCCATGTTCCCCAACGATGCGACGTACAACGAGGCGATTGCGACCTATGGCACCGCCATCCCCTATTCGGAGCGCAGCACCACGTTCCGATTTACGATTGGCCGTACGTTCTGATTTTGCATGCGCGGGAGACCGCCGATTTCGTAGAATAGCGTTACACGTTAAGGAGTTCGATTGAGATGAAGAAGGTAACAGGATCGCTGGCATTTGCCCTCCTTGTGGCTATGGCCGCTCCCGCGCACGCGCAGACCAAGGTCGCGGTGATCAACATTCAGAGCGCGATCGTCAGCACGAAAGACGGGCAGAAGGCGGCCGCGGAACTCGACGCCAAATTCGGCCCCCGGCGCAAGGAAGTCGACGCGAAACAGGCTGAACTGTCCCAACTGCGCGACCAGTTGCAGAAGGGCCAGAATACGCTGAGCGACGCCGCCAAGAACGAGCTCTACAAGAACATCGATCTGAAGACCAAGTCGCTGAACCGCGAAATGGAAGATGCTCAGGCCGATCTTGAACAGGATCAGCAGCGGCTCGTCCAGGAACTGGGTCAGAAGATCATGGTAGTTGTGGACAAGTACGCCAAGGATAACAGCTTCACGCTGGTTCTGGACGTCAGCTCGCCACAGACGCCGGTGCTCTACGCGTCGAACACGATCGACATTACCAAGGACATCGTCGACCTGTACGACAAGAACTCGGCAGCCATGGCGCCATCGACGGTGGGTCAGGCTCCGGCCAAACCTGCCCCTGGCACCTCGAAGTAACCAGACCCGGCGGCGAGACGCGCTCCGCCCGCTTAACGCTCGAAGTGTATGGTTGAGTCCGAGCTGAATCGCTTGTAGTTTTCGTAGCGAACGGTTATGCGCTCACGCTGCGGGCCCCCGCTGAACCACAGCGTGTCGTCACCCTGCGTGCTTTCGGGGAACCAGTAGCCATCAACTTTCCGCCGCGTGGTCCTGAAATGCGGGAACAGGTTCTCGTGCTTGCCGCCGCGCTCCTGGGGAACCGCCTGACCTTCGGTCTTGACGATCGCATTCCCCTGTTTGTCCACCCAGATCATCCCCTCGAATAAGCGCTGGCCCGCCAGGATTTGCCGCGGCCGAATCTGTAGAATCCAGCAGTCCACGCCATCCACGGTTTCATCGCCTTTGTATTGCGATTCGTACATGAAGAGCCGGTCGGTTGTGAGTAACAACGGCTGTATTTCGCGCAGGTCGTGAAAGTCTTCATCGGTGAGGATCAGATGGGTCATCGTGTTCGACGGTTTCCCGACGAACTGTTCGGTGCGCTTGCCATCCGCGGCGAACAGGATATCGCGTGTTTCGCGGTAGCGGCCCGTGGACGCTCCGCGCGAGTCCAATTCCTCCACGATGACAGTCTGACGCCAGGTATAGTCGTTACGCGCTTTCTCTTCTTCGGTTTCCCTGGCCGCAACACGGCGGACCAGATCGGCCGGTGGATCGTTCGATGGAGTATCTTCGGCTCGCAAAACTGCCGTGAAGAGACCGAATGCTACGATGAAGCCGATGCGGAAAGCCCGAGGCGACTGGACCCGGTATTTCATTTCTCTTCTTCTCGCCTCGCTGGCAGCCTGCACGGCAGCATTCTTCTATTCTCTACAGAAAGGGATCTCTCGGGGAATGGCCGCCGCTGTGCTCCCCGCGTTTCTCATAGAGCTGGCTTTCTACATTCTGCCCGGATTCGCCGGCGTCCGCCGCTCCCTATCAGCCTTGCCTAAAACTGTGCTGGCGGTTCTGCTCACCGGCGCGGCGATTGTCCCGTATTCACTGGTCACTGTACCGCTGGGCAGCTTCCACGTTCTATCGATGCTCACCGTGTTTGCGATCGCCGCGGTGATCGCGTTCTGGTACATACTGATGAAGCCTCGGCTCGCTGCTGACCTGCTCTTTCTCGCGGTCGTAGCCGCGTTGTTTCTCAGCCACATATTCCAAATTCTCTATCCTGCCCCGACCCATGCAGTTCCGCTCGAGATTCTCGGCCGACTAATGCTGGTTCACACCGGAGTGATCTCTGTTCTGTGTATTCGCGGTCTGGAGGCGGGTTTCGGTTTCGTGCCCAGCGCGCGCGAGTGGCGAATTGGCTTTCTCTACACTCTGTGCTTCCTGCCTGTGGGAGCTTTGCTTGGATATCTGCTGCACATCGCCCGATGGCATCCTGTCGTCGCATGGTCCTGGAAACTGCCGCTGCTGATCCTGGGCCGCTTCCTCGGCGTGCTGTGGGTGGTGGCTCTCGCGGAAGAGTTCTTCGTGCGCGGCTTCCTGCAGCAGGTGCTTTCGAAAATACTGAAGAGTGTGACCGTGGGCGTCGTAATCACGTCGCTGCTCTTCGGCGCTCTGCACCTCCCCTTCGGCGGCTTCCCTAACTGGAGATTTGCCACGCTCGCGGCCGTCGCCGGCCTGTTCTATGGCACGGCATTCGCGCAAACGCGAACCATCCGCGTGCCCATGGTGATGCACGCTCTGGTGGTCACCGTCTGGCAACTGTTCTTCAATTCGCACTCTTAAGTTGCACACCCCTGGCTGATCGGTTAGCTTTAGAAATACGACTTATGGCTAACCTGCTGGCGAGAAAGCCCCTGAGTATGATCCTCTCCGAGGTCGACGAGACCGGCGAACACACGCTGAAGCGGGCCCTTGGACGCGTGAACCTGATGGCGCTGGGAGTGGGTGCGATCATCGGCGCGGGTATCTTCGTGCTCACCGGGTCCGCCTCGGCACAGTTCGCCGGTCCGGCCATCGTTCTTTCTTTCATCCTTGCCGGGACTGGTTGCTTCTTCGCCGGGCTCTGCTACGCCGAATTCGCGTCCCTCATTCCGATTGCCGGCTCCGCCTACACGTACGGTTACGCGACTCTCGGCGAGATCTTCGCATGGATCATCGGCTGGGATCTGATTCTGGAGTACGCCTTCGGCGCATCAACAGTCGCATCCGGGTGGAGCGCCAACGTAACTCAGTTGCTCGAACGAATCGGCATCTTTCTTCCGCCGGAGCTAACGGCCACTCCGGGGGCCAGGCTGGTTTTGTTCCAGGGGTTGTGGCAACCCCTTGGAGCCATACCCGCAGGGGTAAACGTCACGCATCTTCCCAGTGCCACCGGCATGTTCAACATCGTGGCATTCCTGGGCATTTGCGCCGTAACCACGGTACTGGTCATCGGCATTCAGGAATCGGCCACCATGAACACGATCATCGTTTTCGTGAAGGTCGGCACCGTGCTGATTTTTATCGCCATCGCCGCAACCTATGTGCTGACCCATATGGCCCAGGCAAAAGCGAACTGGACGCCATTTGTTCCGCCGAACGCAGGCGAATTTGGAAAGTACGGATGGTCGGGTGTGGCTCGAGCGGCTGGCGTCATCTTTTTCGCGTACATCGGGTTCGATGCCGTTTCCACGGCCGCGCAAGAGGCGAAGGACCCAAAGAAAGACATGCCGTGGGGCATCCTCGGCTCGCTGCTCGTCTGCACGTTACTCTATATCACTACGTCGGGTCTGCTGACGGGAGCGGTCAGTTACAGGGAACTCAACGTCGCCGCCCCGGTGGCATTCGGCATGACCAGAATTGGCGTTCGCTGGGGCGAGTACCTTGTGCTGATCGGCACCATTATGGGCCTCACGACGGTGATGCTGGTCATGTTGCTTGGCCAGTCCCGGGTGTTCTACTCCATGTCGCGCGACGTCCTGCTGCCGAAGTGGGCTGGCGCCGTTCACCGCCGCTTTAGGACGCCCTGGATCTCCTCGATTGTGGTCGGTTTCTTTGTGGCCGTGTTCGCCTCCATCATCCCAATCGCCATTTTGGGCGAACTGGTGAGCATCGGGACGCTGCTCGCGTTTGTGATTGTCTGCGCAGGCGTCTGGTTGCTGCGGGTGCGTCAGCCCGATTTGCCGCGAGCCTTCAAAACGCCCATGGTTCCCTTTGTTCCGATCATGGGCATCCTGATTGCGCTGCTGCTCATGGCCGCACTCCCGGGAGGGACATGGTTGCGCCTGCTGGTTTGGCTAATCATCGGCATGGCTATTTATTTCGGTTACAGCCGCAAACATAGCCGCGTTCAGGCGGCGCTGGCCGGCGAACCGAAGTTGCCGCCTTCAGTAGCGGTATGAACAAAGCAGAATGTCGCTGGTCTGCGGCAACTGGCCAGTCAGAAATGTGATGGTGCTTCCGTTCAGCGTGTAATCCGCGGCCGCTTCCAGATGCAGGCCGTTGCGGTAAAGCGCCAGGCTCGCACCCGGATTGGGGACGTTTGCCAGAGTGAAGGTGGCGTTTGCTCCGTTCACCAGGCCTCCGGGAGTCTCCGCATCGGCGAAATTGACTCCGCTCACCGCGGCACTTCGATACGATGCCAGGATGATATCGCCGATCTGCGGTGTTGTGGCGCCTGGAAACGTGAGCGCACTGCCCGAAACCGTGAAATTCACGCCCGGTGTCAGGAACACGCCGTTGCGCCACACCGCTACGCTGGACGTTGGAAACGGCGCAGGCGTCAGCGTGAATAGCGTGTTCGTGCCGTCCACGTTTCCCGCAGGCACTTCGGAATCGACAAATGCGACCACCGACGCAGCTCCGCAACTGCCCGAGGTGCCGTCAACATGGACGCAATCGGATAAAGTGCCCGCTGCACCGTCGATTCCGCCAAAGGAGTTGATGATGGCCGCGCGCGATTCTGCGAACGCGGTCCCCATCACCGTCCGGAGCGCCAGGGCGTTGGTTAATCCGACAACGTCTGAGATGGAAATCGTTTCATCCAGTATCCCGACGGTGCCACCCGACCCGATGACGATGCCTCCGGTCTGCACCACCATTACCTGCGAAATCGTCAGTGGCGTTGAGCTGGACGGAACGCTCCACAATTGGGTGGATTGGTTTATCCCGCCGCTGCTGATCCGCACCGAATAAGTTACCGCCGTGCTCGCGCCCACCGTGGGCGCCAGCGAGACCAAGAAATAACCGGAAGGCACGGGAACCGTCAGCGTCTGCGCCGCGATCTGGCTGCCGTCGGCCGCGACGAATGGCGGCCACGTGATGATCACCACACCGTTGAACAGCGACCCATCGGCGTTATACAGCGTGTCCTGAATGGTGGTGAGAACGGGCGATGCGCTCAGCCGCAGCGCGCAGCATAAAATGAGACCAACTCCGGCGAACCGCCGCTTCAGCCACAACATCCAAAGCCCTCCTGGTCGGCCCCAGTGTAAACGGAGGGCCCCCGAGGCGGGGTTTCAGCGGTCAGACGCGAGCCTTTGCATACCGTTCAGAACGCGAGAATTCCAGGCGCTCAGCGGCTTATGGAAAATGGTTGTGATTGAGGTTCGATGCGCTCGGCGCAAAGGTATGGCCGCAATGCGTCGGGGACCACCACGCTGCCGTCTTTCTGCTGGTAATTTTCGATGATCGCCAGCCAGGTGCGGCCCACCGCGAGTCCGCTGCCGTTCAAGGTATGCAGAAACTCGGCTTTGCCCTTCCCCGATTTCATGCGAATGCCCGCGCGGCGCGCCTGGAACGCTTCGAAGTTCGAACAGGAAGAAATCTCTTTGTACCCATTCTGGCCGGGCAGCCACACCTCGATGTCGTAGGTCTTGGCCGACGAAAAGCCCATATCGCCGGTGCACAGAACCACCGTACGGAACGGCAGGCCGAGCCGCTTGAGAATGTCCTCGGCGTCCGCGGTGAGCTTCTCCAGTTCGTCGTAGCTCTGATCGGGCCGCGCGAATTTCACCAGCTCCACCTTCTGGAACTGGTGCTGGCGGATAATGCCGCGAACGTCCCTCCCGTAGGAACCGGCCTCGCTGCGGAAGCACGGCGTGTAGGCGGTCAGTCGAATGGGCAGGCTGTCGGCATCCAGAGTCTCGTCGCGAAACAAATTC
>Ga0187851_10004676_pt1 | contig 11125 bp, 10 predicted proteins | sample June2016WEW_6_10_FD_132997 | JGI IMG/M metagenome (GOLD analysis project Ga0187851, IMG submission 132997) | Peatland microbial communities from SPRUCE experiment site at the Marcell Experimental Forest, Minnesota, USA - June2016WEW_6_10 | ecosystem: Environmental > Terrestrial > Soil >... | reverse complement strand
GCAATGGCCGGTGACTTGCGCGAGAAGTTCCGCCTCCGCGGTCCAGACGCGGAAGAAATGTTTGTCCTCCACCGCCACGCGCGCCGGAATCAGACCCCTGGCATGGTGCGGCGCGAACTGCTGATTGAGGTCAGCATTCCAGCCCAACTTCGTCAGGTCCATAGGCGCATGTTGATTGAATCATTCATGGCTCCAGCATCGGAATCGGCGCTCACCGTCGGCCGAAATGTCTTCGTTGTCCGTGCGGCCGCGCAACACCCTGGCGCGACCCACCCTGTCCGCCTTGTTGCGGACTGTCCTCCGGGCGCGCGGGCCGCTGGGACGGGAAATGCCCCTGGGACCGTTGTTGTTGTCGACCATCGCGCCCGCTTTCAATGTGGGCCGGTCCGGCCGCGTCGTAATTGAATCCATCGGCGCGTTTGCGCACGATGCCGCGTCCGATGAAGCGCTCCAGCATACGCAACTCGGCGTGGTCTTCCGGAGTGACAAAACTGATGGCATCGCCCACGGCATGGGCGCGGCCTGTGCGTCCGATGCGGTGAACGTAATCTTCGGCGTGCATCGGAAAATCGTAGTTCACGACGTGGGAGATTCCGTCAACATCAATGCCACGCGCCGCGATGTCCGTGGCCACCAGGACGCGCACCGCGCCGGATTTAAAATCCTTCAACGCCTTCAGCCGCTGGTTCTGCGAGCGATTCGAATGCAGTGTCGCGGTGCGAATCCCCTTTTGCTCCAGATGGCGGGCGATGCGGTCGGCCCCGTGCTTCATGCGGGAAAAGACCAGCACCGTGTCCATTTGCGGATCGCGCAACAGATGCAACAACAACGCCGGCTTCAAATGCTTCGGCACTTCATAGACCAGTTGAGTAACCGTCTCGGCAGGGTTCGAGCGGCGGCCAATTTGCACGAGTTTGGGGGCGCGTTGGAACTCATGGGTGAGGGCTTCAATCTCCTTTGAGAGCGTCGCGCAGAAAAGGAGCGTCTGCCGTTTCGCCGGCAATTGGCGGACAATCTGCCGGATGGACGGCAGAAAACCCATGTCGAGCATCCGGTCGGCCTCGTCGAGCACGAGAAACTGCAAGGCGGAGAAATCGCCGTTGCGGCGGCTCATCAAATCCAGCAGCCGCCCCGGACAAGCGATGATAACATCCGTGCCCGCACGCAGCGCCCGGATCTGCGGGTGTTCACCCACGCCGCCAAAGACTGTGGCCACCGTTAGGGGCAGATGCCTGGCATAGATTCGGATGTTTTCATCAATCTGCAAGGCAAGCTCCCGCGTCGGAGCGACCACCAGCACTCGAGTGCGGCGCTGCGAACTCGAGGGCTGCGTCGCAAGTTTGGCGAGCATGGGCAGGGTGAAGGCCGCTGTCTTTCCCGTCCCGGTTTGCGCGATACCGATGAGATCGTGGCCCGCCAGTATCTGCGGGATGGCTGCCGATTGAATAGGCGTGGGTTCAGTGTAGCCGGCCTCTTGGACGGCTTTCAAAATTCTTGGATCAAGTCCGAATGCACGAAATGGCATGGTCACAGTATGTCTTAATCATTCACGATAGCACGCTCAAAGAAATATCGTGTTCGATCAACCCAAACAGGCCATGTCAAAAGATAGGGACATTTTGCCTGAAGGTTACCTTCACCATTTAGCACGAATTACCACACACGAAGCTTGCTGTTCCCTGGATCCCTTCGCGACTTCTCGGATGATGCCAAGAAAGAGGGACACAGCCGGGGAGGAATCCTCTGCCCGCCACATGACGGCCAATTCTGTTTTGGGTGCGGGAGGTTTGAGCGGACGATAGACAACACCCGTCCGCCGAAGGTGTTGGAGAGAGTAGGGAACCAGGGAGACGCCCATTCCACCGGCAATCAGGCTGACAATGGTTTGCGCACTGCTGATTTCCAGGGACACTTTTGGCGCAAAACCGGATTGCGCGCAGAGCTGGATGATTTGATCATAAAAACCGGGTCCCAACGAGCGGGGCACCATCAGGAACGATTCCTGGGCGAGGTCATTTACGGCGAGTGACTTTTGTCTGGCCAGCGCGTGGTTCTTTGGCAGAACCACCACAAACGGTTCCCGCAACACAACCTCAAACGCCAGCCCTTCCGCGCCGGGCACCGGCGGACGCACCAGGCCCACATCCAGTTTGTTATCCTTCATCGCGCGCACCTGTTCTTCGCTAGTCATATCTTGCAGGGCCAGCGCCACCTCGGGATGGCGTGCCCGCATGATGCGGAACACCGGGGTGAATTCCCCGTAAAGGGCCGAACTGACAAATCCCACCGAGAGCTGCCCGATTTCCCCACGGGCGGCGCCACGGGCCATATCGGCGGCCTTTCCTGCCTCGGCCAGGATTTTCCTCGCTTCGACCAGAAAGACCTTTCCCGCGGCCGTCAACTCAACATGCCTTTTGCTCCTCCAGAGCAACGGCACGCCGATTTCCTCCTCCAGCTTCTTGATTTGCTGGCTGAAAGGAGGTTGGGCGATGCCCACTCGTTCGGAGGCGCGCCCAAAGTGCAATTCTTCCGCCACAGCGACAAAATATTTCAAATGGCGCACTTCCATGCCTCAGTTCCATACATTAAAGGTATCAATAATGCCAGTTTAATATATTGGATGCGCCAGCCATTCGCTCCTAACATAGTATTGCCAGTCTGATTGAAAGACTGGTGACGATTATGGTGAAAGAATCAATTGCCTTGCCCAAGGCTGACTATTCGGCTGCGCGCTGGCATTCGGCGGCGTCAACCTTGGCCAGGCCTGGCAGAGCGGGCATGTTGACGGCCCTGTTCGTCACTGGATTTGCCACCTTTGTTAATCTTTACTCCACCCAGCCGTTACTGCCGCGATTCCGGGAGATTTTTCATGCCTCTGAGTTGATGGTTAGCCTGACGGTCAGCGCCCCCATTTTGGCAGTGGCCCTGGCCGCCCCATTCCTTGGGTTGGTGGCGGATTCTCTGGGACGCAAACGCGTCATCGTGGCTTCCATGCTGGCCCTCTCCCTTCCAACCGCTTTGGCCGCCACAGCATGGAATCTGCCGCAACTGATTGCCTGGCGGTTCCTGCAAGGGCTTTTCACGCCGGGAATCATTGCCGTGGCGATGGCTTACATCAGCGAGGAAACGCCGCCGCGATTGGCGGGGTCCACCATGGCCATTTATGTGACGGGTGGGGTGATGGGTGGATTCTGCGGTCGTTTTGCTTCTGGCTTGATCGCCGCCCACTGGGGTTGGAGGACTTCGATGGTCATCTTGGGGATCGCGACTTTTGTCGGCGCGATGTTGACTTGGTGGAGGCTGCCCCGTTCCAGAAAATTTGTGCGGCAGAATAACGCGGCTCAATCATTCGCCTCCTTGCGTATGCATCTGCGCCATCCACAGCTTCTGGCCACTTATGCCGTGGGGTTCAACGTTCTGTTTTGCCTGGTGGGAGTTTTTACCTACGTGAACTTCTACTTGGCGGATCCGCCTTTTTCTTTTGGACCCGCTCCCCTGGCTTCGATCTTTGCCGTATATTTAATTGGCGCGGTCGTGACGCCGTTCTCCGGGCAATTGCTCGACAGGATTGGCCACCGGCGCGTATTGATTGCGGCTGCCTCGGTGACGTCAGTAGGCGTGCTATTGACGCTGATCCGCTCGGTCCCTTTTGTGATAGCGGGGTTGGCGTTGGCGGCGTCGGGCGCATTTGCGTCTCAAGCTGGGGCCTCGAGCCATGTGGGAAAAGTGGCTGGCCATGCACGTTCCTCCGCGGCGGGGGTGTACCTCGCGCTCTACTATCTCGGAGGCTGCGCCGGTTCTGTTCTGCCCGGATTATTCTGGAAAGAGACCGGATGGATAGGCTGTGTTGGACTCATGATCTGCATGCAGTCTGTAACTGTTTTGGTCGTCAGCCGGCTGTGGGTTGCGCCAAAAACTGCCGCTTTTCCCCCGGTGGTCAGTTCAGTTCCAATTTGAGGGTGCGCCTGAGCAGCGCCATGGGGAGCTTTGATCGACTGGTGATAGGCCGATCCGCCCATCAGACTTGTTTGACGACGCCCCAGTAGACGTCCAGGCGTCTGGCCAGGTAGAGATGCACCGCTTTGACCAGCACTTTGGCTTCCAGTTTCTGGCCGGCCGCGATGATCGCGCGCAGCGTGGCATTGGGATGAATAGTGGTGGCCGCTTGGGCGATGATGGGGCCTTCATCCAGGTGCATGCTGACGAAATGGGCCGTGACCCCGATGATTTTGACGCCGTGCTCGTAGGCTTGGCGGTAGGGTTGAGGGCCGGGAAAGCTCGGGAGCAGGGAAGGGTGGATGTTGATGATTTTGTTCTTGTAGCGCCAGACGAAGTTGGGCGACAGAATTTTCATGAACCGCGCCAGCACTACAAAATCCACTTCATATTCCTCCAGCACGCTCAAGGCGCGCTTTTCCGCCGCCGTCCGATCCTGCCACGGAATGAAGACAAAGGGAAGTTTTGCCTCTTTGGCCAATGGGGCCAGGTCGCGCCGATTGGAGATCATGACCGCCGGATCAGTTTTGAGGCGGCCGGATTTGAGCGCGGCCCGCAACGCCTCGGCGCAGTGCGGTTCGCCGGTGACCATGATGGCCATGCGCTGGCGGCGATTCGGGTCGGTCCAGCGCACTTTGATTTCCATGCCGAGCTGTTGGGCGAGCGTGGCCAGGCCGGCAGTGACGGCGGAACGGGAGGAGGCGTGACCGGGCCAGGAAGCCTGGAGGGTCATGCTGAATTGGCCGCGGGTGACTTGTTCCTCGAGCGCCTCGATGTTGGCGCGTTGTTCGAAGAGAAAATTAGTGATGCGGGCCACGACGCCCGATCTGTCGCGGCCGATCACCGTAAGAACTGCAAAGTCTTTAAGTTTGCTTGTCAAACTTACGGTTTCTGGGCTTTGCCGTCGCCTTGGCCCGCTTGCTGCGGGGACAGTTTATAGACGGCTTCGCGCATTTCCTTGCCGGGCTTGAATTTCACCACGGCGCGGCGGGGAATGACCACGTCCTTGCCCGGTTCATTCGGATTCCGCCCGATGCGCGATTTGCGCACCTTGACTTCAAACACTCCAAAATTGCGCAGTTCAACTGTGGCCCCTTTCGCCACCGCATTGGAGATGTGATCAAGGGTGCTCTGTACTACTTTCAGCACTTCTTGTTGAACGATTCCCGTTTCTTCGCTAATGTTAATTACCAGATCACGTTTTGTCATAGGCTCTTAACCTCGATTTCCGCATCGGCCTCACGACGGCTTAAGCCTTCAGGCTCAAGCCCTTAGGTCTAGATAACACAGCCATCCTAGGGCAACCCATCTCCACGGTCAAGTGTCTTGATAAGATAAATTACGTATTGTCGTAGGTGAACCCACTAGACATTTTTAGCTTTCGATAACGCCAATTTCTACCGGCTCGACCTTGATGCCTTGTTTCTCAAGCCATTGAATGGCCGCGTTCAGGTCCGGGCGCTGCCCGCTCAATTCGAGGCAGACAATGCCGATTTCGTCCGTGACGCTGGCCTGGCGGACATTAGTAACGACTGGATATTTGCGCGCCAGTTCCCAGATGGTCGGGTTGGTGATGAGCTTCGGAGGGTACATGAGCCAGAGGCGCAACTGGACGGAAGGCGCGGCGTGGCCCGGTTTTGCGGCGGATTTTTTCTTCATGCGCATTCCTCCTTAACCTCCGGCGATGGCGGGAATGATGCTGATCTCATCGCCGTCTTTCAACGTGGTCTCCTGGTTCTTGAGGAAACGAATGTCCTCCTCGTTGACATAGACGTTGACAAAACGGCGCACGCTGCCGGCTTCGTCGGTCAACCGTTCCTTGATGCCGGGGTACCTGCTTTGCAACTCGGCAATGGCCGCGCCGACCGTGTCGGCGGTAACCTGAACAATTTCTTCGTCGTGCGTCAGCTTGCGCAACGGGGTTGGGATGCGGACTTTTATTGGCATATATTGTCTTTTATAAACATTTCGTCAGGGGTGGGTTGGCACGCGTGTGTCGGCGTCGAGCAAGGCCTCAAACTCGCGCAGGCTCGGCTTGATTTCGCGCGTGTGTCCGGTGTGTCCGGTCATCGCTTCCAGGGTCTTGAGTCCATTGCCGGTGATACAAAGCACGGCGGAAGCATCGGCTGGAATGGCGCTGGAGGCAATCAATTTCCTGGCCACCCCGACGGTCACGCCGCCGGCGGTTTCTGCGAAAATGCCCTCGCACTCGGCCAGCATCTTGATGCCATCGCGAATCTGGTCGTCCGTCACGTCCTCACTCGAGCCGCGCGTGTCCTTCATCACTTTCAAGGCGTAAAAGCCGTCGGCCGGGGTGCCGATGGCCAGCGATTTGGCGATGGTATTGGGCTTGACCGGCTTGAAGAAATCCAGGCCCGCTTTTTGGGCGGTGGTGATCGGCGAACAGCCGGTGGCTTGGGCGCCGTGAATTTGGTATTCGGTTTCCGGCGCCAGGCCGAGCTTGATGGCTTCCTGGTAACTCTTGTGGATTTTGGTCAGCAACGAGCCGGACGCCATGCAGACGACGGTGTGCTGCGGGACGCGCCAGCCGGATTGTTCAATGATCTCGAAACCCATGCTTTTGGAGCCTTCCGCATAATAGGGGCGCATATTGACATTGACGAAGGCCCAGGGGTATTTGCCCGCGATTTCCGCGCAAAGCCGGTTGACCTCGTCATAGTGGCCTTTGATGCCAATGACGTTGCCGCCGTAAATGAGGGAATTGATCACCTTGCTATGTTCCAGATCGGACGGGATGAAGACGTAGGCTTTGAGGCCGGCGGCGGCGGCGTTGGCGGCAACGGAATTGGCCAGGTTGCCGGTCGAAGCACAGGCCACGGTGGTGAAACCGAGTTCGCGCGCCCGGCTCAAGGCGACGCTGACCACTCGATCCTTGAAGGAAAGCGTGGGGTAATTCACTGTGTCATTCTTGACCCACAGCTCGCGAATGCCCAGGCGCCGGGCCAGACGATCGGCCTTGATCAAGGGCGTGCAGCCCACCTCGACGCCGACGGTTGGGTCGCCCTCGATGGGCAGCAACTCGCGGAAGCGCCACATGTTCTTTGGGCGCGACTGAATGGCGGCCCGGGTAAGCGTCTGCGCGATGCGCTCGTAATCGTAAGCGACTTCCAGCGGCCCGAAGTCATATTCGCAAACGTGATTGGCGGTCAGCGGGTATTCCCGTCCGCATTCGCGGCATTTGAGCGCCTTCATGAATCCGGCATGTTTATGCATACTTTTCTTTGACGCGGGGCAAAAAAAAGCCCCTTCACATTGCGAGAAGAGGTTCCAATTCAACAGGCTCTTCTCATCTTTTCCCGGTCAACCGGCAGGAAACGGCCTGCTGGCGTCCGGGCTGGAATTGGCACCTGGCGCGGCCCATTGTGAGGCCGCCGGTTGCCGTGGTTTCATAGGGCCAGTCCCTCCACCACTCTTAATGAGATTCGTTATATCAACGAATACGGATAGATTGATTCATATTTATGGAAATGTCAACCGCCAAAATGCAAAAAATTACGAATGCTTACACACGCAATACTGGCGGACTACTACTTGACGACGTTGGTGCTCGCGGGTTTGGAGCTGGCGGGCCTCACTTCCATCGCTTGTTTGGCCCCTTTCACGATGTCTTCAGCCGGGATGACAATGGTGGTCATGTAGTCGCGCATGGAGCGGCTGGTACTGTCGCCGGCGTTGACGGCGCGCATAACGAACAGCCCCACGATACTGCCATTGAGGGCGAAGCCAGGGGAACCGAGCGAAATGGAGCCGTTGCCGGCATCGGTGACATAGTAGGTGCGGGGCCGTCGGACGACGGCGGACACGCGCCCGATGGAGGCCGCGTAGCCCCGGCCCGCGGCGCGGTTCAGGCGGTTCAGGACAACCAGCGGCTCAAGCAGGCCCGCGGCGGAGGATTTGCTGAAATCGATCGAGGCCATGGGCGCGGACGGTTGGGTTTTGGGCCTGATGTAGGCCAGATCGAGGTCCTTGTCGCGCAGAATGATTTCGGCGGGAATTTCCGTTCCGTCGTCCAGGAGAAGTTTAATGTCGGTGACTTCCGTCGCAATTTTGTATTTGTCGGAAAGCTGGTGATAGAGATCGGCCGGATCCACAGAGGACAGAGCCAGGACGGTCAGGCCCGAGGGGTCCAGGACGGTGCCGTTGACATCGGTCTTGTTCTCGGCCGGCTCGGAGGCGTGCGCGCCGGAAGAGTAGGTGGTTTTGACCACGGCCTCTATGGTGACGACGGCGTATTGGTTGTTGGTGAAGATTTGGCGGCCTTTGTCAGCAAGGTCGTCGGCGCGGGCGGTCGCGGCCAGCAGGGCCGCCAGGACAAATGTCAGTTGGCAATTGTTTTTCATGGGAATGTTTTGGGTTAATGCGATTTGTTCCAGTCAGGCTCCACTTCAAGATAGGCATGGTGAACGCCGCGGAGGACTTTCATTTGCAGCGCGGGTTTGCGTTGCGCGGCGATCTTTTCCATGATCGACCGCAATGCGTCCACGTTGCCGACGGACTGGCTGTCCACTTCGACAACAAGGTCGCCGACTTCGAGGCCGCCCAACTCCGCCCAACTGCCCGGCTTGATCTCGTCGATCAAGGCCCCCTGCTGGTTTCTGTCCCACTGGTCCTCGGCGGCATCGAAGAAGGAAACGTTGCGGGAGGTGAACTCGAAGTCCTCGTTGCTGTACTTTTTCATCTCGCGTTGCAGTCGCGGCGAGCGTTCCAGTTCAACGGGGATCTTGAGCGGCTTGAGATCGCGGAGCACGGATAATTCGACCGTCTTGCCGACGTCGTATTCGCGGATGAGGCTCGAAAGCTCGTCCTCATTTTCGGGACGCGATGCGGTGAGCTTTTCGCCATCCACGGCCACGATGAAATCACGTGGGTTGAGGCCGGCTTTTTCCGCCGTGCTGCCCGGGTAAACGCGGCTGATGTAGAACCCTTTGAGATCGGGCCGGCCCAGTTGGGCGGCGATTTCGCGGCTGATGACGCGCGTCTCGACTGGCAGCCAGGCCTTGGTGACTTCCAAGCCGGGGTCTTTCTCCTCTTCGATGCCGACCCGAACGACAGTCAAATACTGCGCTGACCGGCGCTCGAAGGAAGCCAGGACCGGCACAGGATCGCTCTGCTGTGCGGAAATCTTGCGCGTCAACTCGAAGAGATCCTGCACGGAATCGATCGGAGTGCCATTGACCGCGACCAGCACGTCGTTGTTCTGGAGAGGCGGCTTGGCTTCGCCGGCGGGACCGCCCGGTCTGACCGAGGTGACAAGCACGCCGTTGAGATTGGACCGCTTCAATTCGCGGGCCAGGAGGAAGGAAAAGTTCCGCGCCGTCAGGCCCCACGGCTTGATTTCCTGCTCGGGAGGGTACATTTCCCCGCGCTCGATGGGGATGATGGAGGCGCGAACCTCGTTGCTGCCGCGGCTGACCAGGGCCTCCGCTGGTTTGCCAATGGGCAGGCTGGTGGCCAGCGCCATAAAATCTGGCATCTGTTCGTCGAAATGCACGTTGAGCGGCTTGCCGGCCAGGCTGAACAGAATGTCGCCCGGCAACAAGCCCGCCTTGGCCGCAGGCGAGCGCTCCTGGACTCCGGCGATCAGGACGCCGCGGGCGGACTTCCATTCCTTGAACAGGGGCTGCGGGTCAATCCCAAGCCAACTCCGGGTGATCTTGCCGCGGGCGATCAGCTCGAAGGCGACGGTTTTGGCCAGATTGCCGGGGATGGCGCCGCCGAGGCCGAAGCTGATTTCGTTGATGCCCACGATTTCGCCGCGCAGATTGCAGAGCGGACCGCCGGAATTGCCGCCGTAAATGGCCGCGTCATGACCGATCCAGCGCACGAGGGAGCCGACGTCCTCGCCGTCGAGTTGAAACCGGCCATATTCGCCCCAAAAGCGGGGCATGATCATCTGAGTGTTGCTGATGATGCCCAAGGTGACGGATTGCGAGAGGGCCATGGGACTTCCCATGGCCAGGACCGGATCGCCAACCTGCAAGAGACTGGAATCGCCGAAAACAGCGGGCGTGAAGACGCGCTTGTCTCCGGGCTTGAGCTTGATGACCGCGATGTCCGTCAGCGGATCGGTGCCGATCAGCTCCGCTTCGATCTCCTCGCGGTCCCACAGCGTGCAGAAAATGCGGGCGGTGTGGCCGGCCACATGATGATTGGTGATAATGTAACCGTCCTTGGTGATGATGACGCCGCTGCCCACCTCCTGCCTTTTGACTTCGCGCCCGCCATGGAATTCGGTTGAGACGACACGAATGCGCACCAGCGCCTGCCGCACCTTGTCATCGGCGGCCTCGATGAAGGCGCGCAACTCGGCGGGGGAGGGTGGGCTGTGTTTGGAAGCCTGACCGGGAGAGGCCAGCAGCAGCAGTGAAGCGCCCGCCAGCATGATAAGGCGGCGGCATTGGCTCGAGTAGGACGAATTCACGGGGTTCTTATAGCGCAATCCACGGCTGTATCAAACAAATCTTCATACTGGCGAAATGGATAATGGATAATTGACAATGGATGATTGATAGCGGCCCAAGACGCCGGAGGCCTTCCGTCGCGATTTTTTACAGCCTCAGGAATGGAAATAAAATCACTTTGATTCACTTTGAGTAGTACGACCGGCTCAAACATTAGTTGTTTTGTAAGGCATTCCTGTCCCGATCTTTGCATACAATCTGGCCGCTTGAGCACTGGTTCGATTCGGTTCTAACTGAACTAAACATGGTTTGATCGGCGCAATAAAAAAATGTTTCAAAATGGTGCGATTAACCCGGATTAAGTGCGAGCAAGTGCGATTAAGTGCGGTTTTTTTACCCATTCATTGCAGGAATGCTGAAGGCCAAAGGCTGAAGGCTGAAGTTCTGAAAAATCACGAAACGAAGGCTGGCCGCCTCCGAAGGAATTCGGGGGTGCGGAATTTCACAGATTGGTTTCATTTCACGGGCGCAGCCTTATTGGGATTAGGATTAAGATTAGGATTCGCCCCCTCCCGCCCGACACGGCCTTAATAGGTCATTCACTAAATGAATACTACAGTTAAAACATTGATTCGTCAATAGATTTCTTAAAGATTTTTCAAAAAGATGTGATGTATGGATGGAAATTGGCTTAAGGCACTGCGCAT
>Ga0187851_10004673_pt1 | contig 11127 bp, 9 predicted proteins | sample June2016WEW_6_10_FD_132997 | JGI IMG/M metagenome (GOLD analysis project Ga0187851, IMG submission 132997) | Peatland microbial communities from SPRUCE experiment site at the Marcell Experimental Forest, Minnesota, USA - June2016WEW_6_10 | ecosystem: Environmental > Terrestrial > Soil > Wetlands... | reverse complement strand
GCTTGCAATTGGGACGCCTTCCCAGGGTTTCACCCTGGGCTATTTTCGCGCCTCCCTACGGGAGGAGGGGCGGCGGTCGAACGGCGGGGAATCAGGAAGGGAACCATCTTTGCCAACAATATGCGTTCATGCGATTGCCCTGGGGCGGCTCACTGATCGCTCGCATGGGGTCGCGGGTCGTTAAACCCGCATGTTTCCGTCAGCCGTGAATGGACGCCCTTCTACAGCGTATGCAGCTTGAGTCAGCGTCTGACGCGAGTTTCCGTCAGCCGTGAATGGACGCCCTTCTACAGCCTTTTCCTGAATCATTGCAACCAACTGCCAGTTTCCGTCAGCCGTGAATGGACGCCCTTCTACAGCGCTCTTGAGCAGCAGGGCTATCGCTTTATCAGTTTCCGTCAGCCGTGAATGGACGCCCTTCTACAGCAGCCGGGTATGGGAGCGCAAAGGGCAGTAAGTTTCCGTCAGCCGTGAATGGACGCCCTTCTACAGCCTACAAGGCATACTGGATGTGCTCCAACCAGTTTCCGTCAGCCGTGAATGGACGCCCTTCTACAGCTCACAACCCCGGAGCCGCACGGGTGATCTGGTTTCCGTCAGCCGTGAATGGACGCCCTTCTACAGCAGATCCGCCCTAACGCGCTGATAGGAATCGGCATCACAAGAGGGAGGCTCGAAAAAAAGCTGGAATTGTGGCAATCAAAATCCCCCTTTTCGTCCAGTTTTCAAATCCGGTGCAAGGGCGAAGCCCGACCGGTGGGCACAAACCCTCCGGTGACGCACCTCGGCTGTTCGGACCAGGGATGGTTACGCGGCAGCCGCGAGGCTATCGTCTTGCGCCATCTCCAGTGCCCGGCCGCGAAACTACTGGATCGACTGCCCTGGGGCAGGGGAACCGTCCCGGCCGTTTTTCTCACTCCTGAGAAGCTCCTTCAACCATTGTTGAAAGAGATCGAACTTCTTGAACTTACCACCATTTTCAATCTGGTGCAGCCCCCGCAATGCAATAATCAGGCTGGCATTGGAATCCGCATTCGCCCTATGGCCGCAGGCCGTGCATAGAAATACATCCTGAATCGCCTTTCCCGCCGCGTCTTTCTTGGGTCGATTGGCTCGGTCCCAATGTCCGCATTGTGCGCAGGTTTGCGAGGTATAAGCCGCGGGAACCTCAACCGGAGCGGGCAAGCCTTCCCGCTCCGCTTTGTAGGTGAGCATCTGCTTGAGCTTGGCGAACTGGCTCTGCTTGAGGAATCGGCCCATCGTCACGCCACGAATGGCCTCGATCACGATCTGAGCGCGGTGCTCCTTCGCGATAGCCACAATGCGGTTGGCATACTCGCCCTGGATGATGTCCCCGCGCTTGCCGCGCAGTGAAAACTTCCTGGACCGCTGCTTCCCCTTTTTCTGTATCCGCTTGATCTGCTCTTCAAAGCGCCGCATCTCCGCCGCAAAGGCAGCGCCGCCGAGATCGAGCTCGGTTTCGAGGGGCTTCCCCCGCCGGTCAATCAGAGTGGCCGCTCCGATCTTGGCCGCGCCACGGTCGATACCGAGGAATGTCTCCGTTTCGACCTGCCGCGGCTGAAACTCGAAGGCCGCGTGGACATAAAAGTCCATATCTTCGGGGATGGGAGGCGCGGGGGCAATAGCCGAAGTCTTGGCTCCTATGCGAGGTTTTTCCCGCCGCTTAACCACCAGCTTGGCGCTTTGGATGGTCCCATAGGTCAGGTACTCCCGCTCATGGAACTCCCGGCCCAGCTCAAGCGGCAGAATCAGGCCGGGATATACCTTCCCGCCAATTGGCCCCTTCGTTTTGCAGTCAATAAAGCCGTCTTTGAGGACGCGCTTTTCGCAATATCGATGGCCGCTGGCGAAGAGCCTGAGGAGCAGATAGTAATCTCCGTCGCAAAAGGCGAGCAGGCATCCCCGTCCAAGCTCGTTGCGGGTGAATTCAATGGGGTGGGGCAGTGCGCCCTCCAGCTTTCGCAATACCTGTCCCGCCGCGCGGGATACCGCGTAGTTGGCATAGATTTTGCTCAGGCGTTTGGCGACGCGGGTCTCGCCTCGTTCGCCCGCCGTTTCGATCTTTTCCTGATGCTGCGGCTTGATGGCGAGTCTTGCCTCCGGGTCCGTGAACGCGGTGTAGGCTTCGCGGAATTCCTCCTCTGTCATCGCATCCATGCTGGGGACAGTGGGCGGATTGGACTCGTTCTCTCCTTTGTACGCCTTGCTCAGATGGCTCATGAGCATAGCGGATGCATCGCCGATGAGATAGTCGCGCAGCGGGGCAAGCTCCCAGTTTTGGGGAGCGATCCTGTAAAGCAGCTTGCTGAGCTTGAATTTGTTAGGCCGGAGTTTTCCCTTCTTGTCCGGCTCGGAGACTTGCTCCATGAGATCGGGAAGGGCCAAGGTCTTTTCGAGCACATCCGCCAATGTCTCATGGTAGCGAGTCATCGCGTACCAGAGCATCGTGCTCTTGTGCCGTGACGGATTGTGAACCTTGAAGCGCGCGGTTTTGAACATGACCGAAGAGATAGCTGCCAGTTTAAGCCCATCGCCGCGCCCCCGCAACGGCATCTGCAAGATGCCGTCAACAACTACGCCGGACTACTCCGGGCGATGGGGCGCAGCGAGGAGCAAATCGTGGCCACGCTGCGGGAGATGGCGCCGGAATTTTTTTGAGGAATGAGCCGGCTTTATGCGGGGGTTGAAACCCCCGCCTCCCTCCGGAAAAGGCCATCCATAACTGTAGTATTTAGCCTTTGAGAAACGCCCAAGCGTGGCCAAACTTGAACAGAGGTTCCGTAAACCCCGCCACTTCTCACATCGCCGGGCGGACGGGCTTTTTCTCGCGCGGGTCGAGTTCGGCTTGGGCGGCGTGCTGGTCGCTCTGGCGGTCCATCCATTCGTTGAGGCGGCTCCGCTTGAAGCGCCAGCGGTTGCCCAGCTTGAAGGCGGGCACGAAGCCCTCCGATGCGTACTTGTACAGCGTGTCGGAGGAGATGCCGAGGTAGTCCGAGGCCTGGCGAATGTCCATGACTTCGCGCACCTCCGGGACCAGCAGGTTGGATCGAAGAGCGGAACTGCGCATGATGGCCTCCTGAAGGCGGGATTGCCCCGGACGGATTCCGGCAGAGTTGCCGGTACTCTTGTATATAACGCGGTTTCAGCCGGAGTTTCAAGGGTTTTCAGGGAGTTCAAGGAAATTCATCTGTTTTCCGTTTTCCGTTTGGACACCGCGCCGGGCCGGGTTCTTGCCGAAAACCCAGCCTGTTGGGCTGGGAACCCAGCCGGGCACAAGTCCTTGTGCCGTTACGACGGATGGTGCGATTCCCATCAACAGGCCAGTTGGGGGGCAACGATTCCCACCCTAGCGGCAAAAAACAAGAACGCCGCGAGGATGGGGCACCCACTCCGGGGACTGTAGACAGAACCTAGTTCTGGTCGTCGCGGCGGTGCAGCGTGGGCTTGTCGTCGTCCGTACTCGATGTGCTGCCGCCAGTCGATGTGCCGGAGGGGCTGGTCGGGTCGCCGGTCCCGGTCCCGGCCCGGCGCAGCGAGGGCTTCTTTCCGTCCTTGGAGTCGGTGAGGCGGCGCTTGTTCTCGATGCGCGCCAGCCGCGCCTTGACGTCGTCAAACTCCGAGGTGGTCACCGTGTACTCGTCCCTGGCGGGCAGGATGCGGGCAATCTCCTCCTGGGAGTGCAGGATGCGGTCGGGAGTCTGCGGGTGGTCGGCGAAGACCTTGGCTACCGCTCCGGGCTTGCGTTTTTCCAGAGCCTGCACCTTCTCAAAGAAGGTAATGAAGGCCTGGGGGTCGTAGCCGGCCCGATACATATACTGCACGCCCAGGTAGTCGGCCTGCGCCTCGAAGTCGCGCGAGAACTGCATGAAAGCGACTGGGATCGCGACCGAGGCGCCCTCGTAGATGCCGTAGCCGGTCCAGCCGCCCACCATGATCATCACCGGGATCATGCCGATCTGGGCGTAGTTCAAGCGAGTCATCTCGCGGGCCGCGTGGTGGGCGCAGACGTGGGCGGTTTCATGAGCCATTACGCCGGCCAGCTCCGCCTCCTCGTCGGCGTTCAGGATCAGGCCGGAGTTGACGTAGAAGAAGCCTCCGGGCAGCGCAAAGGCGTTGATCTCGTCCGAATCAATGACCTTGATGGTGAACGGCACTTTGCAGTCGGAGTTCTTGACGATGTTCTGGCCGATGCGGTTCACGTATTCGGTGACCACCGGATCGGTGATGAACTTGGTGCTCTTCTCGATCTCCATGGCGTACTGCTTGCCCATCTTGATCTCGCCATCGGTCGAGTACCAGTTCCCTACCCCGCGGGCGCCGATGTCGCGGTTGCCCACGGCGCTCACGTCGTCGATCGATCCCGGCTTGACATTGACCTTCTGGCTGCCCGGCTCAATCACCTTGTCCGGATCGACCTTAACGGCTGTGGAGTCGCCTCCCACCGGAACCGTTCCCGGCGCGGGCTTGTCCTTTGAATCAGATTTAGGGGAATCGGTTGTGGGCGCATTGGCCGCGGGGGGCGCAGCGGCGGGAGCGTCCCCGCCAACCGGCGTAGTTCCCGGAGCCGGCTGGGCTGCCGGTGTGCTGTCCGGGGTCGTCGCGGACGGAGGCGCGCTCGAAGGCGCGGACTGCGCCCATGCATTCGCGGCTATTGCAACAGCCAGGGCAATTCCTGCAAGCAACCCCGCTCTGGAGACCTTTTGAACTCTCCTCATGACCTCACCTCCGGCACAATTCCATTCTCGCACTTTACGGCCCTGGGGAACTGGGCCGCTTCGCTCCACTATTTAGACGCCAGCGCACGCATGTTTGGCAACAGCGGGGAAAAAGATTTTGCCGGCAGGGCCGGATGCATCCTCGAAATGCCTGCATCCCAGGAAGATCCGCCCGGTTCGCCGGCCTGGATCTTTCCTTTGGAATAGACATTCGCCTGCGATAAAGTGAAGGACAGAGCCTGAGGGGGTTGTCTTGCGCCGAATCATCCTGGTAATTGCAGCCATGGCCGCGTGCGGGGCGGTGCAACTGGCTGCCCAGCAACCGCATCCGGGTTCCCCGCTGGAGAATCTGCTTGGCCAGCATCGTCATGCAAAGCCCGTAGCGCCCGACGCCCCTCACATCCCTCAAGCGGCCTTGGACGCCACTAGCCTCGGCTCTCCGCTCGTGCTCGACAAGGGATGGAGGGTCGGCATCACAGCAAACCAGGCGGCAGCCGACCCCGATTTCGACGACTCCGGCTGGGCTCTTCGGGACGCACAAGAGTCCTTTGCCGACGTGGCCGACGAGGACCATCCAGCCGGCGCGCCCGAAGGGGATCGGGACTCCGGAATACCGAAGGACCACCAGCGCCCCTTCGCCTGGTTCCGGCTGCACGTCAAGCTGGCCCCCCATCACGGCCCATTGGTTTTGCTGCTCGAACTTCCCGTCTCCCAGACCACATCCAGCGGCATCGGCTCCACAGGACCGGGCGTCGATGTCTTTGCCAACGGCAAACAAATCCCGCCAGAGGGGCCGCACGCCGATTCGCCGGAGTATTATCAGCAGATTTCACGCGTCTACGACCTGAAACTCGCCCCGGATGAAACCTCCCTCACCTTGGCCATCCGCACCGTATACGTTCCATTCGGCTTGGGCGCCTATACCAGCTTCTTCGGCACTCGCTCCCTGCGCCTCGGCAACCGCGAAGACTTGGAACGTTCCCTGGAACTCTGGTCGGTCCATAGTCTCTTTGAGCGCCTGCCCCGTCTGGTCTACTCGATCCTGCTGACCGTGCTGGCCTTCTTCCTGCTTGCTCTCTATTTCACGCAAAAGGGCCATACCGAGTACTTGTGGCTGGCCCTGTACGAGCTGCTCCAGGCACCGATTGCGTTTGTGGAACTGGCCGGAAGCTCCGCCCGCATGGATCTACTCTTGTACGGCGCCGTTTGTCTCCAGTTGCTGCTGATCTCCGCCTATCTCTACTTCGAATTCCTGGTCGCCTTCCTCGCGCTGCGCCGCCGCTGGTATATCAACCTGCTGCGCTACGCCGCTCCGGTTCTGGCCGGTATCGGCCCGGGGTTGATCATGGTCGGCCACGGCTCGCACATTGTCAGCCAGAAAGTCATTGGAATTGCTCTGGTTCTTGCCATTCTTGTCAGCCTCTTGTGGATCATAGGATGGTTGCTCTTTATCTTCATAACCCTGATCGCGGCCACGCTGCGCCGTAACTTCGAAGCGGGCCTGCTGCTGCTTCCGCTCGTGCTCAGCTTCGGCGGCCTCATCGAGCTTGTTCTTTCGGCAAGCATGAGCGACTGGGGCGGACACTCCTACCGTTCCCCCCTCACCATCCAGGCCGGCCCCGTCCCCATTCACGTCGCATCGATCGCCGATTTCGCCGGCATCCTCGTCATCGTGCTCATCATCTTCGTCCGCTTCCTGCGCGTGCAGCACGACCAGGAGCGGGCCTCCAGCGAATTGGCGGCCGCGCGCAGCGTGCAGGAACTGATGATTCCGCAGGAAAGGCTGAAAACTCCGGGCTTCGAGGTGGACTCGATCTACAACCCGGCAAACGAAGTGGGCGGCGACTTTTACCATCTGCAAACGGCGGACGACGGCGGGCTGCTGGTGGTCATCGGCGACGTGGCCGGCAAGGGCCTGAAGGCGGCCATGAACGTCTCCATGCTGATGGGCGCGCTGCGCGGCACACCGGAGCGCGGCCCGGCGCGAATTCTCGAAGCGCTGAATCGCGTGCTGGTGGGCGGCGACAGCTTTACCACCTGCCAGGCCGCCTGGTTTGGCGCCAACGGAGAACTTGTGCTGGCCAACGCCGGCCACCTGCCGCCCTATCTGAACAGCCAGGAGATCTCGCTGCCCGGCGGCCTGCCTCTGGGCGTTCTGCCGGATGTGAGTTATCCAGAGGTCCGGCTTTACCTGCACCCCGGCGACCGCATTCTGCTGATGTCGGATGGAGTGGTCGAGGCGCGCCAACCCTCCGGCGAACTCTTCGGCTTCGACCGCGTGCACAACCTGAGCAACCAGTCCGCCTTCTACATCGCCGATGCGGCCAAGGAATTCGGCCAGGAGGACGATATTACCGTGCTGACCGTCCGCCGGCTGGCGCAGGCGATGGCGGCGTGAACAGGCGCTCCTGGCTCCGGCGGCCAGGTTAGGCGGCTGAGGTCGTGCTAAAATATGACCATGGTCTGTGACTATAGGAGGAATTGCCATGCAAGCCACCATTGCCGCCGGGGAGTTCAAGGCCAAGTGCTTGAAACTGCTGGATGAGGTCGCGGAGAAACGCGAGACGCTGGTCATCACCAAGCACGGCAAGCCGGTGGCGCAAGTGGCGCCAATGCCGGCACAGGAAAACATCGTTGGGTCGATGAAGGGCAGCGTGCTGTGGATGGGCGACATCATCTCTCCGATTGATGTTGAATGGGATGCGATGAAATGACAGCTTCGGAGAGGGACAGATCGCTCCTTTTACTCGTTGACACGCACACGCTGATCTGGATGGTAGAAGAGGCTCCCCGGCTGGGAGTCCGGACCGCCGAGGCGCTGAACCGGGCTGGATGGGAAAACCGGATTGCGGTCAGTGCGATCACACCTTGGGAGATTGGACTGCTAGTCAGCAAAGGCCGATTGCAGCTTGGCTCTGACGTGATGCAGTGGATTCGCTCTGCGCTTGCCAAACCGGGCGTGCGACTGGCGCCGCTGGAGCCGGAGATTGCCGTGGCCAGCACGCGGTTGCCCTTCGAGATGCACGCCGACCCGGCGGACCGGATTCTGGTGGCGACGGCGCGGCATTTGGGCGCGACGCTTGTGACGGCGGACGGGGCGTTGCTCGACCTAGCAAAGAATGGGCATTTTAGGGCGCTGGACGCGGCGGCTTAGGCTGCGGGCTGGCGCTCCGCCGGCGTCTCCGCGTCGAACGTGACGTGCTTCGGTTCGGAGAGCAAGGTCTGCAACTCCGCTGGCAGCGCGGAAAAAGGAACGAAACGAGCGAAATCCTTCTCGGTCAACTCGCGGACTTCGCCTTCGTCATTCGTCAATGGTCTTGGGTTTGCCATATTTGCGCGCCTCCCGATCATTTGCTTTGCGGAAACTGATCACCCGAATTCCGCCAAACTTCGGCAGAAAACAGAGAATATGCAGCCGCCTGTTCAAATAGCCGGCGGCAATCATGCGCTTTTCTCCATTGCGCACTTCGTTGTCATAAGAAGCCGTGGCGAAATCGAAATCCGCGGCTTGCTCGAAACCGAGGTTGCGCTCACGAAGATTACGTTCGCTTTTCTTGGGGTCGAACGTGATCTCCACATGGTGATTGTAGCGCGAAAGCACCTGAGGTGGGGGACTGGACGTCCTGGAGGACGGCGCTTACCGCCAAGGCTGACTTCGTCGTTACCGGGGATAGGACGCTGCTCTCGGTGGCGGAATACGAGGGGGGCGGATTGTTTCTGTCGGTGAGGCTTTGGAGGCCGTTACCCAGAGCGCATCCCATAATTCGCAATAGTGCGGATCGGGAGCCAGTTGAAGTTCGTGAGCTCCCACACTTGCCGCAAAGAAAGCGTCAAGGATGGGGAGACCGGCGTTATTTGAGGTCGGGAATTTTCTCCTTCACTTCGCTTTGGAGGCCGGGGGGGACCGCCACTAGCCGCAGGTAGAAAAGGGCAAGCATTTTTTCTGTATACTCACGAGCGGCCATCAGGCTGTTCATCTCGATTTCCATTTGCCGGAACTGGAGTTGATTATCATACGGACTTAATTTAGCGGTCTTCATACTCGAAGCCGCGACTTGATATTGATCTACAACTGCGTCCATATCGGCAAGCTCACCACAAGTAAATCGATCAGTTTTACCAAGTTCTTCTTTAAGTTCGTCAAGCTCCTTGAGAAATCGTTCGCCGTCTATGCCGCGTTCAAGATTGCCATAACTGTTGGATATCGTTACCGCCTTGCCAACGGCCCCAGCGTACGACATGTCACACCTGTGCTGCTGGGTCAGGCGCACGTCTGCGGTTTTGCGTACTTCTTCGTCTCTATCATCCGTCGCGATCTTCGCCAGCAGCGACTGATCGGTCAGACTTGACACCGCGGTTTTTCTGGTAAGGGTATCAGGGTCTCCCTGGGCGATCATCGCTATTTCGCTGCAAGCATTTAAATCGTCCTTCTTACTGCACTTGAATGTGAGGTCGTTTATCTTGTTTTCTGCAGCAAGTCTGCGGAGCTTCTCATTGCCTTTACGAACCTGTTCATCCCATTCTTCCTGCTCTTTCAGGTGCTCTTTCAGGGATGGGTCCCCGAGCCTTACACTTGCCATTGAACGGACGGTGGGATCCTTGTCGTTCTTCTCTATATTTTTTAGCAACTGGATATCTGTCAACTTCCCCACGGCGATTCTGCGGATACTCGCAAACTTTTCTCCCTGCGCGATCTCTTCCAGTTTGGGCTGGTCGGTCAGATTCGAGACGGCTGCCTTGCGAAGGGCGGAATCCTTGCTCTCTATAGCTATACTCGCCAACTCGCGGCAGGCATTCTGATTGTTAAGCGAGTTACACTTCCGCGCAAGGTCGAGGATGTTTACGCTTGGGATGGACTGTGCCCATGTCGGAGTGGCAGTTATGAAAATCGAGACGAGTATCAGAGCCGTTTTCGCACAAAGCATCATATTTCCTCCCGTAAAAACATCGATGAACTGGGGATTTCTCCTCCCGAGCGCCCTCGATTTCGCGCATTCCCCAACCTTTCCAAATTAAGAGCATCATTCTTGGTCAAGGTTGGATTGCCAAAAATTGAAACACCTTTCGCTCATGCTTGGCAAGGGGCATTTTCATTTTGCCTATTGCTCCGGCCTTCAATGCCGGAAATGCCTCATGCCGGTGAAGACCATGGCTACGCCTAACTTGTCGGCGGCGTCGATAACTTCCTGATCTCTTACCGAGCCGCCGGGCTGGATGACGGCGGTGGCGCCGGCTTGGGCTACGGCTTCCAGGCCGTCGGGGAAGGGAAAGAAAGCGTCGGAGGCGGCGACGCAGCCCTTGAGCGGGAGCACGGCCTTCATCGCGCCGAAGCGGGCGGCGTCCACGCGGCTCATCTGGCCCGCGCCGACGCCGACGGTCTGGGCGAATTGCGACTGGGCGCGCGCATAAACGATGGCGTTAGACTTGACGTGCTTGCAGACGCGCCAGGCGAAGAGCAGGCTGCGGAGTTCCTCGGTCGTCGGCGGACGCCAGGTGACAATCTTCAGTCCTGGGTCGAGCGCCGTTGTGTCGATACGGCCGGTATCGGCGTCCTGCAAGAGCAGCCCGCCTGAGACGTGTTTGACCACGGGGCGCGGCGGCGCGGCATGAACCTCAACCAGACGCAGATTCTTCTTGGCGGCGAAGCGCTCACGGGCCTCGGCGCTAAAGCCCGGCGCGGCGATGGCCTCGACAAAGAGTTTGACAATCTCCTCGGCGGCTTCGGCGTCCACTTCGCGGTTGATGCCGATGACTCCGCCAAAAGCCGAGACCGGATCGCAGGCCAGCGCTTTGTTGTATGCCTCGAGGATGGTTGCGCCGGTGGCCGCTCCGCAGGGGTTGGTGTGCTTAACGATAACAACCGCGGGCTCGTCGAATTCCTGGGCCAGTTCCCAGCAGGCATCCAGATCGACGATGTTGTTGAAGCTCAGCTCCTTGCCTTGCAGTTGGCGCGCTCCGGCGATTCCCAGGCCGGAGCCATCCGAATATAGCGCGGCGCGCTGGTGGGGATTTTCGCCGTAACGGAGCGATTGCGCCAGTGGGAGGTTGATGCGCAGAGTAGTCGGCAGGCTGGCCGCATCCAGCTCGGCTGGCGATGCAGGCGCGGGCGCCTCGGCGATGCGGTCCAGCGTGTTGGCGATGGCTGTGTCATAGGCCGCGGTCAGCGCGAAGGCCTGCTTGGCCAGCCGCCAGCGAGTTGCGCGGCCCAAGCTGCCTCCCTTGGCTTTTAACTCTTCTATGAGCGCCGGATAATCGGCGACGCGCGTCACGATGGCCACGTCCTCGAAGTTCTTGGCTGCCGAGCGCACCATCGACGGCCCGCCGATGTCGATGTTCTCGATGAGATGGCCGAAGGCGACGCCGGGGATGGCCGCTGTCTTCTCGAAGGCAT
>Ga0187851_10004672_pt1 | contig 11127 bp, 9 predicted proteins | sample June2016WEW_6_10_FD_132997 | JGI IMG/M metagenome (GOLD analysis project Ga0187851, IMG submission 132997) | Peatland microbial communities from SPRUCE experiment site at the Marcell Experimental Forest, Minnesota, USA - June2016WEW_6_10 | ecosystem: Environmental > Terrestrial > Soil > Wetlands... | reverse complement strand
GGGCGGCACCGTCTATCTTCAGGAAGTTGGCGATCTGACGGCAGGGGCCCAGAGAGAGCTGGTTCGGCAGATCGGGCTGGGCGATTCCGAGCGCGGCCGGGTGCCTCGTTATATCTGCGGGACGTCCTGCGACCTGGAGCCCGAGGTCAAGGCGGGCAAGGTGCGCGAGGATCTGTATTACAGGATCAGCGGCGTGTGCCTGCGGCTGCCTCCGTTGCGGCAGCGCCGGGAAGATATTCCGATCCTGCGCGACTGGTTTCTTTCCGCCGCAGGGCACGATCTGGGCAGGGAAGTCCCGCCGCTGAGCAGCGGAACGCAGAGTTTCTTCCTCGAATATCACTGGCCGGGAAATATCCGCGAATTGAAAGAAGCGACGCGCGCCATTGTGGCGCTCGGCGACGAGACGCTTGCCATGGGAGGACTACGCTCGCTTCTGCGGCGTGCCGATCAAGGAAATGGAGAGAGAATTTCGTTGAAGGACGCGGCGCGGGCGGCCTCCCGGGAAGCCGAACGGGAGTTGATTCTGCAGGTGCTGACGCGTACGCGCTGGAACCGCCGGAGGGCGGCGCAAGAGTTGCAGATCAGTTACAAAGCTCTGCTCTACAAGCTGAAGCAGATCGGGTACGAAGAGTATGGGGCCTGAACGACGATGCTCCGGCTTAAGAGAAGGCAAATCGGGGAGTGCAATCAGAAGTATGAGGAGACGATATGAAAGTGAAATGGAAAGCGGCGGTGACCCTGGTTCTGTTGGGCGCGAGCGTTGCGCTGGCCCAGGACAAATCCGCGCCGCCCGCCGCCGGCGCCGGGTCTGAAAACAACATGAGCGCGGCCGCGCCCGTGAAATCGATGGGCGGAGCGGAGTATGTCATCGGTCCCGAGGATGTAATCCACATCATGGTCTGGAAAGAAGCCGACCTGACAGCGACGCTGCCCGTGCGGCCCGACGGAAAGATCTCGATGCCGCTGCTCGACGACGTGCAGGCGGCCGGGCTGACGCCGATCCAGCTCGCGGCCACGATCGCGGAAAAGTACAAGAAATTTGTCTCCGATCCGCGCGTCACGGTGGTAGTGACGCAGATCAACAGCAAGCGGATTTACCTAATGGGCGAGGTCTCGCACAGCGGACCGATGCCGATGTCGCCGAATATGACTGTCATGCAGGCCCTGGCGAGCGCTGGTTTGAACCAGTTTGCCAACACCAAGAAGATCTACCTGCTGCGCAATGACGGAAAGCAGGAAAAGTTGCCCGTGCCCTACAACAAGCTGATGAAGGGCCAGGAAATGGATCACAACTACATGCTGCAGCCAGGAGACACGATTGTCGTCCCGTAAGGGAATGATCGTGGAAAAGAAGATGGCGAACGTGCGAACAACTCGATGGGTCCTGCCGTTGCTGCTCGGCATCAGCCTGGGCGCGGCGGCGCAGGATACTTCGCAATCAACCCCGGCGACACCACCGGCGCCCGCGCCCGCTTTCGGGCAGAACGCGCCCATATTAAATCCGGATAATCCGCCCCTGTCGGGACTGGACGAACCCAGCCTGCAGCTGAAGACCGCGAGCCGGAGCTTCATCTCTCCGGCATTGCAGATTGGCGAATCGGGCGACAGCAATGCCAGCAACCAGCTGGGCGGCTCGAAGGCCGAGGCGCTTTCGCATATCCTCGGAGCTTTTGACCTGCAGAAATTCTGGCCGCGCAGCGATCTGTTTCTCGAGTATCTGGGCGGCGGCGCGTTTGGCGACGATCCCTATTATGCGAGGCAGTTGCAGGCAGTGGGTCTGGAATCGGTGATGCGCTGGCGTACTGGCCAACTCACTTTGCGCGACGGGTTCAGTTATCTTCCGGACGGCTCTTTTTATGCACTGTCGGCCGGCGGACTACCCGGCTATGGCATCGCGACCGCGGGCCTGGGGCTGGGACTGCCTGGCATTTACCACATGGTGGAGGGTTCGATCGGCACCATCCCCCGGCTTTCGAATCAGGCCATTGCCGACGTGGTGCAGGCGATAAACCCGCGATCCGCGTTCACGGTGGTCGGGGCCTACAGCGATTCCCACTTCTATCACAACACCGACGATCTGCTGAACGGCGACGAAAGCACGGTGGAAGCGGGGTACAGCCACCTGATCAACCGGCACGACCAGATTGCGCTGGTCGACGCCTTCCAGGTCTTCCGGTTTCCGGACATCGCGGGCGGCGAGATCTACAACAATGTGATGAATATCCGCTACAGCCACGTGATCAGCGGGCGCATGAGCTTTGTGGGCGGGATCGGACCGCAGTACACCGATCTGCGCTACGGAGGCAGTTCGACCAGTTGGTCGGCGGCGGGGCGGGCGGTGCTGAAGTATCGTTTCGAGCACACTTCGCTGCTGGCCAGCTATGAGAAGTTCACGTCGCAGGGGTCGGGATTTTTTGCCGGAGCCGACACGCAGGTGGCGCAGGCTTCGGTGACGCGTCCGTTCGGGCGCACCTACGAAGCCTACCTGGAGGCCAGCTACTCGCACAACAAACGCCTGTCGCAGGCGCTCGCGGTTCCGGGGGTGGGCGCGACCAGCTACAACGAAGGGGCGGCGGCCGTAATCCTGCGCAAGCACTTGAACCGCGCCTTTGACGCGATTGCCGCGTACCGTTTCGCGGATGTCGAATTCAACGTTCCGGTCAGCCTGGGGGGCACGACGGGCCGGATCAACCAGCGGCAGATCGGTACCGTCGCGCTGGAATGGCACCCCAAAGCAGTTCGCATTGAATAATTTCTGGGCCGCGCGGAGCGGCCGGATTGGTGGAGAGCGATGAGTGAAGCACGCGAATTGACGATGGAAGATTATCTGGCAATTGTGCGCCGCCGGATGAAGGTGGTGCTGGTTCCGCTGGTGGTCGCGCCGCTGGCGGGCTTTCTGGTTTCCTATGGCTTTACGCCCAAATACACCGCTACCTCCACCGTCCTGGTGGAAGGCCAGAAAGTGCCTTCCAACTACGTGGCGCCGGTCATTACGGCCGACTTTACGCAGCGCGTCCAGACGCTCAGCCAGCAGGTGCTCAGCGCCAACAGCCTGCGCCCGGTGGTTGAGAGTCTCGAGAGCATGAACCTGGTGAAGCCCGGGGAAGAAGGCAAGGTGATGGAGCAGATCCGGGGCAACATGCAGGTGACGCCCGTGATCACGTCGATGAGCGCGGCGGCCTCGGGTTCGGGCGCCGGGTTGTCGAAGAAGAAGCCCTCCGTGACCGACGAGCCGCTGCCCGGGTTCAACGTCAGTTACAGCGACAGCCGTCCGGAACGCGCGCAGAAGATCTGCAACGCGATGACCTCGCTGATCCTGGATGAAAACCTGAAATCCCGCGCCGAAGTGGCCGGGGACACGACCAAGTTTCTCGACCGGCAGGTCGCCGATGCCAAGAATGCGCTCGACGAACAGGACCAGAAGCTGGCGGATTTCAAGAAGCGGTACTTTGGCCAGCTTCCGGGCGACGTCGAAAACAACATGCGGATGCTGGTGTCGCTGAACTCGCAACTGGATGCGACCACCCAGAATCTGAACCGCGCCGAGCAGGATAAAAGCTATACCGAGAGCATGCTGGCGCAACAGCTGGCAGCGTGGAAGAGTTCGCAGGCGAGCACCAGCCCGCAGACCCTGGAGGCGCAGCTCACCCAACTGCAAGCCCAGTTGCTGCAATTGCAGGCGCGCTACACCGACGACTATCCGGACGTGATCAAGACCAAGGCCGACATTGCCAAAGTGCAGAGCCGGCTGGACGAAATCAACAAGCAGACGGCCACGCCCACCGACACCACCGAGAAGGCGAATGTCAACGAGCCTCCCGAGATCCGCCAGTTCCGCCTCCAGATTCACCAGTACCAGGCGGTGATCGAGCAGTCGACCGCCGACCAGAAAAAACTGCAGGCCTCGATCAACCTGTACCAGAGCCGCACGGCCATGAGTCCCACGATCGAGGAGCAATACAAGGAACTGACGCGCGACTATGACAATGCCTCGGCGTTCTACAAGGACCTGCTCGCCAAGAAGAGCTCGGCGGACGTGGGCCGGGACATGGAAAGCCAGCAGGAGGGCGAGCAGATGACGATCCTGCAAACCGCCAGCACGCCGGATAGCCCGAGCTTCCCGGTGCGTCCCTTGTTTGCGGCCGCCGGGCTGGCCGCCGGACTCGGCCTCGGCCTGATCATCGCGCTGTGGCTGGAGCTGAGCGACAAATCGATCCGCACGGAACGGGATGCGGCCGCGGTGATGGATCTGCCGCTGCTGATCTCGGTGCCTTGGCTGGGCGAGGAAGAAGAAGAGGAATCGGCGGAGAGCGCCGGACGCCGCAGTTTCTGGGGTAGCGGCGGTTCGGACGCGAAGGACCATGAGAAGGTCGAGGTCTAGGGCAAGAACATGTACAAAGAGTTTTTCGGGCTTCGGGCCAATCCGTTCAACGTCAATCCGGACCCGCGTTACCTGTTTCTGACGCGGCATACGGAAGAGGCGCTGGCATGCCTGACATACGGCATCCAGAGCCGCAAGGGCTTCGTCCTTCTGACCGGAGAAGTGGGTACCGGCAAGACGACGCTGATCAACAAGCTGATGGAATGGCTGCGGCTGCAGCAGGTGGCCACGGCTTTCGTCTTCAACTCGCGCATGGATGTCACCCAGTTGCTCGATTACATGATGGCGGACTTCGGCATTCCCTGCGACACCAAGTCGAAGAGCCAGGTGCTGCAGCGGCTCTACAACTGGCTGCTCGACCGCTACCGCGCGGGGGAAACGGCGGTGCTGGTCATCGACGAGGCGCAGAACCTCTCCGATGAGGTGCTGGAAGAGATCCGCATGCTCACCAATCTGGAGACCTTCACGGAGAAGCTGCTGCAGATCATTCTGGTGGGGCAGCCCGAACTCGAGCAGCGCCTGAAGCATCCGCAGTTGCGGCAATTGCGGCAGCGCCTGACGCTGCGCGCCAAGACCCATGCCTTCAATCTGGAAGAGACGCGGTCGTATATCGGGCAGCGGCTGCGCATCGCCGGTTCCAATGGCGACCCGATTTTTGGCGCGGAAGCGTCGGCCGCCATCTTCCGCTATTCGCTGGGAATTCCGCGTGTCATCAACCTGCTGTGCGAGCACTGCCTGGTGAGCGCGTTTGTCGACCAGAAGAAGACGGTGAACGCGGAAATTGTCGATTCGGTGGCGCGCGATTTTGACCTCGCCGACGGCACGGCGGCAGCCATGATGCCGTCTCCGCCTGCGCCCGCGCCCGCGGACAACAAATTTGATTTAGTGGAAGCCTTGCGCACGCTCTCGACCCTGGCCGAGAGGTTGCGCGACTCCGAACAACAGGATCTCCCTAAGGAGAGGAAACTATGAGCCGTATCCATGACGCTTTGAAACGCGCCGAACAAGAACGAGCAAGCTCCCTGGGGACGCACGTCGAGCCCGCTTTCGAGCAGCCGCCCGACATCCCGACTCCGGAGATGCCGTCCCTCCAAGGCGCGCGCCGGGCGGTCGCTTCGCCTTCGCCATCGGATTTCAGCTACGAGACGCTGCTGGCGCGCTGCCCGCAGACGACCTGGCATCCGGACCCGGTAACCATGCTGTTTTTCGACGACGACGAACGGCGCGCCGGGGCCGAGGAGTTCCGCACGCTGCGTTCGCGTCTCTACCAGATCCGCGAGAAGATGCCCTTGAAGCGGCTGCTGATTACGAGCGCTCTGCCCAAGGAAGGCAAATCGTTCGTAGCCTCGAATCTGGGACAGGTGCTGGTGCGCCAGCACGGGCGGCGCGTGCTGCTGATCGACGCCGACCTGCGCAATCCCGGCATGCACCGCCATCTGGGAACCGAGCAGACTCCGGGAGTCTCCGACTACCTGATGGGCGAATGCGACGAGTTCTCGGCGCTGCAGCGCGGGCCGATGGAAAACCTGTTCTTCATGCCGGCGGGCCGCCTGGTGGCGAGCGCGCCCGAACTGCTGGCCAATGGACGGCTCAAGCTGCTGCTGCAGCGCGTCGAGCCGCTGTTTGACTGGATCATTCTCGACTCGGCGCCGGTGGTGCCGGTTTCGGATTCGACCGTGGTGGCCAACGTCTGCGACGGCGTGCTGATCGTGGTGCGCTCGAACGTGACGCCCTCCGACCTGGCGCGGCGCGCGCGCGAGGAGTTTCCGGAAAAACTGCTGCTGGGAGTGGTGCTCAACGGAGCGTCCCACGAAAAACATGCGCATTCCAAGTACTACTATGGCGCGGCTGCGGGCAGCCAAGCCGGAGATTAATCGAGGCCAAGCTTGATCCGGCTTTTCAATGTTTATTATCCGGTCCGTACCCTGGTGCTGTTACTGGGGGAGGCCCTGATCGTCTGGACCTCGTTCCTGCTGGGCGCGATCTACGCCTTCCGGCAGGACAGCTATCTCGTGCTCAATTACGAGGGAGGCTACTACAAGATCCTGGTCGTCACCGTTCTGGTTCTGCTCTGCTCGCACTGGTTCGACCTGTATGACACGGCTCGCCTGAACACCCGCGGAGAATTGTATTTCCGGTTGCTCATGGTTCCCGGCCTGCTCGCCTTCGTGCTGGCGGCCGTTTCCTACATCCGGCCCGACTTCCTGCTGGGCAACGGATCCTCGGCTGTTGGCCTGCTTATCCTGACGGTCGCGCTGTTTGGATGGCGCATTGGTTTTACGTGGCTGATCCAGTTGCCCATCCTGGTCGAACGGGTCTATGTGCTCGGTACCGGAGAGCGAGCGCAGCGCCTGGTGCAAGGCCTGCGCCAGAGTCCTGAAATCGGGGTTGAAATTGTCAGCTGGACGGGCAAACTGGAAGGCGCGGTGACTCGCGATTCGGTAGCGGTCCATTTGCTGGAGGTGGTGCGCGCCCAGAAAGTTCACCGCGTGATCGTGGCGATGCCCGACCGCCGCGGCAAGATTCCCATGCAGGAGTTGCTCGAGTTGCGCATGCAGGGGGTGAAGATCGAGGAAGCCGCGTCGTGGCTGGAGAGAATCTCCGGCAAGATCGAGGTCGAAAATCTTTATCCGAGCTGGCTGGTGTTTGGCGAAGGATTCCGCCGCAGTACGCTTTTCCGAGCGGTTCGCAGGCTGACCTCGGTCGGCATTTCGCTGGTGGGCCTGATCCTTACCTTGCCCTTGTTGCCGCTGATCGTACTGGCCATCCGGCTCGACTCCAAAGGACCGGTCTTTTATAGCCAGACCCGCGTGGGCAAGGGCGGCAAGCTCTTCAAGGTCGTGAAGTTCCGCACCATGCGCTACGATGCCGAGGCCTTGACGGGTCCGCAATGGGCGGGCAACAACGATCCCCGGGTGACGCGGGTGGGAAAGTTTCTGCGCTATTCGCGGCTCGACGAGATTCCGCAGTTGTGGTGCGTGCTCAAAGGGGACATGGCGTTTGTGGGGCCGCGCCCGGAGCGGCCCGAATTTGTGGAGTGGCTCAAGCGCGACATCCCCTACTACGACGTGCGCCACATGGTGCGCCCGGGGCTGACCGGGTGGGCGCAGGTCAAGTACAAGTACGGCAGCACCGTTGAGGATGCGAAGGAGAAGCTGCAGTACGACCTGTTTTATATGAAGAACGCGTCGGTCGGGCTCGACCTGCTGATCATGTTCCAGACCATCAAGACGGTTCTGTTAAGCCGGGGCGCGCAATAATGACGGCGTGGGTGTTCTGGGCGGCAGCCGCCCTAATCGCGGGCGCGTATGCCGGTTACCCGGCGTGGCTTTGGCTGCGGAGCTGGTGGTCGCCTCGCCCGGTGCTGCGCGGCGTGATCGAGCCCACGGTATCGGCGGCGATGATTGTGCGGAATGAAGAGGCGGCGATTGCAGCCAAGCTGGATAATCTTTTCGCGCTGGAATATCCGCCGGAGAAGCTGGAGATCGTGGTGGTTTCGGACGGTTCCGAGGATGGCACGGCGCGGCTTCTCGACGGGCTGCGAGCGCACCCGCGAGTGCAGATCCTGCTGAAGGATTCGGCGCAGGGTAAAGCCGCGGGGCTGAATGACGCGGTCAGAATGGCGAATGGGGAGATCGTATTTTTTACGGACGCGCGGCAGAAGATCGAGCCGGGCGCGCTGCGCTTTCTGCTGGAGAACTTTGCCGATCCTGAAGTGGGCTGCGCCAGCGGTGAACTGATGCTGGGCCGGCCGGAAGACGGAGAGACGGGAAGGGGAATGGGTTTGTACTGGCGCATCGAGAAAAAGATTCGCGAGCTGGAGTCCGCTTCGGGCTCGGTTGCGGGCGCGACGGGAGCGATTTACTGCGCGCGCCGGGATCTGCTCGAGCCGTTGCCCTCCGGCACCATTCTCGACGATGTGCTCCTGCCGATGCAGATCGTACGGAAGGGATCACGGGTGGTTTTCGACTCGCGAGCGCACGCCTGGGACATGCCAGACCTGGGGCAAGCCCGCGAGTTTGCGCGCAAGGTGCGGACCCTGAGCGGCAACTACCAGTTGCTGCAACTGGCGCCGTGGCTTCTCGGATCGAGCAACCCGATCCGTTTCGAGTTCATCTGCCATAAGTTGCTTCGGCTGGTGGTCCCGTTTGCGCTGCTCGCGGTGTTGGTCGCGTCCTTGTTTTTGCCGCAGCCGTTTTACCGAGTGGCGCTGGCTGGCCAGATCCTTTTCTACGGGCTGAGCCTGGCGGCGGTGGCGGGCCTCAATATCGGGCCGCTCTCGCGAGTCGCCGATGCGGCGCGCACCTTCGTGGTGCTGAATACGGCCGCCATGGTAGCTTTTGTGAATTTTGTGACCGCGAGAAAGACGCTCTGGGTGCGCTGAGCGGAACGGGCGGCGAAGCGCGAAAGATTCAGGAAGGAAAGAGGATTCGGTGGCCAACGGCAATAACATGACGGGAGCGGCAGAAGATACTTTCGGGAGGCGGGTGCGTGTGAAATTGGCCGACCCCACCAAATCCGCATTCTTCTGGCTGAGCGCGTTCTTCGTCGTGTACTGCGCCCGGCCCGAGGACTGGATTCCCGGCCTGAAGCTGATCCCACTGGCCAAGATTACCGCCCTGATGGCGATGTGGGGTTTGTTCAACAACCTGGGCCGGATCAAGCGCGGCTTCAAGGACGTGCCCCAGGAAGGCAAACTGCTTTTCGCGTTGATCTTCCTCCTGTTTACCGGCGGCTTTCTGTCGCCAATCTGGAAGGGCGGCGCGGTCAATCACACCATCGATTTTGCCAAGGTATTCGTCGCCTGGATCCTGACCTTCCTGATCATCACCGACTTCGATCGTTTGCGGCGCATCATCTTCATCCAATCGGCTTCGGTGGCGGTGATCTGCGCGATCTCAATCATCAAAGGACATGACCAGCCGCGGCTCGAGGGCGTCATCGGCGGCATTTACTCCAATCCCAACGACCTGGCGTTCGCGGTCGTCCTCACGCTGCCTTTCGCGCTCGCCTTCATGGTGACGAGCAAGAGCCACCTGAAGAAATTCCTGTGGATCATCGGCATGCTGATCATGCTGGCCGCGCTCTTTCTCACTGCATCGCGCGCCGGATTCATCAACCTGGTGATCTCGGGGACGGTCACGCTCTGGCATTTTGGCATCAAGGGAAAAAGGCCCGGGCTGCTGGTGGGGATTGTCCTCTCCTCGGTACTGTTGATGGCGGTCGCAGGCGGCAAACTGTATGACCGCTTTCAGGCGCTGTCGGGAGACAGCACCACGGAAGAATCCGCCTACGGTTCCTACCAGGACCGCATGTTCCTGATGGAGCGGGCGCTGCAAGGCATCGAGCAGTATCCGATTTTCGGCGTGGGCGTGAATAACTTCGTGACCTATTCGACGATCTGGCATGAGGTCCACATGACCTACCTGCAGATCGCGGTCGAAGGCGGGCTGCCGTGCCTGGTCCTGTACCTGATGTTTTTCTGGGACGGGTTCAAGAACCTGAAAATCCTGCGCAAGACGAAGAATCTCGACGAGCACACGGTGCTGTTCGTCGGCGCCCTGCATAGTTCGTTGATCGGTTTTGTGGTGGGCGCGCTGTTCGCGCCCGAGGCCTACCAGTTCTTTCCTTATTTTGCGGTAGCGTTTACAGCCACCCTGTTACAGACGGTCAAGGAACGAGAACTGGAGCCTGGTACCACGGCGGTCCCGCCCCCGAGGAAACCGCGACATTTCCTGGAGGTCTATGCCAATAACGGAAGAACAGACGCAGTCAGCCCTGTCCGCTGATTTGCAGGCGATTCTCAGTTGCCTGGGCTGCGGCGGAAAACTCGACAGTGACCAGTCCGGCGGCTTCTTTTGCCCGAAGTGCCAGCGCGCCTACCCGAAAGTGAACGGCGTCGCGCGCTTCGTGGATGCGCAGCACTATGCGGCCAGCTTCGGATTTCAATGGCATCGTTACCAGAAGGTGCAGTTCGATCACGACGAGCGCCGGGTTGAAGATCAGGACTTCCGGATGAAGACGGGGCTTCGTCCCGAGGAGTTGCAGGGCAAGCTGGTTCTGGATGTCGGTTGCGGCATGGGGCGGTTCGCCGAAGTCGCGACCCGCTGGGGAGCGCGCGTGATTGGAGTGGACCTGAGCGCGGCCGCCGAAGTGGCGGTGAAAAATTTGAAGGAGCGCGATTTCATTGCTTTTCAGGCGGACGTTTTTGCGCTTCCTTTTCTGCCGGGCAGCTTCGACATCATCTACAGCGTCGGAGTGCTGCATCACACGCCGGACTGCGAGGCTGCAGTCAAGGCGCTGGAGAAATATCTGAAACCGGGTGGCATTCTCGCCGTGTGGCTCTACAGCGGGTACAACAAGTGGTACCGCTTCAGCGACTTCTGGCGCCGCTACACGACCGACATGAAGCCCACCACGCTGCATTCGATTCTGAAGGTCGCGGTGCCCGTCTTCTACAACACGGAAATGGCCATAAAGAAAGTGCCGCTCGTCGGGCCTCCGGCCGCGGGTCTCATTCATCATGTGTTTCCGGTGAACCACCGTCCAGACCCTGAGCTGCGCATGCTCGATACGTTTGACTGGTATTCCCCGAAGTACCAGTCGAAACATACCTACGAAGAGGTGTTCCGCTGGTACGAAGCGATGGGCATGGAAGATATGAGAGTGGGCGAGATTTCGATTGCCGTGCGGGGCCGCAAGCCTTTCCGGAAGGTATAGCAAATCCTGGTGGGGGGATTCGGTAG
>Ga0187851_10004670_pt1 | contig 11128 bp, 11 predicted proteins | sample June2016WEW_6_10_FD_132997 | JGI IMG/M metagenome (GOLD analysis project Ga0187851, IMG submission 132997) | Peatland microbial communities from SPRUCE experiment site at the Marcell Experimental Forest, Minnesota, USA - June2016WEW_6_10 | ecosystem: Environmental > Terrestrial > Soil >... | reverse complement strand
GCTGCAATTGCTGGAGAAGCAGGCGAGTGGGCCGCGCGAGGACTTCGGGCATTGGCGGTTCGAGGTGAACTGCCGGGGGGTGGCGCTGGGGCCGTTCATGCTGCACGTTCCCGGGCGGCACAACGTGCTGAATGCGACGGCGGCGATTGCGATTGGAGTGCAGCTTGGCGTCTCGCCGGAGGGGATTGCGGCTGGGTTAGCGAGCTTTAGAGGAGTGGACCGGAGATTTCAGATCAAGGGAACCGTGCGCGGCGTGACGGTGGTGGACGACTATGGGCACCACCCGACGGAGATTATGGCCACGCTGAGGGCTGCGCGCGACGCGGGCTACACGCGCGTGCATGTGCTCTTCCAGCCGCACCGGTACACGCGGACGCGCGACCTGGAGCCGGAGTTTGCGCGCGCGTTTGCGGACGCGGACACGGTGCGGGTTCTGGACATTTATGCGGCCAGCGAGCAACCGATTCCGGGCGTCGATGCAGCGGGTCTGGTAGATGCGATCCGGCGGACGGGAACGGTGGGCGCGGGCGGCGTGGAGTATGCGGAGTCGATGGCGACTGGCGTAGAGGCGCTGGCACAAGTGGCGCGCGAGGGGGATGTGATTCTTACACTGGGCGCGGGGAGCGTCTCTCAGGCCGGGGCGATGCTGCTGGAGGCGCTGGGCGCTTCACACATATAGCCGTCGACGCTTAGTCGGTCGGCGTTGCTTTGTAGGTGAAGACGCCGGCAAAATTAGCGCGATACGCATAGATCAGGACAATCTCCAACAGGGTCGCGAAGACGCCCATCCCGATGCCCTGTCCCCCGTTCAGGCGAAGGTGGAAGAGGAGGATGTTGACCAGAACCGGCCCCAGGAAGACAAGTCCCAGCGGCGTCGTCCCACCAATCAAAACCAGCAGTCCGCCGACGAACTGCACCGCGCCGATGAACGTCATCCACCCACTGGGCCCCATCACATTCATCAGGTGGGTAGCCGGCGCGTCCGGCGGCATTGGTGGCATTGGCAAAAACGGGTGAAGGATGTTGGCGCCGAAGACAACAAAGATAAGCCCGAGCAGGATGCGACAGATAGGTGTAACGATCTTCATGAATATCTCCTTAGTCACGGCTTGAAATACGCCGTTCGACACCGAGAGCCGATTTGTCACTCGTAAAGTTATGATGCGCATTGCACGACAGAGATGCAGCAATATGGCATCCCTCTGCAAGCTTGTTGCCCACGCCTTTGTCTGAGTCGTGGGAAGTCTTGCGATGCCTAATTCCGGGTGAGGCCGGATCGCACAGCCGCCGATGCTAGGATTGGCGAATGCAGACCGCATCGGGGAGAAGTCGTGTGTTGATGGCGGTTACGGTTCTGATGTTGGGCCTGTTTTTTCGGCCACTTGACGCTCAGCCAGCCGCAGCACAAACGCCGCCAACTGAGCAGGCGGCGATGCCGCAGTGGCAGATTGCTGCAGGCGGCAGGATGTCGTTCGAAGCTGCCAGCGTTCGGAAGGATGTATCGGGCACATTCAAGAAGCCCAGCTTTGCTTTGAGCGCCGACGATGGCTGGTCTCCTGCCGACGGAAACTTTCACGCCGACTTTCCACTGATCGTCTACATCCAGTTTGCATACAAACTGTGGCTTACACCGGAGGAGACACGGCCTCTGTTCGCCAGCCTGCCGAAGTGGGTGTTGTCGGACACCTACGAGATTCAGGCGCGGGCGGCGGGCAAGCCGAGCAAAGACCAGATGCGGCTGATGATGCAAACTCTGCTGGCGGAGCGCTTCGGTTTGAAGGTCCACTTTGAGCGCCGGCAGCTTTCTGTGTACAACCTGACGCTGATCAAGCCGGGAACGATGGGGCCCAGGCTGCGTCCGCACGCACCCTCCTGCGAGGGCGGCCAGCCAGCCAAAGGTTCGCCAGCCGCAGCACAGCCCGCCAAAGGCGCGTCCACAGAGGACATCTTTCCTCCACCCTGTCTGGACCAGGCCCTGATGACAATTCCCAACCCGAACCATGTGAAGTTGACCGGGACACGCAATACGACGATGGCGTTGATCGCTACCTATCTTTCTTCGATCGGAGAGCTGGACCGCCCAGTGGTGGATGAGACGGGGCTACACGGGAGGGTTGATTTCTCCCTCGAGTTCACTCCAGATTCGAATCTGCCTATGCCCACCGGCGTGGAGACCGAGACGGACTCGCGGGTGACAACATTCAGGGAGGCGCTACAGGAGCAACTCGGGCTGAAGCTGGTGTCTGCGAAGGCTGCGCTGGACGTTCTGGTGGTCGATCACGTGGAGAGGCCGTCGGAGAATTAAAGCCGATCTCCTGAAGGTGTAGAGGAGCTACAAACAAATACTGAGATTCTGGCTGCGCCAGAATGACGACTTGAGGGTTTCGGCTCTATACCAACAAGAGAAGCGCTATATACGGTGGCTGCGCTGCCGGAGATGGTTGGAGCGACGGTTCGCGGGCGGGTTGCTGAGTGGGTACGGGGGTGAGATTAATGTGTGGGTGGGGGTGTGGGTGGGGGATATGATGGGGTCTGGCGATTCCTCGCGACCCTTGCTCAAGGTTTGCGATCAGGCAATCTATTTACGAGGGGTGACACGGCGGTGCTGGATGCGCCGGAGGCGGATCGCGCTCGCGCGGAGGCACGATTTGCGGGGGAAAGGCGGCGAGCGGCGGTGACCGAGATGCCTTTGCGGCGGAACACCTCCTACGCCAACGATACCGACGACTCCTCCGCGGAGGACGAGTACGAGCAGCGGCCACAGCGGTCGCGAGTTCGCCTGAGCTTCCACGGCGGGCTGGCGCCGAAGTCGCTGTGGGGGCGGATTGCGATGGGCAGCGTGCTACTGCTGCTGATCGGGGCGGGCGTTGCGGCCCTGCTGGCGGTGCGCAACTATCTGCTGCACGATGCGCATTTTGTGGTTCAAAGTTCGGATTCGATCCAGATTGCGGGCAACAGCCGGCTGAGCCGCGCGCAACTGCTCAGCGTCTTCGGCGAGGACGTGGAGCGCAACATCTTCAACATCCCGCTGGCCCAGCGCCGAGCAGAGCTGGAGAGACTGCCCTGGGTGGAGCACGCCACGGTGATGCGGCTGCTGCCCAACCGGGTGCGGGTGGCGATTGTGGAGCGGACGCCGGTGGCGTTCGTGCGCCAGGGAACGGAGATCGGACTGGTGGATGCCCACGGCGTACTGCTGAATCTGCCTGGGCCGGATATGCCGGGGGCGGGTTTGGAGGACGCTGGCGGGCAGCAGAACGCGGCGGCGACTGCACAGTACTCGTTTCCCGTGCTGACGGGGATCGTAGCCGAGGACCCGCTGTCGACACGCGCGGCGCGGATGAAGATCTACATGGATTTTGTCGCGGCGCTGGATGCGACAGGCGAGAAGATCTCTCACCGGCTGAGCGAGGTGGATGTGTCGAACCCGGAGGACGTGAAGGCGATCCTTCCCGATCCTGCGCCGGGTGGCACGGATGCTGCGTCCAGCGGCGCGGACGTTCTGGTTCACTTCGGCGATGGCAGGTTCCTGGAGCGGTATCGCCAGTATGAGCAGCACCTGGCGGAGTGGCGCGCACAGTATCCCAGGCTGGCTTCGGTCGATCTGCGCTATGAGCGGCAGGTGGTGCTGGAGATGCAGCCTGGCGAGGCAGCTCCGTCTGCTGCTGCGGCCAGCGATGCGGCAGGTGCTTCGGCAGCGGTAAATGCGTCCACTGAATCCAGCGGCGCGGAGAAGACAAAGCCGCAGACACAGAAGGCCGCGGCCACTGCGAAGAGCCCTGCTGCCGCCGCGAAGGCGAAGCGTCCGGTTGCAACGAAGTGGACGACCGGCAAAGTTGCGGGCAAGCGGACTGTCTCCGCCGAGCAGGGGGCGTCGAGATGAATCCCCGGCAGGAGAACCTGATCACAGTTCTGGACGCGGGCAGCAGCAAGATCTGCGTTCTGGTGGCGGAGCTACAGGATGGCGTGCTGCGCTATCGCGGCCACGGGATTGAGCCGGCGTGCGGAATGAGGAAGGGGCTGATCGCGGAACTGGGCCCCGCGGCCGCGGCGATCAACCGCGCCGCGCAGGCGGCGGAGCGTGTGGCGCGCACAGACATCGAAGACGTAGTGGTCGGCATCGGGGGAACGCATGTGCGCGGAGTGAACAGCCGCGGGGGAATCTCGCTGGGCAGCCGGATGCGCGAGATCACACGCGAGGAGGTGCGGGCCGCGGTGGACCGGGCGCGCTCGGTGGCCCTGCCGCCGGACCGTGAGGTGCTGCACCTGCTGCCGCAGGAGTTCATCCTGGACGACCAGGCGGGGATCCACGATCCGATTGGGATGGTGGGCAACAAGCTGGAGGTGAACCTGCATCTGTCGACCTGCTCGGGCGGCGTGGCGCAGAGCGTGGTGACGTGCGCCAACCGCGCAGGGCTCGAGGTTGGAGACACAATTTTCGAGGGCATCGCGGCGGCGGAGGCGGTGCTATCGGCCGACGAGCGCGAGCTGGGCGTCTGCCTGGCCGACATTGGCTCCAGCACCACGGAGCTGGCGGTTTATTTCGAGGGCTCGATTGCGCACACCGCGGTGCTTCCCATCGGCGGCGACCACTTTACGAATGACCTTGCCGTGGGGCTGCACGTCTCAGTGGAAGAGGCGGAGCAGTTGAAGCGGGAGTATGGAAACTGCGTGGTGACGGCGGTGCCGCAGGCGAACGAGATTGAGATCGGCTCGAACCTGGCCGCCGGTTCACTCAGCGGCGACGGCCCGCCAACGCGGCTGGTGCGGCAGAGATTTCTGGCCGAGGTTCTGGAGCCGCGCGCGCGCGAACTGTTCACCATGCTGCGCGACAACCTGCGCCAGGGCGGAGTGCTGGAAGCGCTCGGCGCGGGATGCGTGCTGACCGGCGGCGGAGCGTTGCTGGCCGGTCTGCTGGACAACGCGGAGAGCCTGCTGCATGTGCCCACGCGGGTTGGGTCGCCGGTGCCGCTATCGCGGATGCCACCGGAGCTGGCGCGGCCGGAGTTCGCCGTCGCCATCGGAATGCTGCTGTATACCCACCGCACCCAGGTGCGCCGCGCCAGCGAAGAGCAGGGCCTGCGCGCCAAGCTGAAGGCCATCTTCGCGGGGAGCTATTAGAACATTCTTCGGGTGATAGAGTGTCGCGGCTCGAATGAAATACGGGGATTCTTCGCTGCGCTCAGAATGACAATCCACCATTAACTCAGGGATTCCGCCATCAGCGGGCGAAGTCCTTGCCGCGGATGATGGCGACGGCGGCGGCAAGCGCGGTGGCCCACTCCTTCCAGGCGGAGAGCTGGCTGGAGCCGAGCGCCTTGACGTAAAGGCTGACGGCGAAGCCCTCCTGTGGACCATCGAAGTCGAGTAGCGCGGGACGCAGCACGCAGTCGAGCATGGCCGAGGGACGGTCGAGCGGAGCGGCCAGACGGGTGAGACTGCGCAGGACCTGCTCCTGCCGGTGGAAGGAGTGGAAGAGCGAGCGCTCGCGCCAGACGAGGTCGATGTAGCTGGCGAATCCGAAAGACGCGTCGGCGGGAAGCTCGTCGAGGTTGAGTTGCAGATGCTGCAACCCCTCGTCATCGAGCGGCCATGCGTCGCACTTTGCGGTGAAGACCGGGGAGCGCGTGGCATTGAGAGCGCGCAGAGCCTGCATCAGCGGCGGATGCTGCTCGGCCTCGGCGACAGCGTCGAAGTCGCGCGGGTTGGCGCGCAGATCGACGAAGGCCATCTTTCCGTCGGGGTCCTTCCATGGGACGACGAGGACGGGGTCCTCGGCGGCGCATTCGGCGGACCATTCGGCAAGCATCTCTCCATCATACAAAGCCGCTCGGTACGGCTGGCTAGATTGGGGGGACGCGACTTGCGTCGAACTTCCAGTCGGAGAAGGCGATGACGTAGAGCACTATCAGTTTGACAGCAGGGATCACCATTAGAAGGCTGAGCGCGGGCGCGAATCCTGCCTTCTTGAAGATCATCCAGTACGGGATGATATACACCACAAGAAATACGGGGAGGAAGAAAAAGAGGATAAGCAGGTGCCACGGCTGGAAGAGATCTCCCATAAGAACCTCGGTGGTTTTGAATTTTGTCCAATGCTAGGCGCGCGCAGATTGGCGGTCAATCGAAATGCCGGTCGAGGGAGTAATTATTGGCGGTGTGAGCTTCAGGCGTAGGTGAGGATGAAGCGGAGCAGCGTGGTCTCCGCCCAGTAGCCGTCGTCTCCGCTGGCGTGATCGGGCGTGGCGAGGAAGGCGCAGTGGCCGCCGTGTTCGGATTGCAGGACGGTGATGTATGGATTGGCATCGAGTGCGGCCCGTGTTTCGGGCGTAATAGGGACGAAGGGATCGTCGAGCGCGTGCAGCACAAGCGTTGGCACAAGGATGCGGTCCAGGACGCGCGCCGCGGAGGCGCGGAAGTAGTAGTCGTCGGCGGAGGCGAAGCCGGAGTAGAGCGCCGTGATGCGCTCGTCGTACTGGCGCAGGGAGTGGATGCCGGCGGCGCGGCGCGCATCGTAGGCGCGCGGGAAGAGGCTGGCCTTGAGCCGCAAGCGCTTGATGAGACTGCGCAGGAACCTCCGCTCGTAGAGCCGGTTTGCAGGACGGTGCAGGGCGTCGGCGGATGCCGCAAGATCGATAGACGGCGAGACTGCGACGACCGAATGCAACTGGCGCGGCGCGTCCGCTCCGAGCTCTCCGGCCAGCTTGAGCACCAGGTTTCCGCCCATCGAATAGCCAACCAGCGCGACGCTTTGCAGATGCTCGCGCGCGATGAAGTGGCGCAGGACGACCTCAACATCGCTGGAGAGCCCGGAGTGGTAGAGCGTGGGCGAAAGGCGCTCCGTGTCGCCGCAGTTGCGCATGTTCATGCGAATGACGTTGGCACCGGCGCGCCACATCTTGTTGGCGTTGCCGACCACATACTGCGACTCCGACGAACCCTCCAGGCCATGCACCAGGACCACGGTCGGGCGCGCGGCCCGCACCGCCAGCGGATGCCAGTGACACTCACACAGCACGCCGCTTGCGATCTGGGATTCGCTGGCGGGCGAGACCTGGACCAGCTCAGGCACCGGCGGAGGCAGAGTATTTGTACGCGACAGAAAGTTGCCTGCGATCGTCTGCAGGTGGCCGTTGCTCATAAAGCGTCGCGGCACAAAGGGACGCGCCTGAAACCGGGCCGGAGCGACCGTGCGCTCCACCGAGAGAAGAGCGCTGCTGAGATCTGAGACGCCTTCGTCCTTGACTGCGGTCTGGCCTGCGCCGTTCGACGAATCGAGGATATTCGCGCCGCTCATGGCTTCCCTGCCTTGACCGCATCGGTGCTGTCCGCCGAAGACACGGCGGCATATACCGCAGCCGGAATTCTTCCTGGCGCAGTAGCGAACGGTTGTAAGATGTTGAACGGGTGGATCAAGGTTGAGTGGGTCAAGGTTGACTCGGAACCGGAAGATCTACATCTACGCCAAGGATCAGGTTCAATCAGGAGAAGATTGGGGCGGCTACTGGGGTTCGAACCCAGGACATCCGCTGCCACAGAGCGGCGTTCTGCCACTGAACTATAACCGCCACATAATTGAGATTATAGCATCGGCGATACGGAAATATACGGCCATCTTTCGATCAAGCACGCCGCGCGGAACTGTAAACGCGGTCCGCGAACCGAACGCGAGAGGCGAATCGTCAGTCGCCGTCCCATTGGAAGACATCCTCGGTCTTTACGCCGAAGGCCCTGGCGAGTCGAAAAGCGAGCAACAACGAAGGCGCATACTTGCCCGCCTCCAGCGCGATGATCGTCTGCCGCGCCGCGCCCACACGATCGGCCAGCTCCTGCTGCGTCATCTCGCCATGCTCGAAGCGCAGCTTGCGGATACGGTTCTTCAACTGCGCGCTCTCAGAGGGTGTCATCGCACGCGCTCCTCTTGTACTGCACCAGAATCGCAATCGACTGGGTCACCTGCCAAACAATCATGCCGAGAAAGACAAGTAGCGGTAAGAATCCGACGGGAATGGTGGCCTGATGGCGAACGTAGCTCAGATACGCCCAGACGCCCATGCACAGCGCTACGAAGACCTCCCAAAACAGAGCCACGCCAATGGTATTGGCGCGCTGGTAGATGAGTGCTTCGCGCTCGTCCAGATTCACCCTGGCGTGTCGTTTACGGTCATGCAGAAAGTAGTTGCCCAGCCCCCAAAGGCCGCAGACTCCGAACATTCCCAGCGCAGGGAGCGCGGCGACCGCCAGCGACCGGTGGAAATGCCACGCGAAGAAGAAAAGGGTCATGAAATATAAGGCCACGGCGACTGCGAAGATGATCAGGTTGAACCAGGCCAACCTCTGAAGCGGAGCTAAGGGAACGGTGTCTTTCATACTGCCTCCAATCGTTATCTGGAACTGGTAAGTCATCTACAACAACCATAATGTACGTTATACAAGACATTATGTCAACTAAAAATTACTTCCATGGCTCATTTTCGATTTTCAGGCCGGACTCGCGCTTTTGTGTGCCGCATCTCTGGTTGGCGGACAACGGAGATCGTCCCTCGTCACAAGGACTCAGTTTCCCGCAGGGATGGTAGAGCTGATCTCCTGAAGATGTAGAGGCGCTACAAACAAAATACTGAGATTCTGGCTGCGCCAGAATGACGACTTGAGGGCTTCGGCTCTATACCAAAAAGAGAAGCACTCTAAACAGAGCGATGGTGGAAGAGGCTTCAGCGGAATCGCCGCGGAGTCATGCTTGGTCCGTTGGCGGATGCTGCGCGGCTCTGGACGCGAGGTCTTGCTGCGACGGTCCATCGCAGAGGCTGACCAGGATCTATGCCAAGCGATAGCGTCGCAGCAGGTTGGTTAGTATGTTGCGGCGAGTGGGGTAAGATTGAAGGAAGTCGGGGCGTAGCGCAGCCTGGTAGCGCATCTGCTTTGGGAGCAGAGGGTCGTCAGTTCGAATCTGACCGCCCCGACCAATACATTTCATTAAGAATCAAGCAGATGTGGCGATTCCGCCCACCAGCACCACGGCTCAATACAATGCCAACAACCAGGTAAGAGACGGTTCACTCGGTTATGATCCGGCGGGCAACGTGACGGCTGACAATGCTAACAGTTATCTCTACGATGGTGAAGGACGCATCTGCGCGGTGTATCAAATACCGATTGCCGGAGTGGGCGGCCTGATGACCGAGTACATCTACGACGCCGAGGGCAACCGTGTGGCCAAGGGGACGATTACGAACTGGAGCGCTGGATGTGACCCCACTCAGAATGGCTTCACGCTCACAAACACCTACGTCATCGGCCCCTCGGGTGAGCAACTCACCGAGACAGACGGCAACGGCAACTGGCTGCACACCAACGTCTTCGGCGCGGGCAAACTGCTGGCCACCTACAGCTACATCGACTCCTCCCAAACCACTACGGACACCTACTTTGCGCTCAGCGATTGGCTGGGAACCAAGCGTGCCGTTGTCAGCGCGGGCGGCTGCGGGACCGGTTACGCCAGCCTGCCCTACGGCGGAGACTTGACCGCTACCGGCCTGTCTGGGTTCACGCAATGCCCGGATGCCACCGAGCACCACTTCACCGGCAAAGAACGCGATACCGAATCCGGTAACGACTACTTCGAAGCGCGCTACTACAGCAGTGCGATGGGCCGGTTCATGTCCCCCGACTGGAGCGCTAAAGTTGCACCGGTTCCCTATGCGAAGCTCGATGATCCGCAGACGCTGAATCTGTACAACTACATGCGGAACAATCCGTTGGGTGGTACGGACCCTGATGGCCACTGCGGTGACATATGCAGCTGGTTGATCATGAAGGTGTCGACATACGTTGCCACGCACCCAGAGGTTGATCGAGCACTTCAAAAGCTGGGCGACTCTGTTGGAATTAAGCTGTCGGCGGGTGTTGGCAGAACGGTAGATGTGGGTGGCGTAAAACTCGGCGCTGCTGCAAGTGTGACGTCTGATACAAGAGTTGATGGAACGGGTTCATCAAAGGTGCAATTGACAGGAGCCGCATCCGTAAATGGGGTTGGTGTTCAAGGCAATGGAACCGCGACGTTCGATAAGAATGGATCGCTCGTGAATCCTCTGGACAATCTGAGCGGCAACGCGAAGCTGACAGGGTCAGCTCCCCACGGCGACAACATCAGCAGCACCAACGGGGCAATTGGAACCGATGACAGGGTAGGTCTCGGTGTTGGCGTGAATGTTGGTATTGCTCAAGCCGGTGTTCAGGTGACCGCAGGGACACAGGAGGTTCAGGGTGTCGCGAATGCAGTTGTGAACAGTGCTGTACAAGATACTAGGCAATATGTGCAGGACCTCAAGGAAACAACGACATGTGGTCCAGGGGGCTGCGCAAGGCCCCAATGAGATGTCAGGAATAGAACGCAAGGGCGGCTATGATAGTCCAAGGAGAGATGAATCATGGGCGTTCTATTAGTGATTTTCGGTGTCCTGGCAATCGCAGGAGGGGTACTGGGGAAGGACTTCCACGCCGCAGATGTGATCGCACTGGGTGAATTTAAACAGAAGAGTTCGAGATGGTCAGGGCGTCTCGTTTTCATCGTCGTTGGCGTGGGCCTTATCGGCATAGGCATCAAGATGTTGTTGGGAGCTGAGTAGGTACGTTGGCCCAATCGGAGCAAGTCATGAGCAAGGTATCGGTCAAAGGCGTACTCATCGGGGGTGTTGTCCCTCGCCAAAATTCCATCCGGGGGCAAAACGGGCCTGATGAATGAACTCAGATTCAGGCTTTGCAGTGACTGTCGATTGGAAAAGGGTTGACGACGATGTGAGAGAATCACAGAAACGGTGCCGGGGCCGATACAACAAGTCAGCGGGCACACTTCATCCGTGGATTCTCGTCAAATTTATTGAAAGATTTCCGCAACGAAAGCTCAGGCTGCCAGATCGTAACGATGATGCAGACCGCCTAGCCTTGGCATGGAAATGACCTTGCAACCTGCATCGTGATGGTTTTCGGCTTCACGATTCGCAGGCGTTCCCTTTGCTAGTGCAAGATGCGTTCGGTCGTCGTGGTAATAGCGAACGTATTCGCTCATAAGGCGTTTCAGATGCGGTTCGTTGAGCACGATTACGTGGTCGAGCAAGTCACGTCTACAGTT
>Ga0187851_10004667_pt1 | contig 11131 bp, 10 predicted proteins | sample June2016WEW_6_10_FD_132997 | JGI IMG/M metagenome (GOLD analysis project Ga0187851, IMG submission 132997) | Peatland microbial communities from SPRUCE experiment site at the Marcell Experimental Forest, Minnesota, USA - June2016WEW_6_10 | ecosystem: Environmental > Terrestrial > Soil >... | reverse complement strand
CGGCGTTCCAGCGCGGCGGCTTTGCCTTCCGCTTCGGCCCGGTGGAAGGCTTCGACATTCGACCACAGTTTGTTTAGCCGCTCCGCGCCTGCCGCGCTTTGCACAAAACGCACCCCGGCCGTGGCGGCGGCGGCGGCGGCCGGAACCGGCGCGGTGGAGAAAACAAAAGGGCGCGCCCGGTTGATCAAATATTCGATCAGCGACCGCGGCCCGGCGATGTAGCCGCCGGAAGAACCAAGCGCTTTGCCCAGCGTCCCCATCTGGATTTGAATTTTTTGGGCGACGCCGAGTTCCTCCGCCAAACCGCGCCGCGCGCTGCCGTAAAGCCCGGTGGCGTGCGCCTCATCGACCATGAGCCACGCGCCGTGTTTTTCCCTCAACTCCACCATGTCGCGCAACGGCGCATGGTCGCCGTCCATGGAGAAAATACTTTCCGTCACGATCAACGTGCGCGGTTTGCGATCCGTCTGGATGATGGCGGGCGCGGCATGGCGGCTGTCGGCCCAGCGGAGAATTTTCTCCAAATCATTCATGTTATTGTGGCCAAAGACGCGCAACTTCGCCCCGCTCAACCGCGCGGCATCCACGATGCTGGCATGGACAAGTTTATCCAGGACGATGACATCATTGCTGTCCAACAACGCGCCAATCACTCCCGTGATGGCGGCGTAGCCGGAAGAAAAGGCCAGCGCGGCCTGCGTGCCTTTGAAGGCGGCGAGCGTCTCATCCAGCTCATGGTGCGGGCCGAGCGAGCCGCAGATCAGGCGCGAGGCGCCGGCGCCGGCGCCAAATTTCCGGATGGTCTCGATGGCCGCGTCCTTGAGCGCCGGCTCATTGGCCAGTCCCAAATAATCGTTCGAGGAAAAATTGAGAAAAGGTTTGCCGTCAATGTTGATGTGCGGTGATTGCGGCGAATCAACGCGCCGCAATTCGCGGAACAGGTTCTGTTGGCGAAGGTCGCTTAAACGTGAAATCAACTCTTCATTGAACGCGTTCATCCTCCAGAAATGACACAACGGGCGAAAGTTGGCGAGCGTTCAATTTTCATCCCGTCATTCCTCCTTGACCGCAGCCAGTTTGGCGGCGGTGGCGGCGCGGTCGGTCATCAGGGCCTTGAATTTCCATTCCTTGCCCGGCTCGATCGATGGCGTGTAATCGGTGGCCGTGCCGACTTTCCCGTCTGCGGCGTTGAAAACGTCCAGTTCCACTTTGACGCCGAAACGCTGGTGGTCGCTGGTATTGCGCAGATGGCCGACCGCGTAGACCAGATGGCCGTCGGACGCCTTTTCCAGCGTAATCGGGCCGGCCACCAACCCGTGCCACGGGTCGGGCGGAACGACCGGCGCAACCACGGGCGGCGCGGCTGGTTTGGGCGCCGGATTGCCGCCCCGGTCCGGCTGACTTTCGGCGACGGGCGTGGGGGTCGGGCCGGTGGCGCTGTGGGGCAACTGCCAATGCCAATAAAAACCGGCCCCGGCGATGGCCGCAATGATGGCTGCGATGAGAGGCACCCAAAGCCTCTTCTTCCGCCCCGGCGCGCCGTCAACGGGGACCGCCGCGGGACGGGCGGCGGCGACCAGGAGCGTAGGCCACTTGCAATGCGGACACGGGACAGTGTTGCCAGCGCCTTCGCTGGGGAACTCGATGGGCCCTCCGCAGTGCTGACAGACACATTTGGAATAATCTTGCAACATTAGGAATTGGACGCCGGTTCATGGGGCGGCATTCAGCCAGCCTCCGCAACACTGAAATCCAGAAAATGAATTAGCGCAATACGCTTTTGCATTCCTTGTTCCTGTCCTATACTGGACGGGCATGCAGGAACTATTTCCGTTGGAATCATCATGGGTCGTTGCCATGGCGGCGGGCGCGCTCGCGCTCATCATGCTGCTCTGGCTGGCCCGCTCGCTGCCCGGCCAGAATATCGCGATCATTGCGTTCGGCCTGCTGGCGGGCCAGGCGCTGCTCGACTTTTTTCTGGCCAATTATGCGCAGATTGAAATCGTGGGCCCAATGTGGTGTTACCTGGCCGGGTCCGCATTGTTATGGCTGGCGGTTGTTCTGTCTCTCCGCAGAGTCGCCCAATTCATCATGCACCCGTGGCGCGGGGGCACATACTATGGCATCTGGGTCATCGGCATGGCCTCCGTCTTTACGGCCGCCTTTCAATTTGGCTGGCCGTGCCTGCTTAATCTGAATCCAGAGGTTGATCCCATTCCTCCGGAGAGGGCGGCCATCATGGGCCTGATTCGCGGCGCGGCCACGGCGTTGTTTTTGACCGGGCTTGTGCCCTGGTTTATTCGCAAGCGGCCCGTTTCGCGCAAGAAGCGCTCAGAGCTTGCGCAACAACCAGAGCAGAAAACTCAGTAGAAGGCTCACCAGCAGGCAGGTCATCAACGGGAAATAAAAACTGACGCCGCCCCTGGCGTAATGAATGTCACCCGGCAGGCGGCCCAGCCAGCTTCGTCCGACACCCGCCCAAAGCAGCGCCCCCGCCGCCGCCATGACCAAGCCCGCCACCACCAGAATTTTTCCAAGCTCGCTCATTTATACAACCGCGATCTTTTCAAAACTCTCCTCGATGAACGTGGTATTTTGGATTTTCGACAGGCGGGCGTAGAGGCCGTTTTGTTCGATCAGCTCCCGGTGCGTGCCGCGTTCCACGATCTCGCCATGCAGCAGCACCAGGATTTGATCGGCATTGACGATGGTGCTCAGACGATGGGCTATGACAAAACTGGTGCGGTTGGACATGAGCCGTTCCAACGCTTGCTGGATCAGCTTTTCCGTGGCAGTATCGACGCTGGCCGTGGCCTCGTCCAGAATCAGGATCGGCGCGTTCTTCAAAAGCGCGCGGGCAATGCTCACGCGCTGCTTCTCGCCCACACTGAGCCTGACGCCGCGCTCTCCCACCCGCGAATTGTAACCCTCCGGCAGCCGCTCGATGAATTCGTGGCAATTGGCCGCCCGCGCCGCGCTCACCACTTCCTCCTCCGTGGCGTCCAGGCGGCCGTAGCGGATGTTTTCGCCGACGGTGCCGTTGAATAAAAACGCCTCCTGGCTGACGACGCTGATCTGCGCCCGCAACGAGGCCAGCGAGACCCGGGCCGTGTCCTGCCCGTCGATCAGGATGCGGCCGGAAGTGGTTTCGTAAAAAGCCGGGAGCAAATTGACGAGGGTCGATTTGCCGGAGCCGGTTGGGCCGACCAGGGCAATCATTTGGCCGGGGGCGGCTTCGAGGGAAATGTTCTTCAGCGCCGTTCGCCCGCCGGCGTAACTAAAATGAACGCCTTCGTAACTCACCGCGCCGCGCACGGGCAGGACCAGCGTCCCCGTGCGCGTTCCGGACAGCCCTTCCTCCGTGGCGTCAAGAATGTCGAAGACCCGCTCGCCCGCGGCGCGCGCCGCCTGCAACATTTGATTCAGCCCGTGCAAACGCCCAAGCGGTTCGTAAAAAAGAGACAAATACAAAACAAACCCCACCAACTGGCCGACGCTCAGTTTATGTGCCGTGACCAGTGAACCGCCCAGCCACAGGACCAGCGCGATGCCCAGCGACGCGGCAAAGGTCATGGCCGGCGAATAGACCGCCCAGACCCGCATCACGCCCAGCGTGCCCCGGCGCAGATCGTCGGCCCGCCGCGTGAACCGCTCATCTTCGTGTTCCTGCCGCCCGAAAGCCTTGATCTGGCGGATGCCCTGCAATCCGTCCATCAGAAAGGCGTTCATGGCGCTGGCCGCGCGGCGTTGGGCCCGGTAACGGCGGTGCGCCGTCAGAGTGTAACACAGCGTGCCGCCCGCCAATATGGGAATGGGCGCCAGCGCCAGCCACGCCAGCACCGGATTCTTGTAAAACAAAATGATCAGCACCCCAATGACGCTCAAGGAAGCCACCGTGCCCTGCTCGGTGCCGTCGATCAACACCCGCTCCACCGCGTTGACGTCTTCCACCACCCGCGTCATCAAATCGCCCGAGGCCCGCTGGTCGAAATAGCCCACCGGCATCCGCTGCAGATGTTTGAAAACGTCGCGGCGCATGTCGTAGATGACATTCTGTTCAAAGAAATTATTGACCCAGATGCGGATGCCGTTTAACAAATCCCGCATGAAGAAGGCGCCGGCCAGTCCGGCGGCCAGCCAGGCGTAGCGGGTCGTTGTGCCGTGGATGATGTCGTCGATGACCCACTGGACTAATTGGGGAAAGGCCAGGGAAAAAGCCAGCGAGCCCAGCGCGCAGGCAATGTTGCCCAGCGCCAGGGCGCGATAGGGCCGCAAATAGACCGCCACCCGCCGCACGACTTCAAGTGTCGAGCGCGGGCGGGCGCTCAAAGTGGCGTCCTCGTCTGAATTGAAATGCCGGTGCATCGGCCCTATTTTAGAGGGTTCTGGAACGAAGAGCAAATGACCAAAATGGACCCTTTTCTGCCACACGTCCCATTGGCCGCATTCGTCATTGTCGGGGCCCGTATCGGGCATTCACTATTTCCCGCAAGCGGGTTGAAAAATCTTTTCCAATCAGCCACTATGCGGGCAGGCGTTCTGGAATGAACATAAAAGTCAAATTGGGCTTGTATGCCGTGCTGCTGATTTTGGCGGCGGGGTTTGCATGGGGCTTTCATGCCAACTATGCCAGCAGCACGCAGGCTCCGCCGGCGCCCGCCGCCAATGAGACCCCCGCCGCTGTGACCAACAGCGCAAGTCCTCCCGCCGCCGCATCGGAAGCATCCACGAACCCTCCCGGCCAAAACGGCCCGGACGCTTCCATCGCAACCGCCGCCGCTTCACCTGTCCCGACAAACGTTCCGGCTGCAACAACCACGGCCACTCCCCCGCCGGAACACGGCAGACAGGGGGCCATGATCGGGTACCTCGCGGCCCTGATCGGCACGCTCGTCGGCTTGGGAATAATGATTGCGCATGACGCCACGCAATTCCTCGGCAATGTCGCCATCGATGCCCTGCTCGATGTCGGAGGCGAAGGGGAGCGCGACCCCGATTACGAAAAAGCCGAGCAAGCTTGGGCCAAGGGCAAGCATATGGACGCCATCGAATTGCTGCGCGAATTTCTTGCAAAGAAGCCGCGCGCCCAGTACGCCGCCCTGCGCATCGCGGAAATATACGAGAAAGACCTGAATAATCCCGTGGCTGCCTCATTGGAATACGAAGAGATCCTCAGGCAGAAATTGCCCGACGAGCGCTGGGGATGGGCGGCGGTGCATTTGTGCAATCTTTATTCGAAACTTAACCAGCAGGACAAAGCCAAGGCGTTGCTCAAGCGCATCGCGGAAGATTATCCCAACACTGCCGCGGCCAAAAAGGCCCGAAGCCACCTCGGTTTGCCTGAAGCGGTATCCGAACCAACCGCCAGGCACGTGAGTACCGAGAACGACGCGGAACCCGGCGGGGTCGCAAAACCCGCCGGAAACGAACAGCCCGCGCCTGTCGACGCCCCGCCCAAATCCAACATGCCTCCCGGCTTCCGTCCAAAGACTTAAAACCCTTCTTCCTCCTCATAATCTTCAACAGAGCCAGGCATAAAGCGCCACTATCAAACCAATGGCGGTTGCCAGAATCACGCTGTGCTTCAGCGCAAAGCGAAAGAGCTTCGCCTCGTCGGACGTGGGCAGCCCGGTCGCTGCCACCGCCACAGCGATGCTGGATAAGCTGATCATCTTGCCCATCACGCCGCCGCTGGAATTCGCCGCGGCCATGAGAATGGGGTCATAGCCCAACCGCCGGGCGGTCTCCACTTGCAGATTGCCAAAGAGAGCGTTCGACGACGTGTCACTGCCAACCAGAAAAACCCCCAGCCAGCCGAGCAAGGTTCCAAAGAAAGGAAACGCGCGACCCGTCGAGGCAAACACCAGTCCCAGCGTGCCCGTGGCCCCGCTGTAATTCATCAGGGACGCAAACGAAAGCACCACAACAATGGTCAGGACAGGAAGAGCCAGTTGCCGCATGGATATAGCCAGGACCTTGCCAGCCTGCCTCCGCGTTACCCGGAGGAACAAGCCCGACAACAGCGTGGCCAACGCGCAGGCCGTTCCAGCCGTCGTCATCCAATTCAGCATGTATATGCAATTATGCAGTCCAGGCCATTGAAACTTCATGGTCACCCGGTTCAACGGTTCCTTCACCGCGTCCAGCCCCCACAGAAACACCAGCAAAACCAGCAGCAGATAAGGAAGCCAGGCCACGAATACCTGTCGGGCACTGTGCCGCGCCGGCTTTGCGCACGCCTCTTCATTGGCCAGCTTAAAATTATCCTTGGGCTTCCAGAGCTTGAGGAGAAGGACGAGCGATCCCAATGCCGCGAGCGAACTGAGGATGGCGGTGAGTTGCGGCCCGTGAAAGTTCGAAACCAGGTACTGCACTCCGGCGTAGGCGATTCCGCATACCAGCGCCGCAGGCAGCACGCCGCTCAGGGCTGGCAGGCCCCCCATGACGAGAATCAAATAGGAGGGAATGATCATCGCCGCCGGCGCGCAGATGCGGCCCACCCAACTGCTCAGACCCCGCACCGGCAGCCCGGTGACGCCCGCCAGCGTTATGATCGGGATGCCGATCGAGCCGAAGGCCACGGGAGCCGTGTTCGCCAGCAGGCAAAGCGCTGCGGCATAAAAACGCGGGAACCCAAGTCCTGTCAGCATCGCGGCCGCCACCGCGATCGGAGCGCCAAACCCAGCCGCGCCTTCCAGGAATGCTCCGAAAGCGAAGGCGACCAACAGGGCCTGCAGACGCCGGTCCTGAGTCAAGCCTCCGATCGAATCCTGAAAAATCCCGAAATTTCCCGTTTCCAATGTGAGCCGGTAGAGTGTGATCGCCCAAATGACGATCCAAGCGATGGGAAAGAGGCCAAAGGCCGCGCCATAACTCATGGCTGAGAACAAGGTTCCGAAGGGCATGCCATAGGCGAACCGGGCGACCACAGCCGCCGTGCCCAATCCCGCCAGAGCCGCCACCCACGCAGGCGTTCGTTTCACGCCGAGGAGAAAAAGCACGGCAAAGATTGGCAGCGCCGCGACCAGCGCGGACAAACCCAGAGATCCCCGAAGAGGGATGCTGTTTTGTTGCCACATAGGCAGGGAAAAAATGGTCGGGGCGGTGAGATTTGAACTCATTTGAAGTTTTTGTAGCATCCCTCGAAAACTCAGCATGTTACGTAACATCAACGACTTCTGATACTTGTCGCAAAACACACTAGATGCAACAAAATGCGTCAAGTGCCGTTTCGGATGATAGGAATTGTTAGGAATCCTCTGCCTCAAACAGCGCGATAATCACCGTACAGCACTGGAAAACCGACGCGGTAATTCTTTTGTTCCCGGTTTGGTTTGATTGCAAGCGTGAACGAGATCACGAATGCAAATGGGAATGATCCAACGGCAGTCAAACTGGTGGATGCCAAGGGGCTGCTCACTGCCCTTTTCGATGAATCCTGTCGGCCAAGTCTGCGCTGGATTCGGGACCAACAGCGCCGAAGGGCAATCCCATTTGTTCGCATTGGTCGCCTCGTCTTTTTTGACGTTAACCAGGTTCGTGCCCGGTTGTTTCCTTCCACACCGGCCAACACAAGAATCCGTTGAACGCTGGCGGCATGGAGTCAGAAAAGTCAGACTCGAAAACTCCGCAAGACGCGAGCCGTCCCGCGCGAATTTATTACCTCAAGCCGTTTGTCGAATCCGCTCGTCCTGGCGCGATGCCCGCAGGGCCGGGGCGGAGCGGCGCGCCAGCGCCGCCCGCCTCGGCCCTTATTCATCAAAAGAGTAACAGCGGCGTTGAAATTCAAACGCCGCAGCAAAATAAAGCAGAGAAGGTTCAGACCGGAACCGCCACAAAAGTCCTTCCGGGGCGGCTCAGGAAAAAGGGTTTTTCAATTCAGGATCGCATCCAATGGATGGTTGACGAATACGGGCCGGAGCACATCGGCTTCCAGACATTGACCGTTCAGGAAAATCTCACCGACAGGCGGGAATTCAACCGGCGCTTCAAATCGCTTGCCAGAAACGTCTTTCCAAGGCTTTACGAGGATTGGTTGCGAGTCTATGAACGGCAGAAAAGGGGCGCTTGGCATGTTCATTTGGTTGTCGCGTTAAAGGCCGATATTCGGACTGGCACCGATGTTGAGGCGTTGGACAGGCTTCTCAAAGCGAAAAAGGACGGGAAGATTTCCAAAGCTGCCTACTACGCGAGCATTCAACGATTGACATCGGAAAACCTGCGCGGTCTATGGAAGGAATACCGTCGCCTGTGCGGTTTGGGGGAATTCAAGCAGCGGCGTAAGTCCAAAGGGAAGCGGTATTACAAATTCGACGCCAGCCATTTGCTGCCGGTAATTTCGACGCCACAAGCCTTGGCCGCATACGTGGCCAAGTACATCAGCAAGGGATTTGAGAACCGTCGCACCGAGGACAAGGGAATGCGGCTGGTGGGCTGTTCCAAGCGTGTCGCCCATGTTTGCAGCGAGCGTTTTTCCTGGGCGGATGGGGCTGGCAAGGTGTGGCGTGCCAAGCTCGGTGTTCTGGCCGAAATGCTGAACTTCAAAAGCTCGGATGACTTTGCCAAGGCGCTTGGTTGCCGGTGGGCCTATCACATAAGACCGGCCATTGACCTTCTGATGCTGTCGCACTACGCGACGATGAGAGAGGCGCGGGCGGACGGATGGGACTTGGTCAACAAGGCCGATGGCTCGCCTTGGCCGTGGCCCGATTTGGATTCGCCGAAAGCTCAAGTCCAGGCATCCAGGATGGAGGCATTCAAAGTGGTCACAGGGCTGATCCAACGGCGGCGCGGAAAGCCAAAGTGGAAGTCAAGGGCGGAAATGGCTTGGGACCCGGAACGATGGGAAGGACAGCAGGACAGACCGAGAGAATTCAAAGTATTCAAACCACCGCCAAAGCCTCGCGTGATGTGTCAAGACGAGTTTTCAGCCTTGGAGCCACCACGAACGATGAAAGATTAAACCTGACTCGAATCCTTTCCAGTCGGTTGAAAGGCGGCGCGGAGCGTAAAGGCCAGCGCGAGCGAGAAACGAGTGCAGAGGGCTTGCCCTTTGCCGCCTGGGTTTGGGGACAGCGCAAGGCCCCGACAAATTAAGAGCGGCTGAACCATTGCGATTCAGCCGCCGTGATTTCTTCGGGGTCGTTAATCCTCACTTGGCAAATAAACCGTGGTCATGAAACGGTCGCCGGTTGTCATTATGCGGAATTCCGTTCCAATGTCGGTGTGATAAACTGAAAGCAGCGTTGAGGCTGTCGAGAGCGCAAGTTCATTCGCGTCGCGCTCGTGTTCTGAAACGTCACCCCATTGCCCCAAAACATGTTGGTCAATAGCGCGGCAAATTTCATCTTCCGAAAGGGTTTGGAGCGCGGCAGGCGAAATAACCAGCCGGCCAAGATTGAATTTCATCATTGAGGAAAGAATCATAAAATCTCCTTATTTTGAGTTTTGAGAAGGAAACAAACGGGCTTGCGCGGATTCTGCGGCACGGCGGGCACGGTCTGCCTCGTCGCGTTCGCGGGCCAGGCGGTCTCCGTCAAGTCCGGTATCCTGAATCAGGGTGAACGTGTCCGGGACAAAGCCAAACTCGTGCTGCGGAATTGGTAAGCGGCGTTTGTTTCGTTGCATGGGTGGTTCTCAATCAAGCGGCTTGACGGTCGGCTGGAAAATACGAGCCGTATCTGCGGCGTGGGTCGTAATTGGCGGAAACAGTCAACTGCCCGCAAGGGTGCTGCCATACTTGGCGGCGATTGTTCCAATGGAATCCAAGCTCAGACAAAAGCCCCGTGATTTGCGGCGGTTGCTTTTCGTCAAACTGAATCCAAACCCACTTGCCAACCACTTCGGCCATTTCCCAAAAACGGGGCGTTTCCTTGCGGAGTAACTCCAACAAGTGGTCAGTGGAAAGGCTGCGATTACGGATGCGTTTCGCCAAATCCAGTTTGGGCAATTCGGCTTTGCCTTCAATGTGCTGTGCGGTCCGGTTCTTGAGCTCTGAATCTGAATTTTTCTGTGTTTTCATAATCTTTTTTTTAATCTGCTGTGCGTTCTCGGCCTCTCGCCCTGCACGAAAAAGCCTGCCGAGCCATGCGGCCAGCGGGAGTAGTCTTCAGAGGGCACCGCGTCCGGCCCGTGGCTCGATTAGCAGGCTGGTGAGGGCGAGAGGTTGAGAACGCCAAAAAGGATTTGAAAACATCTGTCAATGAGCCGGGCAGCAGGGTTACTGGCTCACACTATGCACGGAACGGCGCGGCTGGCGGGATTCATGCCAGGTTCACGGGCGGGCATGAAACATGACAGACGCGCATTATGCCGATGGGGAAATGGGATATAGAAAGCGGGCACGCGGGGGTCGCGATCTCTTGTCTCTCAGCCGGAAAGGCCCGGAGTGGAGCGGTCGCCCATTTGAGGAGGCCCAGACGCGCAGAGCGAGAGCAGCAAGACCGAGCATCGTAGCCGGAGCAAATGGGCGAGTAAGCGGAACAGAGAGGCTTTCAGGCTGAGTGACAAGCTCGAAACCGGGGCGGCATGAGTGCGGTGGTTTTGTGGAGGCCCAGCCTCGCACGAAGGAGAAGCGTAGCCGGGAGCAAAAGCCGCCGCTCTCAGGACGCGGGGAACAGCCTGTCTCAGACAATTCGAGACGGTGGAACGAAGCGCAATGGAAGAGCCAGCCGGTGGAGCGGTTCACTGGCGGCACTGGAATGGAGCGGAGTGGAGACGGCTTGAAATCCTTGGCGGTGATGGCGGTGGATTCCATGTTGCGAAGAGCAGAAAGGGCGCAAGCTGGAAGCCAGCGACTTCACGACTAGGCTGACTTTGGGGCGGAGTCCGAGTCTGTGACGTTTGAGGCGTCGTCTTGAAAAGGGAAATCACAAACGACACAGTCTCGGCGAAGCAGGGCCTTGCGCGTTGCCTACCTTCCAAGATTGCGCGAGCCGGAGGGGTTGATCGAACAGGCGCAGTTCTGGTTGCGTTTATTTGTCACTTCTGGCGGCTAAACGTCATTTCTTCCATGTAGAAGCCTGGCTCAGTGTCGTATTTTAAAATAAATGCCTTTAATTCTTTAGCTGAGGCGGTCAGGACAATAAAACCACCCTTCTGCTGCTCATGTTTGATTTCCAGCTTTTTCGCT
>Ga0187851_10004666_pt1 | contig 11132 bp, 6 predicted proteins | sample June2016WEW_6_10_FD_132997 | JGI IMG/M metagenome (GOLD analysis project Ga0187851, IMG submission 132997) | Peatland microbial communities from SPRUCE experiment site at the Marcell Experimental Forest, Minnesota, USA - June2016WEW_6_10 | ecosystem: Environmental > Terrestrial > Soil > Wetlands... | reverse complement strand
GCATATGGATAAGCTGCAGATTCCTGTTCTATTATCGCTGCAAATAATCCTAACGGTATTCCATTTTCTTTCTCGATACTATTTATCTGTTCTAAGTCCATTACTTTGTACAAGGGGGGTGCTTTCCTGAAATATTTTGTATATAATTCGATAAGTGAAAAATATGGCGCCTGCGCCCCAATTAGTTGGCTTATTATATTTACATCCAATTTTGTTTTTCCTTCGAGAATCGCCTCGGCCTTCTTGATGGAATTGTCCCGTTCCTTAAAAATTTTATCTATCATTTCATCTTCGTTTATTACTATTCTTGGGATTGCTGTTCTTCTTAATTGATGTGTAGGTCTGTTGTTTGTACTCGGCTCTATCGCATTTGCAGAAATGGTAAATACTGCAATAGCAGCTGTTGTTCTCATGAATTTGACAAAATTTCTTTTTGTGTAGGTCTTCTCCGAAAACATGAATATAATCAAGTATTATATAATATTTATAATTTGCCAATGCTTTGTTTCAAAAGCTTAAATTTTTATAGGTATTGCAACATAATAATAACTGTCAAACGGTAATAGGAGCAGGGAAACGCCCAAACTCATTCCGAACTTGGAAGCTAAGCCTGCTCACGATATGTGTGTACTACCTTCGGGCGGGAAATCATGTTGCTGTTTGGCATTTCTATTTATTTTTAATTTATAACTGATTTTATGGATGATAATCCTGCGTGGCTTACCTGCGAAGACCTATTCAGCAAGATAAAAACAGAATTGATAACCCAGGCAATGGACACGCTGGACATTGCAGTTAATGAGAAGCTTCTTGATATAAAAGGTTCACTGATAACAGTTGCAGACAAGCCCAGCGACACCGAAATGAAGATGTTCATAATAAACAAGATAATAGAGGAGAAGGAGAAAATAGTAGAAATGTACAATGGCTATTTATTAGATATTCAATCCAGTGAGAAGCTCAATGCGGATAGGCTGGAGCAGAAGGAACGGCTTGAGAAATTCCTTCTCTACGTTGAAAAGATATCAACGCTCATGGACTACAGCACTCTCCTCGATGCCTGGATGAACGAGATGAGCATGGAAGTGCTTGAGAAGAATCCATCTGAGATAATAAAAAAGACCATCAACAATTCAAGAAGGAAAATACTTGAATACGTGCTCCGGAACAGCACGATGGTAAAGGAGGAAATACTCGATAACGATGAGCGCAAAATCCTGGAGGATTCGCTGGTTTAGCTTTGTGCGTTATGAATTGTTCTTCTTTTCCTTTGGAGTAGATGCAGATAATTCTTCTCCCTTCGCATGCTTTGACTTTACGTAATTGTTAACCTGGAATGGGCTCAAGTTCTTTTCGGCAAATAGGGCCAGCTCGTCTTTGTCATCTGTTGCAGGAACATCTTTTAATTTGTATTGCTTGAGCATCTCTTTTAATTCATCTGCGCTCAATACTGCAAGAATATCCCTCTGGCGGTTTACCAATGAATCCTCCAATCCTTTTGAGGTCTTGAAGTTCCTGTCTCCAGAAAATGGGTTGTGCCCTCTGGTGTAAGATCTGTAGAAGTCGCCTACGGACATCTTTACCTTGCCCGTTGGTGCTCTCGGAACTGGCGCATTGCCTGGCTTCCCTACGAATTCTGCAGTGTATTCCCTTATTTGATACAATGACAATGCAGAGGCAAGTGCTGCTAATGCATCTGCATCTGACAGTCCTTTGATTTTATCTTCCATTCTGTTTACCCTTGCAATGCCATCAAGATGCTCCCTTGAAAATCTTTTCAGCATGGTCATTTTTGTTTCATTATACGCATCGCGCGTGGCGAATGTCGTAGCCTGAAGTGTTGCGATCTCTGAACCAGCATCGCGCGCCTTCTTTTCCCAAGCGGCCTTTAGGCCACCATACTTCGCCTTTTCCGCCAGTGTTGTCGCACCATTATAAAGTGCAGTGTATCTTGCCACTTGGCCATTTGCAATCAGTTTTTCCCTTAGGCTTTTTTTGGTGATTGTTTTCCTTACATTATCTTTGAATGCACCCCTGGCCTTTCCTGATGAATCTGCATGGTATTGCGCGGATCTGCTTATTCCCTTTCCTGCGCCCCCTCCTCCGATTCCTCCAGCAAGGTTTATCAGCGTTGTAATTCCAAATATCGAGAAGAAATCCTCTCCTCTTGCCGAGCCCCTTGCTGCAAGTATGAGTATTATTATTACTATTATCGGTATGAATGCGTATATCGTGCCAAGGCTCAGTATAATGCCAAGTATAATTGCAATCATGTGTTCATCTTCTTTTCTTCCTTTGTTCTTTGAATTAATATTATTGCGATTATTATCCCCATAGCAGCAAGCAGTTCCAGAATGTTTATTGTTCCTATGCTGAGCGCATAGCTACCTATTTCGAAGCCTGTTGTGCTCTCATTAGGGGAATATTGATAATTGTATTCCTGTGTGTGTATTGCATTTTGCGGATTTATTTCATTTGCGCCAGCGGAATAGGTGAGCGGCGTTTGCACGACATTTGCAGGTTCAGGCGCAGGATTTCCGTAGTAATATGCAGTTACTCTGTTCTGCCCTACTCCGCAGGCATTGAATATGTCATTGAAGGTTCCTCCAGAGCCTGTTTGCACAACGCCTATCAATCCAAGCTGCGAGCTGAATAATCCTGTACCGTTCACAAACAGTGGAACGCAGTATTGATAGGATCCTATGCCTCCACCGAATTGCACAGACTGAAGATTGAACTGGTTGAATAGGTTGCAGTTGTATGTAGGTCTATATAGCAAACTGTTTGATGGTTGCGAGCAGGTGCTTCCGCTTTGGTAGTTGGGCTTGTAAGATACTGCATTGGATTCCTGGCCTCCTATCGGTTGCTGCTGGGTTTGCGTTGAAAGCGGATTCGCAAGAACACAGTTCTTTGAAGTTGGGGAATAGGCACACGTCAAAGCGTATTTGTAGTAATTGACAGGATTCGAGCTCGGAGAGGAAGTTGTGTTGTAGTAGTTCAAATTACCGTCGTAATAAAGGTATATGTTGGATCCCGAAGGAACCGGCTTGATTCCTGAAAGTGTTACATAGGCAGCTATTCCGTTTACGCTTATTGTTGTTTGGTTTGCGTTGCTTGCATTTATTGATGTCGAACTGTTTAGTGATAATTCCGTTATGTTTGCAAAATTCACGTCAAGCGGAAGATATATGGTATTGTTGAACCTGTCGACAAACGTGTATATTAATCTGTTGTATCCCAATACGCTATTTTCCTTGGGGAAGCTCAATACAAGGCTTTGCAGATAGGTTGCGCGCTTATACAATTCAAAGAGAGGGAAGAACTGCGTTATGTTTGAATTGAAGAATGTGAGATTGCTGTGCCCCGAGAAGTACTTGTTAGCATAATAATAATTAAGAAGAGGACAGGAGGATCCGCAGTTTGCGCCTATTTTGGTAGTGTTGGGTGTTGTAGTTGATGGCACTGCAATCTGCGTATAATAGGCAGGCTCATCGCCGAATTTGCTTACCTGCTGATAATTAAGCGGTTGATAATTGTAATTTTGCGTTGCGTTTACAACTACGGGCAATCCTGATCTTCCATATTGCGATGTAGCAGTTGAAGGGTTTATTGTCTGGTTTATGTATATTTCTCCCATCAATCTGTTGGTGAATATTTGATAGTTGATAATGGGCGATGTTATGAGACCCACGTCAGAAAGGTTTTGCACATAGTTTGTCTGCACTGGTATGTACTTAAGATATGTGCCTCCGCTTTCCAGCGTTTCATTTACGTTCTTGCTTGCAGGCATTTGAGTGACATAATACTTGAAGCTGGGTGTTGTGACGCTTGTGCCAAATACAAAGGATGGACAGAAAAGGTTTGGAGGAACAGGAACTCCAAGATAGTAGTTCCAGTATTGCTTGATAACAGTTACAGAATTCCACGGAGTGAATAAATATCCCTTGATATTTGTCCTAAGGAACGAGCTCGAAAGCTTTCCGTTGGGAGCAGTTCCTGTGAGAGGCCCGGTTGCCAATTGATTATAGTTCGGTCCTCCAGAGATTCCTGTGCTGAATTGATTGTTCACAGAGCTTTGGTATTGCGATGATGATATGCCGGCAGGGAATACTGCAGAGAATTCATTGGAAAGGCTTAGATACTGCTCTCCTCCGCTGCTTTGAACGTAATCAAATGCGCTTGGCACCCCGATCAATGGAGGATAAAGATTTCCCAGTGTTGCTTGAGTGTTTTCATCTGATATGCAGGTATCTCCGCTCACTGTTATGTTGATATAGCAGGAGAACGTGCTGTTATCGGCAAGGGATATTTTTGTATAATTCTCAAGGTTGGGCCGCAGCACAAGAAGCTCTGTGTACAGTGGCTTGTCGGCGCATCTTCCCAAATTATTATACAAGTAGCTAAGTATGCTTGCACAGGTTGCGCTGTTTGTCTTGAAGCTCCAGGAGTGCGCTATAAGATACAATGTACCGTTGAAATCCGCACTTATTGCTATGCTGTTGCTGCCCTGCCCGATGCCTCCGGAAATTTCATCGGTTCTTGGGCCAATGGGAGGATATCCAGTCTGTATGTCATTTGAAGATGCATCTTTGGTGCACTGCGCAACGCAATAGGAAACGGTTGTTCCGCTTGGAAGGGTTATGTTCGCGGAAAGAGGCCATCCGTAGGGCGCCCAACCATAGGGAGGATTTATCTGCACTATGCTGTTGCCGTTATTCCCGTTTGTATTGACAAGCGCAAGAGTATTGACCAGCGTTGGATCCAGAGGTATTTCTACACCGTTTTCGGAAAATGCGCGCAGCATGAGAACAGAGGATCGCTCGTTATCTACTGAGAAGGTCCAGTTATCTATTACATAGACAATTCCTTTTGAATCAACTATTGAAACTGGATGATGATTGAAATAGGTATCATAATCTGAGGGATTGTTCGGATTGGAAGTAAGATAGCTTGCATAGGCTGTTGCAACCTGCGGATCATGGTATGGACCGCCAGCCGCAAGATACTTTGCAATGTTGACATTGTAGGTTGAGTTCGAATATCCCAATGGAATGTTTGCAACAAAGGAGAATTGCGATACTGCAGAATATATGTTCACTGCACCAGTGCCAGGTTCAAATACGCCTTGCCCGTTTACTTCAGGATCGGTAGGATCGGATGCATTAGCAGCATATACGAACTGCCCTCCTGGCGAAGCTGCGAATTCGCTTGATGGAATGAAGTTTTGAGGAGAGGTTATCTGAGTGTTTATAACATTTACGCTGTTGGAAAAGAATCCTGCAATGGGGAATCCTGGAGGCGCATTGGTCCATGATGCGCCGCCGAGGTGCTGTCCCAGTACAAAGAGATCACCCGCACTGTCAGTTGCTATCGACATTGGTAATACCTCGCTCAGTTGAGAGCCAGAAGGATAGTCCTTTATTCCTCTCCACCAGGAAGAGCGCGTGGAACTTAACTGGAATATGCTTGTAATGTAAAGGTTCTGGCTTCCGTCCAATAATGTATTAAGGAAATATTGGCTCCACTGCTTTTGCCATGCTGAAAACGATGATTGTCCGTTGTGCTGATTGCTGAACTGATAGGTTGAAAGATTGTAATAACCTTGGGGAATGAACCTAAAAGTGAACAGGTATGATTTCGTGTATGTATTCAGGCAGAGGGTCCACCAGCTGCAGGAGCTGGTGTAATTCAATACGTAAACATATCCGTTCGGAGAAGCTGCTATTGCAGTTGGATTTTGTATCCATCCATAGGCAAGACCTCCAAGCATTTGGGTTCCGCTGCTTTTTTGCGCAAAGCTGTTTGCAGTTGCAGCATCATAGGTCTGCGAGCTCAGGAAATTACCTTCGGGTCCTCCTAGCCCGTTCGGATTAGGATTAACTATCGACAATACATTGTATGGAAATACGCTCAGAAATCCGTTATAGTCGCCGAAGAATCCCGAGCTTTGGTACAGTGATATTCCATCAAGGGAATTCTGCGGATCCAGAAGATTGTGGGTGCTGTAAAGATTATAGGACAGATTCAAATAAGCTGAAGTTCCCAGTTGAGTATATGCCGAAGGTATTGTGAGATTGTAAAGCATGTAGGGAACAATTGAAACGTTGTCGTTGCTGTTTATCACAGCCGGTGCAAATGCAAATCCGTCATCATAGGCTACCATCACAGTGGAAGAATACTGGCTTGGAGGAGAGGGATTGCTGCCTCCGATATAGGCATTAAGCCCGTTGTATACTGTCCCATCCTCGTCAAGAGTTGCATTCTCTGAAACTTTTATCCAGCCACCGCAGCCCTGGCCCATGTTCAATTGGGTATAGCAGCTGGAGCTGAAAAGCCCTCCGCCTGTTGATGAGCTGGTAGTTACAGGACTGAAAAGATATCCTCCAAAATTTATGTAATTGTCTTCAATGTAAGCAGTTTGGTTGAATGTTGGTATTGATACGTTGGTATTTTCTATGCTTGATACATAGGAGCTCAATTGATAATCGTAGAAGTACACACAGGCAGGAGTTATGAGCTCAAGGCCATCCCATTCTTCTTCGACATTAAGCTTTGCAAGATTTGTTTTTGAAAGATCTGCATATTCTGCGCTCCAGGTCCATACCCCATGCTGCGGAGATGCTGGCACCTGGCCGAAAACATAGGATTGTGAGTCATAGCCATTGGATATATTGTAATCGTTATACTGGGAATTGTAACCACTGCCAACATTGCCTCCTCCTCCACTATTTCCGTTTCCTCCAGAACCTGATGTTCCGCCAGTCCATATTCCTGCCTTGTTCTGGCCCTGAGGGCAGGCCCATCCGCTATAGGTAGTTGGAGCATATTTGCAATAGGCACCGCTTCTGTATGCACCCCAGAAGCAGTAATCACCGGCATTGCAGTTGTTCACGCCCTTGTTGCCGCTGTTCTCGAATGCAAAGGCCCACTGGAAGGCGCAGGTTGGATTGTAATAGATTGAGCCCCAGTCATTTCCATTGTAGGTTGAGCATGAAGAAGGATTATAATCGGAAAGAGGATATTTTTCGCCTGGTGCGCCGCATGCACCCTCCTGTAAAATTCCCTCTGCGCCCTGCCCCGGAAGGCAGGTGCTGATTCCAGGCCCGAAAGCGCCGGGACGGAATGTGCTTTCCTGATAGGCAATGGAAACTATCTGCTGCAATGTCACACCGGAAAATCCGGCATTCTGTGCACATGCAATTGCCTGCGCCGATGAAATGCTGCCTCCCTGATTTTTCCCGTATAAAGTATTGGGGCATTGCCCTGCCGGCACTGTTGTAGTTGATCCTGTTGTAGTTGTTGATGAGCTAGTGCTAACAGTTCCTGAGCCAGTGCCGGGAGTTGCGGTTGAGCCGGAATAGCCTATGTTGGTAACTGTTCCCTGCGCAATGTTCTGCACCAGAGGACCTATCGAATATGCATAGGCTGGAGTTACCGGAGTCCACACCACAAAAGTATCATATTGTATAAGCGTCAGCAATGGTATGTCCTGGGCCAGGCACCTGTTCCCTGCAACAAAGGAATCAGGATCAGTGACAAAGAAATCAGTTGTTTCCTGAGGATCCGGAGCAACTGGGCAGGTTATGAGCCAGTCGTTGTTGGCGGTGTTTTGCTGCAGTACTTTTCTTATTATCGGAGTGGCACTTGCCTGCAGGCTCGTGCTTGGCACTGGAGTAATCTGACCAAAACCAACATAGGAAGAATAGTCCGTTGTCAATATTGTAGTATTAAGGAATGTACAAAATCCATACAACTGGGATGAGCCGGGGCATGCTCCAAAGCCGTCTCCGAAAGATTGCGCGCTTGTGTATTTGAAATTATAAAATAATAGAATTAGGGAAAGTATTGCAAGTAAACCAAGCACTCTCTTTTTCAACATCAAACCAGTTCCCAGCAGTTAAGTATTAAATGAAAAGAAATTAATTAAATACTATGTTAATATTCAGCAATGGTTTTATTTGTATATTTGCAAATAATTATGCAGATTAAATAATTCTGCGGAAATATAATGGTGATATAATGGAAATAGATAATCTTTTCTGGGTGAACCACGCGTGCTTCTACATCAAGACAAAGGAAGCAACAATATTCATAGATCCTTTCAAGATCAGCGACAGTTTAAAGGAAAAGGCTGATTTGATACTCATAAGCCATGCGCACTTCGACCATTTCAACCAGAATGACATAATGAAGGTAATGAAAAAAGACACAAAATTCATATTGGCTAACGAGTGCAAATTGGAGATAGAGGCAGATGCATTGGCAACTGCAACCCCAGGATTCAAGACTAATTTCAATGGAATAAGCATAGAGGCAGTTAGATCCTACAACACAAACCCGGCAAGATTGCAGAATCATCCAAAGGCAAAGGACTGGGTAGGCTATATACTCGATGTTGATGGCACAAGAATATACCATGCTGGCGATACCGACTTCATTCCTGAAATGAAAAATTTGAATGACATAGACATTGCATTGCTCCCCATGGGAGGAACATACACAATGGGACTTGATGAGGCAATAGAGGCAGCAAAGGCAATAAATCCGGAAATCGTAATTCCAATGCACTACAAGATGCTACTGGGCAGGGAGGGCTCGGCCGATATGGAGGAAAACGTAAAGACAAAACTCAGCAATGCACACATAATGAAGGAAGTTCAGGATCCGATTTACTCATTCCAATGATGCAACAAGCGCATTGAGATTCTGCGCAACTTCAAGTATTTGCTCTGGCTCCATGTGCAATGGCCTGGTATCTGCATCGTTTATATTTCCAGCAATTGCCTTTGCCTGATCCTTGCCTATCTGCAATTGTTTTGCCGAATCCATTATAGCATTTCTTAGCTTTTTCTTCTTGTGGTTCATTATCAATGTAATCATGTTTGATAATTCCTGATTCAGTTCATTTGCTTTTGGTATTAGATATATTATGGATGAATCGACTCTTGGCTTTGGATAGAAATTTGCTGCAGATACCTCCCTAACGTTGTATAATTTGAAACACAATGTTGAAATTACGCTGAGTTTCGAATAGGATTTTGTTCCTGGCTTTGCAATCATGTGCTCCGCGAATTCCTTTTGTATGCAAATTAATGCTGGGACTTTGTTGGCGCTGAGCCAGTATATGACCTTGCTTGAAAGATTGTAGGGTATGTTAGATACCATTATGTCTATTTTTTTAAATTTGCTTATTTCTACGGAAAAGAAGTCATCATTTATGAGAATAAGCTTTTTCGATGTTAGCTTTTCCTTCAATAATTCGTAGAGGCGTGCATCCTTTTCTATGGCAATTATTTTCTTTGCAGTTTTGCACAGCTCACTTGTGAGTATTCCAGTGCCTGGCCCCAATTCAATGACATTCATGCCCTTTGCGTAGTTTGCTTCCATTGAAGCTATGTCTTTGCTTATCAAAAAGTTCTGGCCAAGGCTCTTCCTGGAACTGAATTCCCTTGCAATTCTGTGATAATCAAGATTGTCCATTTAAACCATCATAAGCGAATTATTTATATATTGCATTTGCTTTATTTAAATATGCAAATCAAGGGGCAAACTGCAATAGAGTTCCTTACCACCTATGGCTTTGTATTTCTTATCATAGCACTTGCGCTTCTTGTGCTGCTGTTGCTGTCGTCAATTCCAAAGACAGTATTGCCTGCCGAATGTTCCTTCTATGGAGGATTCAATTGCGAAGACACCGTTTACTTCAATAGCGGATTCAATTCGCAATTTGTTATAGTTGCAACGGATTCCCAGTCAGGGATAGTAAACATAAGCAACTTCAGCGCGAACATAGGATACCTTCAAAGTTACAAAGGCTCCTGCACGCCCAAGGTAGTAACCGCAGGGCAGACAGTTTACTGCATTGCCAATTTCTCATCATCTGCAACGCTTGGACAGCTCTATTCAGTTACATTCCACGTATCGGCAAATTACTGCTCCAATGCCCCTGGTTCTTTGGACAATGCAACATGCATTGCAAGTAAGGCCTATTCATACGGAGGTCAAGCAAGAGTGCAGGGAGGGCCCTATACCCCTTCTGATCTTCCGCCATTGGCAGATGTATTCTGCATTGGCGGCAGCGGAGGCACCAATCAGAATGTTTATTTTGCACCAACTTCAGGATTAGCCTATACAGGAAACTGGTTCACTACCGCAAATTATCCTGTTCCCATAACTGATGCAGGATGCTCCATATATAAGAATTATATTTATTGCATTGGCACGAATCTTTTCGGAAACGGCCAGAAGGCATACTATTCTGCACTGCAGAGCAACGGCATTGTGAAATGGATCTCAACCACTAATGCGCCGATAATAGAAGAGGGCAACGGATGCTCAACCTATCAGAATCACATATACTGCGTAGGCAGCTACGGCACTTTTCCGATATCCAATCAGGTTTACTATGCACCCATAGGCACCAGCGGAATAGGCAACTGGATACAGACAACCAATTATCCATTGCAGTTCACCTATGCCGGATGCTCCATTTACAATGGTTACATTTACTGCATAGGAGGAGGCTATGCGCCAAACAATGCATATTTTGCACCAATCACAAGCAATGGAATAGGCAACTGGATACAGACAACTAATTATCCTGCAGGAGGATTGACAGGAGCAGGATGCTCAATCTATAACAATTACATATATTGCGTAGGAGGCACAAGCAACAGCATAGCAGCATACTATGCACCGATAATAGACAGGGGCATTGGCCAATGGAAGCAAACCACAACATACCCAAGTACTGCCAGCATAAAATACGAAGGCTGCTTCATAACAAACGGAAATATCTACTGCGTAGGAAGCTTTACAGGATCAGGAGAGCAGGTTTACTATGCACCGGTGACAAGCAACGGAATAGGCACATGGACTGCGGGAGGATCCTATCCCAGTGCAATGTACAACGGATATTGTGCAGTACCGGGTTCAGGCGGAGGATTCCTGGGCGGCGGAGGAAATCCAAATTAAAAGAAAGTGGTTTATACTTATTTGAGTAATTAATATTCACATGCCCCATTAGCTCAGTGGTAGAGCGTTTGCATGGTAAACTTTTGATAAAAGTTTAATCAAAAAACCATAAAGCAAAAGGCCGAGGGTTCAATTCCCTCCTGGGGCTTCAGTATCTG
>Ga0187851_10004664_pt1 | contig 11137 bp, 7 predicted proteins | sample June2016WEW_6_10_FD_132997 | JGI IMG/M metagenome (GOLD analysis project Ga0187851, IMG submission 132997) | Peatland microbial communities from SPRUCE experiment site at the Marcell Experimental Forest, Minnesota, USA - June2016WEW_6_10 | ecosystem: Environmental > Terrestrial > Soil > Wetlands... | reverse complement strand
ATGCGAGGGAAGCCCCTGTATCAAGCAGCATCCTGCGTCGAGACAATTGCAATACGTTCATACACTCTCCTAAAGCGATCCAGTGGCTATGGCATTCTAGGCGCTGTAACAGACTGACTGCCACTTCGTCTTACAACTCGCTCCCGCTAGTTCCAGACAATTGCTCCAACATCCCATTGTTCGCCGGCTCTCATTTTGATCTCGGCGACGACTTTGTTCTTGAGTCACTTGTCCGGGCACGCGGTTTTACGGCCAGGTGGATTGCATTTGTAAACACTGGCCGACTTATCAAAATCAATTTGAACTTGAGTCGAGACTGTAGATCCGCTGAACTTGCTTCCCGGTAACGCTGTCCGGAGTCTTCTTCAGCGCGAAGTTCCGGAGAGAGCGAATGAACGGATTACCGAAATGGCAGATCTTCCCGATGGACCGTGAGGTTGACACCGTCCAATCTACTTTCTTTCTCCGAAGCCGTTCAAAACCCTTCCACGCTGTCTCGTTGAGGCCGAGTTCTTTGACCATATCCGCCAACGCCAAGGCATCTTCGACGGCCATCGCTCCGCCTTGTCCGAGGTTCGGAGTGGCCGCATGCGCGGCATCGCCGATGAGCCCAATCCTTCCAGAAGACCACGACGCGAGGGGTTTCAAGTCACTTAAATCGGTCCTCAAGATGTCGTGCGTTTGAGTATTTTTGAGCAACGCAATCCATTGCGGAAAGTAGGTGCGAAACAATGTTTCCGCATGGGCTTTCCTTTCGTGCTCCGAGGATGCTTCTCCGGCTGGGGCGTCGAAAGTCATGTACCAGTAGTAGTCCCTGGCATTGATTTTCGAGAAACCGACACGACAACCGCGCGCCCAAATCTCGTAGGCCTCGTGCTCGGCTTCGGCGGCCAGAATATCGGCTCCGCGGGCAATGGCGCGATAAGATGAAGATCCAGAATATCGTTCTACACCACCCAGCCCCGCCATGCGACGCATCTGAGAGTTGAATCCGTCCGCCCCGACAATCATCGCGGCGGCGCAGCAAGAGCCGTCGGACAAGCTCGCGAAGACCTGATTGCCGCTTTGAGTAACTGATTGGACTTCGCAACCGAATTGAACTGAGTCTGCCTGGAGTTGCTCAAAGAGCAGCCGCTGCAGCACGGCGCGATGGAGAGCAATCGTCTCGAACCCATACTCCTTCGCAATCTCGGACATGTTTGTCGTCTTTATGTCGCCAGATTTCCAATCCTGAAGTCGCAGGAACTTCACGGCCCATCCGGCTTCAATAATCTTCTCCGCGAAGCCAAGTCGTGCAAACACCTGCATTGGATTTGCTGCCATCCAAATGCCGGCACCTACTTCCGCGAGCCCTGCGGAGCGTTCTACGAGTTTCACTTTGTAGCCGCGCTGCTCGAAGGCAATTGCCAATGTCAACCCGCCAATTCCCGCTCCCTGGATGAGGACATCGCAAATTGCTTTCGTTTCTTCCTGGACTCCTGCTTTGCTCATGATTCAATTGTAAGAAACCGGCGAGTAATAGCTCGCCTTCTCTGCTCGCTTTCGAATCGCCCCCCAGGAGAAGGATGGACAAGTCAAGATCGTCGCTGGCGCCGTCGATGATTTCGCGCCTTCCAGTTACCGCAGAATTGGTATTCGATTGCCGGAACGCTAGTATTGGAACGGAAGCACCGCCGCCCCACTACGCTCAATACCTCAGGATTCGCCGACATGAGTTTGACCCGCACAAGAGAAAACCGCAGCTTGGCACGCGCCATGAAACCTCGTAGTCTTTTCGTAAACAACTTTTCGGCGATTGTGAGACTTGCATCCGTCGCCCTAGCATTGCTCACTCTATCCTCAGCAGCCAACAGTCAATCGCTGAGCGGATATCGCGATGTTGCCTCCTGGAGCGAACCGCGCGTCGACGTCGAGTACAGCTCCTTCCAGTTCCGCAGCAAGAAGCCCGAAGAGCAAATTCCCTGTCCTGTGAATCACGGACCTGAGGCCGCCGACAAACTGGGAAAGTGCCATTGGCAGAGTAATGAGCTCCAGCATCTTCCGCAATGGGTGTGGGTCCATTTCGGAGGTCCGCGCCGCATAGACAAAGTCGTCCTCCACGCAGCCGATTCAGCCACGAGCCCGATTGAGTTTTCCGTGCAGTATCTCGACCCCAGCGCCAGGTTCCACACTATCCTTCACGTTGATTCCGCCCACTTCGACCCGCAGACCCTCACCAGCACAATTCACTTTTCACCCGTCGTCGCAAACAATATTCGCGTCACTATCGAGCGTACCGCAGCCACCGCCGTGCCGCAGTCGTGGCTGGCCGCTCTGGCGCAACTCGAAGTCTTCGGCACCGATGCGCCTGTTGTCGTCGTCGCGACCCCAGCCGTTGCGACGACTGCACATACACCACACGCTACCCTCGCTTCTACATCATTCGTTCCCAAAGTCGAAGAGCACGACGACACCGTGGCCATCAGCACGCCGTGGTACCGCCTGGCACTCGATCGCCACTCGCCGCGCATCCTCACTCTCGCGCTCGATTCCCTCGGCAAAGGCGAACTGCGTACTAATCTCTTGCAGTCGAGCGGCGCCTACCCAGAGTTGGATCAGCCATTCCAAAGCGCCACCCCACTCCCGCTTGCAGCCGCGGAACTCACCCTCACCGGGAATGTCTTCCGCTACGCACCCGTTGAAGTCGCCCCGGGCGTCATGGAAGAAGTTGCCATTCGCGCCGGCGAGCGAGGCTTCGATCTATCTCTCGCGGCCACGGCCACACACACCACGCTCCTGCGCGGCGGACTTTTCCGCTTCCAGTTCGCAGCCAACGAAACACCGACCACGTTCGTCTGTCATCCGTCCAAGCTCATCAACTACGTGCAGATCCCCACGTATTTAGCCGCGCCAGACTTCGGCACCGTATATATCACGAGCACCGGCGATGCCGCGTTCTATCGCAAACCGTCATCGCTCTTCCCCGCCACGTCGTACGCCGTCGACGTCACTCCGCACCAGCCCACAAGCGAAGACGGCCTCAACCAAATTAGTCCGCAACCCTGGCACACGGTTCTGCACTTTGACGTCGTGGCCCCGGAGCCTTTGCCCACGCTGCTCAAAACAGATGCGCGTCTCGCCAGTTTTCCCAAATACTCGCTCGACATGGTGCAGTGGCGGCCCGATAGCGGCATCGTCAGCAATAGCGTCATGAGCCTCGACTGCGGTCTCGCGATGCTGTTTTACGCCGAGCAGGCCGTATGGGGTCCGCATCTCAACAACGGCATCTCACCCATGGAACTCGTCGGCGCATCAGTCGATCGCTATTTCGACGGCGCGCGCGGTTACATGATGCCTAACCTAAACATCTACTCGCCCAATTGGAAATCCTCGCGCGAAACCGGCGCGTATCTGGTCATCTCCGCCTGGTATGTTATCCGCACCATCGGTGGCCTGCCGCAGGCCCGCACCTGGCTCGGGCCGATGGAGGCTGAGACCGATCGCATCGAATCGCACTTCAATGGCGACGGCCTTATCGACGAGCCGGGCCGCGAGTGGTTCGACGTATACGACTTCGAAGGCCCCGACGCTCTCACCAATGCCGCCGATTACCGCGCGTTCCTTGCGATGGCAGATGTCGAACCGCTCGAAAGTCGCGCCGATCGCGCCCGCCGTTATCGCGCCGACGCAGAGCGCATCAAAGCCGCCTATTTCAAAACCTTCTTCAACCCATCGACCGGTGTCATCGCCGGCTGGAAGTCGCCCGACGGCAAGCTGCACGATTACATGTTCCCCTGGGTTAATGGGTTCGCCATCTACCAGGGCCTCGTGCCGCCCGATCAGGCCCGCGCCATCCTTGAGACCATGCTCGCAAAAATGCAGAGCATCGGTTTCAAATCCTTCCAGTACGGTCTGCCGACAAATCTCATTCCCATGAGCCCCGCCGATTATGTTCCCAAAACCAGCGGCGCGCCCAAGCTTGCCGACGGCAGCGACACATGGCAGGTCTACATGAACGGAGGCGCCACCTCGCCCTACGAGTATTACTTCATTCAGTCGCTCTATCAGGCCGGGCTAACTGACGATGCTGAGCGCCTTCTCTGGGCACTGATGGGGTCCTACGATCAGGGAACGTTCAACGCCGGCATCGAACTGCCCGGCCTCAAGCAACGCAACCCGGTCGGCAGCGCGTTCTACACATGGGACGGTTCCCGCGGCCGCGGCGAAGGCTATTTGCCCGAAGACTGGCAAGGCCTCGACGCTCTCTTCACCGGCCACTTCGGCATCAACTTCGACGAGCGCGGCTACTATCTCGAACCCTGGTCCCCACTAAAAGGCCGGACAATTCCATTGAACCTGCCGTACATGGGCAAACTAGTCCCGCGCCTCTACAGCACGGGTCATCCCGCAACTACTGCGCGAAAATGATGGATATCAACACGCGGCGATTTTCCGGAATCGGTCACTGGCCGTGAGCCGACTTCCCGGGAGTAGTCCTGCACAGCGAATACATTGGCGATTTTGTGCTAACTGAGGAGCTAACGACACCTATCGTGATTGGAGTCCCATTTCCGCAACGGTGGCGTAATTCATGGAAACCATGTCAGTATCGCCGGAGAATGGCGGCAACATACGCTCGAATTTGTCGAGGTTAACCGGAGGACTGAACAAGTAACCCTGGAACGAATGGCACTCCATTTGGGCCAGGAAATCGCGCTGCTCTTCTGTTTCCACACCCTCGGCGATCACAGAGAGGCCCATCGCCTGGCTCAAGGAAATGATCGTTTGCGCGATGACGCTGCTATTGGTGTCCACCAGGAGATCGCGGATGAAGGATTGATCGATCTTCAACTGATCGAGCGGTAACCGCTTAAGGTAAGACAGCGAGGAGTAGCCCGTGCCAAAGTCGTCGAGGGCGAAGCTCACGCCATGCGACTTGAGTGCCGTCATCTTAAGCACAACGTCATCAAAATTGTGGACCAACATGCTCTCTGTAAGTTCCAGTTTGAGATGCTTCGGATTGGCTCCGGTTCTTTCCACCACAGCCAGCACTTCTTCCACAAAGCTCGGCTGACTGAGTTGCCGAGCGCTGATATTCACCCCGAGCATAATTTCGGCCGTTCGCTCCTCGGCTGCCCAGGCCGCGAGCTGAACGCAAGCGGCCTCCAGCACCCAGGCTCCAATTGGCAGAATCAACCCAGTCTCCTCGGCCAAAGGAATGAACTCAGCCGGAGAAAGAATTCCGCGTTTCGGATGCTTCCAGCGGAGTAACGCTTCGGCGCCAACCACACGTTTATTGTCCAACTGCGGTTGATAGTAGAGCTCAAATTCACTCTCGTTGATGGCATGGCGAAGCTCCGCCTCCATTTCGGCGCGAGCGTTGACCGCAGCCTGCAAGGCCGGGGCAAAGAATCGTATCGTATTCCGGCCGGCTATTTTGGCCTGATACATGGCAATGTCCGCGTGTTGCAGGACAACATCGGTGGTTTCCCTGTGGTCGCCGACTACGGCGATGCCAATGCTGGCAGTATTGCGCCATTCCTGTCCCTCAAGCAGATGCGGGCGGGCGACGGCCGCAAGGATTCTTTCGGCCACGATCTTCGCCTGTGCCGCCGCTTCCTCGGGATCTTCGCTCAGATTCCCAAGGGCGACTACAAACTCATCTCCACCTATGCGCGCCACCATGCCCGCTTCCCGCACACACGAAGTGATCCGACGGGCGACTCCCTGAAGCAGCAAGTCGCCCATGTGATGGCCTAGCGTATCGTTCAAGGCCTTGAAGTTATCCAGGTCGACAAACAACAACGCCCGCTTGCGGCTGTGCCGAGCGCCGGAAACCATCGCGAATCCCAGCCTGTCCATCAGCAGGCGACGGTTGGGCAGATTGGTCAACGGGTCGTAGAACGCAAGATTCCTGATCTTCTCTTCCGCGATCCTGGCGTCTGTGGTATTGCGCGTAATCGAGAACACGCAGGGGACACCATCAATGTCAAGGAGCGAGGCCGACATCACGGCCCACATTTCCGCCCCCTTCTTTGTTCTGAAGCGGGTCTCCATGTTTCGGCAGATCGACTTGACCTTAAGTACCTCCAGCAGTCTCAGGCGATCTGAGGGATCCGCCCAGATCCCCAGTTCCAGCGACGATCTCCCGATCACCTCATCGCGCTTATACCCCGTCTCGTCGAGGAATGCCTTGTTGACCTCGACGTACGTCCCATCGCTGACACGGTTGATGGTAACGGCGTCAAAGCTGTTTTGGAACGCAGTGCGATAACACTCTTCACTTCGCCGGGTCGCCTTCGATGCCGCTTCCAGCAGTTGTTCCGTCTCTTTCAGCGAGTTGATGTCTTCGATGACCGCGATGAAGTGCACCGGGCGCCCCTCGCCGTCGCGCTGCTTCGATACGGTCACTCGCGCCCAGATCAAGCTGCCATCCTTGCGAATGTACTGCTTCTCCCAATTCGCGGTGGCAATCTTCCCGCTCAAAAAGTTCTTTAGCACGTCGACACTGGAAGCGAGTGCGTCGGGGGCAGTGATCTTCTGAAAGCTCAGCCCGGGGATTTCCTCGAGGGGGTAGCCGATGATTTCCGCGAAGCGCGCGTTACACCGCAGAAAATGGCCATCCATCGAAGTGTGGATGATCCCAACCGCCGCCTGTTCGAATGTGGATCGGTAGCGCTCCTCGCTGTCGCGCAGCAGCATCTCCGACTGTCTGCGATCGGTGATGTCCTGGATAAAGCCTTGGGTAAAGAGCGGCTGGCCGTCGTCGCCGCGAACCATCCGGCAATTGATCGAAACCCAGATCGACATTCCGCCCTTGCGTTTGAATTGACATTCGAACTCCCGGATCGCTCCATGTTTCGCAAGTTTCTGCTTGAATTTCAAATGCGCCGCCGGGTCGACCCACAGGTGGGCTCGCGTATTCGTGATCGTTGACACCGCCTCATCGGGCGAGCCATATCCGAGCATGTTCGCGAAAGCCAGGTTTGCTGCCAAAGCTTTACCGTCAATGGTCGTCTGAAACAGGCCTTCCAGGGAGCCATCGAAAATATCCCGGTATTTCCTCTCCTTCTCCTGTAACGCTTTCTCTGCATTCTTCCGATCGGTGATGTCCTTCCCGCATACGGAAATGCCCACCGTTTGACCATCAGCGACAATTCGGTTGAAGTTCAGCTCAAGCGTCCGGCCGTCGCGCAGACAATATTCGGCCCGGAAAGGCCCTTTGGACATCGCAGTCTGCAGCCACCTCAGCCAGGGCGCACCTCGTTCCGGCCCGAGCAATTCATCCAGACGCGCACCCACCGCTGCGCAAGCGCCGCATTCGGCCTCCAGGTGCTGACGGAACGCCCGATTGAATGTCAGAAGCCTGCAGTCCATATCGACAGACCATAGGTGGTCCTCCAAGCTATCAATCAAGCCCGCGATATTTGGTTGCCCGCGTTCTTCCATTTCTCTAACCGCCATCGCGTGCGTTCGGTTGCAGCCACTAACTGCCCCACACCGGTACCAGCAAATTCCTGAACCCAAAAGAAGCGCGTGGTTTTAGGTCAGGAAACCCGTGGTGTGAGCGCACTGCGGCATAAACCTCGCAAAAGCTGATATCGGCAGGTTGGTCTCCGCTGTCTAGAGCAATCCCCGAATTTATATGGCTTTTTGAGTCTGTCCAGGAAGGCCTTTTCTCACGCCGCTCAGCGGATTCAGTTTTCCAAACCACCAATTTGAGAACTGCTATAGCGCTTGGGCAGCAGCGAGGGGAAGCCAGCCTTCAAACCCATGATCTCGACAGGCGGGCAAAACTGCCGGAACGGTCTCCCGAAGGTCAGTGTCAGTCCTCGATAACAGGCCAACCTGCTCATAAAAATCAGGTTGGGAAGCGAGCGTCAGATCAGTACTGCCAAACGCCGATGGCTCCCGGAGCCTCGTCGGACGCCAGCCCGGCGGCAGGGCTCAGAATTCCAGTATCTGTTTCTCACCATTACAATTGCTGTCATGTTCATCGTTCTACTGGACGCGGTTCGAGCCGCCCAACAAGCAAAGCAGATCGCGCCTAACGTCTATGTGACAGTAGAGCAGGCGCCCCGGATGCCGGAGTGGGTGAATATCCTGATTTCAGCCGGCGTCGGCGCGGTGCTGGGTATCGCCGGAAATGTAGTAATGGAGTTTGTAAAACCGATACTCGCACGTAGGCGCGCGGCGCGGCAGCTGTCGGTTGAGTTAGTGAATAGACTATCGATGGTTGTCGCAGCCGATCAGCTGCTAAAAGAGAATGTTTTTGCCGATTTGAAGAGGAGGCATTCGGTGGCGAATGTCATAATCACCACGCTGAAAAGGAACAGGCTCGAGCGATATGCATATTTCACGGGAAGTCAGCAATCGGTGGTTTATGAGATTCCGAAGTTTGAAAAGTTGCGCAGCTTCGATAACTTCTACAACTTCGCGCAGCCACCTAAAGACGACCCCTTTTTAGCCTTACGATTAGATTTAGATCTCATGATAGAGAGCGCCGAGGGGTTTCTCGCGGAGCATTATCCAAAGTATTCGTTAGACGTAAAAAATGACAGAGATTTATATGAACTGGAACTTTCTGTTGAAAAGGAAAGCCCATTCGATAAATAGAAGCGCCCGGCATCTGGCGCTGCCACAGCGCACACTGCAGCGACGAAGACCTCAAGAGTTTGTTCATCCGGAAGCTCAGAAAAGACGGGAAGTCCGTTGCATTGCCGTTCGGACCGCCCGTCAGTACGATTTCCTGGAGCGGGAGTCTCTGGCCAGGATGGTAATGGACATACGTCCCAAAGAAGACGTCCCAGCGATTTTCCGGGATATATCGAAGCACCGCGCCGCATTCCGACCGCATCGCGAACAGCCGCCAGCAAAATCCGCTGGCCGATGAGCGCCAGGCTCTTCAGGCACATCTCTCCGGGAAAGACCTCGTGCATTTGCGGTTGTCGCTTGCGGGCTTCGACCGACAACTAGGTTTGCCAACCGCCGCCGAGCGCGCTGTAGAGTTGAACAAGGGTCAGCGCTTCGCCCTGCTGGGCACTGACGAGGTTCAACTGTGCTGCGTAGAGGTTTGAATCTGTAGTGAGCACCTCGAGATAACTTGTAGAGCCGCCCTGGTATCGCAGGCGAGCAAGGCGCGTTGCGTCCCTTGCAGCCGCAACCAGCTTCTCCTGTTGTATGCGATATGCGCGCTGCTTGTTCAACGCGATCAGAGCGTTCGAAACATCGTGGAGTGCTCCGTTGATCGTCTTTTGATAATTGAGGACCATCTCTTTTTTCGTCTCTTCGGAGAACTGAAGTTGGCCGCGAAGCTTGCCGCCCTCGAATAATGGCTGTGTCAGCGTGCCGATTCCGTAGATGGTCTTTCCGGCGGGGCTGAAGATACTCGCCAGGCTGTCTCCGCCCACGCCGCCTGATCCGGTGAGCGAAAGGTTCGGGAAGAATTGGGCGCGAGCGACACCAATCTGCGCGTTTGCGGCGATAAGGGTAGCCTCAGCCTGTTGAATGTCTGGCCGACGCTCGAGGAGTTGTGAGGGTATGCCAGTGGGAAGATCCTGGGGCGGCGGGGCAAGCGCACTGGGGTCACGATGGACAAACGGTCCGGGATTCTCGCCCAGCAGCACAGCGATAGCATTCTCCTGCTGTTGAATCTGTTCTTCGAGCTGCGGCGCCTCGGAAGTCGCCGCGTAGAGCAACTGCTCCGCCTGCCGTACGTCGGAGAGCGGCACGGAGCCTCCCCTCTCCAGCTTCCTCGTGAGATCAACCGAATCCTGCCGGACTTTGATGGTTTCATTCGTGATCTGGAGTTGAGTATCGAGCGCACGGACCTCGAGATACGCGGTCGCCACCTGCTGCACGAGCGTCAGACGGACCGCACGTTGCGCCCATGTTTGTGCCAACAGTTGGGCTCGTGCCGCCTCGGTCTGCCTGCGATACAGGCCCCAGAAGTCGGGCGTCCATGCTGCCGAAAGATTGAACGATCCGTCCACCAGTGGACTTCCAATTTGCGTACTAAGCGAAGAAGGAAGTGTGGCGCCGATACCCGTTCCGCCGGCTGAAACGGTTGGAAACTGTTGGGAACGGGTGATCTTCACCTGCGCCTGTTGTTCGAGAATGCGCTCCGCCGCGATACGCAGATCGTAGTTGTTGGCCAGAGCCTTGCGGATCAGCGTTTGCAGTTCCGGTTCGTGATAAACGACCGCCCATTGCTCGTCGCCGAGAGATGTCGCCGCGTCGCTTGAGACTGCGGAATCATCGGCTCCGCGATAGACAGCTGGTGCAGTAACATTGGGCCGCACGTATTTCGGACCGACATTGCACCCAGTCAGAAGTGCGATTGCACAAGCGAGCTGGCCCATTTGCGAAAATGCACGGAAGCGAATCATGCCTGAGCTCCTTCGGTGCGGGCAGCGGCTGCGACGGGAAGGGCGGGCTCCTTCGCTGATGGGATCTGGGGGCCGCACATCGAGTCCATGGTGGTGCCCTTGCCGCCTCTTGTTAAGCGGTGCGACAGATACTCGACTACGGAAAAAGTGACGGGGATAAAAATAAGGCCGAGGACAGTTGAGAGCGTCATGCCGCCAACCACGACAGTACCAAGGATGCGGCGGGAGGCCGCGCCAGAACCGGTCGCGACCCAAAGCGGCAGACACCCGACGATAAAGGCCAGAGCCGTCATGACGATTGGCCTGAAGCGCAGATGAGCTGCGTTCAAGGCCGCATCGCAGATACTCTGGCCGCTCTCGAAATTCGATTTCGCAAACTCGACAATGAGGATAGCGTTCTTGGCCGAGAGTCCAATCAGCATGACCAGGCCGATGGTTGCGAAGATATCGTTCTCAAGCAGGCGGGCATGCAGCGCGACGTAAGCGCCCAGGATCGCTACGGGCGTGCTTAACAAAACACTGAACGGCAGTGTCCAACTCTCGTAGAGGGCGGAAAGGATGAGGAAGACGAACAGCAAGGAAAGTGCGAACACGGCCCAGGAAGGCACTCCCTTTTCCGCCTGCTGTTCCTGGAAAGACATACCGGAATAGTCGAAGCCTGCGCCCGGCGGCATGGTCTGCTTGAACACTTCTTCGAGCGCCTTTCGCACCTGGCCGGAGCTGTATCCGGGCGCGCCAGTGATGTTGATCTGCGCCGCGTTGAATTCATT
>Ga0187851_10004663_pt1 | contig 11139 bp, 11 predicted proteins | sample June2016WEW_6_10_FD_132997 | JGI IMG/M metagenome (GOLD analysis project Ga0187851, IMG submission 132997) | Peatland microbial communities from SPRUCE experiment site at the Marcell Experimental Forest, Minnesota, USA - June2016WEW_6_10 | ecosystem: Environmental > Terrestrial > Soil >... | reverse complement strand
TTAGAAGAATCGGTGGGATTAACCCGATTTGACGATTTAAAAGAATAAACAGAGCTTAAATTGAAAATAAGAAACTTATTTAATTATAATTTTTAACATTATCCTATATAACTTAACAGAATTTATAAAATGGAGGTATATTTATTATGGATTTTAAAAATGCATAAAAATTTGCCAATGAAATACGTGTTTGCTATGTAGCAACAGTAGATGGAGATCAGCCAAGAGTAAGGGCTCTTGGTTTTTGGTTCGCTGATGAAACCGGATTTTATTTCCTAATTAGAGCTATGATAGACATATATGGCCAGCTTCAAGCTAATCGAAAAGTTGAAGCATGTTTCTGGCAACCAGGCGAAGCATCAGGAACTATGATGAGAGTAGCAGGTGAAGTTGAGTTCGTAAACGACTTAAACCTCAAAAAGAAAGCTATAGAAGATAGACCAAATCTTAAAGAACAGGGCATGACTTTTGACGATCCTAGGCTAATAATTTTCCGTATAGCTAAGGGTGAAGCCTATTTCTGGACAATGAAAACTAATTTCGAACCTAAGAAATTTATTAAATTTGGAGAATAAATTTTTCAACCCTAAGATATTTTTTTATCTTCTACAATCTTATAACCTAATGTTTCCAATACAGTGTATCCTTCATCCACGGCTTTAACCATTTGATCAGTCAAATTTTTATCTATTTACGTAAATTGGCATCTGTTTTACAAATACGTAGATAGAATCTTCTGGTATTCCTATAATCTCAGCAGATACTTCTGTTAATTTTTTCATTAATTTTATTCTCATATCCTCAGGCATTTCCCCGGCTTCAACCATTATTAAAGGCATATTTTCATCTCCATAATTCTTTTATTGATATTCTCATGATAAATTGATTTTCTATTTATTTAATTTCTCTTTCAATCATTTATAACCTCCAATTTCTATTAATTTCTTATAAATTTTCCTTTAACAATTTATACAAACCATATCTATTGTTAATGTATTGTAGGGCACCATATATTTAGGTACATATAGATCTTTGGAAGCAAATGTTTGGAGACTTAGAAAGATCCCTGCCCCATAACTATTTATTATGTTGTAAGTGATATTTGAATTTATGTGAAAATAATAAATCGGGGGGGTGAGGGCAGGACTATTATTCAATAATTAAATTTGTAGTATTATTATTGGATTAAGACGAGAATGCAGAATTTCAATGGATGATGAAATCCAAGCTGAGGTTTTGATATCTTTACATAATCATCCTCACGTAATATTAATTTCCTGCGATATTATTTAATAACTGTTTCCATTCATCCTTTATTTCTAAAGGTTCGCCATTACATGGACAAACCCATTTAAAAGAATATTCACTCACTTTAAGTATTGATTCTTTAATTAATTCTTCATCAGCATTCATAATTGCAGGTGCCATTTTCAGTACTCCATTAGAATTTCTCACAAGATCACCTGCAAATAAAATATCTTTATAAAGAAGGGATACATGTCCCGGTGTATGACCCGGTGTTGGTATGATTTCTAGATCATCCATTTTATGATCATTATAAGATTTTATTTTTTCAGGTTTTTTTACTCTCATGAAAAAGTCAGAGACACTAAGATACAATGATCCTAGCTTTTTAACTCCGGGACGGCTTTTATCACCACGAATGTATGGTATATCCTCTTTTGATGCCCAAAGTGTGGCTCCTGTTTCTTTCTGAAGTAATGCGGCGTTTCCTATTCGATCCACGTCATGATGTGTTAATAGAATATGTTTTATATTTTTTGGTTTGATATTTAAGGATTCAATTTCTTTTAAAATATTCTTAACTTTCCCCGGTCGTCCAGTATCTATTAGAATCGTTTCTTTATCCTTAACCAAATATGAATAGCTTCATTTTGTTGATTCTAAAGCATATATATTTTCTTCTATTTTCAAAATTTTTACCTCCCATTTTTTTTTAAAATTATTCTTGTTCTATTACTCGATATCGATAAGTTTAATATTAATTTAATCCTTTAAAATTCCGTGGCGTGCTTGATATGTTTCATAATCGGTGTCAAGCCAACCTAAGTATAAAAATTTCTGGTTAACAGATAGAAGAATCTACCGGATGGTAGGATAATATTATATCAACGGTTTTTTGTTGGGTTTGTTTCCTTCAACTATGTCATTTGCTGTGACACCTGTATTGCGGTATCTTCTGCGTTTAACTGTTTTATGCCCGTATTGTATTGCTTCTGTAGGGCACCATTGAATGCAGGCCAAGCATCGTTCGCAATGGTGTTGCCAAGTAGGCTTTTGGCTCTCAAGCTTTATATTTTGAACTGGACATATATCACTGCAAATGCCGCAACCGGTACAGTTTTCTGTTACTGTAAATTTTTCATCAAATTTTTCAATATTTTTGTAGATTGAACTGTTACCCCATTTACTAATAGGTGTAATCAATTCAATTAAATATTAGAAAACAAGAGCCTCGGAGCATTTAAGGGGTTCAAGTCCCCAACCTCCGTCTAATTAAAATATAATTTAAAAGATTGATTTAAAAACATTAGTTTTTTAAAATTATTATTCAAATGATTAATTAAATATAATATTGCAGCTCTTTTTCAATTAATTCCAAATAGTATTCTTTTTAATATAGATAGCTGAAGTGGGAATTCTTAATTTAGTACTCTATTTTACTTTTCTAAGTCTATTTAATAGATTCATTAATCGAAGTATTTTTAAATCAGTCCTCAACTCAGGATTTACATTATAAAGCTCAATTATAATAGTAAACAAACTCAATTATTAGACTAAATAAATCATCTATTTGAGTAACCAATTCCCTAATACCTTCACGCATTCTCATAATAATCATCTTTTTCAATGCAGACCAGCATATCACCAATTTTTAATTCATCAAAAATCATAGGATTCGTAGCTATATAATTAGCTTCAACTCTACCAAAACCAACTCTCATATTTGTTAACTTATTTATTTTATTTACCAAATTTAACACCTTCCACTCGTTCAAATCTAATTAAATATTTTATATTAAAACCCACTTCAACTAATCATTAAATTTAGATTCATAGAGGAATATTAATACCAAATGCCTATTAAATTCATTGTGGATGCTTTCATCCCCGGTAGTTGACTCATTCTCAACCTTCAGAAGATAGATGCAAGTAAGAAATGAAATTATTGATGGATGTTTTAAAAATCGGGATTGAATCAAACGCTTATCAAGTAGCATTAGCACAGCAAATTTTAAATGAAGGAAACTATCCTATCCAAGAGATTACCAGTGTAAAAGATAAGAAAACCAGGATTACAGCCGTTAGTGTAGATTACGAAAATGGAATGGTAATGGTCCCAGTGGATCATCCATTATATCCCACTTTTTTGAATGAATATGTCAGTTTTGATGAAGGAGAACATGATGATATGCTTGATGCTGATGATATCGTTAGAAAACTAATTTTAAACCCTAACGAATACATTGAATTACCCACATGGTAAAAAAAATAATTTATTGATTATAATAAAAATTATGTTCATGTATCTTGTTTTAAAAGTTTGGTTGCTATTATTCCAAGGTAACTCCCGATAACTGCAGAAAATAAGTATCCCACAATTAAACCAATAATAACACTGATTTGAATATAATAACTTCCAGGTATGTTAATATGATAAAAATATGTGTTTAATATGGAAATTATTATATAAACTATTCCTGTATAAATTCCATATTGAATCTTTTTTTCTTTAGCCAATAATATAGTAACAAAAGATCCAATCACCACAGAAATTACACCAACTAAAAAGGTAATTAACCCAAAAGGAGTGGAGCTTAGATGAAAACCTGTCATTAAATTTAACAACCCACTACATAATAATGCAATAACAAATCCAGCGATGACTGTGAGGATAGGGCTAAATCCATTGTACGTTTTATCAGTCATTTGTCCCAACATCCCACCAAGACTAGCCAGTAAAAGAATCGTAATAGTGGCGAAAATAGTCGTATAAGCAGTAGTAAAAGTATATTTATTTAGAGCAAAACCAATTGGTACTGTCAAAAATATTAATAATAATATTATAATTATCCCTTCAAATAATCCATACCTCATATTCCTTTCTTTAGCAAAATAGGTAGCTATAAAACCTCCAAGTATAAATGAAACAATTATTAAATACGTTCCAAACCAAGAATACTCGGGAAGCACTAAAACAGCCCCAACCCACCTAGTTACACCAAAACCGTTAATTCCTATAAGCCGCAAAATGTAACATGCAATAACTCCCAAAAAAATAGATACAATCGGATGAAACCTCATAAGACTCATAACCTCCATTAATATGACTTAATTTTTCGAAATCAAATTTTAATTAGTTGATTTTCATATTATAATATTCTCTTTAACTTTTATTCATAAATATGACTTCAATATTCATCAAAAATTATACAATAATACATGTTAACATCTGGAAACACATTTTATTGCTAAAATTAATTTGTAAAATGAAAAAAAATCAATAACCTTCACCCGGTGGTGTTCCACCTGATTCAGTTCCAGTATCAGATCCGGAATATCCTCCTCCTCCATACGTATTGGCAAAACTGTTACAATCTTTAGAAAATTGTTGTGCGTCATAAGGAATTTCACCCGCAATTTGACCTATAATATGAACTACTGTAATCTCTGGCCCGGGGAAAATTGAATAAGGTGAGAAAGAATTGGGCTGATGCCCACTAGTTGACGTAGATGTAGCATTTGTTGGAATCGGGAAAAGAGGAGGAAATTCAGGTGTATGATGATCAGTATCATTACCTATGGGGTAGTAGGGGAGTTGTGGATTGCTTGTTGTGATTAGCCATAGTGCGTAGCTATCTGTCAGCCAACTATAAGGATAGTTGAGTATGAGTGTGATGGTGTTCCATTGTCCCGGTGTTAGGATGCTTGTAATGTCCGGGTCCGGTACTGCCACCATCCCAGGCAGCCAACCCGTGTCGGGTGGGTTCTGATTAAAACTAAGTGATTCTCCGTTTTCTGATGACACTGTTAGTTCACCCGCAATCCATATAACGCCTGATGGGTTCATATCAGGCCATCCTGTACCCAGCCAGCCTCCATTAGTAATATAAACCTGTCCTGTACCATTCCAATAAAAAGTGTAAGAGGATACCCACGGATTAAATTCATACCAACCCATTGTCAATTCCATAATCGGATATGCCCAAGGTAAACCTACCCCGCAGAAATCGTTGACTGTATTAATATCATGTACAATACCGGTTTCAGGGTCAATGACTAAGAAATCACCATCATCATAAACAGATTTAATTATAATATAACCGTCATCAAAGAATCCTTCAACTGTTGAGCTGTTACTCAAATAATCATTTAAAAGGTCCATTGTCACCGAACCGAACTCACCATCAAGACTATACGACTGATAATTAACATCATAAAGACTATTCATAATAGTATATTCCATTGGTGAAATAGAATAAGAAGTAATGAAATTAAACAACCTTATATTATCCGGCGTACCCACCACAGTCATACCCATACCCTCATCACAATCCAAAGTTAAATATACTTCATATGGATCCTCACAAACAGATACTATTATTGGACTAGTGCGGCTCCAAGTTACATTACATACTCCTGAAATATTATCCGCAAGCTCATCATGAACGTTCTCTACCATTAAAGCTGTTAGGAAAGATTCATAAGCCGCACCTATGCCTGCAGTCATGTTTGTGTAAATGGAGGATTGATTAAGCCAGTAATCGTATATATCCTGTGTCACGTCAGTTGTGGCTATCGCGAAACTCTCCACACCCTCAAATGGAGTGCCTTGATATATTATTTCACTGGACCTGCTGATATTATTTCCAGGGAAATCAAGATTAGTCACATCATCAGTATCTGGATCAGTAACATTCAAATCCAAACCCGGCAGCCCAGGATAGGATATAGTAACCGTGAGAACATCATTACCTGTGCCATCACAATTATAAATATAATTTTCTAATACAATATTCCCATCAATAATCACCTGCAATTCATCAGTCGGGGCAGAGACACCCGGTATATTAGTAGGACTCCAAACAATACCAATCCAAGTAACATTATTATTTAAAGGTATATTGTAAATGATGTTAAGTGGCTGGCCAGTCGAATTATCAATAGCCGTACTGGTAACATTTAAAACCGCCACACCTTTAGATATTAATCCTGTGATGTTAATAGTTTGATTGTCAACGGATGCTGAAACTGTAACATTCTCCGGTTGCGTAGTATTCAAATTCAATATAGTCGTAGCTTGACCCTCAAGTGTATAAGCTTGGTTAATAATAGTTCCATAGTTTGTAGTGAAGTTTACCGGCGTTCCATCTGGAATAAAACCCTGAGATAAAATATCTACACCATCACTATTATGGGTTAAATCCGCTGTTACACTGGTATTTCCGCCAGAATTAGTTGGTGAAGCATTTACACTTAAAATCAACCATGGATTAGAGTTAACAGTACCGTTAATATTGTCAATATCATTTTGAATGGTTGATGGATCATTATTGGAACCCCACCAATTATCAGTTGCGTTTACTGTGCCTATTTCATTTATAAGTCCGTAGGTATTATTTGTTATTCTGTTGAATTGTATTATGTCTGTTGAGTTATTAGTTAAAATGCCGCAATAATTATTAATCAAAGTACTGCTTGTAATGTAATCATTAGAATATTCTGAATCAACTCCATAATTATTTAAATTGATTATATTTCATATTTTTTTTATTGTTCATTTTGTTACTTCGTAATATACGGGTTTAACGAAGCAGAAATAATACATTATAATCGATAGTGATATCAGAATATGAAAGAAAATTTCATAAAATTCGAGAAATAACCATTAAATCCATCAATTGGGCTATATATAACGATAAATTTATATAGTATTTTCATTATTGCTTGTAATTGAAATCTATTATGATTAAAAAATTACTATATTAAAAATAATAATAAATATTTTAATAAAATTTGATTTGTATTTTTACTAAGACATATATACATTTCTAATTCTGTAAAAAAAAATCTAAAAAAATAATTGAATTATTTTAATATTAATATATGGCATTAAGATATTAAGTTATTTAAATTAGTTTATTTTAGTTCCAATTAGTTTTAAATTATATTGAGATAGATAAAATGGGATAAACATAATAGATTAGGTGATGCTATTGAATTATGAAAAGTTTTACTTCAATAAAACCAAAGAAGGTAAAACAAGTATATATTCCTAACATACTTGAAGCCGCAAACATCAAGAGGTGATATATAGAATTAACAATAGGAAGGTATCCAAATAAAAACAATTATATACTAAAGTTTTATATCTTAGTAGAAACAACTTTCTACTAGTAGAAATTTACTTGTAGAAATCTACTAATATAATAACAAACGGTGATTATTTATGGCAAGACCAATAGCTCCAACTCCTGTACTCAAAGGTAAGGACGCAGAAAGATTCCTGAAGAAAATGAAAGAACCTCCAAAAAAAGGAGAAGTTAAATTCCTCAAAAAGGCCATAAATGCTTACAAAGAAAATCCTTTCTAATTTTCAATTTTAATATTATTCTACTTAACTCTGTTCTATTTTAAGTATGTCTAAATACATTTGAACTGTTCTTCTTTTTCCATCATGTATAAACTCAGTAAAATATCTTTTTTCATAAAAACCAACTGAATCAATATATGCATCTACTGAAACATAACGGATGCCAATATACTCACTTAATGTGAAGGCCCGCCCAACAATAAGTAATATCAAATTAGTAGCTACACCCCTATTTTGGTAAGGATTACAAACTGCTAAGCGCCCTATTTTAACAGCTGGAAACTCTTTGTACGGGATTTCTTTATTCTCAAAAATCTCCAAGTCATTAGTGTTTATTTTTATAGAATCAGCTGATAAAGTGAAATAAGCAATAATATGCATATTGTATCTGCATAGGTAAGTTACACTTATCTTTGCATTCATCTGGTTAAGAGCATCTTCCTTTATAAATTCATTTAGATCTTTATCTCCACAATCAAAACTCCCTATATCATCATCTCGAGTCAATTTCTGTATGTTTATACTGGATAATTTTATAGAACTCATTTTACTTTACCTTTAGCCTATAAGTATGTTAATTTATTCTAATTCTTTGATCTACTTTTAAAGAATAAAAAATTATACTGATATAAAATCCAGTATGAAATTTTAAATACTTTTTGAATACTTCATATAGAAATATTCTAGATGTGATAAAAAATTTATAATAGTATGAGAAATAAATCGGGTTTTCAAACCATCAAAATTAAGAATATTTGGCCAGAAAATTGATCCATTTTTCATAAATTAGTTATTAATTTTTTTGAATAATATATTTACTAAAATATCTCATTTTATAGTTAGTATAAGGATATACTATAGGAAAACCTTTTATATGTTAAACTATATATTAGGATTAACTATTTTTAGATTTAAACCTCATATAATCAACCATACGGCTAAAGATAGTTGCGTTTAACGAAGTTCAGTTTAAAATGAACATTTAAGTATCATAATTAATTTTGTATTAAAAAAATTGATAATGGATTAGCTACATAATACTATTTAACCAGATTTTTTTATAATAAAGTCTGGTTGATAATATAAATTTTTGGTTTTGGATTTTTTTAAGTGAAGAATAGGAGTTGGTTTACATAGAGTTTAAAGAATTGTTGATGGCTAGATATGCTACCAAAAAGTTTGATGGCAAGAAAATTGATGAAGATACTGTAGATGGAATATTAGAGATGATACGTTTTTCACCATCTGCTTTAGATATTCAACCATGGAAGGTTAAAGTCATTACAGATGATGATACTAAAAAGAAGTTATCCGCTGCTTCATTTGATCAGCCTCAGATAATGACTTGCTCTCATTTACTTGTGTTTTGCGCTAATACGGATCTAGTTGGTAATGGAGATAAATTAATTGGTATGATGAAAGTTGATGGTGTGCCTGAAGCAAATCTTAAGTTATTAGAGGATGCTAAAAATAATTTCATCAAATTATTCGAGGATAAAGGTTTATATGAGGCTCAGCATAATGTATTTATAGCTGCTACTACTGCTCTTTATGCAGCTAAATCATTGGGTGTTGATTCGTGTCCAATGCAAGGATTTGACCCGAATGCTTACTCTGAAATTCTAGAGATTCCTTCGGATATTGTACCAACTATTATAGTACCCTTAGGTTATCCTGCAGATAAGCCTAATCCTAAAATGAGATTCCCTAAAGAAGATATATTCTTCTAAAAATCCATTTTTCTTTAGTCTTAAAATTTTTTTAAAAATTATATTCATTTTTTTTAAATTTTTTTTAGGTGATCTATTCTAACCAATGAATTGCTTACTATTTTATTAATTTATTTACTTTTTTAGAAATTTTATAATTATTAATAAATTTTTTAATAAATTTACATGTTATTCGACAAGATTTTGATAGTTAATTAGATAATCTTAAATTAAACTATAAATGTTTTAGGTTTTGTATAAATCAATGTATTTTGTATTGTTTGGTGTATATGAACTCTTATTTTTTTTACTGAATTTTTTAATTATTAGTATTTTTATTAATTATTAATAAAGTAGATAATTAGAATATTAAATTAAAACGTATGATAAATATAATTTTAAAACCTTGATGATTAAATATAAAATATAATTTGATAATAAAAAAAAAGGAATTTTAATGAAATATGTTTATTGTTATCGAAATTATAAAGAAAAGTTTCCCTAAACTCATTAATAGACCATTTTTCCGTATTATGATACTGTTTATCGCAGTTATATCGTATGGTACTATAGGTTTTCATTTAATCGAAAACCATAACTGGACTTTGTCTCTTTACTGGACATTTGTTACAGTGGGAACTGTGGGTTACGGTGATTATGTTCCGAAAACACCTCTAGGAATGTATTTTACTATTTCATTAATAGTGCTAGGTATTGGAACCTTTGCATTAGCAATAGAAACTATTATTGAATTAATTACAAGTGAACAGAATTTAAAGATTATGGGATTGATTAACGTGAAAAGATCAAAGCATATTGTCATTTGCGGCTGGACAGAAAGTACAGTGGAATGTATAAAAGAAATTGGAAATAATAGTGAAGTATTTGTACTAGATATAGATGATGATGTTCGTAAAAATGCCTTGAATAATGGTGTTAATTTCATTCATGGGGATCCAACTAGGGCCAATGACCTTAAAAACGCTAATGTTAAGGGAGCCAAAGCTGTGATTATTGCATTGGAGTCAGATTCTCACACCATCCACTGTATATTGGGAGTAAGAGAAATAGATAAAAATGTTAGGATAATTGCCGAGGCTCAGCGTTATGAAAATATAGAACAGATCAAATTGGCTGGTGCAAGCCAAGTAATATCCCCATTCGTGATATCAGGGCGTTTAATGTGCAAAAGCATTGAGGGTGGATATGAGGCCCGATTCGTACAAGATGTGCTAGCTGAACACAAAAACAGAGAATTTAGAGAAGTTAATATTGTAAAAAACAGTTATTTAGTAGGTAAAACTGTGAAGGAAGTGGATCTACACCATAAAACTGGAATAGTACTGGTAGGCATAGGGAAGAATGGAAAATTAACCATAGACCCACCAGAGGATATTATTATAGAAGAGGGAGATATAATCCTAGGAATTGGAAGACCTAATGAATTTGAAAAACTGGAAAAAAATGATATACTTGATGAAAATGCATAAAAAGCAACTAATCTAGAAAACATATTTTTATTTTATCTTTAAGAAAAAAAATTTATTATTTTCTCAGAGAATTTCTATAAACCCTTTGATTTTTTTTGATTTTAACTTTTGGGTTTTATAATTTCGGAGATTATCTGAGTTTAAATGTTGAATGCATAATATTTATATGTTTATTGGGTTGATAGGAGTATTATGAAGTCTTTTGAGAATTATTTCATGAGTAAGCAGTATGCTCGTGTTCAAGAACTGGGCGATAAGCTGGCTGAGATTGATCCGCTTATTGATTGGGAGGTTTTTAGGCCAATTGTTAGTGGAATGTATGATA
>Ga0187851_10004659_pt1 | contig 11143 bp, 8 predicted proteins | sample June2016WEW_6_10_FD_132997 | JGI IMG/M metagenome (GOLD analysis project Ga0187851, IMG submission 132997) | Peatland microbial communities from SPRUCE experiment site at the Marcell Experimental Forest, Minnesota, USA - June2016WEW_6_10 | ecosystem: Environmental > Terrestrial > Soil > Wetlands... | reverse complement strand
GTCACGGATGTGGCCGCGAGTCCCGGCGTGGCCGTAGTCACGGATGTGGCCGCGAGTCCCGGCGTGGCCGTAGTCACGGATGTGGCCGCGAGTCCTGGCGTGGCGGCGGGTTCGGCGGTGGCGGGCAGCGGGCTGGTGCGGCCCAGGTCGCGCCTGGCCAGCTGGTAGCGGACCAGCCAGCCCGCCGCTACGACCAGGACGGGTATCCCGTAGGCGGCCGCGTCGACTAGCCGGTAGGGGAGGGTGTACTTGCCCATGCTCGGCTCGGCGGCGTAGTACGCGCCCGCGGCGAAGGCGAGCCATTCCAGGCGACCGTCGAGGGCGACCAGCATCACCAGGAGCAGCGCGTACCACTGGTAGCGCGGTGTGGTGACGGCCAGCGCGGCCGCGGTCATGACCAGGGCACCTTGCCACGGCCGGTCAGGGTCACTGAACTGCAACACGGCCAGGGCGACCGCGGCCAGGATGAGAACCGCCATCACGGAGGCCAGCGGGCCGGTGATGAGCAGGCCGATGATCCCGTACCTGGTCCCGGTGGCGTAGTTCTCCTGGTGCAGGTAACCGGGCAGGAATCCGATCACCTTGCTGCCGACCGCGAGCACGTGCGGGACGTAGACCGCGATGAACGCGCTGCCCGCGGCGGTGGCGACGGTGAACCAGCGGCGCCGTAGCAGCGCGGGTACGGCTAGCGCGGGCGTCAGCTTGGTCGCGATGGCCAGGCCGAGCAGGATCCCGCCCAGTATCGTCCGTCGTGTCGTCCGCGCGGTGGCCAGCAACAGGATCGCGGCCGCGGCGATCCCGGCCGCGACCACGTCCACGTGGGCGCTGTTGCCGGCCTCCAGGGCCACCATCGGGCACCAGGACCACAACGCGGCCGTGCGGATATCCCGGCGCAGCCGCCTCAACCCGAACAGCAGCATCACCGTGATGAGCACGGCGACCAGCGCCGTGCTCGCCTGGATCGGCGTGCTCGAGTTGCTGGCCGAGGGCAGGTAGTGCACCCCGAGGAAATACGCCTCGGCGACCGGCGGGTAGATGGTGGGCACGGTCGGCCGGTTGATGCGGGTGCAGCCGACGGCGAGTTCGGCGGCCGGGTGGCTGGCGACGTAGGACGGCGACACGCAGTACTCGGCCCGTGGGTAGAAGAGGAACTCGTCGCGCAGACCGGTGAGCTGGCGGGCCGTGGGCACGTAATCGTACGGATCCACGCCCGCCGCCTGCACCCGGCCGTCCCAGATGTAGCGGTAAAGGTCGTTGCTTTGCTGCGGCGGCGCGGACACCGCGGCCAGCTGGACGCCGATGCCGCCGAGCACGATGAGCACCACCGCGGCCCGCAGCGGCACCTTGCGCAGCAGCCAGGCGGCGGCGATGAACGTCATCCACGCGCCGATGAGCAACGGCAGCGGCCGTATCCGCGCGGGATCGAGGGCGGGCCGGACGAGCAGCAGGACCAGGCCGGCGATCACAGCCAGGGCCAGGCTGATCCCGGCCACGCGGAGTTTTGTGTTCATGCAGCTCAGGGTGCTTTCTTGATCGATCCGCTCGGGCAACTCACGCACGTGACGTCATAGGGAAACCAGGGGCCGTTCGGAAGAAATCTGGCTGGCACCGATGGAGGCGAACCATCGCCCGTCGACCGACCAGATCTCCACCTCGCCCAGCCCGGCGTCGTCCGCGACACCGGTGATGTGATCAGCGCCGACGTAGGCCCAGGGGAACCAGGCGCTGGCCGAGCCCGCGTGGCACAGCCGGACCTGCTCGCGCCGCAGCGGCGACCCGGGCGGTTCGAGTTCGACGATGGCGTGCCCATGCGGGGCGAGCAGTTGAGCCACCCGGCTGAGCAGGGCCGCCGGATCGCCGCCGATCCCGATGTTCCCGTCCGCGAGCAGCACGGTGGTCCACCGGCCGGTGCCCGGCACCCGGTCGAACACATCGCGCAGCATCACCAGCGCCCCCGACGAGCGGGCCATGTCCACCGCGTAGGGCGTGACGTCGATGCCGAGGGCCGGGATGCCACGTTCGTTCAGGGCGACGGTCAGCCGGCCTGGACCCGAGCCGATGTCCAGGGTCGGACCCTCGCAGCGGTCCAGGATCGACTCGTCACCAGGGCTTTCGTGCAGCCAGCCGTCCACGGAGAGCGGCTTGCGGCTGCCGTCGGTGTGCTCGATCTCTGGACGCGCCCGACCGGCCAGCGCGTGCTCGTAGAGTTCTCCGATCACGCAAACTCCTACCCTTCGTCCCTGGGATGATCGCGGCGGCTCAGCGGACTACCCCGCCCGACCCCGATCGTTCGGCTGCCCCGCCGGTCACGGCGGCGCGGAAAGCATCCCTTAGTGTTAACCCAGGTAGTTTTTTTCGGGGCCACTTCGGCCCCGATCGGGCCGGACCTCACAGAATCGTCACTCTGCTTACAGACTGGTGACACTTTTGTCGGGATTACTGGCTTCGCTGGAGGCGGACGTCTTACCTTGGAGGCGTAGCCATTCTCTTTTATTACTGGAACGGGAAACCTTGGTGAGCAATCCCGATCCGCCGGGCCGGATCGTCGTCGTCGACGACGATCCCACCGTGGCGGACGTCGTCGGGCGGTACCTGAAACGGGACGGCCATACGGTCGAATGCGTGCACGACGGATACGAGGCCCTACGCCGAGTGGCCGAAGAGCCGCCCGACCTCGTCGTGCTCGACCTGATGCTGCCCGGCATGGACGGCCTTGAGGTCTGCCGCAGGCTGCGGGCTCGCTGGCCGATCCCGGTGGTGATGCTCACGGCCCTGGGAGACGAGACCGACCGGCTGGTCGGCTTTGAGACGGGCGCGGACGACTACGTCACCAAGCCCTTCAGCCCGCGCGAGCTGGCGCTCCGGGTGCGTTCGGTGCTGCGCAGGTCGCGCGGCGCCGGGCTGCCCGACAAGGCCGACCTCGGCGCCATCACCGACGGCGACCTGGTCGTGGACCTGTCCGCGCACGAGGTCAGGATCGACGGCAAGCTGATCCAGCTCACCTCGCGTGAGTATGACCTGCTGGTCTTCCTCATGCAGAACCCGCGCAAGGCCTTCACCCGGGAACAGCTGCTCACCGAGGTGTGGAGCTGGACCTTCGGGGACACCTCCACCGTCACCGTGCATGTGCGGCGGCTCCGGGAGAAGCTCGAACCCGACCCGACGCTGCCCAAGCACATCGTCACGGTGTGGGGCGTCGGGTACCGCTACGAGCCGGAGGCGGCGTGAGGCAGAAGCAGAGCGTGAGCGAGCCGGAGGGTTGCCCGCGGGCGCCTCGGAGACGAGCGTGACTGCTCTGGCGGGCGGGGACCTGTCCCTGCCGGCCGGCATCCAATGGTCCGACCTGGCCTACATTTCCGAACGCGTCGTGATTATCGCGCTGATCATCACCGGCGCTGGGATCCTGGTGCTGAGACGGGTGGCGGCCCGTTCCATCGCGCTGATGGTCACCGTGGTGGTGGCCGTCTCGGTCATCACCTCGATGGCCGGGGTCGGCGTGATCGCCTACCGGATGGTGGGCACCTCCTCGGAGCGCGACGACATCTTGGACCTGATGGCGATCGCCGGGCTCGCGGGCCTGGTGGTCGCCCTGTTCGTGGGCCGCAGGCTGACCAAGGCCAGCCACGCGATTTCGTCGGCGGTGCAGAACGTCAGCGAGAGCGGCGTCTACGTCGCGCCGCCGCTGACGCTGCCCGCTGAGCTCGCCGAGCTTTCCGCCGAGCTCGCGGCGACGCACGAGCGGCTGGCCCAGGCTCGCACCAGGGAGCGCACCCTGGAGGCCAGCCGGCGTGAGCTTGTCGCCTGGGTCAGTCACGACCTGCGCACCCCGCTGGCCGGCCTGCGCGCGATGGCCGAAGCGCTGGAGGATCAGGTCGTCATTGATCCGCGCGAGGTGTCCCAGTACCACACGCAGATCCGCCGCGAGGTGGACCGGCTGACCTTGATGATCGATGACCTGTTCGAGCTGTCCCGCATTCACGCGGGTGCGTTGCGGCTGTCCCGGCGCATGGTCGGGCTGGAGGACCTGGTCGCCGAGGTCGTGGCCAGCGCCGAGCCGGTCGCCAGGTCGAAGGGCGTCCGGCTGACCGGGGCCGCCGTCCGCGGCATGCCGGTCTTCGTCGACTCCGCGGAGATGGGCCGGGCCTTGCGCAACCTGGTGACCAACGCGATCAGGCACACGCCGTCCGATGGCGGGGTCGACGTGCTGGCCGAGGTGCAGAGCGGGATGGCCTGCGTGAGCGTGTCGGACGCCTGCGGCGGCATTCCGCCCGGGGACCTGCCCAGGGTGTTCGACGTGGCGTTCCGTGGCGAGTCGGCGCGCACTCCCGGGCCGACAGAAGGCGCCGGGCTCGGACTGTCCATCGCGCGCGGCATCGTCGAGGCGCATTCGGGTCAGATCGCGGTCCGCAACGCGGGACCGGGCTGTCAGTTCCTGATCAGGCTGCCGCTGGCCCGTCCGGGCGCGCCCGCGATCAACCGCACCGTCCCCCGGCATCGCACCCCCGCCGCCAGCTCCTGAGCCCAGCCCCGCGCACGGAAGGTGCGGGGACCCAGTCCTTGCTCCGGGGTGCCGCCTCACCAGCCCGGTCCGCCCCACCGGGATCATTAATCGATAACCAGTACGGTGAAAAATTGAATCTCGTGGAATATTCGGCTTTAGTGGTAAAAAAAGTACCCTATCAGGTACCAAACCTTCCGTGAAAGCCAAATCTTCCGCAGCCCGGCGCATCATGGGGCGCTGGCGTACCCCGGCTCGCACAGGCACCACCGCGGGGACCAGGCCATCGAGCCGAGCACAACACCGGCGCCTCGAACGGCTTCAGTCAGGGACGGGCGGCGGTGAGGGTGGCGGGCTCGCGCAGGGGGGCGTGAGCGAATTCCGCCATGCCCTCGGCGAACCGGATCTGGGCGCGGAAACCGAGGTCGCGGGCGGCCCGGTCCGGTGCGGCCACGATGTGCCTGACGTCGCCGAGCCGGAACTCGCCGGTCACGACCGGCTCGATGTCGCCGAAGCCGGCCGCCAGCGCACGGGCCATTTCGCCGACCGTATGCGGCTCGCCGCTGGCCACGTTGTAGCAGCGCAGCGCGCCCGCCTCCGCCCCGGCATCCGCCGCGACGGGAGCCCCGGGGCCCCCGGAGCCGGAATCCGCGCCCGCAGCCCAGGCATCCGCCGCGACCGGAGTCCCGGAGTCCGCGGCTGGGCCGGCGACGGCCCGGTCGACTGCCGCCAGGGCCAGCAGGTTGGCCTGGGCTACGTCCCGGACGTGCACGAAGTCGCGGCGCTGACCGCCGTCTTCGAACACCCGCGGCGGGACGCCGTTTTCCAGGCAGGAACGGAAGATCGCGGCCACGCCCGAGTAAGGGGTGTCGCGCGGCATCCGGGGGCCGTACACGTTGTGGTAGCGCAGCCCGACCGCCGCTCCGCCGGTGAGCCTGGCCCAGCACGCGGACAGGTGCTCCTGCGCCACCTTGCTGGCGGCGTAGGCGTTACGCGGATCCAGTGACGTCTGCTCGGCCACGGTCGTGGTGGTCAGCGGCTGTCCGCAGCGGGGGCAGCGCGGCTCGAAGCGGCCCGCGGCCAGGTCGGCCGGGTGCCGGGGCAACGGGTGGACCCGGCCGTGTGTGCCGCAGTCGTAGGCTCCCTCGCCGTACACCACCATCGAGGAGGCGAAGCCGAGCCGCGATATGCCGTGGCGGCCCATCGCCTCGAGCAGCACCGCGCTGCCTGTCACGTTGACGTCCGCGTAGACGGGCAGGTCGGACAGGTCCACGCCGAGACCGACCATGGCGGCCTGGTGGCACACCGCGTCCATCCCGGCCAGCGCCTCGTTCACCACCGCCGGGTCACGCACGTCGCCGACGACGAGCTCGCCGGTGATGTGCTCTGGCCTGCCATTGTGCACGGCGGGCGTGAGGGAATCCAGGCCGCGCACGTCATGGCCCGCGGCCCGCAGGGCCTCCGCGATATGGGATCCGATAAAGCCGGCCGCGCCGGTCACGAGTACGCGCATGCGCTTAGCCAACCACGGCGAACGGCCGCGGGTGTCGCCGTCACAGGTTCGTAAGGCCCGATCAGCGTGTTTACGGCCCGGTAGTACCTGTGGCGCAAGTACTGTCGGGCGCCATGGAAATAGATGTTGTCCTGCCGTGCCTCAACGAGGCAGGCGCACTGCCCTGGGTCCTGTCCCGGATACCGCCGGGGTACCGGGCCATCGTCGCGGACAACGGCTCCGTCGATGACTCGGCCGCGATCGCGGCGAGTTACGGGGCGCGGGTCGTGCCCGTCCCGCAGCGCGGCTTCGGTGCCGCCTGCCACGCGGGCCTGCTCGCCGCGACCAGCGAGGTGGTGTGCGTCATGGACGCCGACGCCTCGTTCGACCCCGGTGACCTGCCGGCGGTGGCGGACCCGGTGCTGGCGGGCCAGGCCGATCTCATGATGGGGCGGCGCTCGGTCCGGGGCAAGGGCGCCTGGCCGCTGCACGCCAGGATCGGCAACCGGGTGCTGGCGGCCGAGTTGCGCCGCCGGGTCGGCGTCCCGGTGCGGGATCTCGGTCCGATGCGGGCCGCCCGGCGCGAGCCGCTGCTGGCCCTGGCGATGTCCGACCGGAGGTTCGGCTACCCGCTCGAGATGGTGGTGCGGGCGGCTGAGGCGGGCTGGCGGATCGGGGAAACCGACGTGCCGTATTACCCGCGGACCGGGAAGTCCAAGGTCACCGGCACGCTCGGCGGTACGGTGCGGACGGTCAGGGACATGCGCCGGGTGCTCGCCACGATCGCATCCCCGGCCGCCCCCGCGACTCCGGTGCAGGCGCCCGTGCAGGCGCCCGTGCAGGCGCCCGTGCAGGTGCAGGTGCAGGCCGCCTCATGACCGGGAGCGCGGTGACCGGGAGCGTGTACGCGGGGCGGCACCGGCGGGCCAGCGCGGCCGGAGCGGTCCGCGTGCCTGCGCGGTCCGGCCGGCCCGTGCTTGACCGCGTGCTGGCGGCGCAGATCGTGGTGATCGCGAAGGAGCCCGTGCCCGGCCGGGTCAAGACCAGGCTCACCCCGCCGTTCACGCCCGCGCAAGCCGCCGCTCTGGCGGAGGCGTCGCTGGCCGACACCCTGGCGGCGGTGGCGGAGGTCTCGGTCGCCCGCCGGGTGCTCGCCCTCGACGGCACGCCCGGCCGCTGGCTGCCGCCCGGCTTCGACGTTATCGGCCAGCGCGGCGCGGGGCTCGACGAGCGCATCGCCTGGGCGCTGACCGACGCGCAGGGGTCGCTGGCCGTGCCCCTGGTGCTGATCGGGATGGACACCCCGCAGGTGACGCCCGCGCTGCTGGCCGCGGCGGCCGAGCCGCTGGTGTCCGATACCGCCGATGCCACCTTCGGGATGGCCGAGGACGGCGGCTTCTGGCTGCTCGGGCTGCGTAAGATCGATCCCGACCTGGTGCTCGGCGTGCCGATGTCGCAGCCGGACACGGGCCTACGGCAGCTCGCCCGGCTGGAGCGGGCGGGACTGCGGATCAGGCAGCTGCCCGAACTCACCGATGTGGACACGGTACGCGAAGCCGATCGCATCGCGGCCGCCACGCCGGGCTCGGCCTTCGCGACCTGCCTCAGCAACCTGCGGGACGGCGCCGCGCAGGTGGCCGGGATGGTTCGGTGAAGGCATTCCCCCGGTTAGGAACACGCCAGTAGCCGTGAGTGGTTAAATAGTTTCTGGTTGCACGAAGTTCGTGTCGTGTCACAGCGCTTGCGAAATTCTGACCGCGGGCGTCTGCATTCCGAACGCCCGGCCCGCCAGGGCAGTCCGCATGGCAGTGGTCGCAGCAACCCGGGGCACACGACCGTGGTTCCCGAAATCGTCACAGTAGGAGAAGTACATGCCTCAGGGCACCGTGAAGTGGTTCAACTCGGACAAGGGCTATGGCTTCATCGCCCCGGACGACGGTTCGGCTGACGTCTTCGTCCACCACTCCACCATCAAGATTGACGGCTTCCGTACCCTCCAGGAGAACCAGCGGGTCGAGTACACCGCTGGGCGCGGCCCGAAGGGCCCGCAGGCGGAAGAAGTGCACCCGCTGTAACACGTCACGACACGGCAATGCGGGGCGGTCCATGCCCATGGACCGCCCCGCGTTGCGTTCCGCGGGAACCGGACGCCGCCGCTAGGCCACCGGGCCGGTGACGGTGACGAGGCTGCCGTAGGTCAGGTAGGGCCACGCCGTCTTGGCGGAGTCCCAGGGCAGCTCGACGCAGCCCAGGCTCTGGTAGAAGCCGTAGCTGTAGCGGGGGAAGTAGTGGACGGCGTCGCCGCCGTTGAAGTAGGCGACGTAGTAGACCGGGTCGGCGTACTTGCTGCCGTCCGGATTGGTGCCCTTCATGATCTGGTAGTAGTACCGCAGGTACACGGGGAAGGTGCCGTCCGCGGTGGGGGAGGCCGGGATGCCGGTGTTCGACGCGCTGGTGAACACCAGGCGGCCGTCGTGCCAGATCTTCAGGTTCTCGGGGTAGTTCTGGCTGGCCAGCCCGTAGGTGTAGCCGTTCGGGTTGAGCTGCTTCTTGGCCGCGGCGGTCAGCAGCGACGACCAGACCGACGGTCCCGCGGTCCCGTCCATGGTCAGGCCGTGCACCGACTCGAACGCCCGGACGGCTCCTTGCTCGAGGACGTTGCCTGAGCCCGGTTTCCACTGGCTGGTGAGGTTCCAGGGGTAACTGCCCTGCCAGCTGAAGGTCCCGGCCGGCGGGCTGTAGGCGGCGGCCAGCGCGGCCTTGGCGTTGCCCAGGCCGGTGCCGGCCGGGGATGTTGCGGTCCAGGTCATCGGCAGGTAGCCGAGCTGAGCGAGCAGTTGCTGCAGACCAAGATGTCCGAACGAACCCGTGGTGAAACGGCTCTTGCTCACCGCGGCGCTCAGGGTGCCGCCTGCGCCCGCGCTGACCCCGGCGGCCGACTTGACGCCGGACGGACCGCTGGGGATGGTCACCGTGACCTTCGTGTCCTCGACGTATCCCACCGCGGGGGTGAAGACCGCCGCGTCGCCCCGGACCGTCCAGGTGCCGGCGATCTTAGGCGAGAGGGCCGGCATCGGGGAGCCGGCGGCGAGCGGGGCGGAGAACTGCACCCGGATCGGGCCGGTGCCGTTGACGCCCTTGGCGCCGCCGGCCGGGGTGATGGAGACCAGCCGCAGCGCCGTGGCCGGCCTCTGCGACCGGGCCGGGACCACCCGGTTGGACGTGGTCGTGCGGTTGGTGGACGCCGCGGCGGACGCGTGGCCGCCCGGCGCCGCGAACGCCGCGATGACGATGCCGGTACCGAAGACGAGCGCGGCGCCGCAGGCGGTCAGGGCCGCCGCGCGCTTCTTCTTCTTCTTGGCCGGGGCGGCGGAGGATGAAGTTTCGCTCGTGGCCAGCAATGGTTGCTGTCTGCGGAACCATCCGGATCGCGACACAGCGCCGTCCCCTCGACGTAATTCAGCGTTTGATACCAGTAGAGGCCGCAACTTGCCGGCCAAGCAAGCCCCCGCTGGCAACTCCTCCAACAGACAGACGCGTTGGCGCGGGAAAAGGTTGCCGATTCCGGCTGATTTGTCTCGCTGGCCGGGGCCGACGACACAAATGAGCCGGCGTAGCTCCCTGTAGTCGCACGAATGCATGACGATCGGAGATTGGCCAGAAAATGTTAGTTTACTTGCCTGTGGGACAGGTGGGGCAAGCCGGACCCGCCCGACCTGGCCCGCAGCCGCCGCCGCGGTCCAGGCGGCTGAGCTGAGGGACCGCGGCGGCCGGACCATAACGGTGCCGCAGCGGGGTCACCAGCCTGGCCGTGCCTGACGGTTAGAGATGAGCGGAGTAAAAGCCCGGGCGAACCCTCTTTGAAGGCCGGCCCGCGCCGCCCTCACGGTGCGATTGACCGGAATTGATAAAGTGGCTGAAAAACATTTCCCGGGCCATTGGCGGCCGCCACGGATAGGCATTAATAATGTCCTGGCCGCCGGGCTCGGGCGGGTCCACCATCCGGCCGGGCCGGCCGCGTATTTGATCTTGGAATCCGGCGCCCGTGGTGGCCTGCGGGCGCGGGCCGGGCTCAGCCGCCCGCCCATGACGAACCGTTCCCTTTCCGCCCGGCCGCGTCCGGTTTCCGGCCCGCGGGCCAGCCGATGCCGCTGTGACCTGCCATGCCGGTCCTGGAAGTCTCGGCCCGTAACCTTCCCGCAATATCTCCCGATCACGGTAAGACCCGTAATAACTACTATCTGTTACTAAAACGGGTCCGATCGCCGGGCTCGCCGCGTCCGGCTGCCTATCACGAGGTGATCTCGGCCGGCTTAAGCCGCCGTCACCTGCGGCGTAATGGCTTAGCAATGAATTACTCAGGTTCCAGCGTTGCCCAGGCTAACAAAACGGACAAAAGGTGAATCTGCCAGATTGCACAATCTCGCCCACGGGCCGGGTCTAGCGTGATCCAGCGGGGAGCGTCACAGCGGACATCCATGGAGGTGGATTTAATGCTCAACGGGCATCGGTCCGCATGGCGCCGTCGCGGTGGTAAAAGTCGCGCAGCGCGTATTGCGGTCCCCCTCGCCATCCCGATGGCGTTGGGATTGACCCTCGGGATCGTCATCGCGGTCTCGGGCGGCAACGCAGCGAAGATCCAGCAGTCGGCTCTGGGCGCCGCGGCCAGCCCGTCCGGCAGCGCTTCCGCGTCGGCCTCGGCGGCGCCTTCGGCGTCGACGGCCGCGACGGTGCCGCCGGCCGCCAGCTTCGCCGGCGGCCAGGTGTCCAGGTCCGCCCTCGGTGACCTGGCCACGACCCCGGTCGACGGGGCGGGCAACGCGATTAGCCTGAACCAGACGGCGGCGCAGGCGGCGGCGTCGATGAACTGCACCCTGACCGTGCCCGCCCGCCCGCTGACCGCGGCCGGGCTCGCCACGCCCTGGCAGCTCGGCGACGGCTGCTCGATGGCCAACGCGGCCACCGAGGGCGCGTTCGTCGAGGCCACCATCTTGGCCCCGAACGGTCAGCTGCAGGTGTACAACCCGCTGGTCATCACGGCGGGCACCACCCCGGCCGCCACCCCGGCGGCACCGACGATCGCGGCGGGTTCCCAGGTGATCGTCGATGTCGGCTTTAACGGCACCAACCTGGTGCTGCAGGGCCGGGGCGCC
>Ga0187851_10004657_pt1 | contig 11149 bp, 6 predicted proteins | sample June2016WEW_6_10_FD_132997 | JGI IMG/M metagenome (GOLD analysis project Ga0187851, IMG submission 132997) | Peatland microbial communities from SPRUCE experiment site at the Marcell Experimental Forest, Minnesota, USA - June2016WEW_6_10 | ecosystem: Environmental > Terrestrial > Soil > Wetlands... | reverse complement strand
TGCTGCGCTTCCTGGAGTCGGGCGAGCTGCAACGCGTGGGCGACAACGAGCTGGTGCGCGTGGATGTGCGGGTGATTGCGGCAACCCACGAGCCGCTGCAGCAGCGCGCCGACGAGCACGCATTCCGGCTGGACCTGTATCACCGGCTGGCCGTCTTTCCGGTCTTTGTGCCGGCGCTGCGCGAGCGGATGGAGGACGTACTGCCGCTGGCGGCGCATCTGCTAGCAAAGCTGGGCAAGGAGATGCCGGTGAAGCGGCTTTCGGCCAACGCGGCGGCGAAGCTGATGGAGCACGACTGGCCCGGCAATGTGCGTGAGCTGGCCCACGTGCTGGAGCGCGCGACCATTCTAGCGGAAGACCGCAGAGAGATCGCGCGCGAGGAGATCCGGTTCTAGGAGACTCGTCCGTCCAATGCCTAAGCCTTTCTCACGCAGCTTCGTTTATTCTGTCTAAATGACCGACAAGCCCTCATTCTCCTGGCACGGCAAAAAAGTCTTCCTCACCGGACACACCGGCTTCAAGGGCGGATGGCTCGCGCTGTGGCTGGCGCGGCTGGGCGCGGAGGTCCGCGGCTACTCGCTCGACCCCGCGACCGAACCCAATCTGTTTACCGTGGCCGGCGTCGGCGCGGGACTGAAGGATGTGCGCGGCGACATCCGGGACGCAGCCGCGCTGGAATCCGCGCTGCACTCGTTTGCTCCCGAGGTTGTCTTCCACCTGGCCGCGCAGCCGCTGGTGCGCCTCTCCTACGACGACCCGATCCTTACCTACGAGACGAATGTGATCGGCACCGCGCGCGTGCTCGATGCCATCCGTCGCACGCCGACGGTGCGCGCCGTGGTGGTTATTACCACAGACAAGTGCTACGAGAACAAGGAGTGGATCTGGGGCTACCGCGAGAGCGACCCGCTGGGCGGATATGATCCCTACTCCAGCTCGAAGGCCTGCGCGGAGCTGGTGGCTGCGGCTTATCGCCAGTCGTACTTCCCTGTTGCAAAGCTGGGGCAGCCCGGCGGCCACTCAACCGCCCTGGCCACCGCGCGCGCTGGAAATGTGATCGGCGGAGGGGACTGGTCGACTGACCGGCTCATTCCGGACCTGGTGCGCGGCTTCCTGGCCGGCGAGGCTGTGCGCATCCGGCGGCCGCAGGCGATCCGCCCCTGGCAACACGTTCTGGAGCCGCTGCACGGATACATCCGCCTGGCCGAGCAACTGCTTGCGCCCAAGCGCGATCAGGCCGCACGGGTCGCGAAGGCGTACAACTTCGGGCCATCGGACGACGACGCACGACCGGTTGGGTGGATTGCCGAGAAGATGGCGGGCTTCTGGGGCGACGGAGCGAAATGGATTCTCGATCCTGAACCCGGCGTCCACGAGGCGGGCACCCTGAAGCTGGACGCCAGCCGCGCCCGCGCCGACCTCGGCTGGACGCCACGCCTGCGCCTGGAGACCGCGCTGGAATGGATCGTGCAGTGGACCCGCGCATGGCAGGCCGGAGAAGAGATGCACGCCTTCACGCTGGGCCAGATCGAAGCCTACGAATCGCTGCTACAACCCGTCAAGGAATAGGCAACCCATCCCCATGCAAATCCTTCGCCGCAGCCTGCTCAGCCTGCTCGCCGCATGCGCGCTCACGGTGCAGGCTGGTCTCATCGCGCAATCCCCTGCTCCGGGCAAAGCCGTGGCCGCTGCGCCCGCGAAGATTCCTGCACTCTTCCTCTCAGACATTCACCTCGACCCCTTCGCCGACCCGGCCAAAGCCGCGAGGCTGAACGCGGCGCCCGCCGCCGAATGGCCCACGATCCTCTCCGCGCCCGACTCGCCCACGCAGGCGAAGGAGTTTGCCGCGCTGCAAGAGGCCTGCCCCACGCGCGGCATCGACACACCGTATGTCCTGTGGCAGTCGAGCCTGATGGCAATTCGCGCCGATGCCGCACGCACCCGGTTCATCACGCTCAGCGGCGACCTGCTGGCCCACTCGTTCGACTGCAAGTACAAGGCGCTGCTGCCCACGGCAACTCCCTCCCAGTTTCTTGCTTTCACCGAAAAGACCGTGCGCACGATCGTCTTCACGCTGCGCGCGGCGCTGCCCGGCGTTCCGCTCTACATTGCGATGGGCAACAATGACTCCGGCTGCGGCGACTACCAGCTCGACGCCGCGCACGACGCCTTTCTCTCGCTGGTTGCCAAGGTTGTTGCGGAAGCGCTCCCCGTCGATCTCTCCCCGATAGAGCGCGCCGCTGCCATGCGCGACTTCGCCACCGGTGGCTATTACAGCGTTCCGCTGGCCGGTGTGCCGCACACGCGGCTGGTGGTTATCGACGACGTATTCTTTTCCGCCAATTACTCCACGTGCGCGGGCAAGCCGGATGCAGCGCCCGCCGCAGCGCAACTGGCATGGCTCGCCGGGCAGCTCTCCGCCGCGCGCCAGCACAACGAGCGTGTCTGGGTGATGGGGCACATCCCTCCCGGCGTCAATCTCTACGCCACCGCGCGCAACTCCGCCAACGTCTGCGCCGGGGCCAGGCCGCAGATGTTTCTCGCCAACGAGTCGCTGGCCGAGCTGCTGGCGCGCAACGCAGACGTGGTCCGGCTGGCGCTCTTCGGCCACACCCACGCCGACGAGATGCGCCTGCTGACGCCGGAGTCCAGCTTGGCCAAGGCCAGCGCGCAGACCAGCCTCGGAGTTCCGCTGAAGATTGTCTCGTCGATCACGCCGATCAACGGCAATCGGCCCACGTTCACGCTGGCCTCCATCGACCCCGCCACCGCGACGCTCGCCGACTATACCGTCTTCATGGCATCGAACCTCAGCGGTGTCGCCGCTACCTGGTCGCCCGAGTACACCTACTCGACCACCTACCACCAGCGGGCCTTCGACGCGGCCTCGCTGGCGAAGCTGATCCGCGGCTTCCAGTCCGACCCCTCTGCCAAATCCGCAGCCAGCCAGGCAACCCTGCCCAACTACTTCCCCGGCGACATCTCGCGGGCAATCCAGTTCGCGTGGCCGCAGTACGCCTGCACGCTGGAGCACGACTCCGCACGCAGCTTCGCCACGTGCAGCTGCGCCGCCACCAAGTAGCTGCACGATTTCCGCAATGTTCCCTCGACCACGCTGCCCAACAGATGCTACGATTTTTCGGTTGAAACAGATTTATTTCACACCATAAGGAAACCCATGCGCAGCTTCTCCGGCCCTCTTCTCGCCCTTGCTCTCATACTCCCAGTCGCCCGCGCCCAGACGGCGCCATCGGCCGCACCGCCCGCGCCACCGGCGGCCGCGCCCGCCTCGCCGGCAGCGCCAGCCGCGCCGCGGCGTCCGGCCCCGCCACAGCAACCCACGTTTTCCGTCCCGCCGGCGCTCAAGGGGACGGTGACCTTCGCTTGTGGCCAAGGGAAGAACGGCGCGACCTCACTGTTCGCCAACACCCCCTATTCCGAGACCTCGGCCGGCTGGGATCTCAAGACCGCCCCGAAGGTGGAGAACGGGACCTGCTCGTCCGACAAGCCCTTCTTCTTCTCCATCCCTGTGCCCGAGGGCAACTACCGCGTGAAGATCCTGTTTGGCGGCCCGGCGGACACGGTGGTCACGGTGCGCGCCGAGGCCCGCCGGCTGATGCTGGAAAAAGTTGCCGTCAAGGCCAACGCCGCGCTGGAAAAAGACTTCGACGTGAACGTACGCGTCCCCGAGTTCCTCAATCCCGACGGCACTGCCAACCGCGTCCGCCTCAAACAGCGCGAGTTTGGCAACCTGAACTGGGACAATAAGCTCACCCTGGAGTTCAACGGAACGAATCCAAGCTTCCACGCCTTCTCCATAACGCCTCTTGGGAGCCATGCCGATCCGGTGGTCTATCTGGGCGGCGACTCCACCATGGTCGATCAGGACAGCGAGCCCTGGGCCTCCTGGGGGCAGCAGCTTCCGCGCTTCTTCCTGCCCGGCGTGGTGATCGCCAACAACGCCGAGTCCGGCGAGACCTCCGCGTCGTTCCAGGGCGAGCAGCGCTTCGCCAAGATCATGTCCGTCATCAAGACCGGCGACTTCTTCTTCATGCAGTTCAACCACAACGACCAGAAGCCCGGCGCCGTGCCGCTGGACAAGTACAAGCAGATCCTCACCGACTTCGTCACCCAGGTGCGGGCCAAGAATGCAGTCCCGGTGATTGTGACCGCGCAGCACCGCAGGAGCTTCGACGCCAGCGGCCACATCACCAACTCGCTGGGCGATTATCCCGATGCCGCGCGCCAGGTGGCCGCCGATACCCACGCCTATCTCATCGACCTGACCGCCATGAGCGAGGTACTGTTCAATGCCATGGGCGACGAGGGCAGCAAGCACGCCTTCATGTACTTCCCTGCCAATACCTTCCCCGACCAGACCAGGGACTACGCCGACAACACCCACTTCAACGGCTATGGGGCGTATGAGCTGGCGCGCTGCATCGTCAAAGGCATCCGCGAGAACAAGATGTACATCGCCGCGCACATCGATCCCACAGTGCCGGTCTTCGATCCGGCCAAGCCCGACCCGTTCGCCACGTTCTACCTGCCTCCCACGCCTTCGCAGAAGAAGGAAGACCCCACGCAGATCCCTCAGGCGAACCTGCAGTAATCGTCAGCCATAGGTACGCATCAAAACGAGAAGCCCCACGATAGGCGCGTTGTATCTGCGTCGATCATGGGGCATTCGTTTATCAACAACAATCGTCTTTGTTGGAAGGAACTGACCAAGCAAATGTTACTTTGCTGCGCACGGTTCGTGGGGACCATCCACTTCTTTCACGCCGTTGTTCTCCCAGGTCACTTGATAGCAGTAGATCGGCCTGTACCGCTTCCCCTCGAATCGAAACACCTCCGTGCTTCCTTCGCCGCCGCCCATTTTTCCGTATGCTTTGAAGTCCAACATTCCGTAATGATAGGTCTTTGACGCAGGTCCATACATCGCTCCACCGCTTCTCAGCAGCAAAACTGCATGATCCCCGATTCTCCGGAACAGCCAGATTTCGTGATTGCCGGTTGCGCCGGTCGCGGGATGATCCGATCCGCTTGTCACCAGGAGTACCGGTGGACCTGTTCGTGCCAGCTTTATATCGCTCACGCCAGACTCCAACGCGACATCTTGCGGATTGGATATCTCCGGATCCCGGTCCTTGAGTTCCTTTACGAGTACGGCGAGAATGTCGTCTCGCATGTGACCTGTGAGTCGCGCTGTGCGTAAGGATGTCTCGGCAGCACGCTGATCGCGCGATTGTGCCATCGAAATTGGACAGGCCGCCGATAGAAGCAGCAAGCAGATAAGCGTTCGGATCATATGGGCAGAGTATTCTCAGGCAATATCGCGGTCAATTCATTCGTGGAAGCAATTACTGATTCACCAACGAGCGGTACAGTTCTACAGTCTGGGCGGCGATAGACTCCCAGGCAAAGGTCTCTTCGACGCGCTTGCGGCCGGCTGCGCCCATCCGCGCGCAGAGGGATGGGTTGGCCATCAGCTCGGCGATGCGCGCGGCCAGATCGCGGGAGAAGCGGTCTGCGTCGAGTGGAAAGGCGGTGACGGGATCGGCGTCGAAGGGCACCAGATGCCCGGTGACTCCATCCACGACAACCTCAAGAATCCCGCCCACCGCACTGGCCACCACGGGAGCGCCGCAGGCCATCGCCTCCAGATTGATGATGCCGAAGGGCTCATAGACCGAGGGACAGCAGAAGACCGCGCAGTGCGAGTAGAGCTGGATGGCCTCTTCCTTGGTGACCATCTGCTCGATCCAGACGACGTTGTGCCCGGTCCCGGTGGGGTCTCCGGTGGCGATGGCGCGCCCTCCTTCGCGCGTCACCTGCTCGTGACCGGCGCGCTTGCTGCCGGGCGTCTCTCGGCGCAGGGACTCGATCTTTGCGCGCATCTCCTGCTCCATCTCCGGGGTATCGGGCGCGCCCGCGCAGAGGACAACCTGAGTTCCCGGCGCGAGGAAGCGAACCGCATCGACCAGGTGCGTGACGCCCTTCTGGCGCGTGATGCGGCCGACGAAGAGGACGTACGGCTTGGCATGGTCCACACCATACTTTGTGAGCGCGTCGGTCTGCGGCGTGTACCGATATTGCTTCAGGTCGATTCCGTTGTAGATGACATGCACGCGGGAGGCGTCCACCTCGGGGTAGGCGCGCAGAATGTCTGTCTTCGTCCCGTTTGACACGGCGATGATCGCGTCCGCGTCCAGGATCGCCGTGCGCTCCATCCAGGAGCTCATGGCGTAGCCGGAGCCGAGCTGCTCCTCCTTCCACGCGCGCAGCGGCTCCAGCGAGTGGATCGTCATCACAAACGGAATCCCATAGAGCTTCTTTGCCAGAAAGCCCGCCATCGCCGCATACCAGGTGTGGGTATGTACGATGTCAATCCTGCCCAGTTCCTTCATCTGCGCCAGGTTCAGGGCCAGCGCATCGACGGCGGCGGTGAATTTCGCGTCGCACCCCGCCGAGACCTCCGGCGGCGGCAGCTCGCCGCGCACATGAAGATTGCCCGCGTCGAGCCGCTGCGTTCCCCAGCAGTGGACCTCGACCTCGATGCGCCGGGCGAGCTCGCGGCTCAGGTACTCCACATGCACGCCCGCGCCGCCATACACCTCTGGCGGATACTCTCGTGTTATCAAGCCAACCCGCATCGCACTCTCCACTCTGAAAAACTCGTTTCCTCGCAACAGAATACGCCTTGAAAGATACGCTCCCCATGAACACCCGCGATTCGGCGGCCGGAGCAGAGACAAAACCACCGGCAATCGTGAATAATGGGTCGCGCCGAAACTCACGACGCGCGGCAGCCGTCTCTCAATCGAACCCCGCCGCACAGGAACCGACAATCCAGTTTGCAACCGTCCCAACCGCCAGCTTGGAGAACCCCATGAACCAGCATTCGCACCTGCAATCCACACGCACCATCGCCACTCGCACGCTTCTCGCCTCACTGCTAACTTCTATCGTATTCGCGCTGGTGCTTGCTCCCGCGTGCCGCGCGCAGGCCACGGCGAAGCCCGCCGCCGCGCAGAAGCCATCGGCATCGGTGGCGCAGACCGGCGCGCCGTCCATCGCTTCCCTGCGCGCGGGATTTGCGAATCCGCCGAACGCGGCGCGGCCCATGGTCCGCTGGTGGTGGTTCGGTCTTGCGGTGGTGAAGCCGGAGATCCTGCGCGAGTTGCAGCAGATGAAGGCCGACGGCATCCAGGGGGCCGAGCTGGCCTTCGAGTATCCCCAGGTGCTTGACGACCCGGCGAAGGGACTGAAGAACCTTCCCTTCCTCTCGCCGGAGATGCTGGACGATGTGGCCTACGCACAGGCGGAGGGCCGCAAGCTGGGGCTGCGCATCGACCTGACGCTCTGCTCCGGCTGGCCGTACGGCGGCCCCAAGACGGCGCTGGCCGAGGCCGTGACGCGCATCCGCATCGACGAGGTTGCCATTCCGGCGGGCGCAAGCAGCGTTCCCGTTCCCACGCTGGCGGCTGGAAAATCGCTGGATGATCTGGCCAAGGTGAAGTACCGCATCGGTGGGCTCCCTGTGCTTGCCACAGGCGATAGCATCGTCTACGCCGCTATCGCCAACGCAACGGGTGCAGCCAATCCCGCAGTGGCCGAGGCTGCGGTCGCAACTCCCGCTCCACGAGGACGCAACGCAGGCCCACGTCCCCCCACCTGGGATCTCGCCTCCGCGCAGCCCCTCACCGTCTCCGGCAGCAGCATCACCGTCACTGCCTCCGACAAGCCTCGCGTCGCTCTCTTCTTCATCCAAAGCCACACTGGGCAGCAGGTGAAGCGCGCAGCGGTGGGCGCCGAGGGATATGTTCTCGATCCCTTCTCGCATGTTGCAGTCGCCGACTACCTGAAGGACGTCGGCGAGCCGCTGATCGGCGCATTCGGATCGACCCCGCCCTACGCCATCTTCTCCGACTCGCTGGAGGCGTACGGAGCGGACTGGACCCCCAACCTGCCGGCCGAGTTCCAGAAGCGGCGCGGCTACGATTTAATCCCGCACCTGCCGGAGCTGGCCGCCGGAGGCAGCATTGCCGCCGACAACGTCCGCCACGACTACGGCAAGACCCTGACCGAGCTGATCGACGAGAACTACCTGACAGAGATGACCGCCTGGGCGGTGGCGCATCATACGAAGTTCCGCTCGCAGACCTACGGCGAACCGGCGGTGGACTTTTCCAGCCAGAACCTTGCATCGCTGGCCGAGGGCGAGGGCCCGCAGTGGCGCGCCTTCTCCACCCTGCGCTGGGCAACCTCCGCGAACCACGTCTTCAACCACGTGGTCACCAGCGGCGAGACCTTCACCTGGCTGCACTCGCCGGTGTACCGCGCCATTCCGCTGGACATGAAGACCGAGGCGGACATCGACTTCATCATGGGCGAGAACCAGATCATCTGCCACGGCTGGGGCTACTCCGCGCCGCCGGGCGAGGTGCCTGAGCCGGGATGGAGCCTCTACGCCGCGGCGTCGTTCAACAACCACAACCCGTGGCACCCGGTGATGCCCGCCGTCACCGCATACATCGGGCGGATGAGCTATCTGATGCGCCAGGGCAAGCCCGCCAACCAGGTCGCCATCCTGCTGCCCACCGACGACGCGTGGGCCACCTTTGCGCCGGGCCGCACCTCGGTGACTGGGGACATGGGCCGCTACGTCACTCCGGCGATGATGTCCGCCATCCTCTCGGCGGGCTATAACGTGGACTTCATCGACGCCAAGGCGATCGACAAGGTCGGCTTCGGCACCCATCAGATCCTCATCCTGCCAAACATGGAGCGCATTCCTGTCGAAACGCTGAAGAAGATTGCAGCGTATACCAAGAGCGGCGGCAAAGCGATCGCCGTCGACAAACTGCCCACGCTCACCCCCGAAGGCAAACCGCTTGGCGATGCGGGCGGGGACACCTCCGAGATCGCACTGGTGGCCGACGAAGCCAGCATTGCGCAGGCGTTGCACAATGCCACACGGCCCGACTTCCAGATCAGCGCCACAGATGACGCAAGCCGCAACGCGATCGGGTTTATTCGCCGCAAGCTGGCTAACGCCGACATCTACCTGGTGGTCAACACATCCAACCAGCCCATCGACACCTCCGCGACCTTCGCCACCAGCCACAAGTTCGCCGAAGAGTGGGATGGCGATAGCGCGACTGCCTCCAAGGCCTCGGCAGCGGCGCAGCCCATCCAACTGGTTGCATACGGCTCTCGCGTCTTCGTCTTCAGCGATACGCCGTCTGCCGCCAAGCCCGCGCCTACTCCGGAGAAGCAACTTGCCGACCTGAGCAACGACTGGAAGGTCAACTTCACGGGCCTCAACAAGAGCGTCGATGAAGCCACGCCAACCGACTGGACCGCCGATCCCTCGACGATCCACTACTCCGGCGAAGGCATCTACACGCGCGACTTCACGCTGGCCGCCGCGCCCGCCGGCCCGGTCTTCCTCCAGGTTGACGGAGGCAAGCCGCTGGCCATACCAGCCCCACGCAGCCCACGACCCAACGCTCCCGACCTGCGCGATCCAACACAGCGTCCGGCTGGCGCTCCTCTTCCCAATCCACTCGTCACTGGAACCGGCCCTGGAGTTCGCGCTTACTTCGATCCCCCCATCCAGGCGGCTGCTCTGGTCGTCATCAACGGCAAATCGGCGGGAGCGCTCTGGCACCCGCCCTACCGGCTCGATGTCTCCAAGCTGCTCAAGCCGGGCGTGAACCACATTGAGATCGATGTGTACAACACCGCGCTCAACGCGTGGTCTGCCCTGCCGCCGCACGACTACAAGCCGTTAATCGCAAAGTACGGCGACCGCTTCCAGATGCAGGACCTCAACCAGGTGGCGCCCATCTCCTCCGGTCTGCTCGGCCCAATCCACCTTGTTACTACGGAGGGCAGATGAATCGCTGCACCATGAAGTTTCGCAGTGCGATCTTTGTCTGCGCGGTCGCGTTTTCGTCCTCAGCCATGGCCGCACAGAAGATACTATTCGTCAATGATTTAGGGGCCAAAGGTGACAGTACTACTTTAGATACTGCGGCAATCCAGAAGACCATCGACAAAGCCGCGCCCAAGAAGGAGATCGTCAGCTTCAAGCCTGGGACCTATCTGACCGGAGCGATCTTCCTGAAGTCCGGCGTCACGCTGGACGTTCCCGAGGGCGTCACGCTCACCGGCTCGCAGGACATTAAGGACTACCCGGAACACGCCACGCGCATTGCCGGGATCGAGATGGCGTGGCCCACGGCGCTGATCAACATCCGCGACGCGCACAATGTGACGCTCACCGGCAAGGGCACCATCGACGGCAACGGGGCCGTCTGGTGGAAGGTCTACAACGATCTGCGCGCCGTGTACACGCCCAAAGGGCTGCGCTGGGCCTCCGACTACGATGCCAAGCGCGTGCGCCTCAGCCTGATCCAGAACTCGTATAACATCCACTTCGGCGGCGGCATCACGCTGAAGCGCTCCGGCTTCTGGACCGTGCAGGTGCTCTACTCGCACGACGTGGTAATCGACGGCGTCACGATCCGCAACAACGAGGGTGGGCGCGGGCCATCGACCGACGGCATCGACATCGACTCGTCGCGCGCCATCGACGTCTCGCACGCCGACATCGACGCCAACGACGACGCGCTGTGCCTGAAGAGTGGCCGCGACTCCGACGGCCTGCGCGTCAACCGCCCCACCGAGGACATCAAGATCCACGACTCCATCATCCGTCGCGGGGCCGCAGCCGTTACCATCGGCAGCGAGACCTCCGGCGGATTCCACAACATCGAGGTATGGAACCTGACCGCCGAGGCAGGCGCGGGCAATGGAGTCCTCTTCAAGAGCGCCCACACCCGCGGCGGAACGGCCACGGACATCCGCATCCACGACCTCACGTTCACCGGCGTCGCCACACCCATCTCCATGACGATGAACTGGAACCCCGCCTACAGCTACGCCGTGCTGCCGCCGGGCACCGACACCAAAACCATGCCGCCCTACTGGGTTCCGCTGACCACGCCCGTCTCCGACGCGCAGGGCCGGCCGCACTTCTCCGGCGTTCACATCTGGAACATCAAGGCCACCGGCGCGCGGCGCGCGTTTTCGGTGGAGGCCTACAAGGATGCCCCGCTCAGCAACTTCAAGTTCGACC
>Ga0187851_10004655_pt1 | contig 11151 bp, 9 predicted proteins | sample June2016WEW_6_10_FD_132997 | JGI IMG/M metagenome (GOLD analysis project Ga0187851, IMG submission 132997) | Peatland microbial communities from SPRUCE experiment site at the Marcell Experimental Forest, Minnesota, USA - June2016WEW_6_10 | ecosystem: Environmental > Terrestrial > Soil > Wetlands... | reverse complement strand
CGTCCGCCATGACAACTTGAAGGCCGAGGACGTAATCCCTCGTCACGCCGTATTTCAGGGAGCGCGGACCGCCGGCATTTGTGGCCACGGTGCCGCCCACGCTGCAATCGGGGCTGCTGGCCGGGTCGGGAGGATAGTACAGTTTTTTCTTTTGCACCGCTTTCTGCAAGGTGTGCAAAATAACCCCGGCCTGGGCGACGGCGACAAAATCGCCGGAATGGATTTCTTTGATGCGATTCATCCTCGCCAGGGAGAGAACAATGCCGCCTTGGGCGGGGACGCAGCCTCCCACGTAGCCAAAACCGGCCCCGCGCGCCGTGACCGGGATGCGGTGGAGGAAGGCGAAGCGCAGGATTTTAGAGACCCCTTCCGTGCTTCGGGGCAGGGCCACAGCCTCCGGCAGGTTGCTGGCAAACCATTTGTCGCCGGCGTTCTCGCGACGGGCGGCCAAGTCAAGTCGAAGCTGGCCGGAGGGCAAAAGCCGCTGCAGTTGGCGCAGAAGGCGCGATGAATCAGTCTTCACTAGTGGGTGGATCCTTGGACTGGATCAAGTCCCGCGCGTCGGCGGCCTGGTCTTCAGGGACTTGGACCAAAATGCCGCCCGCCGCCATGGCGTAGCCGTCCATGCTGAGAGCCGAGGTTTCATGTTTCACATTGGCCAGGAAGCCGTTTGCTTCCAGGCGGGAACGGACCAGTTCCGCGTCGGCGGGATTGAAGGCGCTGAAGACCGTGACAAATTCCATATAGATAAAATGGCCGAGGCCGTGCGCGCGTCAAGCCGCGGCCGGCGATTTCACATCGGCAAAGACGATGACGCCGGCGCCGGTTTGCAAAAGGCTGATTACCTTGACTGTAACTTGCTGGCCGATAAGGCTTTGCGCGTTGTTGACCACGACCATGGTGCCGTCGTTCAGATAACCGATACCCTGGCCCTTGTCCCTGCCTTCGCGCACCACCCGCAGGCTGAAGATTTCCCCCGGCAAAATGACCGATTTGAGGGCATTGGCCAACTCGTTGAGATTGACATAGGGGACGGACTGCAATTCGGCCACTTTACCGAGGTTGTAGTCGTTGGTGTATAATTTTGCGCCCAGGACCTTCGCCAAGCGGACCAGTTTGGCATCGACCTCCTTTTCCTCCGGGAAATCCGCGTCATGTATTTTCACCTCATTGCGCTTGTTTTGCTGAAGCCGGGTGAGCATTTCCAATCCGCGGCGGCCCCGGGCGCGAATGACGGGGTCGTTGGAATCCGCAATTTGCTGCAACTCGGTGAGGACGAAATGCGGCACGACCAGGAGGCCTTCGACGAAATTGGCCTCGATCAAATCCGCGATGCGGCCGTCAATAATCACGCTGGTGTCGAGCAGGAGCAGGTTCTCGGGCTTGTTTTGGGGAGCGAAGCGGACGTAAGGGATGATGAGCGAGAAATCCTCCTTGTTGCTGCGCATGGCCAGGATCATGCCGATGTAACTGAAACTGAGGAACAGGGCCAAACGGATGACCCTGCGCTGCGGTTCGTCGGCGTCGCTGAACAGGGCGGAGCGGTCGATCATGGCGGCGGCCACCGTGCCGAGAAACAGGCCGAAAGTGGCGGAGGAAAAAGCCCGCAAGGAAAAGCCTTTGAGCATCTCGTCGATGGCGATGCATAATCCACCCAGGCCGAAGCCGATGAGCATGCCCCAACCGCCGTTGGTGACCCACTCGGACCGGACCTGGCTGATCTCATAGCCGCCCATGATGCACATGAGCAGGAACAGAATGCGAATGACCCAAAGGGAGCGCATAGCGAATTATTATTACGGACCTTTCACTCCACGACCCGGCGAACTGTTGGTTTCCGGGTGTTTTGGCTTCCACAACATGGCCCAAATGCCGTGCCGGTTCAAATTGTGGCCGAACTCGCTGAACTCGGCCGTCATGGCATTGGCATTGCTGATGAAGGAGGTCATTTCAGCGGCCATTTTTTGGTCCTTCAACAAGGCGCCCGCCGTGCCTTTGCCGGCCTGCAAATCCAGGGCGATCTTCTTAAACTGGTCCGAAGCTTCCGTCAGATTTCCAACCACCTTCCGCACGTCGGCGCGGTTGGTGACGATGATCTCGTCCAAGTCAGCGGCGGTGTTGGTGAGGCGGACCGACAAGGCCTGGAAATTGCTGATGGAGGAACTGAAGGCGGCCGAATTGTCGTTCAATAAACCTTGGACCCGGCCGGCGGCCGCGACGGCCCGATCCGAAACGACCTCCAGATTGCTCACGGCGAGGACAAAATGGGCCAGGGTATTGGTGGAAAGCGCGGAGGCGTTCACGTTGGTGATGCCTTGGTCGAGGTCTTTTATGGTTCGCCTGGTTTGATCCACCAAGGTGGAGATTGAATGGACGGCCTCCTCCATGTTGAAGGTCGGCTCGCCCCTGACTGTTTCGCCGTCTTGCAAGTAGGCGTCGGCGTTGGTCGGCACCGGCCCTGTCTCAATCGGCACGGAGACGGAGACATATTGGTCGCCCAGAAAGCCCAACGCATCGATGCGGATGCGGGCATCCTTGCGGATTTTATGTTTGTTCAGGATGCGGAGCGTAAGATTGACGGAACGTTCGTCGTCCGCCAGATCCATGGAACTGACTTTGCCGATGGGCAAGCCGGCCATCATGACATCGGCGGCGGGTTTGAGCCCGGCGGCATTGGGCAAAACGACGCGCAGTGTGTAGGTGGGGTTGAAGATGGTGATGCCCTTGCTGAAGTTCAGGATGAGCAGGGCGGTCAGGGCAACGCCGATGAAAACAAACAAACCGACTTTTAACTCAAAACGCGAATCATTCATTTGGCATCCTTCTCCTTGAGGTCGGAAATCCCGTTGACGAAGCGATAGACGACGGGGTCCTTTGATTGAAAGAGTTCGTCCGGGGTCTGGTCGGCATAAATGCGCCCCTCATGCAGCATCAATATCCGCCGGCTGATGCGGCGGGCGCTGCGCATGTCGTGAGTCACGGCAATGGAAGTGACCTTGAGTTTCTCCACGACGCGAATGATCAGTTGATCGATAGTATCTGCGGCAATCGGGTCCAAGCCGGTGGTCGGTTCGTCGTAAAGAATGATCTGCGGGCGATAGGCGACGGCCCTGGCCAGGCCCACCCGTTTGCGCATGCCGCCGGAAAGTTCAGCGGGCATTTTCTTCTGAGTGCCGCCCAGCCCGACCAAATCCAGCACGTATTCGACGCGTTGGGAGATTTCCTCCGGAGTGGACTTGTGCTCGCGGCTGAGAACGAAGGCGACATTTTCCTCGACCGTCATGGAATCGAAGAGGGCCGCGCTCTGGAACAACATGCCGAACATCCGGCGGACGGGCATCAGTTCGCGCTCATCCAGCCCCGCGATGTTCCGGCCGTCGATTGAGACCTCGCCGCTGTCGGGGGTGATGAGGCCGACCAGATGCTTGAGCAAGACGCTTTTGCCGCCGCCGCTGACGCCGATGATGGCAATGGCCTCGCCCTTCTCAACGGAGAAGGTAACGCCCTGCAAGACCGGCAGGGGGCCGAAGCTTTTCTTCAAATCGCGCACTTCGATGATCATTAGGGCAACATTTTTTGCAGCAACAAAGTCAAAAAGAAATTGCTGACGAGAATGGTGATGGAGGAATAGACGACAGCCTCGGTTGTGGCGCGGCCCACGCCCTCGGCGCCTTCGGGACAGTTGAGGCCCTTGTCGCAAGCCACCACGGCCACAATCGCGCCAAAGATGAAAGTTTTGATCATGCCGGTGAGCATGTCGTTCATGTGGGTATAGTGGAGCATGTTGTACCAAAGGTAGGTTGAATTGATGCCCAGGAGAAAAACGGCCACGACATACGCAGCCAGGATGCCCAGGCAGATCGACTCCGCGGTCAACAGCGGCATGACGAGCAACGTGGCGAGGAAGCGCGGCACGACCAGGTAATCAATGGGGTTGGCCGCCAGGGTGCGAAGGGCGTCGATTTGTTCGGTGACGCGCATGGTGCCGAGTTCGGCGGCAATGGCGGCGCCGACGCGGCCCGCCACCATCAAGCCGGTCAGGACCGGCCCCAGTTCGCTGCCCATGCCGACGCTGACCACGGCGAGGGTGGCGGTGTCCATTTTAACCTTGTGGAACTGGAAGGCGGTTTGGGCGCACAGCACCATGCCGGTGAAGGCGCCGGTGATGGCGACGACGGACTGCGATTTGACTCCGATGAAATACATTTGGTAGATGACATCGTTCCATTTGACCTTGGCGCGGAAGAGGGAGGAGACGATGTCGCGGCAAAGGATGGCGCCGCGGCCCACTCCGCCAAACCACTCGCGAGCATATTGTGTTGCCAAGGTCCTCATACGACGCCCGCTAAACTAAGCCGGGAGAGGGGCGTTTGCCAACTTGGAAAATCGGCCCGCGATGGATGGGGGAGAAACCCGGTTTGTGACAACCCTTTCGCGAGGAGGGGGCCCAAAATAAAAATGTTTCCAAATGGTGCGAAAAGGTTGGATTAGGTGCGATAAGGTGCGAAAAGGTCGGATTTTTTGGGCCTGAATCAAGAGAAACGCAAAGTCGCCAAGGGAAAAGGCGCCAAGCCGCAACCAAAGGGCTGAGTCTGAATTGAAAATTGGTCATTGAGAATCTCTCATTTTTCATTTGTTTTTTTGGCGCGATTTAGCACGAATCACCCCGAATCGGCACGAACCGGCGGGGACCCATTTCCATTGGAACGCATTGGCAGGCAGCCGGTTCCGGCTGAAACCGCGGACAAACCGCCCCAAACGCAGTTTTCGTGTTTTGTGGTGTTGTCGCTCCGTTCGGGAATGCAGGAATAAGCGGGATCGTCCGGTCGTAAGCGGTTCATCCTTCAGCATTCTGCCTTTCCATTCTCATGGCCATAATTGGTCATTCATTAAATGAATACTATAGTTAGTATATTGTTTCGTCAACTGATTTTTGAAAGAATTTTTAAGGGCATGCGTGGCAAAGGCTTGATTTGCGCGAGTTGCGTTAAACCCGGTGGTTTTGCCCGGCAAAATGTCCAAACCACGCATTTCCGAAAAGATTGTCAGAGGAATGATTGTCAAGGGAATGAGAGATGATTATCGTCCCTCGTTCAGACGGAAAAGGAATCTGGCGGTGTCAATAATCCGTTCAATGTTTCGATAGAGCGTAGTAGGGTTGGGCCGTAGCGCGAGGGACGCCATTCTTCACCAAGAGTTCGATTTGGTTGCTGGAGAATTGGTCCCAATTTGTTTGATGCAGTGCTGATGGACGGGATAAGCCTTACACACGTACACCGCACCTACCACCAGCGCCGCGACCAAGGCAGCCAAAACCCAAAACACCCGCCTGACCCAAAGTCTCATAATTCAGAGAAATTCCGGCACAACGTTACACCGCCGGTCATTTCGATAAAGTAGAATCTGTGCTGCCGCGCGGCGGAGGGGAGAAGGAACAGCTTTTGTGCAGTTTCGTTTCATCCGCCGGCCGTACGCGCAATCCCATCGCCGGTTTTTCAAAGGCCGGGGCCGCAACTAACTCGACAGGGCTTCGGGGGCGGCTGGGGCGGCGGGGGTTTCCTGCTTGAAAACGAGTTTGCCGTCGCCAAAGGTGACCGTGATCGGGTCGTTGGGATGCAGGTTGCCTTTGAGGATTTCTTCCGCCAACGGGTCTTCCAGATAACGTTCCACCGCCCGGCGCATGGGCCGCGCGCCATAGGTCGGGTCGTAGCCCTTGTCCACCAGGAAATCCCGGGCAAGTTGATCCAATGTGAGATGAAGCTGCTTGGCTTTCAGGCGGTCGGTCACTTTTGCAATTTCCAGGTCGAGAATCTCCAGCAGGTCCGGCTTGGTCAGGGAACGGAAGACGATGACGTCGTCCAGGCGGTTGAGAAATTCCGGCTTGAATATCCGCTTTGCTTCGTCAAGAATTTTTTCCTTCATCTTGTCGTAGCTGTGCTCGTCGCTGATGGGGGAGAAGCCGAGGGTGGAATTGCGGCGGATCAGCTCGGCCCCGACGTTGGAGGTCAAGAGGACGATGGTGTTGCGGAAATTGACGACGCGACCCACGTTGTCAGTCAGCTTTCCCTCCTCGAGGATTTGCAAGAGCATGTTCATGACATCGGGATGGGCCTTCTCGATTTCGTCAAAAAGCACGACAGAGTAGGGGCGGCGACGGACTTGTTCCGTGAGCTGGCCGCCTTCCTCGTAGCCGACGTAGCCCGGGGGCGAACCGACCATGCGCGAAGCGTTATGGCGCTCCATGTATTCGCTCATGTCCAGTTGGATGAGGGCTTTGGGGTCACCGAACAAAATTTCCGCCAGGGCCTTGGCCAGCAGGGTCTTGCCGACGCCGGTGGGGCCGAGCAGGGCAAAGGTGCCGATGGGCCGGCGCGGGTCCTTCAAATCCGCCCGCGAACGGCGCAAGGCCTTGGCCAGGGCGGAGACGGCTTCCTTCTGGCCGACGAGGATGCGGGTCATTTCCTTTTCCAAGGCGAGCAAGCGCTGGGCCTCGTCTTTCTCCATGCGGCGCAAGGGGATGCCGGTCCATTTGGAGATGACGTGCAAAATGTCTTCTTCACCGACGGTGACGCGCTTTTCCTCGCGGCTGGCGCGCCAGGCGGCCAAAACGGAGTCCAACTTTTCCTTGGCCTGCTTTTCCTTGTCGCGCATGGAGGCGGCGCCTTCGAAGTCCTGGTCCTTGATGGCGCGTTCCTTCTGGCCTTTGATCTTTTCGATGTCGGCCTCAAGTTCCTTGACCTCCGGGGGGCGGGTCATGGTGCCGATGCGCGCGCGCGAGCCGGCTTCATCCATGACGTCGATCGCCTTGTCGGGCAAAAACCGGTCGGTGATGTAACGATCGGACATCTTGACGGCTGATTCGATGGCCTGATCGGTGATCTCGGCCTTGTGATGCTCCTCGTATTTGGGGCGGACGCCTTTGAGGATCTGCACCGCCTCCTCGACGGAGGGCGCCTCGACCTTGACCGTCTGGAAACGGCGTTCGAGGGCGGCGTCCTTCTCGATGTATTTGCGGTATTCGTTAAGGGTGGTTGCGCCGATGCACTGCATTTCGCCCCGGCTCAGGGCGGGCTTGATAATGTTGGAAGCGTCCATCGTGCCTTCGGCCGAACCGGCTCCGACGATGGTGTGCAATTCGTCGATGAACAAGATGATGTTTTTGGCGCGGCGGATTTCGTCCATGACGGCCTTGATGCGCTCTTCGAACTGGCCGCGGTATTTGGTGCCGGCGACCATCAAGGCGAGGTCAAGGGTGATGACGCGCTTTTCGCGCAGGATTTCCGGGACGTTGCCGCGGGCGATCTCCTGGGCCAGGCCCTCCACGATGGCGGTCTTGCCCACGCCGGCTTCGCCGAGCAGGACTGGATTGTTCTTGGTGCGGCGGCAAAGGATTTGGATGACGCGCTCAATTTCGTTTTGACGGCCAATGACCGGGTCCATCTCTCCCTTGCGGGCGATGTCGGTCAGGTCGCGTCCGAAGGCTTTGAGGGCGGGAGTCTTGACTTCGCCTTTTTTCTCGGGGGTCTTTTCCGGGGCAGGCTCGACCGGGCCGCCGGGCTGCGGTTCGTCAGAGGCGGCAAAATTGGGGTCCAGTTCCTTGAGGATTTCCTGGCGGGTCTGCTCGATGTCAACATCAAGATTCTTCAAGACGCGCGCGGCCACGCCGTCGCCCTCGCGGAGCAAGCCGAGGAGGATGTGTTCGGTGCCGACATAAGTATGGTTGAGGGCCTTGGCCTCCTTGGCGGCCAGCGCCAAAACCTTCTTGACGCGCGGGGTGTAGGGGATGTTGCCGATCATCTTCTGGTCGGGGCCGGTGCCGACCTGCTTTTCGACTTCCATGCGGACGGTTTCAAGATCCAGGCCGAGCTTCTGCAGGACGTTGACGGCGACGCCCTGGCCGAGCTTGATGAGGCCGAGGAGGAGATGCTCGGTGCCGACGAAATTGTGATTAAAGCGGTCCGCCTCTTTCCGTGCCAGAGCCAACACCTGTTGGGCGCGGGGCGTAAAATTGTTCATGGCTTCTTCACTCATAAGCTGAATTTGCCTCTTTCAATTGCGTTTGTCCAGCGAACCGCCGTTGCCGGGCATTTTTGGGTTGGGGCGGCTGACGTTCTGCAAGCGGTCGCGCAGCATGTCGGCGCGGAGGACATCCCGTTCTTCCGCCGCCAGTTTCTCGGTGTAATTTTTCTGCAAATGGGCGGGCTGTGTAATGACGAACAACTCGTCGATCAAGGCCCGTTCGGCGCTGGGGAATTCGCCCAAATCAATTCCCAGCCGCATCAAGGAAAGCTGGTTCATGGTTTCCTTGGAGGTGATGCTGTGGGCATTGGCCAGGATGCCATAGGCGCGGCCAATGAAATTAAAAACGATTTTGGGCTTTTTCTCCAGCAACATGCCGCGGGCGTTTTCCTCGTGCTCGATGATCTGCAACAACACTTTGTTCAACCGCTCCACGATGTCTCCCTCGATCTCGCCCAAAGTCATCTGGTTGGAGACCTGGAAGACGTTGCCGAGGGCTTCGGTGCCCTCGCCGTAGAGGCCGCGCACGGCCAGGCCCAGCTTGTTGACGGATTGAATGATTTGATTGATTTGCTCGGCCAGAACAAGGCCCGGCAGATGCAACATGGCGCTGACGCGGATGCCGGTGCCCAGATTGGTCGGGCAAGCCGTCAAATAGCCCAATTCGGAAGAAAAAGCGTAATCAAGCCTGCGCTCAAGGTCGGAATCGATCTGGTTAATGGCCTGCCAGGCCTGCTGAAGCTGGAGTCCGGGCCGGAGAGCCTGCATGCGCAGATGGTCCTCCTCGTTGATCATGACGCAGAGGGATTCCTCTTTGTTGAGGACAAGGCCGCTGCCGGCGTTTTTGGCGGCATGTTCGCGGCTGATTAAATGGCGCTCGACGAGGATCTGTTTGTCCAGCGGACCGAGGTTGTCCATGGTTTCTGAGTAGGCCCCCGTCAATTGCGGCAGGCTTTCCACGGCGGGCCGGATGGTTTCGAGGGCCTTGACGCGTTCGGCCTTTTTCGCCCAGCCGGGAAACGGCGTGCTGCGAAGATTGCGCGCCAAACGAACGCGGCTGGACATGACGATGCGGTCATGCGGGCCGGTGCGCCGGGCGCTTTCGACCGGTGGACAAAGAAATTCGTGAATGGTCATGGAACTTGGAACTATTTCTGGACCACGTGGCTCATCTGGTCCCTGGTCTCCTTAATTTCATCGCGCAGAGAGGCAGCCTGTTCAAAATCCTCCGAGGTGACGGCGCGGTCCAGTTTCTTCTGCAAATATCTCAGCCGCTCGGTCAAATCCCGGCCCTGCCGCAAAGCCAGCGGGACCTTTCCGACGTGCTTGGTGCCCTTGTGCATGGACTTGAGCAAACTTTCCAACCCCTCGGCAAAAGTGGTGTAACATTGGGAGCAGCCCAGCCGCCCGGCCTTCTTAAAATCAGCCTGGGTAAAACCGCAGTTTGGGCACTTGACCTCCTCGCCGCCGCTTGTTTGCGCGATCTCCTGGGAAGCGCCCAAGCCGAGGAGCAGATCAGCCAATGAAAAGCCGGCGGGATCATTGACGCCCTTTTGCTTGGCGCAATCCTCGCATAAATCGACCTTCTGCATTTTGTCCCCGATGATCTGGGTCAGGTGGACCTTGGCCGGGTTCTGCTTACAAAACATGCATAGCATACCATTTAATCTACCACAATTCGTTCAAATAGAGAACGAAAATCCACGTCTCCGTGGATCAATCAAATATCGGCTCGCCGGAGGATTTGGTTAACTCGTGATACCGCTTAATCAGTCGGTTGGTGACCGGTCCCGGCCGGCCGTTGCCAATGATGCGGCCGTCGATTTTAACCGCCGCGATGATCTCCGCCCCGGTGCCGGTGAGAAAGCATTCGTCGGCATTGAACAGATCGTAGCGGGTCACGTCGGGTTCGCTGACGGTCAAGCCATTCTGCCGGGCCAGCTCCATCACCACCGCCCGGGTGATGCCATACAAAGCCCCGGCCGAGAGCGGCGGGGTGGACAAATGGCCGTCCTTGACCAGGAAAATATTGTCGCCGGTGCATTCCGCCACAAAGCCCTGGGCATTGAGCATGATGGCCTCCTCGCAGCCGCCGTTGATGGCCTCAATTTTTGCCAGGATGTTGTTCAGATAATTGAGCGACTTGATGGCCGGGTTCAGGGCGCTGTGAAGATTGCGCGCCGTGGGCACGGTGATCAGTTCCAATCCGCGCTTGTAAAGCGCCGGGGGATAAAGCTGGATTTTGTCCGCGATGATAATGACCGACGGACGTTTGCAAGTATAGGGATTCAAACCCAGGGAGCCAACCCCGCGGGTGACGAGCAGCCGGACGTAACCGTCGCGAATTTTATTGCGGCGGCAGGCCTGCACGACCGCAGTCATGATTTCCTTCCGCGAGAGGGGGACCTTGAGCAGAATGGACCTGGCGGAAGAGAAAAGACGGTCGATGTGCTCGGCCAGCTTGAAGACGCGCCCGTTATAAGCGCGAATGCCTTCGAAGACGCCATCGCCGTAAAGCAGGCCGTGGTCGAACACGGACACTTTGGCGTTCTTCTCATCAAAGTAATTGCCGTCGATGTAAATTTTCATCAGTAAAGCCGGCACAATTTACGCCGTGGAGTCCACAGTGGCGAGTCCAAACTTGGGCCGTGGGCGTTAAGGTGTGATGGCGCGGTAGAAGCGCTGGCGTGAATTCGTCGCCGCGCGATCGAGGATCTGCACGGAGGGTGTTGTGGCAAAGAAATCCGTCACGTCCGTCCAGATGACCGGCGCAGCCGAGAGATTGGTCGTTGTCTGTATGGAGTAATTCTGGTTTGTGGCCAGGGTAATATCAAAACTGAAACCGTTGGTGCTGGAGTAATGGAGACTCGTGAATTCACCCGGCCCCGCGCCTGCAACATTGGTGGCCTGGACATCCGGGCTGAACTGGCTGGTGTTGCCCGTCGAGGCGTCCGTGGCGGTGGCGGAAAAATATTGCCCGGCCAGCCGGGTGGCAAAAGGCAGGGAGAAGGAACCCGTGCCGAACGCGCTCGTCTGGGCGGTGGCGGTGCCGGCAAACGTCCGCCCCTGGCCGTAGCCGGTGGGGTCCTGGGCGGGATTGTAATATATGTCAACAAGAATTGTCCGGTTGGG
>Ga0187851_10004654_pt1 | contig 11152 bp, 13 predicted proteins | sample June2016WEW_6_10_FD_132997 | JGI IMG/M metagenome (GOLD analysis project Ga0187851, IMG submission 132997) | Peatland microbial communities from SPRUCE experiment site at the Marcell Experimental Forest, Minnesota, USA - June2016WEW_6_10 | ecosystem: Environmental > Terrestrial > Soil >... | reverse complement strand
GGTGCCCGGGAGAGGACTCGAACCTCCACGCCTTTCGGCATCAGCTCCTAAAGCTGACGTGTATGCCATTTCACCACCCGGGCTTTATTTGATCGGCCGAGAGGCCAATTCCTGCTTATAATACGCCCTTCCGGAAATTTTGACAAATATTTGATAATATGGTAGTATTCATCACGGTACGGATTGGTTATGGAACCGATCCATTCACATCTTGAAGGAGACGAAAATGAATCTAGTGATGGCTGTTCTGTTGATCCTCGCTATCGTCATGTGCGTGGTAATGGCAATCGCCATCATCGTCGCATACTTCACGTATCCCTTTTGGCTGCCTGCACTGTGGTACAAACTCGCAGTCCGCAATCTCTTCGTGACAATGGTCGAAGAAGGAACTGGAAAGTGGATCATGAAATCCAAAAAGGCGTGGCGCTTTATAACAACGAGCGCGGCTACCGATCCGAACAACAACTGGAACGTAGCGTGGGATAAAAGGAAGAAGAAGAAATGGGAGGGGCTTTGGAACGAAAACGGAAGAGAGTCCCCTTGGGTCGAATGGATCGATAGCAAGCTTCCCGGCGGCATACGCTGGGTTGGCATCTTGCCTTTTATCTACAAGATCTACTGGTACAACTTTCGCTGGAGCGTACTGAGAGAGAGTGAACCCCTCGATACCGAGGATAGTTTGGTCGGTAAGAGAGAGCTTGAAAATGGAAAATGGGTGGCGTCTTTCGCAAAAAGAATCGACTACATCTTTTTGCGGGACGCCGTCTACTATCTGGAGCTCGATGAGGCGCAGACCAGAGGATCAAGCGACCCAAAATCGAAAGATAAATCCGTCGGCATCACCGTGAAAATTTACATGGTGGCGACGATCAGGGTCGTAAATCCCTACGATACCCTCTTCAAGGTTCACGATTGGCTTAGCTCTATCTTCGACCTCCTGCGGCCTTCAATTCGAAGCCAGGTCTCACAGCTTCCCTTTCAGGATGTTGTCGGGAAATTTGAAGCCACAAAACGAGAATACGACCTTTTCCTGCAAACATCCGTCGCACCCCCGGAGAGCGCCGCAGCCAAAATCAAAAGAGGGCGTAAACCGCAACCAACCATCGCCAGATACCTCGAATACGCTTATGGCGTGAGAATCAAGAGGATCGCTTTTGACGATGTAATCCCACCGGACGGTTACACTGAGTCTGTCAACAAACGTGCGGAGGCGGAACAAAACAGAATCCGCATCCATACCGAAGCAGCGGCGGAAGCCGACCGTCTCAAAACGACTGCAGTGGGAGAGGCGGCTCGTGTAAGTATTCTCACTAAGGCCATTAAGGACGGCGGCGAAAACGCTCGTCTCGTGAGGACTCTCGAAGCGTATGAAATGATGGGAGCCAATGGCAATACCATCGTTCTTGGCGGCGAAAAACCCGTACAAATGCTTCTTGAAACCGGAAAAAATACGAAAGGTGATGTCAAATGAAAGAGACAACCGATGACGATGGAGAAATCCTAAGTCCCCTTCTCCCTCCTAAAAAGAATGGCTCGTTGTTCGCAAGAACGGTGGGTCGCCTTTCGAAGGGCAAGCGGTGGGTTTTGGGAATAGTGATGGCGATACTGGCGGGAGGGATTGTACTTCTCATCGCCGCGGCCATCTTTGTTGTTCACCTCCTCAGTAAGGTCAAGGTGGTGGATGGAGGGGTAAACTGGACGTTTGTCATCATCGCTTCTCTTGTAGTGTTTCTCATCGGAATGCTTCTTGCAACCTATCTCGCAATTACGGTGGCAAAAGCGATCTGGAGGATAATCACCAGCGAAACGAGAGATGAGGGTGGGGTAAATTCAAGGGTACCATCGACGAATCCAACCATCGACAAACCCGAGACAAGCATCTGGCGGCCAGTTGCTCGGACAGTTGTTTTCGTGGTTGGCCTCCTACTCCTGCTGATCTTCCTTTTTTACCTAGGTCTGTACTTCGTTCATTTGGGAGATAGCAAGAGTTGGTCTCCTGAAAAAAACCAGACGACTTCAGCTGGTACGACGCAAGTCAGACTAAGCCCCTACATCAACCAGGTCTGCGACGACGCGCTGGACGGTCCCGCGCCCGTCGCCACAACCCACGAAAGTCTCACCGATAACATCCCACAAGGATGCTTTGGATCGGACACGCGGATAGATTGGCAAAGTTGGTGTTACCAGCCATATCCGCGGAACCCGATCGCACCCGACTGGCAAGTCACCTTCCAATTTCTTGACGGGGAGGGACGCGTCTGGGCGACCAAGGGTCCTTATGGCCCCATGGACAAACCCAGCTTCCAGTATTTTCCTGGACGCTTCCGGCTCCAGGGTTCCGGGATAATCAGGTTCTATCCCGGGAACTGCACCTAAGCGGTGCGCTACTCGCGCACCACAGCCCCCTGACAACGCACTTTGTTGTCGGGGGATTTTTTTATTTTTAAAGCCCGGTGGCGAATATCACCAATCAAAAAGCCCCGGGACGGGGCTTTTTGAAATCTTCTAAAATCAACTGGTCTTATTCGCTAGCACGATGTCAGATTGCCTGCACCCAAGAAGCTGCCTATAACGAGCGGAATGGCGCGGGCCAAAAGCGCAACGACGATGGCAACTGCCGTATAGATCAACATCGTTCCCGCACTCTTTACCTTTTCCGGGTCGCCGGATGCGGTGAGATACTTGAAGGCCGCGACGATGATAAAGATGACGGCAAGCACAATAAGGAACCAGAACGCCCAGGCAAAGATCGTACAAAACAGCTGGAGAATCGACTGCATGCTTGTGATGTTCCCCTGAGGAACATTTGTCTGCGTCGGTGGGGTCGGGTTTGGAAGGGTCTGCGCAAACGCCATCGCCGGCAATACCAACGCGATGATCGACGGACTGAATTCCTTTGCTAAATTAATTATTTTCTTCATGATTTAATGAATCTTAGAGGATGTTCGACCTTTCTAATGTACTTTTTGAGAATACCATGACGGGCGGGACTAGGCAATATCCTATAAGCCTATCCCCGTACAGACGTCATTCAAGCTGGCGCCTGGATTGGTAGGGAAAATACTCCCCACAATGTCCGGCAACGCGGTCGATATGAGCGCCACCGCTATTCCAACCGCGGCATAGGTGAGCGTCCTTCTCGCAGTTGAGGTTTTTTCGGTATCATCACCGGCGGTAACATACATGAACGCCGCATAGAGCACCATGATGACCGATACCACGAGAACGATCCAAAAAAAGTAGGCGAGAAAAGAGCAAATGACCGCCGTCACCCCCGAGACATTCGTGATTGACTGGCCAGGGAGCGGTTGCACGCCCGCCGTCGCCGCATGCGCAACCAGGCCGAATGCCAAGCTCAAGAAACCGCCAAGCGCCATCTTTGAAAAAGAAGATGTCTCAAACCACGTTCTTATTTTTTCCATGAAAATGATTTAGATTATTATTTCGACCGTTTTGTTATATCCAATATCGCACATTATGCCATGAAAAGCCATATTACGACCCCGTGACAAAACTTTTAATGATATTTGTAATGGCTCCACAAAGGCACGCAATGGCGAAGCCAAGCGCTGCGTATAGTATTGTTTTTCTCGCTTCCGAAACCTTTTCCGGATCCCCTGCTGACGTCATAAATTTAAACGCTCCGACGAGCACCATAATGACGGAGAGCGGCATGGCGATGTCCCAAAACAAAAAGGATGCCACGGCGGTGGCGACGGTCGTGAAACTCTCGCTACCCCCGAGCGGATCGGTAAGGGTAATCGCCTGAGTCCCTCCTTGTGCGAACGCCACGCCCATTCCGGCAAAAAAGACGATTACGCTGGCCCATACTGCCCTGCCCTGCTTCACCATCCTTATCATTGTGTTCATTATAGCAAATTTATTTATAGGGTGGGGGGTCCTCCGCAGAAACTCAGGGAGAAATTCTGCCCGATATACTGGTCCGATACGCTTGCCGGCACTCCTTCATAGACGGTCAACTTGCATGCGTCTTGTTGTGAAATGCCGAGTTGGGTCAAGAACGCGCTCTCGGCGGCCTGCCGTGCCGCCTCAAGCGGCGTGGAAAGGAGAGCTATCGCAAAGCTGCTGTCTGAAACGTTATATGCGATCACATAGTCAGTGGTCTGACTGACCGCAACCGTTTGTTGGTCTTGAGTAATATAATCGGCGCTCTGGTAGAAATTCTTGACGGTCACACTCCCTTGGCTAGTACCAAGCGTGATAGTAGTGCTTGTTGGGATCGCGAGAGTTGTACTGCTTGTCGCCGTACTCGTGGAAACGGGAGGCAACGTCCCCGTCGTTGAAACCGTGGCATTATTAGCCGCATTTTTTTGGATGAGATAAAACACTCCGAAAGCAATGAGGATAACGACTACTATTGCGACAATGACGATAATGATTTTTTTCATCCCTTTATATTATAACCCACATGCCGTATGAGTGCTCCACGCATTCCACGTTTGCCCGTTGTTCGACAAAGAGCACGCTTTTGCAATATTTGTGGCTGTGTTTTGCGCAGCCGCAACACACTGGGCATAAAGCTTCGGATTGGTAATAGTGCTCGGGCCGCACCCATTGGTTTTTCCACATACGCCCGGCGCATGCCACGCGTGATCGAAAGCGGACGGACAATTAAGGCCGCCGATGGTATTTGCCGTAAGATTGATCTGGAAAAGACCGATTGAAACCGGCTGTCCATTAGTGGATTTATCGCCCCCCGCCACGGCGTTACCGCTACTTTCCGCACTGCAAATCTCCGCGGCGGAAGCAGCATTACCTCCCATACACGTTCCCTGAAGGTTCGCTACCGTGCATGGCCCCGCCGGTGGCGCAGTACACGTCCCCGACCCGCTCGGTCCGTTCGTGCTACCCGGCGGATTATAGGGAACCGATATACTTGATATGTTCACCGGCGTAAGCGACGGCAGATTAAGATTGAGCAACTGCGGATTAATGACACTCAGGATGAAATACGCACCCACAAGCAACAACAATCCCAAAAGCGCCGCCTCGATCCATTCCTTCGCATCGCTTTGCCCCGAAGGATTTCCTGCCGATGCCATATACTTCACGCCGCCGTATACCACTACGCCAAACGCAAGCACCCCGCCGATCATCAACGCGAATTGGTAGAAGTTGGCAACGAACGCGCCGGGGCCTCCGGTTCCAGAAGTTGGAGGATAGGTTCCAGGAACGCTCGTGCTTATTGTTATCTGCGTTTGCGCGAATGCGGCGGAAGCGATAAAAAGGCCAAGCGCAAAAAGGAGAATGCTAAAAAAAATGTACTTCCTTTTTTTTGAGAGCGGTCCCATTATTGTATTGAACAAGTATTGGAATTCCCATTAAAACCTCCTATAGCGGTCACCTGAAGGGCGCCAAGAACGGTATTGATGAGAAGATAGGAGCAGAGGACGATAGCAATGCCAATAACAGTTCCCGTAAGTATTTTTTTGCCGGTCTCGAGTGAACCTGGGTTCGCGCCGGCGAACATCATCGTGACGCCACCCCACACCATCAGTACGGGAGCGATGAAAAAGAGCGCTATCGACATCAAGAGATAGATGACATTGATGGCGGTGCCGATAAGATCACAGAGATTGGTACATGCGGCAGGCGCACTTCCATTCACCGCTACCTGCTGGTTGGGCTGCTGGGCATTAGGCAAGTAATCCCCCGTACACCACACGATCGGCCCCCAATATCCCGTCGGCCAAATGGATGGGGTTTTATACGTCGCACCGCCGGATGAAGCGAATGAAACCATCGGGAGCATCGCCGACGTGGCGATGATGAAGACCAGTAGTATTTTGGCGAGGATGTTTTTTATATCCATATTAGTGTATTAATTCCCTATCGCATTGATCGCGTCTTGCGCCTGCCTGAGCGCCGTGGCGGAATCGGCAGCGCCGTTTAAAACATTTTGGATCGCAGTGTTCATAAATGAATCGATCTGCTCGCTGTTCGATTCGTGCCACGACTTCGCGGTGAGCGCCTGTGAGGCGAAGACCGCCACCGTGGGATCACCAAGATCTGCCGCGATCACCGATCGCAGCGCCGGCGGCGCGCCGGTATCCTTCGTATATATGTTCTCATCTGCGGCGGATGACGTCAAACTGATGATAAAGTTCCACGCGCCGGCGATCTGCGTGCTGCTCCGCGAAACCGCAAAGCCGTTGTATTTTGCATAGTTGACCGCCACCGTTGCGTTCGCCGGCTGGGGTACCGCGGCAACGCCGTAGTTGAGGAACGGCGCCTGCGCCTTGATCGCGGTGAGCGCGGAAGAATAATCAAAGATGACCGCCGTTTTCCCCTGGGTAAAGCTCGTGAGGGCGGTTCCCATGCCGTCGTTCCACGTGTAGTTCGAATCCGCCGCATTGGCAAATTGTAAATAATAGTTGAAAGCGTTGAGGCCGGAAGTGTCGCCGCCACCGCCCACGGCAGTGCTGTTAGAGCCGGACGCGAACGTGACGGACGTCCCGTCGGCGGACGTCATCTGCGCGCCGTTCTGCATCATCAAAAGGAAAATAATATCGGGTGCGTTGGGGATGCTCGTCTCCGAGCCGCCGAGCGCGAGTGCCGCCTGCGTGATCTGTCCCTGCGCGTTCACCACACGCAACGCCGGCAGGTCGGCCGCAAGGCCTTCCCACGTGGTGGGCACCGTCGCGATGCCCGCGGTGTTGAAGAGGTCTTTGTTGTAGATCATCGCGAGCGTGTCGATAGAGAGCGGCAACGCATAAATATTCCCGCCGGAAACAAAATCGCCCGAAACGACGTCCGGAAAGTCGCCCTGCAACGTGACCTGGTTGAACGTCGTCGCGAGCGTGGCAGGGATCGGCGCAGCGACGCTTTGCCACCGCGAAAGATCGCGGTTAGGGATCTCAAAAATATCCGGGCCAGCGCCGGCGGCGAGCGCTGAGAGTAATTTGCTCTGGTACTGCGAAGGGTCGATCTGCGTATACGCGATTTGCGCACTCGTTCCCGAACCCGGGCCGGTATACGACTGGATCACGTCGTTCATCGCCTGTTGGCTGTCCGTCCCCCAAATGGTGAGCTTCAGCGACGGTTGACCGCCAACGTTCGATCGGATGTTCATAAAAAATATCACGCCTCCGATAAGCACCGCGAGTACGGCGGCGCCTATAATGATGATCTGTTTTTGAGTGAATTTGGTTGGCATTTCTTCTTTCTCTTATATACTCCCGCGATTTGATTGTGTCGTCATATCTTTTTTATGCGCTCACCGTCTTCGTGTGGCATTTGCGCATAAAAAAGATATGACGACACAATCAAATCACTACCGTTCCTGCCACGCGATCGCCGCTCTTGAGATCCATGATGTGCACGCCCTGCGCGGAGCGTCCCGTCTTCCGCACCGTCCTTAGCTCCGTGCGGATCATCTGCCCTTTCGCGGAAAGCGCGAAGATCTCCTTCTCTTCGCTCACCACATGTGCCGAGACCACCATGCCCGTCTTCGGCGTCACCTCGGCGGTTTTGATCCCCGATCCGCCACGGCTCTGCACTTTGTATTCCTTGAGCGCCGTCTGCTTCGCGAAGCCATGTTCCATGACCACGAGCAACATCGCATCGTCTCCTCTTATTATATCAAAGCCGGCCACTTCATCGTTCTGTTTTTTCAGTTTGATCGCACGCACGCCCGCCGCCGTGCGGCCCATCGGGCGCACCTGCTTCTCGTCGAAGCGGATGGATTGGCCCTGCCGCGTGGCGAGCACCACCTGTTCCGTGCCGGTCGTCAGGCGCGCCCACTTGAGCTGATCGCCCTTCTTGAGCGAGAGCGCAATGATCCCCGTGCGCCGGATGTTCTCAAAATCTTCAAGTGGTGTTTTTTTGATGACCCCCTGCTTGGTGACCATCATCAAATATTTCCTGCCGCTCTTACCTTCCGCTTTGGCGCCCTTCGCCGAATAGCTGACGATAGCGCTCACGTTCTCATTCGATGGCAGCTCGAGGAAATTCTGGATGGCCCTGCCCTTAGAGGTGCGTGTCGCCTGCGGGATCTCGTAGACCTTCGTCTGGAACGCGCGACCGTGATCGGTAAAGAACAACACGTTGTCGTGCGTGTTCGCGCTGAAGAAGTGTGAGAGAAAATCCTCGTCGGCCACTTCGGATCCGATCAATCCTTTTCCGCCGCGCCGCTGCACTTTGAACGTGCCCGGCGGCAAGCGCTTGATGTATCCGCCGCCGCTCACCGTCACGATCGCCTCTTCTTCCGGAATGAGATCCTCGTCGCTCACCGATTCCACGGCGCGCGAAACCACCTTCGTGCGGCGCTCATCGCCGTATTTATTTTTCAGCTCGGTCACTTCATCTTTAATGATCTTCAAAATGCGGGCAGGGCTCTTTAATATCAACTTCAGCTCCGCGATGAGCGCATGCTTCTCCTTGAGCTCCGCCTCGATCTTAAGCCGCTCGAGTGCCGCAAGCGTCTGTAGCCGCATTTCCAAAATCGCCGTCGCCTGCAGATCGCTCAATTTGAAAAGTTTCATGAGGTTCGTATGCGCGACCTCCTTGTCTTCCGATTTTCTGATCGTCGCAATCACGCGGTCGATCGCATCGAGCGCGATCATGAGTCCTTCCAGGATATGCGCGCGCTCTTCCGCTTTGCGAAGATCGAACTTGGTGCGACGCGTGACGATATCCTCCCGATGCTTGAGATATTCCACGAGAATGTCACGGAGGGTGAGCAGGCGCGGCTCGATGCCGTTTACGAGCGCGATCATGTTGAAGTTAAAGTTCTTCTCAAGGTCGGTGTGCTTAAAGAGCCAGTTCAACACCTTCTGCGGAGCGACGTCATTCTTGAGCTCGATCACGATGCGCATACCCTCGCGGTCGGACTCATCGCGCAAATCGCGGATGCCCTCGATCTTCTTATCTTGTGCAAGCTCTGCGATCGTTTTGATCAACTCCGATTTATTCACCTGATACGGAATTTCGGTGATGACGATATCAAACTGGCGGCTGTTCTTCTTCTCTACAATATCCGCCTTCGCACGAGCCATGACTCCGCCACGCCCGGAAACATACGCCTCCTTAATAGCCTTCACGTCATAGATGATACCGCCGGTCGGAAAGTCCGGGCCTTTCACAAACTGCAAAAGGTCCTCGCTCGTGGCGCCCTCGTTGTCCGCCAAATATAAGATGGCGTCGGCGACCTCATTCAAGTTGTGCGGCGGGATGCTCGTCGCCATGCCGACGGCGATGCCAAGCGCGCCGTTCAAAAGAAGGTTCGGCAACTTTGCGGGAAGCACGGTCGGCTCATTGCGTGTGCCGTCGTAGTTCGGAATCCAATCAACCGTCTCTTTTTCGATGTCCGTTAGCATCTCGTTCGCGATCGCGGCGAGCTTGGCCTCGGTGTAACGCATGGCGGCCGGCGGATCGCCGTCCACCGAGCCGAAGTTCCCTTGCCCGCGCACGAGCGGATAGCGCAAAGAAAAATCCTGCGCCATGCGCACCATCGTGTCATATATAGACGAGTCGCCGTGCGGATGATACTTTGCCATCGTCTCCCCGACGACATACGCGGACTTCCTAAACTTTGCGGTGGATAAAACTCCCATATCCCACATCGCCCACAGCACGCGCCGGTGCACCGGCTTCATGCCGTCGCGGACGTCCGGCAGCGCGCGCGCGACGATCACGGACATCGCATAGTCGAGGTACGATTCGCCGAGCTCTTTAGTTATTTCCCGTGGTTCCATGTCTGGCATAGTAAAAAATATTATTGCTTAATTGCCCTTCGGCTGGATAGTGTACTGCGACGGCTTCTTGAAAACATTAGCGATGGACCCGAACCCATCCTTTATATTCTGCCACAAGCTAGGGCCGTTTGTCTGCGCGGTCACAGGCGCCGGGGCAGTAGTCGTCGGAGGCGGCGCTACCGCACTTGTCGTCGTCGCCTCCGTGGCTGTTTGTTGAGCCGTTCCTATAATGACACTGTTAAAATATGCCACCCATACACCGATGATAATTATCATTATGATAACCGTGGCGATAACGAGCACGCGCTTCTTATTCCCATCGCTGAGCGATCGTAGTTCTTCTAGCATTAGTTTGCTTTGAGGATCACCACGCGGCCCCTGTCGGCCACGATGTCCTTTTGTTTGAAAACGAGCTTGTCCATCTCCTCGCCCTTTTTGCCGGATGCCTTCAAAAATTCCGCCGGATCTTTATAGAAGCTCGGGATCACCACGCGCGCCTCAAGCTGCTTTGCGATCTTTGCCGCAACCTCCGGCTCCAAAAAATGCCCTCCGCCAACCGGCAGAAACAACACATCCGGCTCCGAAAACTCTTCCATCAGCGTTGCATCCATCGGCTTTGAAAGATGGCCAAGGAACACGAATTTCATTCCCTCCCATAATACCGCATACGCGGTCTTTAAAAATTTCTCCGTCGACTCTTCCGCCACCGGAAATCCTAATATCTCGATCTCTTTTTCTTCGTACTCGCCGGCGAAGGAGATGACGACCTCGTCCGTCGGCTCCGCCGCCGCCTCCGGCGCCGTCGCTGTGAGCGTCTTCAACGTCACATCCGCTTTTAAGCGGTTATTCTGGGGGTTCACAAGCACGGACGTCTCCCCGCTTTGCAACCGAAAACAGCCGTTTCCAAAGTAGTTAATGACCATATATGGATATATTTTAGCAAAGATTGAGGCAAATTTCCAGCGGCACATCGGCGGTTGAAGCCGCAGAACCCTGTATGTAATAGATCAACTCCTCGGACGGCATCATTGGTATGACCGGGGTAGAAATCATCGTTCTTCAGTTCTTGCAACGCATCCTGCGCGGCGTCATTAAATTATTACCAAATTAACCCACCATGCTCTGGACAATCATCATCATCTTATTAGTGCTCTGGGCGCTCGGATTCGGCTTCAAAGTCGGAGGTGGCTTGATCCATATACTGCTCGTGATCGCACTCATCGTCCTTATTTTCCGACTGCTGTAGATTCTGGCGCACAGGAGTGGATTCGAACCCTTTTCTATAGATAGACGTTTCCCGCTTTTGCAAGGGCAACATAGCATTGCTCTTTGAGGGGCTCTCGGAGGCGGCGAAGGCCGCCGAAAGGGAGCGCGCGGCCAGCAGGCCGCGACGCGTACCCGAGAAGAGCAATGCTATGTTGCCCTTGCAAAAGCGG
>Ga0187851_10004653_pt1 | contig 11152 bp, 8 predicted proteins | sample June2016WEW_6_10_FD_132997 | JGI IMG/M metagenome (GOLD analysis project Ga0187851, IMG submission 132997) | Peatland microbial communities from SPRUCE experiment site at the Marcell Experimental Forest, Minnesota, USA - June2016WEW_6_10 | ecosystem: Environmental > Terrestrial > Soil > Wetlands... | reverse complement strand
TCGATGCCTCCAGAGTGAGTGGGTTCACAGCCTCAGTCTGGCGACAGAATCGGCCGCTATCCACCTCCCATGGAATCTTCGCTTTTGCTCGCGATGACGACCGAGAGGGTTCGACTTGAAAGCAACATGCTCTATCGTCGCCGCGGCTTCTCCATCGCGACGATCGCCACCAGAGCGGCGGCGATCGGCAGATTTTTCAGGATCGGCGCGAAGGGGTTGAGCCAATAGTCGGTCGGCAGCGCCAGACCGACGAGCGAATAGAGGATCAGTAGCGCCAGCATGATCGTCCCGACCGCGGCGACGCGCACGTTGACCAGCAGCATCGCGCCGAGCGCCAGATTGACCGCCGCGCCGCCGAACAGCGCCAGATCGGCGAACGGCGCCCGCACGCCGACCTCGGCGAGCATGACGTAGGAATCGGCGACCGGAAACAGCCCGAACGAAACGATCGCCGTGCCGATCCACAGCAGCGCGATCGACAGGCGCAGCAACGGCTGAACGAAATAGAGCCGCGCGCGCCACAGATCGCCAGTCGTCGCCGGCGCGCGCTTGAAGCTCAGCCACAGCGAGCGCAGCGGCCGGCCGAGCGCGGCGGCGGCGCCGGCGGGATCGCCGACGTTGCCGCGCTCGAGCGCCGCGACCAGCTCGCGGTCGCCGGGCCCGACCTCGACGATCTCGTTCGCCCACGCCAGCGCCGCCAGCGCGAAGCGCGGCAGCGGCAGGAAGCGCGCTGGCTTGAAGCCGAGCCAATCGCGCAAGCCGCCTTCGAGCGCGTCGGTCGTCATCGCTTCCGGGCCGACCGCATCGACGCTCGCCGGGACCTGCGGCGCGAGCGCCAACTTGGCGATCAGCAGCGCCAGTTCGTCGACGTGCAGCGGCTGCACGCGCCAGCTTCCCGGTCCGAGCCGCGGCGGCAATGGCAGCGCGGCGAGCGCGGCGAAGAAATCGCCGACCGCGCCGCCGGCGCCCAGCGCCAGCGACGGCCGCACGACGCAAACTTCGAGACCTTCGACCGCGCGCAACGCCGTTTCGCCTTCGCCCTTGCTGGCGAGGAAGCGCGACGGATCTTCGGACGCGGCGCCCAGAGCCGAGACGTGGACGAGACGGCGCACTCCGGCGATCCTGCACGCCGCCGCGAGCCGGGTCGGGCCGTCGACATGGGCCGCGCGCAGATTGTCGACGCGACCGTCGCGGCCGAGCCCAGCGCAATTGACGACGACTTCGACGCCGGCGAGCTTTTCCGCCAGCGCCTCCGGCGCGCCCTGGGCGATGTCGAATTCGTCGCGGCTCGGCGCCGTCGCCTCTTCCCCCGCCTCGGCCAACGCCGCGACGACGCGGCGGCCGATGAACCCGGCTCCGCCGACCAGGAATACCCGCCTCATGCACGCTCCCCCCGAAAGTCTTGCTTTTATGACGCGACCTTACCGGCTCGTCGCCGACTTGTCTCGCCTTGCGCCCGAGGAAATCCCGCCGGGGCGACGAAAGGTGGGCATCGTTTCACTTGCGTCCCGGCGCGCTTGCGGCAAAAGTCGGCGCCCACGCGGGGGGTGGAGGAAACGATCATGTCCGGCGAAGACCCAACCGTCCTCCAGTCCGACGCGTTGCATTACCACCGCCTGCCGCGGCCCGGTAAGCTCGAGATTGCGGCGACCAAGCCGCTCGGCAACCAGCGCGACCTCGCGCTCGCCTATTCGCCGGGCGTCGCCTTCGCCTGCCAGGCGATCGTCGCCGACCCGGAAGAAGCCGCCAACCTGACGACGCGGCAGAATCTGGTCGCCGTGCTGACCAACGGCACCGCGGTGCTCGGCCTCGGCGCCATCGGCCCGCTTGCCGGCAAGCCGGTGATGGAAGGCAAGGCGGTCCTGTTCAAGAAGTTCGCCGGCGTCGACGTGTTCGACATCGAAGTCAACGAAACCAATGTCGACAAGCTGGTCGACATCATCGTCGCGCTGGAGCCGACCTTCGGCGGCATCAATCTCGAGGACATCAAGGGCCCCGAGTGCTTCGAGGTCGAGGAGAAGGCGAAGGCCCGCATGGGCATTCCGGTCTTCCACGACGACCAGCACGGCACCGCGATCATCGTCTCGGCCGCGGTGACCAACGCGCTCGAGCTCGCCGGCAAGCGGCTCGACAAGGTCAAGATCGTCTGCTCGGGCGCCGGCGCGGCGGCGCTCGCCTCGCTCAACCTGCTCGTCTCCCTTGGCGCCAGGCGCGGCAACATCTTCGTCTGCGACATCGAAGGCGTCGTCTACAACGGGCGCGAAAAGCTGATGGATCGCTGGAAGGCGCTCTACGCCCAAGACACGAAAGCGCGCACGCTCGCCGACGTGATCGACGATGCCGACGTCTTCCTCGGCCTGTCGGCCGGCGGGGTGCTGAAGCCCGAACACGTCAAGCGGATGGCGCGCGACCCGCTGATCATGGCGCTCGCCAACCCTTCGCCGGAAATCATGCCCGAGCTCGCCACCGAGGCGCGGCCCGACGCGATGATCTGCACCGGGCGCTCCGACTACGCCAATCAGGTCAACAACGTCCTCTGCTTCCCCTACATCTTTCGCGGCGCGCTCGACGTCGGCGCGACCGAGATCAACGAGGCGATGAAGCACGCGGCGGTCAAGGCGATCGCCGCCCTGGCGCGCGAGGCGCCGTCGGATGTCGTCGCGCGCGCCTATGGCGGCGAGGCCGCGCCGTTCGGCCGCGCGTCGCTGATCCCGAGCCCCTTCGACCCGCGCCTGATCATGCGCATCGCGCCGGCGGTGGCGCGCGCGGCGATGGAGAGCGGCGTGGCGCGGCGGCCGATCGTCGATTTCGACGCCTATGCCGACCGTCTGTCGCGCTTCGTCTTCCGCTCCGGCCTGATGATGAAGCCGTTGTTCGCCAAGGCGCGCGCCGCCTGCAAGCGGGTGATCTACGCCGAGGGCGAGGACGAGCGGGTGCTGCGCGCGACCCAGGTGGTGTTGGAGGAGCGGCTCGCCGAGCCGATCCTCATCGGCCGCCCCGAAGTGATCCGCGATCGCATCCGCCGCTACGGTTTGCACATGACGCTGGGCAAGGACTTCGAAAATATCGATCCTGAAAGCGATCCCCGCTATCGCGATTACGTCGCGGCCTATCTCCAGGTCGCCGGCCGTAAGGGCGTCACGCCCGACGCGGCGCGCACGCTGGTGCGCACCAGCACCACCGTGATCGGCGCGCTGGCGCTGCATCGCGGCGAGGCCGACGCGCTGATCTGCGGCCTCGAAGGCCGATTCTCGCAACGCCTCAAGCACATCAAGGACATCGTCGGCCTGGCGCCGGGCGCGACCGACTTCGCCGCGCTGTCGCTGGTGATCGCGCCGACGGGAATCTATTTCCTCGCCGACACCCATGTGCGCTACGATCCGACCGCGCCCGAAATCGCCGACCTCGCCTTCGCCTGCGCCGATCACGTGCGCCGCTTTGGCGTGACGCCGAAGATCGCGCTGGTCTCGCATTCCGATTTCGGCGCCGCCGACACCCCTTCGGCGCGCAAGATGCGCGAGGCGCTGAAGCTCGTCAGGGCGCGCGACCCGGATTTCGAGATCGACGGCGAAATGCAGGCCGACACCGCGCTGTCGCTGGTGGCGCGGGCGCGGGTGACCGTCGACTGCAAGCTCAGCGGCGAAGCGAACGTGCTGATCTTCCCCAACCTCGACGCCGGCGCCACCGCGCTGCAATTGACCCGCGTGATCGCCGACGCGCTGCCGATCGGTCCGATCCTCATCGGACCGGCCAAGCCCGCGCACGTGCTCACCCCGTCGGTGACCGCGCGCGGCATCGTCAACATGACCGCGATCGCCGCTACCGAGGCCGCGGTCGGGCCGTGCGTTCCCGCGCCCTGACGGCGCCGCCGGGGCGAGGCGTCAGGTCGACGACAGACCCGGGATCGCGACGCCGAACGTCTGCAGCAGCAGCACGACGTTCAACGCCAGGATGACCGCGGTCCCGAGGATGGCGAGCCCATCGGTCAGCCGGCTGTTGGCGAAAGCGCCCATGATGTCGCGGCGACGGGTGAACATCACCAGCGAGATCATCGGCACGGGCAGCACGATGCTCAGCACCACCTGGCTGACGACGAGCGCGTTGGTCGCGTTGACGCCGAGCGCCACCACGACGAAAGCCGGGACCATCGTCACCAGGCGGCGAACCAGCAGCGGAATGCGGAAGCCGACGAAGCCCTGCATGACGAGCTGGCCCGCCATCGTGCCGACCGCCGAGCTCGACACGCCGGAGGCGAGCAGCGAGACGAGGAACACCGCCGCCGCGGCGCCGCCGAGCAACGGCGTCAAAGTATGGTAGGCGGTCTCGATCTCGGCGACGTCGCTGTGGCCCTGATGAAAGGCCGCGGACGCCATCATGATCATCGCCATGTTGACCAGTCCCGCGACCGCGAGCGCGAGCACGACTTCGACGTTGGAGAAGCGCAGCAGCGTGCGCCGTTCGTCGTCGTCGCGGGCCGGAGCGCGGTTCTGGGTGAGGCCCGAATGGAGGTAGATCGCATGTGGCATCACGGTCGCGCCGATGATGCCGACCGAGATCGTCAGCGCCGCGGCATCGGGAATTTGCGGCAGCACCGAATGCAGCGCCGCCGAACCCCAGTCGACCGGGGCGATGAACATCTCGATGAAATAGCAAAGGCTGATGGCCGCCACCAAGCCGCCGATGACCAGTTCGACCGGGCGGAAACCGCCCCGTTCGAACAACAGGACGCCGTAAGTCACGATCCCCGTCACGATCATGCCGGCGAGCAATGGGATGTTGAACAGAAGCGAAAGGCCGATCGCGCCGCCGAGGAATTCGGCGAGATCGGTCGCCATGGCGGCGATTTCGCTGACGATCCACATCGCGATGACGACCGGCTGCGGGAACTGGTCGCGAGACATTTCCGCGAGGTTGCGGCCGGTGACGATGCCGAGCTTGGCCGACAGCCCCTGGAACAGCATGGCGATCAGGTTCGCCAACAGCGCGACCCACAGCAGCGTGTAGCCGTAACTCGCGCCCGCCTGGATGTTGGTGGCGAAGTTGCCAGGGTCCATGTAGGCGATCGAGGCGATCACCGCGGGGCCGGCGAACAGCAGCGCCGCCCCCAGGCCGCCTCGGCGCCCGCCGACGACTTCGCGGATCGCCAACTCGGTTCGATCGCTCAAATTGGGGGTCGAAATCGCCTTGTTCATCGGCCCGTCTCCGTCTGGACAGATCGAATGTAGCCTATGCTACACTTCTTTTCAAGCGCCCGCGACCGCCCTTTTTCACGCCGGCGCGGGCCGGCGCGGCGCGTTGCCAAATGTCGCGGCCTGGGCGATCCTCGCCTCGCCTTTCGTTGCGTTGGGCGCGACATCAGGTCGAGGGGGGATTAACATGGCGCTGGTGCATAATGGTCCGGCGGGCGGCCGCGCCGGGCGCTTCGCCGCCTTATCCGCGGGCGTCGCGCTATTCGCCGCGCTCTGCGCCGGCGCCGCGCCGGCGGCCGCGGACGACGTCACGATCGACAATCTCGCGTTCAAATCCCTCGACGGCGATTCTTTCGCCATCGCTCACGTCGAGTTCACCAACACCAATCTCACCAAGGACGAGGTCGTCGAACTGCTGACGCCCGACACGCCGACGGACGACGATCGCGCGCTGGCGCAGAAGCTCAAAGCCGACAAGATCGCCATTCCCGCGATCGACATCCTCGGCAAGGACGGCTCGAAGATCCACCTGACCGGCCTGACCGCCAGTCGCGTCGACGCCGGCCGGATCGAGGCGCTCGATCTCGCCTCGCTCGAGGCGACGGGAACCGACAACGGCGGCGCGGTCTCGGTCAGGTCCGGCGCGCTGCATCTCGACGGCCTCGACGTCGCGCAACTGCTGGCCGACGACGATCCCGCCAGCGCCGCGCTGTCGCCGAGCCGCCTCGCCGGCATGACCCTCAACGGGCTCGACATCGTCGCGCCGGACCCCGAGGACAAACCCGGCCAGACGATCCACATCGCCGTCGCCTCGATCGAGGTGCGCAACGAATATTCCGGCGGCTCGATCAAGCAGGCTGACGCCAAGGTCGCCGGCGTCGTCATCGAGCCCTCGCCGGGTTCGGAAGCGGGCAAGAGCCTCGCCAGTCTCGGCTATTCCAAGCTCGAGCTGGCGATGACGATCGGCGCCAAATACCAGGCCGACGCCAAGACCTTCGCGCTGGAGAACTTCACCATCGACGGCGTCCAGATGGGCTCGGTCGGGCTCAAGGCCGAACTCACCGATGTCTCGCCGCAGCTTTTCGGAACCGACAGCGCCGGCCGTATGCAAGCCCTGTTCGACGCCGGCGTCGCGTCGATCGAGATCAAGCTCGTCAACGGCGGCATATTCGAGAAGGCGCTCGCCTATTACGCCAAGCAGCAGGGCCTCGCGCCCGACAAGTTGCGCGCCCAATGGTCGGCGGCGGTCGGACAGGCGGCGCCGGTGATGTTAGGGGGCAGCCCTGCCGGGCTCGCGCTCGCCGCCGAAGCGCAGAAGTTCGTCGCCGACCCGAAGACCCTGACGATCGGCGCCAAGGTCAAGAGCGGCGCGCTGAAAGCGAGCGACTTCATCGCCGTCAGCGACCCGAGCGAAATCCTCGGCAAGCTCGACATTTCCGCCGCCGCCAACCGCTGAACGCCGCCCCGATCTTTGAGGACGACCGATGCAATACCAGATTTCCGGAACCGTGATGCAGACGGTGGCGATCGACCTTTCGCCCGGCGAGACGGTCTACAGCCAGACCAACACCATGGCGTGGATGAACGACCAGGTGACGATGGACACCCACACCGGCGGCGGCTTCTTAGCCGGGTTGAAGCGCTCGTTCGGCGGCGGCTCGTTCTTCGTCACCGACTTCACCGCCAGCGGCGCCGGCCATGTCGCCTTCGCGCCGCGCTTCCCCGGAACGATCGTCCCGGCGCTGCTGCAGCCCGGCCAATCGCTGATCTGCCGCAAGGAGACGTTCCTCGTCGCGCAGAAATCGGTGACGCTGGAACTCGCCTGGCAGAAGCGCATGGGCGCCGGCTTCTTCGGCGGCGAAGGCTTCATCCTGCAGAAGGTGACAGGCCCCGGCGTCGTCTGGCTCGACCTGTCGGGCGAACTCGTCGAGCGCGATCTCGCGCCGGGCGAACGGCTGCTGGTCCACGCCGGCCATGTCGGCGTGTTCGAGCCCGGCGTCGGTTTCGACATTCAGATGGTCAAGGGATTCAAGAACATCCTGTTCGGCGGCGAAGGACTGTTCCTCGCCACGCTGACCGGCCCCGGCCATATCTGGCTGCAGAGCATGCCGATCCTCAATCTCGCCGAGGAGATCGGCCGCTACCTGCCGCGTCAGGGCGGCGATACCGGCGCCAGTTCAACCGCGGGCGGCGTCGCCGCCGGCGCGGCGCTGGGCGCAGCCGGCGGCCTGCTCGGCGGGCTGCTCGGCGGCGGCGAATCGTAGACGGCGCGCTCGAAATCGGACGCCGCCGCAGGAGGCGCCATTTTCCGGCGTGGCGGCCTCTTTTCAACCGCTTGCGAGGAATATTTCCGCCGCGCGCCGCCGTGCGCGGGCGACTGCGATCTATATTCTACATACTTTAACTGATGTAATTTCGCGATCCGCAGCATTTGCCGTAGTCCAGAACTCCATTCAACGGGTCCAAGGATCGGGCCTACGCCGGTAGCGCCGCTGCCGCTGCGATGAGGCGCCGCGGGAGGGGCGTGACATAAAGCTTGCCGTCTTGTTCGCCTTATGTTCTACTGAATTTCAGAACTTCGGCGGAGCACAAGATGGGCGGTCTGTCGTTCGCGCGCCATTTCCGGCTGCGCCCCGGCGCGATTGAATGCGACGTGGACGGATTGCGGGTGGGGAGCGTCGCCCTCCTCGCGCGCGACTCGAAAGGCGCCTGGACGCGGCGCGATGGAGGCGCGCTCAACCGCGAACTCTCCAAGCTCTATGGCCTCCCGCTCGACTGCGAGCGCAAAGGCGGGAGGTTGGACGCGGTCGCTGCCGCGTTGACGAACGGAGAACTCGCCCGCGCCCAGATCGGGGCCTTGCTGTTGCGACTTCCTGATCCTCCCACGCCCGCGGGCGTCCACGCCGACGGCTTGGAAAAGCGCCGTCTCGTCGATGGGCTTCTGGCCTGCGGCCTCCTGAAGGCGGACGCCGACTGGGACGACAAGCACCCGAGAACCGGCGCGCCGCCGAATCCCGGCTGGTTCGCGTCCACGCAGGGCGCGCCGGGCGCAGACGCGCCGAAACCAGACGCCAACCCTGCGCCAGTCGACCCGTCGCGCGGCGGCGCGGCGCTGGCCTTCGTCGCCTCTGCGCCGGCGGCCGGCGTCGATACGTTGCTCGCCGAAGACTTGTCGGCGACCGCGCTGCGCGGGCTGGCGATGCTGGCGGCGCGCTTCTCCGCCGCGACGATCCTGTTCGACGCGATCTTCGTGCCGAGCGACAACCGGCTCGTCGAGGAGGGCCGCATCCCAGGCCGTCCCGACATCGCCTATCGCTGGGCGCACGACGAAAGCGAAACCGCGGTAACCCTCAAGGTTCTCATTGACGGACAATGGCGAACCCTGGCCGTCGGCGGCGCCGCACCAAACGGCCTTGTCTTTGACCGCGACGGCCGTGCCGTCGCCAGGGTCGTCAGCGGGCCCGATCAGCGACAGACGCTGGTCGCCACGGTCGACGCCCTCGACCGCGCGGTCGCGGATCTAAGCCGCAAGGACGGCGAACCGGTTGCGGCGCCGGTCGCCGACAATCGTGAACCCAGGCTCTGCCCCGAGCCGACGAAAGAGCCGCAGACGACGACATCGACCAATTCGATCGCCTATCAGCAATACGTCAGCGGATTGGTTTACCCGTTGGCGATCTGGTTCGGCGGCCTGTTCTTCGACGGCTGCGATCCGCCCACAGGTCTCCTGCTCGAAGCCAAGGCGGACATCGACTTCATGTTCGATGGGAACGACGATGTGCACGGGTGGATCAAGCCGGAAAACAACCCGAGAATTCAAATGCTGGACCAGGCGGATGCGGCGCTCGCTGCGGGCCGCTTGGTCGTTTGGCATGCGCAAACCGAAAAGGGCTATCGCGGACTGAGCAAGATTAGAGACAGTCTGCAGTTGCCCGAACGGTTGGTCGTGACTGTCGTCTACGATCCGAACTGAGGGGAGCCTGCTATGACGAACCTGCATCTCGACCTCTACTGGAGATCGCGTCATCCGTCGCAGACGGACGACGCGCGCCGGCTCAGCCGCTTCGTCACCGGCCTGCCGGACTTCGACTCGATCTATCGCAGCTGGCTCGAGTCGCCCGAGACGAGACAGGAGACGGCGCCGGTCCCGCTCAGCGAAGCCGAAGCGACACGGCTCCTGATCGAAAATATGATGCGCTACGATTTACCGCCGGACCCTTGGCCGCAGCGCGGAAGCTACGTCTGGGGCGGCCACGCCGGGCCTCCGCCTTATGACTTTCGCGAGGCGAGCTACGCTGACACGCTTTGCAATATCGGCGCCTACGGAGAGCCGGCGCGAGGCAATTCCATCCAAATGAGGCTGTCCGACGTACGCCCATCCACGGGCCGCCCGTGGCGCGCATCAGAGCTGAGACCACTGATGAAATTCGCGCGCGAAGTTTGGCGGCCGGCGGAGATGCGGGCGACGCTTACTTTCTTCGACCCGCAAAAAATCCCTGATTCGAGTTGGGCCGGCGGGGAGCGAACGCTCGAGCCCCGCATTGGCTGGATCACCTACCTGCCGCCCGACCTCGCCGCGCAGGCGAAATATCCCGCCGACGTCGAGGTCGAAGCGCTCTCCGACGGCGCCGCGCTGGTCACACTCTGCGAGGAGCCTTTCGGCAAGGCCGACGCCGCTGGCCTGGCCCGGCTGCATGCGCTCGAGGCCGCGCTGCGGCCGATTCAGAGCTGAGCGGAGGTCTGTGATGAGCGATCTGGCGCTCAAACTTTGGTGGGAGCCGCGCGACCTGTCGCATGCCGACGACGCGCGCCGGCTCTCGCGGTTTGTCAACGGCCTGCCGGACTTCGACCCGATCTATCGAAGCTGGCTGGAGTCGCCGAAGACCAAGAAGGAGACGGTTCCCGTCCCCCTCACTGAAGCTGCGGCGAAGCAACTTCTGATCGACAACGTGGCCCAGCAGGAAGTGCCCCCTGGTCCTTGGCCAGAGCTGGGGAGCTATGTCTGGGGAGGACACGCTGGGGCGCCGCCCTATGATTTCCACAAATCAAGCACCGCGGGCACTCGATGCAACGTCGGGGCCTTCGGTAAGCGTGCGTCCATCTATCCGAACCACGTCTTCATGCAGCTCTCGGAGTTGCGACCGACCTCCGGACGGCCGTGGCGCGCCTCGGAATTGAGGCCGTTGATGAAGTTCGCGCGCGACATTTGGGACCCGGCGGAAATGTGCGCGGAGTTTTCTTTCTACGATCTGCCCAGGATCCGCGACCCAGAGCGCGCTGCGAAGCTCGCTCCGTATGCCCGCGCTCGCCCCAAGATCGCCGATTCGATTATGGCCGGTAGCGAACGACCGCTTCGACCTTGGATCGGCTGGATCACCTACTTTCCGCCCGATCTCGCCGCGCGCGCGAAATATCCCGCCGACGTCGAAGTCGAAGCGCTCGCCGACGGCGCCGCGCTGGTCACGCTCTGCGAAGAGCCGTTCGGCGAGGGTGACGGGGAAGGCATGGCGCGGCTGCATGCGCTGGAGGCGGCGCTGCGTCCGATTCAGAGCTAAACGGTGGTCTCTGATGAGCAATCTGGAACTCGACCTTTGGTGGGAGCCGCGCGACCCGCCGCAAGCCGACGACGCACGCCGACTTTCGCGCTTCGTCAATGGCCTGCCGGACTTCGACTCGGTTTATCGCAGCTGGCTCGAATCGCCCGACACGAAGCTGCAAACGATCCCTGTCCCACTCAGCGAAGGCGACGCGAAACGGCTCTTGACCGAAAATATGATGCGCTACGATTCGCCCCCTGACCCTTGGCCGGAGGCGGGCAGCTACGTTTGGGGCGGCCACGCGGGGGCCCCGCCTTATGATTTTCGCAAGGCGAGCGTGGCCGTCACGCGCGGCTATATCGGCGCATACGGAAAATCTGGCGGCAACCACATCGAGATGGGGCTGTCCGACGTGTGCCCGTCCAC
>Ga0187851_10004652_pt1 | contig 11153 bp, 4 predicted proteins | sample June2016WEW_6_10_FD_132997 | JGI IMG/M metagenome (GOLD analysis project Ga0187851, IMG submission 132997) | Peatland microbial communities from SPRUCE experiment site at the Marcell Experimental Forest, Minnesota, USA - June2016WEW_6_10 | ecosystem: Environmental > Terrestrial > Soil > Wetlands... | reverse complement strand
TACAACAGAAGTTTGCACGGCTTTCTATCAAAACAAAGGCCGTTATCCGCAAGGATTAAAAGAGCAGGTTTATAAAGCATTACAAAAAATGGAACGGGATTCCGGGATGAAGTTCGGCGATCCTAAGAATCCTTTGCTGTGTTCCGCCCGATCAGGCGCGCGCTCCAGCATGCCCGGCATGATGGAAACGGTGCTGAACATAGGCCTTACCTCGAAGACTATTGCCGGAATGATTGAGAAAACAAAAAATCCCCGTTTCGTCCTTGATTCTTATCGACGTTTGATTCAGATGTATTCGGACGTTGTGATGGAAAAGGCCGAAGGCATCGAACCTGCAGAAGGCATGGGTGTGCGCCAGCAGCTGGAGCGTGAAATGGCGGCCATGAAAGAACGCCGCAACGTGAAACTGGATGTTGATCTTACGGATCAGGACCTCGCCGAGCTTGCTGAAATTTACAAAGCCAAGGTGCAGGCCGTTCTGGGGAAACCCTTCCCTGATGACGCCAATGAGCAGTTATGGGGCGCAATTAGCGCTGTTTTTAAAAGCTGGAATGGAAAACGCGCGATATCTTATCGCCGTATTGAAGGAATACCCGATGAGTGGGGCACTGCGGTCAACGTGCAGGCAATGGTGTTCGGAAACATGGGCGATAACTCGGCTACCGGTGTGGCCTTTACCCGCAATCCGGCTACCGGCGAAAACAAATTCTATGGTGAGTGGCTACCCAACGCGCAGGGCGAAGATGTTGTCGCGGGAATCCGCACACCCAATCCGATAAACGAAGAAACCCGCCAGGTAGACGATGTCGAAGGACATCCTTCTTTAGAGAAGGCTATGCCTAAGGCATATGCTCAAATCAATGCTATTCGCAATAAGCTGGAGGCTCATTTCAGGGATATGCAGGATCTGGAATTTACCATTCAGGACGGCCGTGTCTGGATGCTCCAGACGCGGACCGGCAAGCGCAATGGTCCCGCCGCTGTCCGAATGGCCGTTGAAATGTACAAAAAGAGGATGATCAGCGCCGCCGAAGCGGTCTCGCGCGTGACTCCGGCACAGCTTGATGAAATGCTTCATCCGATGGTTGATCCTAAAGCTGAAGTATCAGGTGATTTTCTGGTGAAGGGTCTGCCCGCTGGTCCCGGAGGAGCTGTGGGACAGGTTGCTTTTACGTCTGACGTTGCGGTGGATTGGAAGAAAGAGGGTAAGAAAGTTATCCTCGTCCGCGAGGAAACCAATCCCGAAGATGTGGAAGGCATGCGCGCGGCCGAAGGAGTGCTTACGGCGCGCGGCGGTATGACTTCACACGCGGCACTGGTTGCCCGAGGCTGGGGCAAGTGCTGTATTGTTGGCGCCGGCGCTCTGCATGTTGATATTCAACAGAAAGTAATGACGGTTGACGGTAAATCAGTTAGAGAAGGTGACTTTTTAACACTCAATGGAACCAAAGGACGCGCCTACATTGGCGCCCTGCCCATGATCAGCGGCGCTGAAGATGATCAAAATTTCGCGACTTTCATGAAGCTCTGCGATTCTTTGCGGCGTCTGAAAATCCGAACTAATGCCGAAACGCCGAAAGACGCCGCCAAGGCTGTGCAGTTTGGCGCCGAAGGCATCGGACTGTTCCGCACCGAACATATGTTCTATGGCGAGAACAGTGAACAGCCGCTGTTTTATCTGCGCAAGATGATTATCTCGGACAATGAGGAACAGCGTCGCGCTGCTCTGGACGAATTATTCCCGTTTGTCAAAGGCTTCATTAAAAAGACAATTGAAGTCATGGAAGGAAGACCGGTAACAATTCGCCTTCTGGATCCGCCTTTGCATGAATTCGTGCCGGAGAATCCCGAAGAACGCGCACGTCTTGCGGAGAGTCTAGGTATTTCAATAGATGTACTCAACAGCCGAGCGGAAAAATTACACGAAACCAATCCGATGATGGGACATCGTGGCGTGCGTCTTGGTATTACATATCCGGAAATAAGCCAGATGCAGATTCGCGCCATTCTGGAAGGAGCGGCGGAGCTCATCAAGGAAGGCAAAAAAGCGCTACCCGAAATCATGATTCCGGTCGTCTGCGATGTGGCCGAATTTAAAAATCAGGCGGCTTTAGTTAAAAATATTTATCCTGAAGTTTGCGCCAAATATGGCCTGAAGAAAATACCTTATATGGTGGGAACAATGATCGAGATTCCGCGCGCTGCGTTGCTGGCCGACCGGATTGCCGAAGAGGCGGAATTTTTCAGCTTCGGGACGAATGATCTGACTCAGATGACCTACGGCTTCAGCCGTGATGATGTCGGCGCGTTTGTGCCCGGATACCTGACCAAGAAAATTATTCCGGTTGATCCCTTCCAGATTCTTGATCAGGCGGGTGTCGGCCAGCTGATTGTGTTAGGTGTTGAACGGGGACGCAGCTCAAGACCGGGTTTGAAGGTAGGTATATGCGGTGAGCACGGCGGCGAGCCTTCCAGTGTTATGTTCTGCCACCGTGCAGGCATGGATTATGTCAGCTGTTCTCCCTATCGCATACCGATAGCGCGTCTGGCCGCCGCTCAGGCGGCGGTAGAGGAGAAAAAGAGTTTGCCGAAGCCAAAAGCAAAGGTATCAGCAAAGCCAAAGGTAAAAGTAAAAGCAAAGGCAAAAGTAAAAGCGAAAAAGTCACGTAAGTAATTAACCATAAAGCGCCGGATCGTAAACACCGGCGCTCAGATTAATTAAATAAGGAAAATAATTTTATGGAAACAGTTGTGAAAAACGAGAAATTGAAAAAGTGGGTAGAAGAAATTGCCCTGATGTGCACGCCTGATAAAGTATATTGGTGTGATGGCTCCAAGAAGGAATATAACGAATTGATGTCGCAGATGGAAAAAAGCGGCATGGCTGTAAAACTCAAAAAACGAAAAAACAGTTTTTTGTTTCGGTCCGATCCATCGGACGTGGCCCGCGTGGAAAACCGAACCTACATCAGCACTCCCTTACAGACTGAAGCGGGTCCCACAAATAACTGGGTTGCTCCTGATGAATTAAAGGCGACGATGAAATCCTTGTATGACGGATGCATGAAAGGACGCACAATGTATGTGATTCCTTTTTCCATGGGACCTATTGAATCGCCAATCGCCAAAATTGGCATAGAAATAACCGATAGTCCTTATGTCGTCTGCAATATGCACATCATGACCCGCGTGGGGAAAAAAGTTCTTAAAAAGTTGGGGAAAGAAGGCGAATTCATTCCCTGTCTTCATTCTATCGGCGCTCCGCTTATGGCGGGCCAAAAAGATGTTTCCTGGCCCTGCGCGCCCATAGAGAAGAAATATATCAGCCATTTCCCGGATGAAAATTTAATCTGGTCTTACGGTTCCGGTTACGGAGGCAACGCGCTTTTAGGTAAAAAATGTCTGGCTTTGCGCATTGCTTCGGCTATGGCCAGACGGGAAGGCTGGATGGCCGAACATATGCTTATTCTACGGCTGACTGATCCCGCAGGCAAACAGTATCATATCGCGGCGGCCTTTCCCTCGGCATGCGGCAAAACCAATCTGGCCATGCTGCAGCCGACAATTGAAGGCTGGAAATGCGAATGCGTCGGCGATGATATAGCCTGGATGAAAATCGGCCCCGACGGGCGGCTTTACGCTATAAATCCCGAAGCCGGATTTTTCGGCGTGGCGCCGGGCACCTCTTATGATTCCAATCCCATGGCAATGGACACCATAAAGAAAAATGTTATTTTTACTAATTGCGCCTTGACCGACAAGGGCGATATCTGGTGGGAAGGGATGGATGGCGCGCCTCCCAAACACGCCATTGACTGGAAAGGGCGTGACTGGCCTGCGGAAAATAAGGAAGCAGCTGCTCATCCGAATGCGCGCTTCACAGCGCCAGCTTCTCAGTGCCCTGTCATCTGCGCAGACTGGGAAAAACCGGAAGGTGTTCCCATTGATATCTTTGTCTTTGGCGGAAGGCGCGCGGGTGTTGTGCCTCTGGTTAATGAAGCCTATAGTTTTGATCACGGCGTTTTCCTGGGCGCTACCGCTTCTTCGGAAACCACTGCCGCCAATATCGGCGCGGTGGGAAATTTAAGGCGCGATCCTTTCGCGATGCAGCCTTTCTGCGGATACAATATGGGCGATTATTTTCAGCACTGGCTGGATATGGGCGATAAATTAGGTGAAAAGGCACCCAGAATATTTTACGTGAACTGGTTCCGTAAAACGTCGGACGGCCGATGGCTCTGGCCCGGTTTCGGAGAAAACAGCCGGGTGTTGAAATGGATGTGTGAACGGATAAGCGGAAATGCTGACGCGGTCGAAACACCCATTGGTATACAGCCAACCATTGACGGCCTCGATATGAAGGGGCTTGCCATTGACGCGAAGGATATAAAAGAATTGCTTAATGTTGATATGGAAGCATGGAGGGCGGAAATTCCTGATATTGAAAAACACTTTGCTCAGTTTGGGGATCGTCTTCCCGAAAGACTTAAAAAGCAGTTCGCAGCGCTTAAAGAAAGGCTTAAATAGTTATAAAAACCGGGGCAACATCGTTGCTCCGGTTTTTATAAATTCATTCGTTACTGTGAATTTAGTTATTCTGATTTTAACTAAAAATATGAACATTTAATCCCTTGATTTAAGGTCTGATTTCCTATTAGTACCTATAAATAAACAAAAAAGCAATTCTATTTGTTACTGTCTATTCTATCTGTTCCTTTTCTTTTCCTATGATTTTATCACAATTTTATCACAGTAAATGCGGAGGAGTTTTAGTCCCCCCTGCTCTCATAATAACAATATCTACTGTTGATGATTGACAGCTATAATCCCATATAAAATGTAGCTACGGTGGATCGAAAATTTCTTCCAATACTTAGCCGGTCATCGTTTTACGTTTCGAAGCTTCATCGGAAGAAAGCTTGCAAAAAATACGTAACGAAGTAGAACCCCTGCTCAACATATGACAATTCATCCTGCTACGAAATAAGATTCTAAAGCTTGCTTTGGAATTTATACCACCAACCATAAGGCTTCGCAAGAAAAAGGCCCCACAACCGTGCAGTGATTATGGGACCTTAAGTCTCTTTAGAATTGTGAAAATGTTACAAATTTAATTAATTGTCCTCATCGCCTCTAGGACAGCTTGAACTCTGCGGTTCTTCTGACGCCCTTCTTTCGTATCATTGCTGGCAATCGGTTTATTCGAATCATAACCAATTGCGGTGAGGCGGGACCCGTCAATTCCGAATTTGTCAATTATATATTGCCTTACACTATTAGCTCGTTCCTCAGACAACTTCTGATTGGATACTTCCTTGCCAACATTGTCGGTATAACCTTCAATTAAAGCATTGGTCTCAGGATGCTCTTTCATGAAATCGGCTACTCTCTTAATCTTGTCATGATATTTTTCTTTGACAACGGCCTTCGCGGTATCGAATTCCACATTAAGCGCTATTGTGACTTTCTCCTGCACTGGAGGAGGTGGTGGTGGTGGTGCTTCCACCTTTTGTTCTACTATGGGAGGAGGTGGTGGTGGTGGTGCTTCTACCTTTTGTTCTACTACTGGAGGAGGAGGTGGTGGTTGAGGCGCTTCGATAGGCGGCGTGAAATTCTGAGCTACAACGGCCTTCTTTTGTCCGCCGAAATAAAAAGATAATCCCAGCGTATATTCAAAATTATTCAAGGTGCTCCCCTCGCTCATGTAATCAACATCAAAGCGATAGATATCACGGATATCAGCCCGAAGGGCAAGCCCGTCAGTGATGAAAAAATTAAAACCAGCGCCAAAGTCAACGGCAGCACTGCGACTATTGGGAACATCCTTGGGATAATCAATAGTCTGAGCGCCAAGACCAACGAAGATGAATGGAACAAGGCGACTATCAGGAATCAGGTTTAAAATGCCATCCAGTCGATAGTTGCCGACATTTGTTGATTGGGAATCAGACAAAGGCAGGTCATATTTTGTTGCTATGTACTCACCTGATGCTTCTACTCCGAAGTATTTTGTAAAATTGTATCCTAGACTAATACCGTAAACTGGAGCGTTGCTGACATCCTGTTTTTTGTCGAACAGGTAACCGCCTATGTAAGGCGTAAATGAAAATGAGCCAGCCACTTCTTCTGCCTGTGCTGTCGTGACAAAAGCTATCACCATCAGCACAACTGTTAACATGAAGATTTTTTTCATAACATTCTCCTTTTACCTTGGCTATTTATATATATTTTTTTGAAGAAATAACTTACATATTAAATATATCGGTTTCCATAGTTTGCAAAATACTATAGTAAAATACTATTAAAATGTCAAAGTTATTCCTGTGTTATGTATTAACGGTATTTTGCTATTCCCGCCGTGGATGCCCTTCATAGTACGCAGTAGAGAATCCAGTATTCAGGTATATCCTGGATTTTATGTCGCGCATCGCTTGTACTAAATGACAAAGGAAGATTTTGCTAATCTTCTACTTTCCTCCTCACCTTTCACTTTTTACAGGTCTCTTAACTCTTAATTATTTAAGTCTTAAATTTTAAATCTTCTCTTTTCTTTTTAAAAAACAGATTCATTTTCCTGTGGTGTGTATTCTGGAACTAATTCTTTGAGTTTTATTTTAATGCCTTTAGCGTCTTGTCGGACCGCAATCTTCTCCAACTCGTCAAGGTCATGATAAAGATGTTTTCGGGCTTCCTGTGGATTTTTTGCGCCATTGAAGCAGTTATTGGAACGCAGGGCCATGACCTTTTCATGGCCGGTGGGCAGAAGATCTTCTCCAACCGTGATCAGTTCTTCATATAGTTTTTCACCGTCACGCAAGCCGGTATAAACAATTTTGATATCCACATCCGGCTCCTTTCCCGAAAGGCGGATTAAGTCCCGTGCCATATCAGCGATTTTTACGGGCGTTCCCATCCTCAAAATGAAGATTTCGCCGCCTTCCCCCATTGCGCCGGCCTGCAAGATCATCTGCGACGCTTCGGGTATGGTCATAAAAAAGCGGTTCACTTCCGGATGTGTGACCGTCACCGGCCCTCCCTGCTCGATCTGACGGCGAAAAAGAGGAATGACCGAGCCGGACGAACCAACCACATTGCCAAACCGGACGGCCATAAACCTTGTACCGTTTCCCTGCTGGCATTGCATAATCAATTCCGTCACTCGTTTGCTGGCGCCCATGACGTTGGCAGGACGAACCGCCTTATCGGTAGAAACCAGAACAAATCGATCCACATGATGTTCGACAGCCATTTCCATCACCACACGGCTGCCAATAATATTATTGAAAACGGCCTGCCAGGGATTTTTCTCCAGCATGGGCACATGCTTATAAGCCGCCGCGTGAAATACAACTTCGGGTTTATATTTTTCAAAAATATTATTCATTAAAGTTTCATCCTGCACTCGCCCCAGAATGGCTTCACAGTGGCGGCAGGAATGTTCGTTTTGCATTTCCATCTGAATATTGAACAGATTGGATTCACTCGAGTCCAGCAAGATGAGATTGCGAGGCTGATATTTCATGACCTGTCTGCATAACTCAGAGCCGATTGAACCGCCGCATCCGGTAATGAGAATGGTTTTGCCGTCAAGATAATTGCGAATGCCTTTAATATTCAGTTTGACAGGTAACCGCCCCAGAAGATCTTCATAGCTGATGTCCCGGAGTAATTTTACGCTGACCCGGCCATCAATCAGTTCGCCGATACCGGGCAATATTTTATAAAAAATATTGCATTTCTGACAAGCATCCACAATACGCCGAAATTGATCGCCATTGGCGGAAGGAACCGCAATAAATATTTGCTGAATACTCTCCTTTTTTAAGATTTTAGGCAAGCGTTCAACATTGCCCAATACCTTTATTCCATGAATTGTCCGGCCCTGTTTTTCCGCATCGTCATCAATAAAACCGGCAACTTGATAATGCAATGTGTTGTTATCCAGGATTTCCCGTAAAATTTTTTCTCCCGCGTCGCCGGCGCCAATGATCAATACTCTTGTTAACTGGGTGCTGGCCGATGAATAAGTATTTGCCATCTGGTTTTCGTACAACGCATAGAAAGAACGAATAAATATACGCAATCCACCGGCCAGTAAGAAAGTGATAATACCGTCGGCGACAAATACGCTACGGGAATATCCTTCAAACCTGTTGATGATCAGAATAATCACCATAACGAGTACTGTCGATAAAAAACAGGCTCTGGCCAGCAGCCAGAAGTCCCGTACGCTGGTGTAACGCCACATGCCGTGGTATAGCCCGATAAAAAGAAAGATAATAAATTTCAGCGGGATTATCCAGAGAAGCAGATCATAGATTTGTTTAATGTTAATTTGGGCAAAAGAAAATTCGAAGCGAATCAGATATGACATAAAAAGGGATACGATAAAGATTAAAACATCTGTCAATATCATAGTATAGAATTTAGGATTTTTAAGTTGAGGATTCATAGTTATGTTATTGTTATCCAGCTTTATTGATAGCTTTGCAAAACTTCTCGTTTGGTTTGCACGGAATGACAGAGGGGAATTTTGCTAACCCTCTACTTTCCCTCTTCATCTTTCACTTTTCATAGGTTTCTTAACCCTTAATTACTTAAATCTTTAAACTTATTTTCTATTTTTCAGCTTCGGACATTACTGTACCGACAATGGAGGCAACGGACATCATATTTTTTTCCGTCAACGTCGGATGAACTAGAAACATCAGGCTCGTTTCGCCCAGTTCCTTCGCCACCTGCAGGCGCTCCGCTGGCCGCAGACCGTTGCCATCGAAGGCCTTCTCCAGGTACACCTCACTGCAGCTTCCGCTGAAACAGGGCGCGCCAGCTGCCGTCACGGCGTTCATAATTCTGTCTCTATCCCAGCCTTCTTTTAAGCGCTCCGGACGGACAAAGACGTAATATTTGTAATAGGAATGCCTTATATTCTCAGGTGGACATGTAATCCGCAGGCCTTGGATATTAGAAAACGCCTCCGTCAGAATCATGGCATTTCGTTGCCGGATAGCCACCCATTCCGGCAGCTTCCTTAATTGCTGTCTGCCAATAGCCGCCTGCATCTCCGTCAACCGTCCATTTGTACCGAATGATTCATGGAGCCAGCGAAATCCTGCTGGATGCTGCCGGTGATAGACTGCGTCATAACTCTTGCCGTGGTCCTTGAATGCCCACGCCTTTTCCCAAAGGGCTTCATCATTTGTCAGAAGCATGCCGCCTTCGCCGCCTGTAGTCATTATCTTATCCTGACAGAAGGAGAAGGCAGCCATGTCACCCATACTGCCGGTAAGGCGCGGATAAAGACGTACGCCCTCCTTTTCTAAAGGCACGCCTTGATCAATCGCCGAAACTCTTCCCGGTCTGCGGCTGTAATAAATCGCTCCATGACTCTGGGCACAGTCTTCTATCACTTTCAAATGATACTTTTCCGCAATTCCCAATATCGAATCCATGTCACAGGGCCAACCCGCAAGATGAACTGCAATAATCGCCCGCGTTCTTGGTGTAATTGCTTTAACGATTGATTCCGCAGTGATGTTTTGACTCTTCGGATGGACATCGGCAAAAACCGGCTTCGCCCCTCTCAATGCCACACAGCTAGCCGAAGCTATAAATGTCCGTGGTGTAACAATCACCTCATCCCCATTTCCAATATTCAGAGCATAAAGGGCCAAATCCAAGGCAATTGAACCACTCGCTAACGCGATGGCGTGCCGGACGCCGCAGAAGGCAGCAAATTCCTCCTGAAAATGATTCACCTCTTTGCCAGTCCACTGATTAATTTTCCCGGAACGCAGTACCGCAACAGCGGCAAGAACCTCATTGTCTTCGAAGTAAGGCCATGCGGATTTAGCGAAGAGACCTTCCGGTGGAATCCAACCATCCTGCTGAGAAAGTAACGATAATTCGCGCACGATTTTTTCAATCTGTGGATCATAAGTTGCGGACGGCGTAATATGGTACTGCCGAAAAAAAGCGGTCGATAACAACCGACTGAGCAGGATAAGTGCAAAAATGAAAAACCACCCCGCTCCCATTGTGCTGCGGGGCATGAAGGTGTTTGTCAGGTAGATTCCAAAGAGAAACAGAAGAAAGGCTGTGCCCACCGCCTTGATCACACCGAAAATCCGGCCACTGTAAGGTACGTCCCGCGTACCCCGATAGAGGCCGTTCATGGAATAGGCGAACAGGCAACAGGCCGTGAGCATGGGAACATTGGCCAGCCAGGCGTGGAGGAACATCTGATGAAAAAATTCCTGGGACGTCTCCGTCCAGGTAAATGCCCAGATCCCTACCGTGGTCAGAATCCCCAGTAATAACCCCAGGTTGCTCAGGACAATATCCACCGCTACTCGCACAAAAAGTCCCCTCGGGGTGTAATCCGTCTTCAGCCGATCTTCCCACCAAACAATAAATTTTTTCATAGTTTTATTTTCAAAATTGCTTCAACACCTTAGCGGCTTTCTTCACCTGTCCAGTAATTCACATACCCAGATTGAAGCACATCTGGCACAGCCGCTATTTCGTCATGATCGAGAAATGGCCAATGAGAAAATGGTACTGTGTGGACATGCTTATTACTATTTTTAACTAAATCTTCTATTTGTTGTTTTTTCTCTATATAAAATATATTCTACCAAAGTTTCTGGATAATTTCAATGGATAGAAGCAATATTATGGTTGGACAAAACGGATTATGCGTGTTATTTTTAAAAAATATTTTGGCGGCGGTTATCCACGGCTTTAATCTCCTGGGCCAAGGTAATCTTAGCTAAATAGAAAGGAGCATCCCCAATATCCGAGATAAACAAAAGTGGTTTATCACAGGTCATCAATTTTATGGTGTCATTTCTAAAAACTATCCTGCCAAAAACAGACACTTATTTTGGGTTGTCTTTCATACGCTCGCGGCCTGTTCGATTTTTCTCAACAGCCTTAAATCGTCGTCTAAAACAAGGAGCCTATTTATTAGCGCATTGGACAGATCACCGGCGACTATTGAAAGTATTACATCTTCCAGATATCAAACCTTTGGTCCAAAAAAACCCCATCATTGCCTATAAATATTTAGGAGATTATATATCATCTCATTTTACTTTAGAAGATCGTCGAAAAATCCTTGAAGATCATTATCACTATATCCACAACTATTT
>Ga0187851_10004650_pt1 | contig 11156 bp, 8 predicted proteins | sample June2016WEW_6_10_FD_132997 | JGI IMG/M metagenome (GOLD analysis project Ga0187851, IMG submission 132997) | Peatland microbial communities from SPRUCE experiment site at the Marcell Experimental Forest, Minnesota, USA - June2016WEW_6_10 | ecosystem: Environmental > Terrestrial > Soil > Wetlands... | reverse complement strand
GCTTCCGTAAACTCGAGCTTTTTTATCGCGTCGAGTGAGTTATCCAGTTGCTCCACGTTCCGCGCTCCGATCAGTGCGGAGGTGACTCTCTTGTCGCGCAGGACCCAGGCGATCGCCATCTGGGCCAGTGACTGTCCGCGGCCACGGGCAATTTCGTTCAGAGCTCGCATCCGCTTAAGATTGTCGTCGCTTAAAAACTCCTTATTAAACCAAACCCCGTCCTTTGCGCGCGAATTGTCAGGAACACCGTTCAAATACTTGTTTGTCAGCAGCCCCTGACCCAGCGCAGAGAATGCAATGCAGCCCACACCAAGTTCGTCCAATGTGCCGAGGAGCTCTTTTTCCACCCATCGATTCAGCATCGAATAGGATGGCTGATGGATCAGCAGCGGGACACCTTCTTTCTTCAGGATCGCCGCCGCATCGCGCGTCCGCTCGGGACTATACGAAGAAATGCCGACATAGATAGCCTTGCCCTGCCGCTCCGCCTGTACCAGCGCACCCATGGTTTCTTCCAGCGGAACATCGACGGTCGGCCGGTGGGAGTAAAAAATGTCGACGTACTCGAGTCCCATGCGCGCCAGGCTTTCGTCCAGGGATGCAAGCATGTATTTGCGCGAGCCGCCCACCCCGTAGGGTCCCGGCCACATATCCCACCCCGCTTTTGTTGAAATCAAAAGCTCGTTTCGGTGGCTGCGAAAATCTTTCCGCAGAATCTCTCCGAAGTTCTCCTCGGCGGAGCCGTAGGGTGGCCCGTAGTTATTCGCCAGATCGAAGTGTGTCACGCCACGATCGAAAGCGCGCCGAATCACTGCCCGGCCCGTTTCGAAGACGTTGACGCTTCCGAAGTTTTGCCACAGTCCAAGCGAAATCGGGGGCAGGACAAGCCCCGACCGTCCGACCCGCCTGAACTGAGCACTGTCGTACCGCTTTGCATCCGCTACGTAAGTCATCTGCGTAAACCTTTCCTTCTTAGACTTCGCGCATTAACTGCTTCAGCTTGGTGCGCGCCCGTGAGACATTGGCCTTCACTGTCCCTTGAGAGACTCCCAGGACGCTCGCCGCTTCGCTCGTGGTCCTACCCTCCAGGCCGCGCAGCTGAATCGTCTCGCGCAAAGTGGGAGATAGCTCAGCTAAGAACTCGAGAAAGTGCCCATGCAATTCCGACCACATGCACTCGTCTTCAGGATTCGGCCTGGCGTCTGCCAACCTGTCTGACAAGTAATAGACCTGCTCTTCGTCCAAGCGTTCATCCAGAGACACGTGAGGTCTGCGCGGCCTTCTGCGCAATTGAGTCAGAGCGCAGTTGGTGACGATGGAGGTGAGCCAGGTCGCCATCTTCGCAGTCCCCTTGAACTGATCCAGGTGCTTGTAAGCAGAGAGCAGGGCATCCTGCACCGCATCTTCCGCGTCATGTGGGTCGCGCATGAAACGATAGGCCCTTCGATAAAACGTGGGAAGATATCGCGAGACAACGTCCTCAAATTCGCCTGAATTCTGTCGGCAGATTTGGACGGCGTCGGTCTGTGCTTCTGAGATGTACGTCTGTGGCTCCTGCATGTCGTCTATTTCTCCTCTGCTAGTACCCAAAAGCACGTCGCTTGCCAATCATCCGGGTGCACACTATCTGCTTGAATTCAGCAATATAGTTCAGCGGGGGAGCAAGTGGGACTCATTGAGTTCACTTCACGCGTCGAGATTTCGACTAGGCGTCCGGCATCCGACAGGCCTTGGCAGTGACCGCTTGCACTACTTCATGAAAGTTAGATCGCTTGCCGGCATCTGCGCCCCTTAATTCAATTTCACGAGCACTACGGCCTCTAGTGTTCAACCTTGAAGCGATAGGTGAACCCCAGATAGGCATACGTCAGCGGAGCGCCATGCGCCTCGCTCGTCATCACCTCGCCGGGGAAGAAGTGACCAACTCCAATGTTGGTGACGAACGACTTGTGGAAAATGTACTTCGCGGAAGCATCGAACTCGCTGCCGATATCGTCGCTTTTGAACCCGCCCGTCGGCGCAGCGACTAAGCTCGCACCTGCGCCAGAGTAGACGCCATCGTGGATCGTCGCTACATGCAGCGATCCGCCCTGGAACAGCAGTAACAAGTCGCTGCGCGGCGTCAACTGCAGGTTCAGGCGACGCTGCTTGATGTTCTGGAAGCCGAACAAGTCGACCAGGCCGAATGCATTGTGGTTGCTCGGATACTGCTGATTGTAGGTACCGATGCGATCGGGATCTGTGTGCGGATTACCGGTCGCGTAGTCATACTCCGCCTCGAGGTGCGGCTGCCATGGCAGGCGCTTCGTTCCATAGCCGCCGTGGACAATTGCGGCGCCTGCATGAATTGAATCGTTGCTGTAGCTGCCGCGCTGCAGGTCCCCGGTGCCCGACGAATCAAACCCCCATGGCAGCTTCGTCTGGTAGTACGAGCCAAAGGTCACCTCGGTCTGGCTACCAACCATGCCCTGTTGGCTGGTCACCCGAGGCAAGGCAAGAATCAGGACAAACGGCTCAATCGCGGTATGCGGCACATATGTCGCCAGCTCTGCGTGCACCCCATGGAAGGTCAGTCCCGCGCCGTGCGTGTCCAGGCTGGTGGGATGAATCGTGACCACCGAAGTGCTGAAGATATTCAACTGGTTGACGTTCCCGACACGCATATAGAAGCCGTCCCAGGTGCGGCTGGTGTTCGTCCAGTCACTGATACCAACCACACGTTCGTCCCCAATCCGCAGCTCCTGCCGGCCCACGACAAGCTGCACCGGCTTGTAATGGAAGTCAAGGTAACCCTGCCTCAGGTCAAAACTGTCGCGCATGTTCGCCGCCGTATCCCGCAGCGGAAGTCCAAGTGCATGCAGATCGAGGAACTGCGCATAAAATGTCAGCCAATTCGTCGGAACCACCGTCATGCCGCCCCAAACGCGGGTAAGGTCATATAAACGATCCTTGCCGGGGACATACCCTAACGCCGTCTGCTCCTCCGTACGCCCGCGAATTTCCATGTCGAGGGTCACCTTCGGGTTTTCGCGAGTGTGAAAAGGCTGAACAATGCCTTCCTTCAGCGGATAGAGCGCTTGCTGGGTCCACCCGGAAGAGGCAAACCAGGAAATCGCGACCATGGCCCAAACTCGAGCCAAAGCTGACCAGAACCGAAAGGCATTTGTTACATCGACAAATCTACGCATAGCACAACTCCCTTCGGCGCCCCGGAGCCGCGAATTGTGCGCGGCTCCGGGGTTTCATTTGGATCTAAGTTGATTCCGCTTTATTTCTCCGGCGGGACGACAACTTCCGCCTTGCTGATATTCGCCAGGAAGTCCTCACCAGTGCCGAGATGTTCGTTCACCAGGCGCGACGGTGTGTGGGCAAGCCATTCACCAAGCGAAATATCCTGGTACTCGGCCGTCGGGAACACTTCCAGAAACACCAAATCGGTATCGCCGATGTTCTCGATGTAGTGCGGCTGCGACTGTTCGATGTAGCCCACGTCGCCGGCGTGGAAGTCCATGGTGCGGGCCTCCGCCCCGGCAATAAAGACGGTCATGCGGGCTGTGCCCTTCACGTAGTACTGCCACTCATCCGCGTTTGGGTGCCAGTGCAGTTCCCGCAATCCACCGGGCTTCACCGTTACGATCGCCGCCGCGATGTCGGTGGCTGGGAAGTTGTTGCGGTCGACGATTTTCACGCTGCCGCCAGCCGTCACCTTGGTGGGTTCCATCTTCCCGGTGAAGAAGGCAAACGTCTCCGGAACGGGACCACTGCCTGCGTACACCTGCTTTCTTTCCTCGTCCAACGGACGAGGCAGATCAGTCGCGAAGATGAATCTTTCCCGCGGCGGCACATTGTCAAAGGTCGACTCCGGAACGTTAAAGTTCTTCGCCAGCACTTCCTTCGGCGTGTGATGCAGCCAGTCGGTGACGAGGAACGTATCGAACTCGTTGAAGTTGCCGTCATTAAACACCAGCAGGAACTGGCAGCCATTCTCGCCCAAACCCTGAATCGAGTGCGGCACGCCGCCCGGGAACAACCAGAGATCGCCCTCATTCACGTCCTCGACAAACGCTCTACCTTTCTGATCCACCGCCGTGATACGCGCGCTGCCAGCGGTCATAAAGGCCCACTCGGAGCTCAGGTGCCAGTGCAATTCGCGTACGCCGCCGGAGATCAAACGCATTTCCACGCCAGCCATCTTCTTCGATAGTGGGAAGTCGCGCACCGTCACCTGTCGAGTCCAACCGCCCGATTCGATGCGCCTGTGCGACATGGCAAAGGGGTACTTGAACGGCGGCTGGCCACCGGCATCAGACGTCGGCGGAAAAACCGAGTCAGGCTCCTGCGCCTCCAGCCCCGGGTTCTGAGGCCCCAACTCCTGCTCGTTGATGCCGGTGTGCGTGTCTCCGCTCATGTCTTTCGTCTGCTGCGCCGCAGCCAGAACCGGAAGGCTCGCTGCCGCTGCCAGAGCAGCCGAGGCTTTCCCCAAAAACAATCGCCGGCTGACACCGTCACTGCTCATCACCTTTTCTTGCTCGGTCATACTGCTCCCTCCTTAGTTCGTTCCGCGAATAGGGACAGCGAGATTTTGCTTGTCTTCGAAGTGCGACTGTTGCTCTTGCGTATTGTCCATGCCTCTTGCTGCTTTCAACTAAATGCAAACAGCATGCCAATCTTCGGGACATTAGTTACCTGAATATTTTCAGCGATATACTTCAATCGGAGGGGATGTCGGTTCCCCTCGGAGTCCGTCTCGCTCGTCGAATATTCGACGCGGCGTCCGCCATCCGACAGACCTCGTGCTGGAGTTCACGAATGACGCTTCCGGGTACTCCTACAGTGTTCGTGATTGACGACGATGTGGAGGTGCGCATGTCCATCCAGGGCCTCCTCAAGGCGGCGGGGCTGCGCTCTGAATCCTTTGCGACGGCGGAAGAATTCTTGCGTAACCAGGCGCCGGATGGACCGAGTTGCCTCGTTCTGGACGTTTCCCTTCCCGGAGTCGACGGTTTGGAGCTTCAGCGACAACTGGCAGACGCCGGCACGCGCATTCCCATCGTCTTCATTACCGGGCACGGCGATATTCCGATGACGGTCAAAGCCATCAAATCCGGAGCCGTGGAGTTCCTGACCAAGCCTTTCGTCGACCAGGAGTTGTTGGATGCGATTGAGCAGGCCTTCGATCGCGACCGCGCCACGCGCCACCAGTTGAGCGAGATTTCCGAATTGCGAAGGCGCCATGAGTCGCTCTCGGCGCGCGAGCGCCAGGTGATGGGCCTGGTGGTTTCAGGCATGCTCAACAAGCAAGTTGCCTTTGAGCTCGGGACCAGCGAAATAACCGTGAAGATCCAACGCAGGCATGTTATGACGAAAATGCAAGCAGAATCACTTGCCGACCTAGTTCGAATAGCGACTAAGCTTGAGCTTCCTGTCAGCAGGAAGTAGATATTCGCGGTTGCCGGACAAGAAGGCATCGCCGAAGCCGTTACAGGTGCGAAGGCTTCGTCACGGTCCGCTCCAGGGATCCTCGATCGCGGTAGTAAGGAGGTCTCCAAGATGGGTTTTACGGGCAACATAAAGTGGACCGCTGGGCCGACATGGTCTGCAACGTTGCGTTACGGATTAGCCGTGGCCTCGGTCGCAGCCGCTCTAGGTCTAGCCAGTGCGCTGATGCACTTTCATGCGCCGCAGACCTTCGGTGTATTCGCGCTGTGTGCAATCGCCGTTACTTTTTGGTACTCCGGCGCCAAGCCCGGCATCCTCGCAGCTTTGCTGTCGTCCGTCGTCCGCGACCTTCTCTTCGATCCCCGGACCAGCACCGAATCTCGGCTTCTATTCGATCTTGTGTTTCTGGTCTTTGCCTTGCTCATGATGCAGGCCGTGCGGGGGCGAAATCAGCTTGAACTCAAAGTCGCAGAGCGAACGGCGGAACTAACTCGATTGAACGACGACCTGAAACGTGAGATCGCCGAGCACAACCGAGTAGAGGCAGACCTACGCCTGAGCCAGGCCTATTTAGCCGAAGCACAGAGGCTGAGCCACACCGGCAGTTGGGCTTGGAGTCCGCCGCCGGGCGACATCAGGTACTGGTCTGAGGAATGCTATCGTGTGCAAGGCTTTGACCCGAAAGAGGGGCATCCCCGATTCGAATCACTGATTCAGCGCATGCATCCAGACGATCAAGCCCGAGTCGTGGAAGTGATTGAGAGAGCAGTGCGTAAAAAGGAGGATTTCAAATTCGATTACCGAATCATTCACCCAGATGGCGAAATCAGATTCGCCCAGTCGCTAGGCCATCCCGTTCTTGGCCCATCCGGCGATCTCGTTGAATATGTGGGCACCATCATCGACGTCACCGAGCGCAGGCAGGCGGAGGAAGAAAGGGAGAGGTTGCGCGAGGCGCAGGCGGATCTGGCTCACGCCAGCCGGATGACGACCATGGGAGAGTTGACAGCGTCCCTGGCGCACGAAGTGAATCAGCCCATTACCGCCGCAGTCAACGGCGCCAGCACGTGCGTGCGGTGGCTTACGCGAGATGAGCCCGACCTGGCAGAGGCGCGTGAGGCTGCAGCGGGAGCCATTCGAAATGCCAAGCGTGCGGCGGACATTATCAATCGCATCCGTTCCATCTTGAAGAAGGGCGAATCGAAGCGACAGTTGGCGGATGTCAATGAACTCATTCGAGAGATGATCGCGCTTCTGCGAAGCGAAACGAACAGGTATTCCATTTCAGTCCGCGCCGAGCTTGACGCCAATCTTCCCAAAATCATGGCCGACCCAGTGCAAGTGCAGCAGGTCGTGATGAACCTCATCATGAATAGCATCGATGCAATGAAGGAAATCGATCAGACACGCGAGCTCGCGATCCGGTCGCGGCTGGCGGAAGATCGGCATCTGATAATTTCAATCAGCGACACGGGCGAGGGGCTGCCGCAGCAACAGAAGGACAAAATATTCGATGCATTCTTTACAACCAAGCCTCATGGCATCGGCATGGGGCTTCGCATCAGCCGTTCCATCGTAGAATCCCATGGCGGCCGCTTGTGGGCAGCCGAGAACTCGCCCCACGGCGCGAGCTTTTTCTTCACCCTGCCCATTCCGGTCGAGACACAAGACAATGCCGCAGAAAAGCGATCGGACGCTCATACCAACGTATGATTGCGCCGCCTTTCTCATGGGTGCATAGTTTCCAGTATGACCTGTCAAAAGGAAGGCAAACTCGTTGCGATCGTCGACGACGATGATTCGGTACGTGGCACACTGCAGGAACTGCTGAGATCTGCTGGATTTTCTTCGCGCACATTTGAGTCGGCAGAAGACTTTCTCGGGTCGGGCCATCAACAGAGCGCGGCGTGTCTTATCACGGATATTCGCATGCCGGGAATGTCCGGTTTGGAGTTGCAGGCGCGGTTGAATGCTGAGCACTGCAGGATCCCGACCATCTTTATAACAGCGCATGGCGATGAAGAAATGCGATTCCAGGCGCTCAGAGGAGGCGCCGTGGAGTTCCTGCCCAAGCCATTTGATGATGAAGTTCTGGTCGAAAGTGTCCGTGCAGCTCTCGAGCGTTGAAGCGAGAAGGAAGGTACACGATGAGCAGCAGTCTTCCCCTGCGGCCGTCCGAACAATCTGGTTGCGCCGATCTCACAAGCGATCAAAGACCGCGCCCGCGGAAATTCGAGCAACTCGTTGGCAATAGCCCTGCATTGGAGGCGGTACTTGACAGTGTCAAGCGCGTGGCGCCAACCAGCTCGACTGTTTTGATCCAGGGTGAGACCGGCACTGGCAAGGAGCTGATCGCGCGTGCGATTCACAATATCAGTTCGCGCTGCGGGCGCCCGTTCATCAAGCTGAATTGCGCTGCGATCCCACTGGATCTTCTGGAAAGCGAACTTTTTGGCCACGAGAAAGGTGCATTCACCGGAGCCATAGCGCAGAAACCAGGCCGCTTCGAGTTGGCCGATAAAGGTACACTCTTCCTGGATGAGGTCGGCGATATTCCGCCGCAGCTGCAGCCCAAACTGCTGCGCGTATTGCAGGAACAGGAATTCGAACGCTTGGGTAGCAGTCGAACTCACCAGGTGGATGTTCGGCTCGTGGCCGCAACCCATCGCGACTTGGCCGAGATGGTGAGAAATGGCGAATTTCGCAGCGACCTCTACTTCCGCCTGAATGTATTTCCTGTCCAGCTGCCCCCACTGCGAGAGCGCCGTGAAGACATTCCGGCCCTTGTGGCGCATTTTGTCGAGATTCTGGGCAACCGTGTAGGGCGGAAAATCGACTATATCCCTGAGGAAACGATGTTGGACCTCTGCTCGTACGACTGGCCCGGCAACATTCGGGAACTGCAGAATTTGATCGAGCGAGCCTTGATTCTGTCCGAAGATGGGGTGCTTCCCAATCCTTTGCTGACCTCCGAAACGCGGCGCATCAGCGTGGTTCCGACTTCAGCGACTCTAATCGATTCCGAGCGAGCCCTGATTCTGCGTACACTTGAGGCAGCCGGGTGGGTCATTGGAGGACGGAGAGGCGCAGCAGCAAGACTTGGCGTGAAGCGCACGACGCTGATCTACAAGATGCAGAGGCACGGAATTTCTCGACCATCTTTCGATAGCGACCGTGAAATGAGCGAAATGCCAAGACAGACGCCGGGCTTGCATCCGCAGGTGCAGTAACGAATAGTCAGTTGACGCCGCTCGCTTCGTGAGGAGTCGACCGCAGCCGCCCTCCCTTTCGTCACTCCGTGTCGAACATTCGACAGCAACCGCGGCGGATTTACCGACCTGCACACCAGAGTACCTGATTCTAAAAGAGGAACCGAATGGCATGGATCATGCAGAAGACCAGATTAGGACCGGACAATCGCGCCACAACCTCCGTTTAGCCTGGCGATTTCGCGATTGAGCCAGTAGCAGTAGGGAGAACCGGCGCACGACAGGGCAAACTGGGGAGAACGCACCATGGTCTCGCATTACATTCCAAACGCATCCAGGAATTTGCTCACTTGCTTGTTTTGTGGTGCGGTGCTCGGCTGCGTTACAGTAGCGGCACAAGCCGGTCCCGCTGCAGGCACTATTGCTTCGCCGCCGCTTTTTTCCAACCCGCCAGAAGCACGTTCTCCTGTCGTCCTGACTGCGATCAACGATCCGCATACAGGAAGGGGCGCCTTCTCATTCAACGGACGCGAAGACCCGCCCGTCATTCGAGCGAAACCCGGAGAAGATATCCGGCTGACATACGTGAATGCAATGTCGACAGACGCGCACGAGAAGTGCATCGATGGCCCGTGCATGAACATGACGAATCTGCATTTTCACGGCCTTCATCTGTCGCCCGACGCTCCTCAGGATGATGTGATCAACATAATGGCGATGCCGGGACAGTCCCTCTATTACGTTTTGAATATCCCGATAGATCAGCCGCCCGGCCTCTACTGGTATCACACGCACCCCCATGGGGAAAGCTATCAACAGGATCTCGATGGCATGTCTGGGGCGATCGTGATCGATGGCATTGAACGATACGTTCCCGAACTTCAACATATGAGGGAACAGATACTGGTGTTGCGTGACATGGTAGTCGGCAGGGACGACCCCACCTCCCCCGAATTGAGGAGCCGAGTGGAAGCCTCCACGGAGGCCTGTAGTCCTGTGACGGATGAACCGGAGCGAATCTTCACGCTAAACGGCGCGCTCCGCCCGCAGATCGCGATCTCTGCCGACGAGCGACAATTCTGGCGTATCGTGAATGCCTCACCGGACCTCTACGCAGACTTGCAAATTGATGGGGAGCAATTCGAGATTGTTGCACTGGACGGAATGCCTCTCGCCTTCCACAATCGAGCACATCCCGTCGAATTCGCGTCTCATATTCTCGTCCCTCCCGCTGGGAGAGTGGAAGCAATCGTAACCGGGGCGAAACCTGGAGTCCGAGCTTCACTTCGAACACTCTGCTTTGACACCGGGCCAGATGGAGATCCCAATCCAGCAATGGTGATCGCGGACTTGGTATACAGCGTTTCCGCCTCCGCGGTTCGCCAGCCGCCCGTCGACGCCGAACCGCCTCTCTATAAGCCCTTGCCGCCGGCTCTCATGGCACAGGTGGAAGGCAGTTCTCCTGACTTTGTGGTCGACTTCAGCGAGGACAAGCAAGGCTTCTACATCAACGGGAAGAAGTACAGTCCGTCAGACCCACCAATGACAACCGTATCGATTGGCGCCCTTCATCATTGGCGGGTGAAGAATGAATCGCATGAAGTGCACCCATTCCATATTCATCAGGTTCACTTCCTCATTTACGCTCAGAATGGAGTCAAGCTCGAGCGGCCCGAATGGCTGGATACTGTCAATGTTCCCGTTGAAGGAAATGTTGATTTGGTCATGGATTTCACCGATCCTATTATCCGAGGCATGTCGCTCTTCCATTGTCATCTGCTGAGCCATGAGGACAAGGGCATGATGGCCAAGATTCTTTTTAAGTAAATGCTCCACCAGCACGGCGTGGAGACGCGAATGCCGCACGGGATTTAATGTGCTAAGTGATATCTGGAGTTATGGAGATGAGAACATGAACGCCTCGTTCCCCGCCGCACATGCAATCGCGATCAACGAATCCATGTCGCAGACGTCCGTCGAGAAAGTTACCGGGTTTGCGTCGCGACGGGTGATGGACCAGCTTGCGATAGAAGAACCGCTCGATATTCAAATTACGTATGGTCCAACTAATTCGCGGCAGACTACATCGATTTCCATTACGATGCGCACTCCCGGCGATGACTTCGATCTTGCTGCTGGATTTCTGATGACCGAAGGAGTGGTTCGGAACGCAAACGATATCGACAACATTGCCTACGCAACTCATCCTGTCAGCGAGTCGGCTCAATTCCCGCTCGTCGTGGATGCCAGCAGACCCAATTCCAAACAGAATATTGTCCGAGTGCACCTGGCCACACATGTAACGGTGAGCTTGGCCAATTTGCAGCGCAATTTCTATACGACGTCGAGTTGCGGCATTTGCGGCAAAGCGTCCCTCCTCTCCTTGCGCACGGTCTGCCCGCCGCGCGCTACAAACAACTTCAGAGTGCACGCGCAAATGCTCTATAGTCTCCCCAACCGCCTTCGCTCCTCACAGGGCGTCTTCGATCGGACAGGTGGATTGCACGG
>Ga0187851_10004649_pt1 | contig 11157 bp, 9 predicted proteins | sample June2016WEW_6_10_FD_132997 | JGI IMG/M metagenome (GOLD analysis project Ga0187851, IMG submission 132997) | Peatland microbial communities from SPRUCE experiment site at the Marcell Experimental Forest, Minnesota, USA - June2016WEW_6_10 | ecosystem: Environmental > Terrestrial > Soil > Wetlands... | reverse complement strand
GGTGTTCGTGCTTGCCGATGATTGCCCCTATCCGGTGTCTTTCCTGCTCGTCGCTGCCATCGAAGACGCCGTCGGTATAGAGAAACAGGATGTCTCCCCTGCCCAAGAGGGTGATGACGGCGATATCGGAGGCGTCCATCCGCCGCTTCCTCACCTTGACGGAGATGTACCGGTTGCGGTCGGGGTGGTCTTCCGGAATCTCCAGCCCCAGCGCCAGGAACTGCGCCATGCGGTCGCTTCCGATTTTCATGAACCGCTTGTACTTTGCCGAGAAGACGAGCGGGGGCGGATGGCCGAAATTGACAAAGCGGAATTGACCGTTGGAACGGATCTCGCCATAGAGCATGGTGGCAATCTCGCGCGAACTGGCATCCATGTTCCGTCCCAACGCATTGCGCGCGGTTGCCGACTGGGCAAGCCGCAGGTTGAGCTGCTCAAAGAGCCGGGGCGTGATGGTACCGCTGCGGTCGAGCTCGGAGAGCATAAACGCCTGCAGCGTGTCGTGTATGGTGGACGCAATCTTGGCCGCAATGATGCCGTGGCCCTGCGCATCGACAATCAGCACTCCGGCGGTCGCGTAAAGCTCGCGCAGACTCTCGGCAATCTGCAACTGCTCCGAACTCTTCGCCCTTCTGAACTGGACCCCGTCCTCCTCCGTATAGCCGGGCCGCGACGCCATCCATAGAACATGCTCATCGACGGTATTGCGCGCCTTCGCCTCCGGAGCAAGCGGCTCCAGAAACTCCTTCGCCTGCCGCTCGGCCTGAGCGATGCGCGCGTCGATGTTGTAGCGCTGTTGAAAATTGATGTATTCAAAGACATCGCCGCCAACGATCTCGTCGGGGATGGTGTTTCCATACATGTCGATGCCGGGCAGATGCGGGATCACGCCCTCGACCGGCATCAGCTTCTTGCGCAGATACTCATCGATGGTCAGCGGATGATAGGCGTGTTCGGCTTCGCTGGTTGACACAGGTTTTCAATCTCCGGTGGTATCTGTAGCCGGCGTCTTTCTACCAGCTTATATCAGGGTGGAGGCTAGTCCTCTACTTCGAGATGCCTTCGAGCGGGGAGCTGGCGGTGGCGTATAGGCGCTTGGCCATGCGGCCGGAGAGGAAGGCCTGGCGGCCGGCGAGGACTCCGTGCCGCATGGCTTCGGCCATGAGGATGGGGTCTTGCGCGGCGGCGATGGCGGTGTTCATCAGGACGCCGTCGAAGCCGAGTTCCATCGCCAGCGTCGCGTCCGACGCGGTGCCTACGCCCGCGTCCACGATCAGCGGCACCTCTGTGATCAGCTCGCGCAGGATGCGCAGGTTGGCGGTGTTCTGCAGGCCGAGGCCGCTGCCGATGGGCGCGCCGAGCGGCATGACGGCTGCCGCGCCTGCGTCGATGAGGCGGCGGGCGTAGACGATGTCGTCGGAGGTGTAGGGCAGCACGGTGAAGCCCTCCTTGACCAGGACGCGCGTGGCCTCCAGCGTGGCCTGAATGTCCGGGTAGAGCGTGGCCTTGTCGCCGATGACTTCGATCTTGACCCAGTCGGAGAGGCCGACCTCGCGGCCCAGGCGCGCGGCGCGGATGGCCTCGTCGGCGGTGAAGCAGCCGGCGGTGTTGGGAAGAAGGAAGAAGCGCTTGGGATCGATGAAGTCGAGCAGCGACTCGGAGGTGCGGTCGAGGTTGACGCGGCGCACGGCGACGGTGACCATCTCCGCGCCGGAGGCTTCGATGGCCGCGCGCGTCTGCGGGCCATCCTTGTACTTCCCTGTTCCGACGATGAGACGCGACTTTAACGCGCGGCCTGCGATGACGAGAGGTTCCATAGATGCAGTTTACTAGGTTCGAGGTTCGAGGTTCGAGGGAAAGGCGGAAACACAAAGCCCGCACCGGTGGGCGCGGGCTCTGCGGCGGTGAGCTGTTGAGATTGACCTGAGGCGTCCTTGCCCGGACGGCCCTCGGCGCAGGATTGCGAAATCGCCGAACTACAGTTACAGCCAAGAGCAGGACGCTCTAAGCCTCAGTCACCTCACGTAGCGTTTTGCAACTGTTACTGTCAATTTTCATAGGCTGGACCATCCTCCTTTCCCGTGTAGGGAGAATGTACGTGGTGCGCCGATGGAATGCAAGACATGCGTGCTCTCAAGGTCAACGGGTGCTCGTACGGGCCCACTCATCGCAAGTGCACGATAAATGGAACACCCAAATCTGCTCGCTACTTCAGATAGGCGCGGACGAGATCGATCAGCTCCTCGCCGAGGTCGGGCGTCAGCGGAGCGTGGCCGTCCTGCAACAGATGCAGGCGGATGTGGTCTTCCAACACCTCGGCCATCAGGCTGTTGATGCCTCCGCGCACGGCGGCCAGCAGCATCAGCACCTGCGCGCAGTCGTGCTCATCGGTGGAGAGCGTGCGCTCCACCGACTCGATCTGCCCGTGGATGCGCTTGATGCGGTTGCGGAGCTTGGCGCGGTCGCGTTCGGTATGGGGCATTTTCATTCTCCTTCTTTACAACTTTATTATACCGTAAGGGGGTATATTATATTCAAGAAGAAAAACGGCCGCGACAGGTCTGCAACAGGCCGTCGCAAAACAGGACCATAAAGCAAGAGCGGAAAATTGGAGCGAGGAACACATCTTCATGAACGTTTGCACCGCATTCACACAACACGATCAGAATTGGAGGCGGATGGTTCTTCTCTACTCGACGGCGAGTCGGCTGGCCGCGCTTCGGCTGCTGGTGCTGATGGTTCTGTTGCTATTCGGCGTCGCGACGGTCGAGGCGGCGGCGCAGGCTGTGGCCGACGCGGCTGAGCCGTCGATAAATCGCGTGCTGGCGGACGCGGTGCGACCGGCCCGCATTCAGCCCGCAGCGCCAATCGCCGCCGAGCAGACAGCGCCACCCACATTCTTTCCCCACCCCGACGGCTCGCGGTACTTCATCGCCGGACAGGCCAACATCATCTTCCAGGCGCATGGGCCCTTCCACTCGCCATACGAGGGAACGAACAGCCTGCTGGGACGCGGGGAGTACAAGACGTCGCTGATCGGCACGCTGTATATGGGCGCGGAGCTGGTGCGTAATCCGGCGCGCCATCTGGAGGCGATCTATGACGAAGAGTCGGCGGGCGGGCGTGGCATCAGCGAGGCGTTGGGGCTGGCTGGATTCACCAACCTGGACGTGGTGCGCAACCCGAACCTTGGGCCAATTCCCTACATGGCGCGCGTGCAACTGCATCAGACGATTGGCTTCACCAGCAAAACAGTGGCCTCCGCGCGCGGGCCGTTCGGGCTGGCCACCGAGGCGCCCGAGCGGCGGCTGGAGCTGCGCGTGGGCAAGATGGGACTGCCGGACTTTTTCGATCTCAACAGCATCGGCACCGACAGCCACCTACAGTTCCTCAACTGGACGACGGACAACAACGGCGCGTGGGACTACGCCGCAGACACGCGCGGCTATACCTACGCCGCCGTCGCGGAGTACGACGACAAGGACTGGTCCGCGCGCTACGGCCTTGCCACCATGCCGACGGTGGCCAACGGGATCAACTTCGATTGGAGCCTGAAGCGCGCCAGCGGACAGAACATGGAAGTCGAGTGGCGTCACGGTCTCCTCGGCGGGCTGCTCTCGCCGGACCGCAAGGGCGTGGTTCGCGCGCTGAGCTACGTCAACCACGGGCATATGGGGCTGTATCGCGCGGCGAGTGCAGCGTATCTGGCGAAGGTGGATGAGACACCGGATATTACGAAGCATGAGACGTTCGGCGCGGTGAAGTACGGCTTCGGCCTGAACGCCGAGCAGGAGCTGACCGAGGAGCTGCGCGTCTTCGGCCGCCTCGGATGGAACGAGGGCCAGCACGAATCCTTCGTATACACCGAGGTCGATCAGACGGTCGAACTGGGCGGCGACCTGACGGGCAGACGCTGGGGCCGCGCAGACGACAAGGTGGGAGTGGCGTTCGTCTCGAACGCCATCAAGCGCGACCACCAGGAGTACCTGAGGCTCGGCGGGCTGGGATTCCTGCTGGGCGATGGCAAGCTGAACTACGCGCGCGAAGACATCCTGGAGGGCTACTACACCCTGCACACCTGGCGCGGCCTCTCGTACGCGCTCGACGCGCAGTACATCGCCCATCCGGGATACAACCAGGACCGCGGCCCGGTGCTGGTGGAATCCTTCCGCATGCATGTGGATTTCTAGAGGTTCGAGGTTTAAGGTGCGAGGTTCGAGGATGGAGTGCCGGTTGGAACGTATACTTCATGCGTGACCTTGCTTCCACTCTTCGAGCTGCTTGGATTTGTTCTCGGACTGCTCTTCGGCAGTTTTCTGAACGTGTGCATCTCGCGTCTGCCGGCGCACCGGTCCATTGTGAAGCCGCGCTCGCACTGCTCGGCTTGCGGACACAAAATTCGCTGGCACGACAATGTACCCGTGTTGAGTTGGATTGTGCTGCGAGGACGTTGCCGCGACTGCGATGCGCCAATCTCCTGGCAATACCTGGCGGTGGAGTTGGCGGTTGGAGTTTGGTTCTGGATTGCTGTGGACTCTTTGTACTCGGCGGTTGAGAGGACGCATGATCTTGGCTATACCGCGAGCGCGATCACTGCGCCGCTGATAATTCATGCGCTGACTTTCACCGTTCTCGGCTTCCTTCTCATTGGCCTGATGGTGATGGACTGGCAGACGCAGCGGCTGCCGGACGCGTTCACGCTGACCGGCATCGCCATCGGCTTCGCACTGACCTGCGTACGGGCGATCTTCCACGAACCGGATCAGCTCCCCGCAACGATCCTCCTCGACCGCATCGCTGCAATTGCGGGCGCGGCGCTGATTCTGTTGTTGGTGCGCTGGGGCTACAAGGCGCTGCGCAAGCGCGACGGCATGGGCCTGGGCGATGTGAAGCTGCTGGCCATGATTGCCGCGTTCCTCGGCTTCGGCCAGATGCTGCTCGCGCTCTTCGTTGGGGTGATCACGGCCAGCGTCTACGGCATCGTTCTGATGGCGCGCCGACGGGCCGGCGGCTCCAGCAAACTCCCGCTGGGCAGCTTCCTCGCCGCAGGCGGCCTCTTCAGTGCGCTCTTTGGCCCGCAGATTCTGGCCTGGTACATGGAGATGTTCCGATAGCGGTTGCGCTGAATCACAGCGAAAAACGGCCCTGCCAGCCCTTGTTTGCTTGACACTTGACCGGCCCGAATCTAGAGTCAAAGCTGGTGATGCAGACAATCCCATACATCTGGAACTACCTTCCCCTTGCGCTGCATATTGTTGCCGCGCTGGGCATCGCCGCCGGCATGGTGGCCGCCTCCTTTTTCATCGGACGCCACCGCAACTACCGCACCAAACTGGACCCTTACGAGTGCGGCATGGACCCGGTGGGCGACGCGCGCGGCCGCTTCTCCGTTCGCTTCTACATGGTTGCGATGCTCTTCATTCTGTTCGACGTGGAGGCGGTCTTCCTGCTTCCCTGGGCGGTGATCTTCCGCCGTCTGCCGGCCATTACCGGCTCGCGCATGTTCGGCTTCTGGGAGATGCTGGTCTACCTCGGCTTTGTCGCCGTAGGCCTCTTCTATGTGTGGAAGAAGGGGATTCTGAACTGGTCGTACGACAAGGGTGACCTATAAAATGTACGACCCGGCGACAGCTCTGGTTGGCAAGTCCATCGTCTTCGAAGCGATGGCTGAGGACCCCGCCGTGGTGGCGCTGGCGGAGCTTGCCACGGACGCGAAGTTCGACCGCAACGAGCTGACCATCACCGTGGCGGGCGAGAACATCGTTGCCGCCTGCGAGGCCGTCAAGGCCGCGGGATACAACTTTTTCGAGGATGTGACGGCGGTGGACTGGTTTCCGCAGGAGCCGCGCTTCCAGCTCTCCTACCACATCGTCTCGCACAGTCTTCGCCGGCGGGTGCGGCTGCGCGTCCTGGTTGACTCGTCCGACGCCAGCGTTCCGTCGATCACATCCGCGTGGCCTTCGGCAAACTTTTACGAGCGCGAGGTCTTCGACCTCTTCGGCATTGACTTCCCCGGCCATCCCCGCCTGACGCGCATCATGATGCCGGAGGACTGGAAGGGCCATCCACTGCGCAAGGACTACCCCGTCGAAGGCTACCGGTAAGACAGGTTCAAGATACGAGGTTCAAAGCAAAGGCAGGCACCGCAGATGGCACCCACCGCCGCACCCGACAGAATTACTCCTGGAGTGGAAGACGTCGTCGCCGGCGCGAAGCTGCACGGCAACGCGGGCACGGGCGAGCACTCCATGGTGCTCAACATGGGGCCGCAGCATCCGTCCACGCACGGCGTGCTGCGCGTGGTGCTGGAGCTGGACGGCGAGATCGTCGTCTCGCTGGCCCCCGACATCGGCTATCTGCACACCGGCATCGAGAAGACCTGCGAGGCCAAGTTCTACCAGCAGGTTGTGCCGCTGACCGACCGCATCGACTACCTCTCGCCGATGACCAACAACCTGGCCTACTGCCTGGCGGTGGAGAAGCTGCTCGGCCTGGAGATTCCCGAGCGTGCGCAGCTGCTGCGCGTGCTGCTCAACGAGATCACGCGCATCCAGTCGCACCTGGTGTGGCTTGGCACGCACGCCATGGACATCGGCGCGCTGACCATGTTCCTCTACTGCTGGCGCGAGCGCGAGGCCACCCTGCGCATCTTCGAGGCCGTCAGCGGCCAGCGCATGATGACCAGCTACTTCCGCATCGGCGGGCTGGCGCTGGAACCGCCGATGGGCTTCTTCGAGACGGTGCAGGAGTTCCTTGACGCGATGCCCGCGCACATCGACCAGTACGAGGGCCTGCTGACCGGCAATCCAATCTGGATGGGGCGGCTGAAGGGCGTGGGATATATATCCGCAGCAGACGCGATTGCCCTGGGCGTCACCGGGCCGCCAGCGCGCTCCGCCGGAGTGGACTGGGACCTGCGCCGCGACATGCCCTACTCCGGCTACGAGCGCTTCAAGTTCGATGTGCCCGTCTCCAACGACGGCGACGTGTGGGCGCGGTATACCGTGCGCATGTTGGAGATGCGCGAGAGTGTGAAGATCTGCCAGCAGGCGATGCAGATGCTCGCCGGCAAGACCGGCCCCATTCGCGCAGACGCGCCCAAGATCGTGCTGCCCGACCGCGAGAAGATGAAGACCCAGATGGAGGCGCTGATCCACCACTTCAAGATTGTGACGGAGGGGTTCGCGGTGCCGGCGGGCGAGGTGTATCAGGCCGTAGAGAGCCCGCGCGGCGAGATGGGCTACTACGTCGTCTCCGACGGTACCGCCAAGCCCTACCGCGTCCACATGCGCAACCCTTCGTTCGCGACGCTTCAGGCGCTGGAGACGATGTGTAAGGGACGGCTGATCGCGGATGTGGTCGCAGTCATTGGAAGCATCGACATCGTTCTCGGGGAGATTGACAGATGACGACGAGTAATTGATCGCCAGTGTTTTGCTTAAGGGCACGGCTTCAGCCGTGCCGTAAGGATGAGCAGAAGAACAGGGCTTTAGCCCCTGAGGTATGAGGTAGGACACTTCGTATGAGCACGATTGCCAATTCGATTTTTTCGCCGGAGCTTGCGGCGCGCTTCGACAAGCTGGCGGCGCGGTACCCGGTGAAGCGCTCGGCGCTGATTCCCATGCTGCTGTACGCGCAGGATGAGGTGGGCTATGTGTCGGAGGCGGTGATTCACGAGGTCGCGCAGCGGCTGGACCTGATCGACCTCGAAGTTCGCTCGGTATTGAGCTACTACTCCATGCTGCGGACCAAACCTGCCGGAAAATACAACATGCAGGTGTGCACCAACATCAGTTGCATGTTGCGCGGGGGGTACGAGATCCTCGACCACTGCAAGAAGAGGCTCGGCATCGAGAACAAGCAGACCACACCGGACGGCCAGTTCTCGCTGGAAGAGGTCGAGTGCATCGGCGACTGCTGCTCCGCACCGGCGATGCAGGTGAACTACGAGTTCCACAACGAGCTGACGCCCGCCAAGGTGGACGAGATCCTCAATGAGTACGCCGCAAAGGACGGGAAGTAATGCCGCGACTTGTCTCCCATCCCGATGAAGTGATCGTCCTGAAGCGGCGCTTCGGCCAGGGCGCGACGAAGATCGACCGGTACATCGAACTGGACGGCTACGCGGCAGTGCAGAAGGCCATCGCGCAGGGTGCGGAGGCGATGCCGGGATGGATCATCGACATCATGAAGGCCAGCGGGCTGCGCGGGCGCGGCGGCGCTGGATTTCCCACGGGGTTGAAGTGGAGCTTCGTGCCGAAGACCTCGGCCAAGCCAAAGTACGTGCTGGTGAACGGCGATGAGAGCGAGCCGGGGACCTGCAAGGACCACGTCCTCTTCCGCGAGGACCCACATGCGGTGATCGAAGGCGCGATGATCGCGGGCCTCGCCATCGGCGCGAAGATGGGATTTATCTATCTGCGCGGCGAGTACCGTTATCTGCTGAACATCATGGAGCGGGCGGTCGCCGACGCCTACGCGCGCGGCTTCCTGGGCAAAAACATCTTCGGGTCGGGGATTGATTTCGACATCATCACGCAGACCGGCGCGGGCGCGTACGAGGTGGGCGAGGAGTCGGCGCTGATGGAGTCGCTTGAGGGCAAGCGCGGCGTACCGCGGATTCGGCCGCCCTTCCCGGCCGTTGTCGGACTGTACGGCGGGCCAACGATTATCAACAACGCGGAGACCATCGCCAACGTGCCCCACATCCTGCTGATGGGCGGCGAGGCTTACGCGCGGCTGGGCACGGAGCGCAACGGCGGGACGAGGCTGTTTGGGATCAGTGGCCACGTCGAACGGCCCGGCGTCTACGAACTGCCGATGGGCTACCCGCTGCGCAAGGCGATCTACGAGGTTGCGGGCGGGATTCGCGACGGCAAGCAGTTGAAGGCCGTCGTCCCCGGCGGCGCGTCCTGCCCCGTGCTGCGCGCTGACGAGATCGACATTGGACTGGACTTCGACCAACTGGCCAAGGCCGGATCGATGCTGGGATCGGGCGGGATTGTCGTGCTCGATGAGACCGTCTCCATCGTTGAGTTCGCGCTGCGCACCATCCAGTTCTACCAGCACGAGAGCTGCGGCTGGTGCATTCCATGCCGCGAGGGGACCGACTGGATCAAGAAGACGCTGACCCGCGTGTACGAGGGCGGAGGCGCGAGGAAGGACATCGACACCGTGCAGTACATCGCCGAAAACATGATGGGCCGGACGTTCTGCCCGTTCGGCGACGCAGCGGCGATGCCCACACTGGGCTTTGTCAAGAAGTTCCGCAAGGAGTTTGAAGAGTACATCGAAGGCAAGAAGGCTGGAACGCCGGTGATGACGAAAGAGCATGACCTGGTGGAGATTCTCTGATGGCTGACGTAACCATTACCGTAGACGGCAAGAAGATCACCGCACCGGCGGGCTCGCTGCTCATTGAGGTGTGCAAGAGCGCGGGCATCGAGATCCCTGCCTTCTGCTACTATCCCGGCCTATCCTTGCAGGCGGCCTGCCGCATGTGCGTCGTCCGCCAGGAAAAAGTGCCGAAGCTACAGACCGCATGCACCACGCAGATCGCCGAGGGGCAGGTCTTCTTTACCGACACGCCGGAGGTGGTGCAGGCGCGCAAAGCCACGTTGCAACTGCTGCTGGGCAACCATCCGCTGGATTGCCCGGTGTGCGACGCGGGCGGCGAGTGCGAGCTACAGGACATGACATTTAAGTACGGCGCGGCGGACAGCTTCTACGCCGAACCGAAGAACCATCGCGAGGAGCAGAAGTGGTCGCCGGTGGTGTACTTCGACCGCCCGCGCTGCATTCTTTGTTATCGCTGCGTGCGCGTCTGCGGCGAGGGGATGGACGTCCATGCGCTGGCGGTGGAGAACCGCGGCTCGTCGTCGATCATCGTGCCCAATGTGCCTGCGCAACTCACGCCGGACTCGCTCGCCCACCTGGACTGCGAGCAGTGCGGCATGTGCATCGACATCTGCCCGGTGGGCGCGCTGACCAGCGGGACTTATAGATATAAGACGCGGCCGTGGGAGATGAACCACGTCGCCACCGTCTGCACGCACTGTGGCGACGGATGCAAGACAACGCTGGGCGTCCGCTCCACGGCGGACGGCTCGCAGATTGTGCGCGGAGACAACCGCGACAAGTCAGGCATCAACGGCGACTTCCTCTGCAACAAGGGGCGTTACGCGTTCGACTTCGCCAACAGCAGCAAGCGGATCACTCAACCGCTGGTTCGCCAACCTAACGGCGAGTTGAAGGCGGTGAGTTGGGAAGAGGCGCTCACCTGCGTCGGCACGAAGTTCGCAGAGCTGCACGACACGCGCGGCGGCAGGAGCTTCGGCGTGATCGGCGGCAACCGCCTGACCAACGAAGAGGCGTACCTGCTGCAGAAGTTTGCGCGCTCCGTGCTGCACACCAACAACATCGACCACCACCGCACGGCGGACTACGTCGCCTTTGCGCAATCGCTGGCCGGAACGACGGGCCGTGCGGCGTCGCTGCGCGACACTCTGACTGCCAAGGCAGTGCTGCTGGTTGGCGGCGATCCGACCAATCAAAGCCCCGCCACCGCGTGGAACCTGCGCACTAACGTTCGACTCAATGGAGCGAAGCTCTACATTGCGAACACCGCGGAGATCAAGCTGCGCCGCCAGGCCAAGGCATTTCTCAAGGTCGCGGAGTACGGCTACGGCGCGCTCGCCGCTTACCTCGCGGGAGACGACTCCTCGGCGAACGCCGTCAATGCAGACAGTGCCGCACTCGCCAGCTTCCGCGACGCAGTCCGCTCCGAAGAGTCGCTGCTGATTCTTATTGGCAACGAGCTGCGCGGAGCGGAGCTGAAGCGGCTGATCGACTTCGGCCTCACGCTTCCCGGCGCGAAGTTCGCGCTGCTGGCCGACTACGTAAACTCGCGCGGCGCGTCCGACATGGGCCTGCTGCCTGACATGCTTCCCGGCTACACGCCCATCGGCCCCATCGACACCGGGGACCCCGGCAGCCGCATCGCCCTCGAGTACAAATCTCCCACCACGCCCGGCCTCGACCTGCTGCAGATCTTCGACGCAGCCGCCGCGGGCAGCCTCTCCGCGCTCTACGTCGTCGGAGCCAACCCCGTTGCGCGCTACGACGTGGATCCCGCCTCGCTCAAAGACACCTTCGTCG
>Ga0187851_10004648_pt1 | contig 11159 bp, 8 predicted proteins | sample June2016WEW_6_10_FD_132997 | JGI IMG/M metagenome (GOLD analysis project Ga0187851, IMG submission 132997) | Peatland microbial communities from SPRUCE experiment site at the Marcell Experimental Forest, Minnesota, USA - June2016WEW_6_10 | ecosystem: Environmental > Terrestrial > Soil > Wetlands... | reverse complement strand
TCTGGTAAAATTCGGTTACGGCGCCGTTTTGCTGCAGCAGCTCGGCGACTTCAGAAAGTCAGGAGACCTTGGCATATTTTCCAGCGCGCTGCAGAATTACTATTACTCAAAATTATTCTCCGAGCTGAGATTCCTGCAGGGAGACGAGGGAGTTCTCAGAGAATACATCAGGGCCGAAGTCTCGAAGAGAAACATCCTGAATTTGCTAAAGTCGAGAGAGTCAAAGATCGAGAGAGACATTTTTGCAAAGCACTTAATCGATGGCGGGTTGATCGACAAGGCAAGCTTCCTGGAAGTGTACCAGACACCAGATCTCGGTGACATTGCAAAGCGCTTTGAAAAATGGTTTGATCTTACTTCTGCCTTGGAAAAATACGGCCAGACTGGCAACCTGACGGCGTTCGAGGTCGCGATGGACAGGTTAATCGTAGGCAAGTACCTCAAAGAATTCCGGAGTGTTTCACTTTCTCTTACAGCAGTTTTCGCGTACGTCTTCCAAGCAGAGTTTGAAAGGCAGAACATCAGGAGGATAACTTACGCAAAGCAGTACGGAATGAGCGAAGACTACATAAGGTCAATAATTCTGAGCAGTGACCCCACTTGAGTAGCAAACTAGCGGCGCAGAGCGGAAGGATAGCGGTCGTCGGAGAAAGGGAGCTCGTCGTTGGATACAGGTTGCTCGGTGTTGAAGATTCTTTCATTACCGGAAAAGACGATTCTCAAAAAGTGTTGATGGAACTTGTCAACTCCAACAAGTACGGATTGATCATTGTCGGAAGCTCCGTGAGGGCTGTTTTGTCCGTGGCCTTGCGCGAAAAGCTAGAAGCATCAATCATACCGCTTGTGGTTTTCATGCCGGCACTCGACTCTCAGGGATCGGAGGAGTCGCTTACCAAACTCGCTAGGCGAGTATTGGGCGTAGATTTGAAGGTGAATTCATGATGAAAGAAGGAAAAATAATCAGGGTCAGCGGACCAGTAGTCACTGCGCAAGGGCTTGAAGGGCCAAAAATGTTCGACGTTGTGAGGGTGGGAGAGCTGGGTCTAGTCGGGGAGGTCATCAGACTACAGGGTGAAACTGCGACAGTCCAGATCTACGAGGATACCACAGGCATCAGACCAGGAGACAAAGTGGTGAACACTGGTCAGGCTCTTTCGGTCGAGCTGGGTCCTGGACTATTGACCTCTATATACGATGGCATTCAGAGACCTCTGAACATTCTCAGGGAGCAGAGTGGAGACTTCATCAGCAGAGGACTAATCATTCCTCCGCTTGATGAAAAGAAGCTGTGGGAGTTTGTCCCCACAAAGAAGAAGGGTGACAAGGTTGTTGAAGGCGACATTATCGGAACGGTTCAGGAAACTGCCCTAATTTCGCACAAGATCATGGTTCCACCTGGTGTGAGCGGCGAGATCAAAGATATCAAGGCGGGCAAGTTCACAATCAGGACTGCAATTGGTGTTGTAAAGACCTCAACTCAGGATATCGAGATTTTCCTCGCGAGCAAATGGAAGGTCAGGGTTCCAAGGCCGATCTCCAGAAAACTTCCACCTGATACTCCTCTGTTGACAGGACAGAGAGTCTTCGATACATTCTTCCCTGTCGCAAAGGGAGGCACATCAGCCATTCCAGGGCCTTTCGGCTCGGGAAAAACCGTTTCGCAGCAACAACTGGCAAAGTGGAGCGATAGCAGGATCATCGTCTACGTGGGCTGCGGAGAAAGAGGAAACGAGATGGCCGAAGTTCTCGCAACATTTCCGGAACTAGAAGATCCAATAGCAAAGAGACCTCTGATGGAGAGGACAATCCTTGTCGCAAATACTTCAAACATGCCTGTCGCAGCAAGGGAAGCTAGCATCTACACCGGAATCACAATCGCCGAATATTACAGGGACATGGGTTACGACGTCGCACTGATGGCTGACAGCACGTCCAGGTGGGCTGAGGCTCTTAGAGAAATCTCTGGCAGGCTGGAAGAAATGCCCGGTGAGGAAGGATACCCGGCTTATCTTGGAAGCAGGCTCGCAGAGTTCTACGAAAGAGCGGGCAAGGTTGTTGCATTATCCCCAGAGGGAAGAATCGGATCAGTAACAGTTGTCGGCGCAGTTTCGCCGCCAGGTGGAGACTTTTCAGAACCAGTATCACAGAATACGCTGCGTGTTACGCGTGTCTTCTGGGCACTGGACGCAAGCTTGGCAGCGAGGAGGCACTTCCCATCGATCAACTGGTTGACCAGTTACTCTCTGTATACGGGAGACCTCCAAAAATGGTATGAAGAACACGTCGGAAAGGACTTCCCACAAATGAGAATAGATGCGCTTGAGATTCTGCAAAAGGAAGCCGAGCTTCAAGACATTGTCCAACTAGTTGGATACGACGCGCTACCAGAATCGGAGAAGGGAGTAATGGATCTCGCAAAGATGATCAGAGAGGATTACCTCCAGCAGAGCGCGTATGACCCTGTGGACACCTACGCTTCGATCAGAAAGCAGTATCTGATGATGCGAACAATCTTGGACTTTGGCAAGAAAGAAGCTGATGCAATCAAGGCAGGAGCGCAGGCCGAACAGATTTCAAACCTTAAAGTGAAATCGAAGATCGCGAAGATCAAGTGGACTCCTGAAGACCAGACTGAAAATTTCATCAAAGAGATAGAGACAGACATGGATAGAGAATTCGTAGAATTAGTAAAAGGAGTGACGGTCTAGATGCAACAGCCAGTTTCATACAAGACAATCTCGCAGGTCGCGGGGCCGCTTCTCTTCGTAGAGAAAGTCGAGAACGCAGCATACGGAGAAATGGTGGAGATTACGAATGCGCTTGGTGAAAGACTCAGAGGCCAGGTTCTTGACTCGCGCGCAGGACTAGCAATTGTGCAGGTTTTCGGCTCGACGCTGGGACTTAGCACCACTGGTACTTCAGTTCGCTTCTTGGGCGAGACAGCAAGGATCTCAGTTTCAGATGAGATGCTCGGACGCGTCTTCAACGGATTGGGAAATCCGAGAGACAGCGGACCAGCCATCGTGTCAAAGACCAAGGTCGAAATCATCGGTTCAGGAATCAATCCGTACAGCAGAGAGGAACCGTCTGAGTTCATCCAGACAGGAATCTCGACCATCGATGGAATGAATACCCTCGTCAGGGGACAGAAACTGCCGCTATTCTCAGGTTCAGGTCTGCCGCACAACGTTCTCGCCGCGCAGATTGCGAGGCAGGCAAAAGTGCTCAACGCATCCGAGAACTTCTCAGTAGTCTTTGCCGCGATGGGAATCACGAGCGAAGAGGCGAACTTTTTCATCAGAGAGTTCGAGGAGACTGGAGCGCTAGAAAGAACCGTTCTGTTCCTTAATCTTTCCTCAGATCCATCAATGGAAAGAATCCTCACTCCGAGGCTTGCCCTAACTACCGCCGAGTATCTTGCCTACGAAAAGGAATCGCACGTCCTTGTCATTCTTACTGACATGACCAATTACGCGGAGGCGTTGCGAGAAATTTCAGCAGCAAGAGATGAAGTGCCGGGAAGGCGAGGCTATCCGGGATACATGTACACGGACCTCGCAACGATCTATGAAAGAGCCGGAAAGATAAAGGGACGAAAGGGTTCGATCACACAGATTCCGATTTTGACAATGCCCGCAGACGACAAGACTCACCCGATTCCAGACCTCACCGGATACATCACCGAAGGTCAGATCTATGTGTCGAGAGACCTCGACAGGGCAGGAATCTACCCACCAATCGATGTCTTGGAAAGCCTGTCCAGACTCATGAACCAGGGAATCGGTCCAAAGCGAACCAGAGAAGATCACAGAGGTATGGCTGACCAGCTCTATGCATCATATGCGCAGGGCAAAGACGTTCGAGCTTTATCTGCAATCGTGGGAGAAGAAGCTCTAAGCGATACCGACCGAAAGTTCCTGAAGATAGCTCAAACTTTCGAGAAGAACTTTGTCAGACAAGGATTGAACGAAGACCGAAGCATCGAGCAGACGCTGGACATCGGCTGGGACGTCATCTCGCCATTGTCAGACACTGAAATCAAGAGAATAAAGCCAGACCTGGTCGAAAAGTACAGAAAAAGAACTCGCTAGGACGCCCAATCAAATTGCCAGTCGCTACCAACATCAGACCTACGAGGATGGAGTACCTTCGGACCGTCCGAAGGATCGCAATGTCCAAGAAGGGTCTGAAGCTATTGAAGCTTAAGAGATCTGCGCTCATTTTGGAATTCTTCAACTTGAGCAAAACGGTCGCAAGCTTGCGTAGCGGGCTGCAATCAAAACTGATCCTGGGTTACGACGGGATACACGCGTCGGAAATGTTTGTTGGGCCTCTGAAGCTCGAGTATGAATCGATGCGAATTCCAAAGATCCAAGAGCTGACCATGAGATCGAAAAACGTGATGGGTGTTCGTATCCCGGAAGTCACTGCAAGAAGCTCTGGGCGAGCTGGTCAGGAGTACTTGCTTGAGATACCTGCGTCGATAACTCAGGCAGTCAAGGCGTTTCAGGATGTTCACCAGATGGTGCTGGACGTAGCCGAAAAAGAGACTGCTCTCAGGAAACTGCTCTTCGAGATCGAAAAGACAAAGCGAAGGTGCAACGCCATTGAAAACGTCTTGATTCCGAGGCTGCAATCAACCGCTAGGTACATAAAATTCAGATTCGACGAAATGGAGCGCGAGAACTTTACGAAGTTAAAGGCTGTAAAGCGAAAGATGAACCAGAGGGATGCAAAGAAAGATGAGTAAAGCACCTCCGAGGAAAAAATACTGGGCGCCATCGTCCTTCTGGATGAAACCTCCATCCGGACCTAGTCCGTTGCTTGAAGGTTTCAAGAACAAGCAGCAAAAGAAGTTCTATGTTATGATGACCGCGTTCAAAGTTGCGAAAGTAGCCGCGATCGCGTTAATAGCCCTGTTACTCGTTGGGAGACTTTGAAATCATGGCGATGTCAACCGATTACACACAAACACTGAAGTCAATCAAGGAAGCGGAAGAAATAAGCGCGCGCGAGATAGCTGACAAGAAGAAAGTGCTCGCTGAGAAGCTCCAGAACTTGGAGGTAGAGGCGAACAAGTCAATCGCGCTAGCAAAGGAAGAAGCTGAAACTTACGTAGACCAGCAGGTCGAACAGGCGAGAGCCTCGGCCCAAGTAGGCGCTGAGAAGTTGATCTCTTCCACCAAGAAGGATGCGGAAAAGGTCGCCGCAAAGAAAGTCGAAAAAGCTGGTTTCAAGAAGATAATCGAAGAGACGCTTCTATCAGAGTTCAAAGGAGTATAATCGCGTTTTGCTGCTGAAACCTGCTTCCATGCAAAGGATAGCAGTCATTGGGTCAAAAGACGAGAGACAGCGGGTAGCATCAATACTTTATGATCTTGGTGTGGTGCAAATCGAGCCCGTCTCCGATGCCGCGCTTCCGTACCTCAGAACGGAGCTGGACAGCACAAACATGCGCGAAGTTTCCGAGGAGCTTTTGAGAATTAGGGCGCTTAGAACTGCTCTTCCCAAGATCAAGGTTTCGGAAAAGACGGGCTTTTCCTCGCAGAAGGAACTTCTAGAAGCTTCGCGTTCTATCAGAATTGATCAAGAGGTTTCGAAGCTAAAGCAAGAACAGGACAAACTCACAACGCATCTGGATGAGCTGAAAAACAGTATAGAGCTTGTCACTGGACTAGAATTCATCAACGAAGATCTCGGCATATTTGATCTCGAGTCTGCCGCCTCATTCTTCGGCACTGTACCCTCGGAGGCATATCCCGGGGTGCAAAAGGATCTAGCGGCAATTCCGAACGCGATGCTGTATTCGTCTGGAAAAGACCCGATCAGTCTGGTCGTGGTAGTGCCAACGGCTGAACTCGAAAAATTCGGCTCGATCATCCAGAAGGCAAGTTTGCGATTACAAAGAATTCCAAAACTAAAGGGAAAGCCAGCTGAAATTCTGTCGAATCTCAAGGAGGAGAAACTGCAGAAAGAATCTGAGATGAAAAGCATAGACGCGAAACTCCAGGCTTTGTCAGAAAAGCACTATGCGAAGATCGTCACGGTTGAGGAGCAGCTAGCGATAGAGGCAAGAAAGCTCGAAGTGGTCAACAACTTCGGCTTTACGGACAGCAGTTTCGTTTTGGAGGGATGGGTTCCAGAACACAAACTAGCCTCTCTCGAGCAAACATTGGGACGATATGCGACCTCGGCAACTCTGTTTAAAATTAAGAGCGGCGAAAAGCCACCAACGCTTCTTGAAAACCCGAAGAGATTGAGATTCTTCGAGTCGTTCATCAGATTCTACTCTCTCCCGCTTCAGGGCGAGATGGATCCGACTCTAATATTTGCACTGACATTCCCGATCTTTTTCGGATTGATGATCGGCGATGTCGGCTACGGCCTGGTCATCATTGGAATATGCTACTGGATATTGAACAGGGTCAAGCATCCAGGTGGAAAGACCGTCATCCCTCGTCAACTGCGATCATTTGTGAAAAATATCTTCAAGCCGGTCCAGCTTCAGAAACTCGCGATGGCAATGGTCCCGGGAGCAATAATTGGCACGATCCTCGGATTTGCGTTCAACGAGTACTTCGGTTTCCAGCTTAACCAGTACCTGTTCACATACCTGAACTCGCACTTCCATATGGGACTGCCTTCCAGCGGAGCGTTTCTGGATCCCATCTCATCTATCGGACTGAAGCACCTTTTGCTCTTTGCGGGATACGTGGGATTGTTCGAGGTTTCGCTCGGGCTCGTAATCGGCATGATCAACGGCTACTGGATGGGCGAGAAGAGGCACATGGTAGGCAAACTCGGCTGGCTGTTTTGCGGATGGGGAATAGCGCTTATTGGTCTGACAATGTTGCATCACGGTAACATCAATCCGTCCGCGAACCCACTCGCAGGCGTTTACATTGGATTGTTGGTGGCAGGACTCGGCTTGATCGCTTACGGCGAAGGCGGTCGGTCACTCATAGAGTTGCCATCAATTATCAGCCATATCCTGTCGTACACGAGAATTGTTGGAATCCTCCTTGCCTCGGTTGTACTTGCCAAAGTCATCGACGATATTTTCATTGGCGACGCTTCCAGCGGCGTAGGACTCTTGATTGTAGGCGTTGTGATTCTGATCTTTGGGCAGATGTTCAACCTCATACTCGCGCTGTTTGAGCCTGGCATCCAGGGAGCGAGGTTGCTCTACGTGGAGTTCTTCTCAAAGTTCCTGCACGGAGGAGGCAAGATGTTCTCGCCGTTCAGAGGCGGAAGAACATACACTGTAAACGAAATCGAGCTCTTGGAATCAAAGACCCCGAAAGCCAAGAAGTAGCTTCGAATAGACAGTCGCAGGATGGCATGCGCAAGATCTCCATCCACGTCCTTCAGAACATGTTCTGCCTTCGCTTCTGGAACACTAGCCAAGAAGACCCGAATCTTCCCAGTTTGGATCGTGGCACCGGGAATATGTTTCCAAAGATGGGGTTTCAAGTTGGAAGTCCAGCGCTTCACTCCTCTCAATTCTCCCTCTCCAACCTTTGCACGAATAACCCGTGGACACGACTCCAATTTCGTAGAGATCTGGAACAAGATTTTCAAAAGTGTATTCCCCGTCGCCAGATGCCTTAGTATAAGTTGTTGTAACCACTACTCCGTTTCTCATCAGCGAGATTTGGCAATCAGCGGGCTTGTGATCCTTCTGTGTTAGGACTTCGCCTGTTATAGATAGACTACCAGTTTTCAAGACGAAATTCACTAGGGCAGTCCCTCCCCCAATGATACTTGCTTGTGCTCCCTCAATCATGTGCCCCTCGGCCTTTGCTCTAACGTAATAGCTCCCGGAGGAAATGCCTGAAAAAACATAGTGACCTCTATCGTCTGTTTTCATTGTTTCAGACGGTTTTCCAGATTTGAAAGCTCCTGAAACCTCAGCTCCAACCAATGGGATTCCATTTTCATCCGAAACAACCCCTTCAATCGTTCCTGCCATTACTTCAAGAAATACGAAAATGTCTGTTTTACCCTCTCCATCTTCGATTAGGATGTTTTTTTCATAGTCGCGAAACTTCGTAACGGGTGATTTTACGCTGATCTTGCCCAGTCCTGGAGGCACGTGATCTAGAACAAATTTACCTTCATGATCTGTTAACACATTGATCGCGCCAAATGCTACCGACGCGTAACGGACTGGTCCATCGATACTTCCGACCTCGCCTTCAATTCTTCCTTCGGCCATTTTCCCAGAAGCAATCTCGGGATTCTCAACTTCAGAACTGGTCATTTCAGAACTTCTCCATCTTGATTCTTGTAGATCTTCTTATCTCTCAGACTTGTCTAATCTACGCGTTTCGTCCTGGCAGCACACTGTCTTGTAGGTCAAACGCATTTTGAATTAGTGCGTTTGCATTACTTAAAGAAGCATAACGATTATCAGAAATGAGAATCAATCTAGAGGAAAGACATCAATCGTGATGAGAACGGAACGCATCGATGTCGCCCTTTTCAGATTTGAGCGAATAGAATCATCTAGATTCGTTTAGTGCATTTGCAAGATATTGCAAGACATTGCAAGATATTCGGCTACGACATGATGACTGAAACTGTCATGAACGTTTTCCCCTTTCATAATGATTAAACCAGACCACCGGCGAAATACCTTCTCGGTAGCGAATAGTATTGCCGGAAGAAAGTATTGCTAGTAAGCCAGTTTCAAGAAGAAGCGCACTGAAATGGAGCAGTGCAGTTGCCGCGGCGGGAATCGTCGGTATAGTTGCCGGTGTCGGCGGAGACATGTTGCTCAGACCGAGCACAACCGCAACGAGCACAGTGACAAACACACAACCAGCTCAAACTGTAACTGCAACAAGTACACTACCTGCTCAAACTGTAACAGCAACAAACACGTTGCCTGCTCAAACTGTAACAGCTACAAACACACAAACAGCGACAGTAACTCAGACAGGTAATACAGTGACGCAGACTACCACTGCCACAACCACAAAAACTTCGACTGTAACATCCTCGACTTCTCACAATGTTCAAGTTCTGAGTAGCGTTAATGACGTTGGGCCTTTCCTCGCAACAATTGTGGACGGCGTCTGGACAAAGACTGATGTATTGACTCCGAATCAGGCAATCGGTCAATATGCAGGCGTAAGTGCATGTAGAAGTAGAACTTATTCTCCAGACAGGATCAGATATCCGATGATGAGGGTTGGCTGGGTTCCTGGTACACAAACTACTGCTAGTGTTGCCAATAGAGGAACGGGCCAATTCGTTAGAATAACTTGGGATCAGGCTTTTTCTTATGCCGCCAGTGAGATAAATAGAATTCAAACTACATACGGCGTGGGCTCAATTTTCCTTCGCACAGGAGGTCACCAATGGACCGCCAACATCCATACGCAACAATGGATGGGAAAGCTCTTAGCTTCACTCGGGGGCTACACTTCGAAAACTGGCGGAACAAGCACTGTTGGTTGGCGCGATGGATCTCCGTTGGTATGGGGCGCCGCAACATACGCTCAAAACAGCCCAGCTGACTTGTTGGCAAACACAAAGGTCATGATATTCTGGTCAATGGATCCTGTAAGGACTTCGATGACTAGCGCTCCTCTAGCACTACAGCAATACGCCCAAGCTGGAATCCAGTTCATCTTCATCGAACCTCGATTTAACGAGACCATGGCAATGTTTGTGACTAGCAAGTACCCGAAGAACCAATGGATACCACTCTATCCAGGAACCGATACAGCGCTACTTGCTGCAATAGCTTACTATTGGATGACTAATAATCTGGTCAATACCAGCTTCATAAACAAGTATACTGTGGGATATGATTCAACAACGCTGCCTACAGGTACAGCAGCAGGCAGTAGCTTCTCTGACTATATTCTGGGTACTGGACCGGACAAGACTCCGAAGACTCCTGCATGGGCAGCAGCGATCACTGGAGTTCCCGCCGCTACGATCCAAAGTCTAGCGCTAACTTGGGCGAATAACAACACGTACGTGGATTGCCAGACGGCAGGAGCGAACCGAGCAGAATACGCAGGAGAATGGGCAAGGATGATTGTTTCAGTTGCTTCTCTCATAGGCAAGGTAGGAGGCACATCTGGAAATGGAATAGGAGGTATACCGGGCGATCCAACAGCACCATCTATTACATCAGGTGCAAGAGTTGCTCCTGGAAGCGCACCCAGCATAGCAAATCCATGTACTCAGTTGATAGAACATGTGAATTTTGGTCAGGCAATCCTAAACGGGAGTATGAAATGGACTACCGGAGTCACTAAGCTTGCATACCCTGCGACTGGATTCTCACCAGTTGTGATGGATTGGGAAAGCGGTGGAGCTGGTTCGACACAGGTTCCGGGTACTGACAACTCACATCAAGCATGGAAGAGCCCAAAGCTTCAGTTCATCCTTTCACAGAACGCATGGTGGGAAGATGTACAGACCTACGCCGACCTCGTTATGCCAGTACAGTTCTCTGTCGAGCACAACGACATCACGACAACTGGAAACTACACGGTCTATATGCACCAGCTAATTCAACCACTCTTTCAGGCACTGTCGGACTTCGAAATCGTTCAGGGGATCACAGCCAAACTTCCTAACGCAGCCACATTGAGCCAAACCATATTCCAGGGAAGGGACAAGGAAGGTTGGGTGCAGTGGTCGTATTCCCAAGGAAATGTTCCGAGTATGACTTATGCCCAGTTCCAAGCTGCGGGATACTATGCGTACCCAACTTCGCCAGCCTCGACTGCCCAGACCTACGGTGGTCTTCAGAACTTCATAACTGACCCCGTAAAAAATGCACTTACAACTCCCTCGGGTAAGATCGAACTCTATTCCGCGCAGATAGTGACGGCCTATGGTGTTGCGACTCCCAACGCAGACGGAACATGGTCAGGCCTGGTGTACAGTCCTACAAACAACACACCTACCGCGTGGGCTGTTCCGACATACGTCAAGCACACAGAGGATAGACAATCCACCCTGTTCAAGCAGTATCCACTCCTAATTACTTGTGGAGCCACAATTTTCATGCACCACTCGCAATATGGAAATATGCCTTGGCTGAGAGATGAGATGCAAAGCTTCCTGGGTGGCTACCGAGTCATCTGGCTCAACTCGAGCGATGCGGCGTCAAGGGGTGTGAAGTATGGAGA
>Ga0187851_10004644_pt1 | contig 11163 bp, 10 predicted proteins | sample June2016WEW_6_10_FD_132997 | JGI IMG/M metagenome (GOLD analysis project Ga0187851, IMG submission 132997) | Peatland microbial communities from SPRUCE experiment site at the Marcell Experimental Forest, Minnesota, USA - June2016WEW_6_10 | ecosystem: Environmental > Terrestrial > Soil >... | reverse complement strand
GTCGTGGACCGGTTCGTGGACCGAGCCATCCGTGCATACAGTGCAATGAGGGCCATCGGTGGCACGGCTCCGTGGTATCCGTGCTGGTAGAGCGTCGGGAGCGCCGGGCCGTAGTTCTCATAATCCGCCGGTCGTGGGTTCGAGCCCCACCCGCCCCACCAGCGGTTTTAATACCCGTGGTCGGCGAGCCGTGGACCGGATTGTATACCGATGCCGGCGGGGCGATGTTCGAACCGTCAGGCCGCATCTGGTCACATAGAGTAGCTGGCGAGCGGGTCTGGCGTACCAGGGCGTACGGCGGGGAGGACCGGACTGGCTGCTTGCGTGGCTCGCCAAGAGTATGCGGGACTGGACAAGGGTGTTGCCGCCAGCTGGCTGGCCTGGCATGACGTGCCGCGGGTGGTCTGACCTGGGGTTCCGTAAAGTGGCCGAGGACACGAAGCCACGGCTATTTCGATCTCGACGTCGTCTGGACACAGTGACGCGCGACCTACCGAAACTCCACGAATCTGTCACCGGGATCCTTGCCGAGCCTGACTCAGAAGCAGAAGACTCGCGGTGAGCGGCCTTCCGGCTCGGCGTCGGCAGCTGGCGCGAGCCAATGGTAACGGCCTGCGCGCTCGGGTGGCCGTCGGAGAATCCTCGGTAGGCCAAGGGCGCAAATTCTCCCAACCCGTGCGTCCATGCTCGCCCGGCCAGACCGGGTCGATGGCTCGGCGGTCGCGTCAGCTACGGGTACCAGGTGATCTAGGGCTCGGGCCTCATGCTGGGCGGGTCAGGACGCGGAGTTGAATGCGATCACTGCGCGGCCGGCGTTGCACAGGGCATCGGCGACGGTGGCGGGATCGCTAAGGTAGCCGCTGACCATCGCCCCGTCGCGCACCATCACTAGCTGGTCCGCGACCCGAGCTGAGTCCGGGATGCTGATCTCGTCGAGGAGATCCTGGATGGTCCGCTTGAACCAGCGGCGGTGGGCGTCCACCACGCGCCGCGCCGGGTGCTCCGGGTCGGCATACTCGGCCGCGGCGTTGATGAACGGGCAGCCGCGGAATCCGGGGCTGCAGCTCTCGGCGCCGATTGCCTGGGCAATGATCCGGAATACATCGGGCACGTCGCCGGCCGCCTGCCGGGCGTGGGCGATCGCATCGCGCTCCCACTTCGCCCGGCGCTCGAGGTAGGCAACGATCAGGTCGGCCTTCGTCGGGAAGTGGCGGTAGAAGGTGACCTTGGTGATGCCGACCTGGGCGATGATCTTCTCGGCGCTCACCGCGCGCAGTCCCTGCGCGTAGAACAGCGCGGTCGCGGCTTCCACGATGCGCTCCCGCATCGGGACCTTCGATGCCGGCCGTCCGGCAGGTGCCCTGCCCTTGGCCGCGGTCGCGTCTTCGTCCGTCATGTTGCCCATCAGGCTGCCTCAGCCATCGTGCCAGTGTTCCTCACCCGTCCTGCAGCGGTCGGCGTCCCGGAGGACTCCGGCTCGGCTTGCGCAGCTACGCCTGAGCGCGTAGCGTCAAATAGAGTGACTAGTAAGTCTATCTGATAATTCCTGGGGAAGTACATGCTCCGGCGTTTTCCAGTACGAGGTCCTGGCCAAGGAACTGAGAGGCGCTTGGGAGCTTGTTGATCCCCCGACCTGCTGGCATTAGCGTCGCTAGCGGGGATCAGATATGCGCGGACCTGGGAAGGGCTCGTTTATGCTGCTGGACCGCCAGGTTGAGCGCGGGCACATTGACCGCGTACTTGCCGCGGCCCGGGAGGGTTTGAGCGGGGTGCTGGTGCTGCGGGGGGAACCAGGGATCGGCAAAACGGCCCTGCTCGACTACGCGGTACAGGCTGCCGCGGACCTGCGGGTTGTCCGGCTGGCAGGGATCGAGTCGGAGATGGAGCTGGGCTTCTCCTCGCTGCACCAGGTTCTCTTGCCGTTCCTCGGTGGTCTCGACCAGCTACCGGCGCCGCAGGGCGCTGCCCTGGGCTCGGCGTTCGGGTTGCGCGATGGCGGCCTGCCTGACCGGCTGCTGGTGGGCCTGGCGTCCTTGAGCCTGCTGGCTACGGCCGCTTCCGATGGCCCGCTCTTGTGCGTGGTAGATGATGCGCAATGGCTGGATCGGGAATCGGCGGCGGTTCTGGCGTTCGTGGCACGGCGGCTTCTGGCCGACCGCATCGCGATGATCTTTGCCGTGCGGGAGCCTTCCGGGCGTCCGGTCTGGCTCGACGGGCTGCCGGACATGCAACTGCGGGGCTTGCCCGCGGTGGAAGCGCAGGAGCTGCTCTCGTCCGCTGCCGGCGGCGGGGTCGATGGGATGGTTGCCGCCCGGATAATCGCCGAGACCGCCGGGAACCCGCTGGGTCTTATCGAGCTGGGTGGTGAGCTGTCCTCGGGCGAGCTGGACGGGCAGGTGGCGCTGCCGGATCCGCTTCCGCTCGGGCGGCGGCTAGAAGCCCGGTTTCTCGGGCAGGTCCGCCGTCTTCCGACCGATACCCAGCTTCTCCTGCTGTGTGTTGCCGCTGACGCGACTGGTGACGCGGAACTGCTGTGGCGAGCTGCGGATCACCTGGGCATTCCTGCCGGTGCGGCGGCTGCTGCCGAAGAGCAGGATCTTCTGACCTTCAGGTCACCGGTGCGGTTCCGTCATCCGCTGATCCGCTCGGCGCTCTACCACGGCGTGCCCCTGCATGACCGGCGGCGGGTGCACGCGGCTCTAGCCGAGGCCACCGATCCCGTTATCGACGGTGACCGGCGGGCGTGGCACCGTGCCGCCGCCGCCGCTGGCCGCGACGAAGTGGTCGCCGCCGAGCTTGAGCGCGCCGCTGGCCGGGCGGGACGCCGCGGGGGCTACGCCGCTGCGGCTGCTTTCCTCGCCCGCGCGGCGGCGCTGACCCCCGACACCCGGCAGCGGGTACGGCGGCTCCTCGCCGCCGCCCGGGATGAGTGCACCGCAGGAAATCCGGGGAAGGCGCGGGCGCTGCTGGAGGAGGCGGCAGCCGACCTTGACGGCCCCTATGAGCGGGGCCTGGCGAAGCGAGTCGAGGGAGACATCTGCCTGGCCGCGGACCAGCCGACTGGAACGGTGCCGATATTGCTCGCGGCGGCCGGAGAGCTCGCCGGAGTTGATCGCAGCCTGGCGCGCGACGCTCTCATGGAAGCGCTGACCGCGGCCGGGATCACTAGGCGCTTTTCCGCTCCCGGGGCCGACGCCCGCGCCGTCGCCCGTGCCGTGCGTGCCCTCCCGGTTGGGCGGGACGCGTCCCCGACCACCCGCGATTTGCTCCTCGACGCCTACGCCGCGTATCTCCTGGACGGCCCGGCCGCTGCGGCGTCACTGACCCGGCAGGCCCAGGCTGCCCTCGACCAGGACGAAGCCAACGGGCCTGTCCCGTTCAGCTATCTCCGCATTGCCTGCTGGATGGCCGGTGCTACCTGGGATGACAACCGGGCGCACGCGATAGCCCGCAAGGGAGTGGAGCAGGCCCGTCGGGAAGGAGCGATGACCCCGCTAGCGATGCTGCTCATCCTGCTCGGCGAGTCCTGCCTGTTCGCGGGGGAGATCGGCGCCGCGCGGGACGCCTTCGCGGAGCGCCGCGAGATCAAGTCAGCTGCCGTCGACTTCTGCAGGACCGGCGAGGTCGTCGTGCTGGCCTGGCGAGGCGAGGAACGCGCCGCCCGGTCTCTGGCCGCGGTCATCACTGAGGATGCGACGCGGCGGCAGCACGGCTGGAGGGTCGTCTGGGCCGAATACGCGCTCAGCGTGCTGGAGCTGGCCCTCGGCCACTACCGCGACGCGTTGGCCAGCGTGACCCATGACTACGAGGAAAACCCTGTGCTGGCCGCGCTGGCCTGGTCAGACCAGATTGAGGCCGCTGTGCGCTGCGGCAAGACACAGCTCGCCAGCGAGATACTTGCCCGGCTCGCGCAGCGTTCCGGAGGCAGCACCGCTGGTCCGGCGGTCGGCTTGCTCGCCCGGTCGCAGGCGCTGCTCGCTGACGGCCACGACGCCGAGCGCCTCTATCTCCAGGCCATCGATCAGCTCAGTGGCTGCCGCGGACCGGCCCACCGTGCCCGGGCCTGCCTGCTCTACGGAGAGTGGCTGCGGCGGGAAAATCGCGGCAGCGACGCCCGGCGGCAGCTGCAGATCGCCTGGGAGCTGTTCACTGAAATCGGCGCAAGAGCATTCGCTGAGCGGGCTCGCCGGGAACTGGCTGCCACCGGCGCATCTGCCAGCAGATCGGCAGCTGAACGGCCGTCGCAGCTCACCCCGCAGGAGGAGACCGTCGCGCGCCTGGCGGCCACGGGCGCCACGAATACGGAGATCGCCGCGGAGCTGTTCATCAGCCCGAGCACCGTCGATTACCACCTGCGCAAGGTGTTCCGGAAGTTCGGTATCGCGTCACGGCGGCAGTTGCGCCGGATGCAACTCGAAGGTGTGTGAAAGCGGCCTGACGTCCCGCTAACCGGTCGGCCTGAGCGTTCTGTGTGCCGCGACGGATCCGCGCCGGTACTCCTCATCCCTCAGGTCTGCTGATCCTCGGTCACCGCCACGGCACCGGGGCGGCGGCGGCGTTCGCGTCAAGGAACCACGAAGCCGCTGCGCGTTGGCGACTACGAGCCGCGCGGTTCGCGGACTACGCGCTTTGCGGGACTCGGGGACGGCACCTGCGAGCGGAATATGGCAGTCAGCTACCCAGGCCGGCGAGCCGCTGGGTCACCCGCTAGGAACGCTGCACGTCGTCAGCCCACCCACACCTGGGCCCATTCCGGCCCCGAAAGGAGCGATTCAATGAAATTTCCCCATGCTGCGCGGCTAACCAGGCTGCGCTTCGTCCTACTGGCCGCCGCCCTGGCGGTCGCTGGCCTGTTGGCTGCCACCGCCCAGATTGCCTCCGCCACCCCCAGCCGGGCCGCCGCCGGGCCCAAGCCCACGATCGTGCTGGAGCATGGCGCGTGGGCCGATTCCGGCAGCTGGAACGGCGTGGTCCAGCGCCTGCAGCAGGACGGGTACCAGGTGTACGCCCCACCCGACCCGCTGCAGGGCCTGGCCTACGACACTGCGACCCTGAAGGACTTCCTCGGCACCATCCCCGGGCCCATCGTCCTGGTCGGGCACTCCTATGGGGGGATGGTCATCACCAACGCGGCTACGGGCAACAAGAACGTCAAGGCTCTCGTGTACGACGACGCGTTCATCCCGGCCCAGGGCGATACGGCCGGGAGCCTGAGCGGCGCACGGCCCGGGTCCTGTCTCGCTGTCGCGAACCCGGCGACGGTATTCAATTTCGCGCCGTTCCCCGGCGCCCCCAACGGCGTTTTTGACGCATATGTCAAGCCGAGCGTGTTCCCCGGCTGCTTCGCCAATGGCCTTCCAGCGAGCGAAGGCGCGGTGCTGGCGGCTACCCAGCGGCCGCTCGCGACCAGCGTGCTGACTGATAAGTCTGGCGTCCCGGCCTGGACGACCATCCCGTCCTGGGCCATCGTCGGCACCGCTGACCACGTCATCCCCCCGGCCGAGCAGCTGTTCATGGCCAAGCGGGCAGGGGCACACATCACCGAGGTGCACGCGCCGCACCTGTCGATGATCTCCAACCCCGAGGTCGTGACCGAGACCATCATCGCGGCCGCTCAGGCCACCGGCTGACGCCAACCGGAGCCCGACGGCACCAGGCCGCGGCCGACGTGAGGCCAGAAAGGGAGACGAAGATGCGACATCCAGATCTCACCATCGCGCCGCGCCGCGGCACCCGCCGCTGGCATCAGCTACCGCCACCTATCCCGCACATACCCAAGCCCCTCCGTTAAGCCGTCACAGTTAAGCCCTCACAGACAGGAAATGCCCTAGTGACCGCACCGCGCACGCCCGTCGTCTTCATCCACGGACTATGGCTGCACGCCACCAGCTGGACCCCGTGGCTGGAGCTGTTCACCCAGGCCGGCTACGACCCCATCGCCCCCGGCTGGCCCGGCGAGCCCGACACGCCCGAGCAGGCCAGACAGCAGCCAGAGCTAGTAGCGGACACCAGCATCGACGACGCCACCGCTCACTACGCCAAGATCATCGACTCCCTCGACGCCAGCCCGGTTATCATCGGGCACTCCTTCGGCGGCCTGATCGCCGAGAAGCTACTCGGCCAGGGCATCGGCGCCGCCGCCATCGCCATCGACCCCGCACAGATCAAGGGCGTCCTCCCGCTGCCGCTGGCCCAGCTCCGCGCCGCCTTGCCCGCCTTGCGCAACCCAGCGAATCTGCACAAGGCCGTATCTCTCACCGAGAAGGAGTTCAAGTTCGGCTTCGGCAACGCGCTGTCCGAGCAAGAGTCCGGCGAGCTGTTCGGCAAGTGGGCGATTCCCGCGCCGGCCCGCCCGCTGTTCCAGGCAGCGGCGGCCAACTTCTCCCCCCACTCGGAGGCGAAAGTAGACACCGGCAACCAGGACCGCGGCCCGCTGCTGCTCATCTCCGGCGCCGCGGACCATACTGTCCCGGACGTGGTCACCCGCTCCACCCTGAAGCAATACCGGCACTCAACTGCCGTGACCGAGCTGAAGCAGTTCGAGCACCGCGGCCACTCCCTGACTATCGACAGCGGCTGGACAGAGGTCGCCGAAGCCGTCCTGCAATGGCTGCAAGAGCACGGAATCTGACCAAGCGGGCAAGCGTACTGACAGCGGCCATCTGCAGCCGCTGAGCGGACACGTTGAACGGGTCGCCGGCTCGCACCGGCAGGCGCACCGCGACTCCGGCCCGAGCCCGATCAGCTGCTGAAGGCGGTCGCCGGTTTCCGTGCTGCGCGGCGGGCGGCCCGCGGGTCGGCTGCCTCCAGGCCAGGCTCGTGTTCTGGAACCCGGGCGGAAGCTGGATCAGCTCTTTCTACTGGGCCGAGTACGTGGCCCACTTCCGGCGGTGCTCGCCGACATGTCACGGTTGGGGCTCATCCCGCCGCTCGGCGGCGCCAGCAACCACTTCAGCCGCAACGCGCTCGAGGCCGCCTGCTCGGCCAACGGCATATCGCACTTTCGAGCACGGCGACGGCAACCCGATTACCATACGCGGGCCCTGGGACCCGTACAACGTAGCCGAGGACGCCGACCTGGCGTTCCGCCTGGCCGTGGCGGGCTACGAGATCGGCATGCTCGATTCGGTCACCTACGAAGAAGCGCCCCGATATCGCGCGAAGCCTGGCGATCTTGAGGAATGGTTCGAGGACTTCCGGACTCCGGCACCGAGGGATCCTGAGAAAGGGTTCCGCCGATAAACGATGCCGACCACGCCAGAGAAGGTGCTCAGTCCGTGCCATGCAACCGCGCGGAGGCGAGGGGCGCTGACGAGGAGCTTCTGTGGCTACTTGGGTTAACCAATCCAGTTCACCTGGATGATGACCACGCGTTCGCCGCGCACGTCGGTCAGGTAGACGAGCATCAACGGGCCTCTCTGGACGGTGCGCAGCCCTGGCGGCTCGCCTGTGAACTCCCGCCCGTCGAGGAAGATCATCGATTCACGGACGGCCAGTTCCTCGGCTACTTGGCGGACCGCGGCCAGGGCGGCAGGCGACAGCCCGTCGAGCAGGTCATCGGTGACGGGTTCCCAGTGCCAGTCAGGCACCCGTGACCTCGCGGTAGGCCGCCTGGACGATCTCGGCGGCTTCCCGAACTGCCTGGTCCCGGACAACGGGATCGGGGTCGGCAAGGGCTCGTTCAGCGGCGTGGAGCCGGGCGGCGACCGAGGGCCGCCGCTCGATGGCGATGGCGGCCCCCCAGCGCTGGTAGAAGTGACGGATGGGGAACACACTGTCCTCATCGCCAGCCTGGGTGAAGGCGTCTTGAATTTCCTGGAAGAACTCCGGCAGCCGGGACGGCGCGACCGTGGCGACCGCCTGGCGCAAAGCGGGGAGCGACAGGGCGGGCATGGGAATCAACGGCTCGTCACCCTGCGGGTACTCAGCAGTCATCCCAGTCAGTCTCCTCTCACGTCAAGCAACAGAATAAACCGTGCCAGGCCTCGAAGCGGGGTCTGTCGGAGGTAACGCTCTGTAGCTAATATCGACCGGTCGCCATGGTCAGGCGTGGACCGGCTCGTGGACCGAGTAACTCGTGCAAGCGGTGCAATCTGAGCTATGGGCGGCAAGGCTTCGTGGTATCTGTGCAGGCAGAGCGCTCGGAGCACGGGCCAGGCTTCTCATAATCCGCCGGTCGTGGGTTCGAGCCCCACCCGCCCCACCAATTCTGATCTGCGAAAACGTTCGAAATATCCCCGTTGCCCAGTTGGCCGGGTTGGTGGTCGCTGTATTCAGACGCCGGATCTCCGCGGACGGGTCAGCCTTTCCTCTGGGCTAGAGGCTCAATGACGACCGTCCGGTACGGGGCTGCCAGTCGGCCGAGGTCGTCGGGATCAGCCGTCTGCACAACGCCGCCACCCGCTTCGACTGCCACGGCGACGGGATGAGCGTCTGCGAAGAGCGCGGAACCGGCACGTGCCTCGGTGAGTAGCGCTCCGATCAGGCGGGCCAGAGTCCGATCGGTGTCACGGAGCAGCAGTCCGTCTCCCGATTCCCGGGCGAGCAGTGCGTCCAGCGCCTGATTTCGTCCGGCCCCCCGATACAGCTCAGCGAGGGTCCCCGTCGCTATCGCGACCTCGCGACGCAGCCTGCGCGCCGCCTCCATCGCCAGCCGCACCTTGCGCTCTGCCGGATGCCTTGGATCGAGCAATGCGTTCACCGCTTCGGCGTCGAGCACTAGTCGCATCAGCCGGCCTGCAGCTCGCCTGGTTCTTCCGCGACGCCGCCGAGTAGGCGCATGTACCTTGCAATCTCGGCCTCGTCCTCTGGCGTATCCAGGCTGCCTCGCTCGTCAGCCAGGCGGTCAAGGAGATCTGCCAGAGCTTGCTGTCTCTTGCGCCGGGTGAACTCTGTCCGGAGGGCCGAGTTCACCTCGGCGGAGAGCGTGGTACTGCCGTCGGCTTCCATCGCCGCGACGAGATCCGCGTCGAGGGTGATCGAAACCTTCCGTTTGGCGGATGAGGTCATACCACCATCCTACCATAGTCGCCTAATTATGCGAGATGCCTTCGCCGTGCTTCGGTAACCAAGCTAGCAACTGTATCGGTTAAGGCTCCGCTAACGAGACCGCTCGAGACAGGCGCGACAGCGGCACGCCAAACCGGCGAGGCCCATAGGTCCGGCCATCTCAGTGCGCAGGAAAGAGGACGTCGCTAGCCTGCAAAGACTGCCCGGCCTGAGCCGCACGGATCTTCATCGTGCGCACGGCGTCTTCGGGTACGTCCCGGATGGTGAGTGCGGTCATGAATGCATTTGTCATCACTGACTGCATAGTGCATTCACGATTCGCCATACGAAGTCGACATCTTCGTGGGATTTAGGGGTCGTGCGCTGGGCCGCAGATCCCACCGCGGCCAGGCGTCCCCCGGCGTGGATAGCTACGAGAGATGGTGGCCGACGCCTTCGGTGCCTGCGCCCTCGACGACGCCGCTGCCATCCACCCAGATGCCCCAGTCAGCGATGAACCTGGCCTCGATCGCCACCGGGGGGCCGAGCCGCACTCCGGGTGCGAGTTCCCGCCCGATCTCGCGGATGACCGCGTGTCCGGCGTCCTCCCAGGATTCGACCGTTGCCCACCGAAGTTCGTCGGCGTCTGCTGCGTTATACCGGACCATGAGCCGACCGTCGGGCGGCAGGTCGCCGCTCAGGAACCGGGACCGGGCTTCAGGAAGGGTCTGCGCCGCTTTAGCCAAAGCATCCACGAGAGCGCCGAATTCTGGGATGTAGTGCCAAGGCGGCTTCTCGAAGGCGAACATCGCATGGCATGTATCGGCGATGAAGTCCTCCCAGCTCGTGTCCCAGCAAGCGGGCGGGCACACGGTCAGCCAGCTCCCGGAGTCTTCGCTTTTCGGCGGATCGAATTGCAGCCCGATGATGGTGCGCGTGCCGCCTAGATTCGGGACGCCGTTTGCCCTGTCCAGGTCCCGGCGGTGGATGTCCATCTCGGCGGGTACCCGCAGGAAACGCGGCAGGTTCAGCAGGCCTGCGGCGTTCGGGGTGTCCTGCGTGCGGGCGATTAGGTCGGACCAGACGCGGAAGGCCACCCCGTTCAGTAGTGTGGTCAGCTCCTCCCGCAGATCCGGCGATGCGGGGCCCATTCTGAGCTCAGGCAGCCCGAAGCGGCGCATGCCATCGGTCATGACCGCGATCATGCTCAGGTACTCGGCGTCGTCTACGCGCACCCAGGGTTTGAACTCCAGGCCGATCGTTATGCCGTCGCTGATGCTGGCCGGAATCGTCGACGTGGTGTCCGGCAGCGCGGCCAGCGCGTCCTCGGCGGTCAGCACCTGGCGCGCTTGCGGGTCCAGCACGGGTGCGCCGAGGTCGGCGGCGAGCATCGCGGCCGGGCCGCGCGCCTTCCATTCCTGCAAGCCGATCAGGGATGCTCGGTGCGTGGCACTGAACCGGACGAACGCGCGTGCGCGGGCTAGGAAGACCCGCTGTTCCGGAGTGCCGAACAGCTCCTTATCTAGCAGTCCGGGTGGCGGCGGACCGGCCGCCTCGACCGCTACCTTTACATTGCCCTTGACAAGCCACTCTGCCATCAACGTCCGCAACGGCCCGGTCAGCTTCGCCTTGACTGCCCTGCTGGCCTGCTGCCTCGCTTCGACCGCGCTCATGGGCGCAGGTACAGGGACTATGTAGGTCGCCGACACCGTCTTCGGCACCGGCAAGACCAGTTCGTTCATCGCTCGTTCCTCCCAGCCGCCTCTCGGCGGTCACTGCAGATGACGGTAGCGCCACCCTCTGACAAACCAGGGCATGAGCGAAGCCGGTGGGTGTGCGACACATATGTAGGGGTCCCGCATTTTTCCTGGTTATGATGGGAGTCTGGTTTTGACAGTCAAAACCAGACGAGGAGTGCCCATGTCCGAGCCGTCGCTTCCGGAGCTGATGGCCGAGCGGGACCGGCTGTTCGCGCAGCTCGGCATGGTGGGCGACTTCCGGCGCGGGTCGGTGAGCGAGAACTGGCGCAGGTGCGGGAAGCCGAACTGCGCGTGCGCGGCCCCGGAGCATCCCGGTCACGGGCCAAGGTTCTTGTGGACCCGGTCCGCGGGCCGGCGGAAGACCGTCGCCCGCCAGCTCGCGGCGGGCGAGGTGGGCAAGGTGCGCCGCGAGATC
>Ga0187851_10004641_pt1 | contig 11167 bp, 12 predicted proteins | sample June2016WEW_6_10_FD_132997 | JGI IMG/M metagenome (GOLD analysis project Ga0187851, IMG submission 132997) | Peatland microbial communities from SPRUCE experiment site at the Marcell Experimental Forest, Minnesota, USA - June2016WEW_6_10 | ecosystem: Environmental > Terrestrial > Soil >... | reverse complement strand
AGCGCCCCGAGTCCAGGGAGGGCTTCGCCGCCTTCATCGAGAAGCGGTCGCCCAGCTGGGTGCCGGAGGCGCTGCGCCGAGACACCCGCCTGACCGGGGGCGATGTCCTAGGGAAATCAGATTACTAATGCCTGCGAATCAGCGACCCGATCGCGAGGAGCCATGACCACAGCCGTCATTGTCGATATCATCCGCACCCCCTCAGGCAAGGGCAAGCCCGGCGGCGCCCTGTCCATCGCCCGCACCGCGCTGCTGGCAGCCGGCTTCCCGGAGAGCGTGCCGGGGATGACCGTCGACCGGCAATGCGGGTCCAGCCAGCAGGCGGCCCACTTCGCGGCCCAGGGCGTGGCCACCCAAAATGAGATCATCCCGGTCCGGCTGCCTGCGCCGGGCGCTTCCCCGAGATCGCCTGGCACGTCACCCCCGGAAGCTCATCACCGCTCACCGACGGCGCCTCGGCGGCGCTGGTCATGAGCGAGGAGAAGGCGGCTGATCTGGGACTACGGCCCCGGCCTCGGTTCCACGCCTTCGCGGTGTCCGGTAGCGACCCGCTGCTGATGCTGACCGGGGTCATCCCGGCCACAGAAAAGGTACTGCGGCGCAGCCGCCTGTCCATCGGATCCGGCACCAAGCTGATGGCCACCCTGCTGAACTACCTCGAAGCCACCGGCGGCCGCTACGGCCTGCAGACCATGTGCGAGGGCCGCGGGATGGCCAACGCCACGATCATCGAGCGGCTCTGACCGTGCCGGTACGCGGGCTCGAACCAGGGAAACGGGTGGCCCTGGTCGTCAACGAGATGCAGAACGCCATCACCAACCCGGCCTATATCGACACGCCGCTGGCCGATCAGGTGACCGCGCGCGGCATCGTCGCGCGGATCAACACCCTGGCGGCGGCGTTCCGTGCCGCCGGGGCGCCGGTTATTTTCTGCACGATCGCCGCGCGCACCCCGGACTGGGCCGGCTTCCGGGTCAACTGCGCGCTCGCGGCCATCATCCGGCAGAAGGGGCACCTGGTCGCGGGCACTGACAACGCTGCCATCCACGATGATCTGGTGGCCGGGCCGGCCGACGTCGTGAACCAGCGTGCCCATGGCATGGCGCCGTTCACCGGCACTACCCTTGACGCCACTCTGCGGGGCTACGGCATCGACACGGTGGTGCTCAGCGGTGTCTCCACCAACATCGCCCTGCCCGGCGCGGCCACCGAGGCAGTCGGGCTCGGTTACGACGTGGTGCTGGCCGAGGACTGCACGGCTGGCGCTACTCCCGAGACACACCAGATGCAGATCACCATGCACCTGCGGCTGCTGGCAACCGTTACCGACGCGAAATCGGTCATCGCGTCGCTGCGGGCAGCCCAGGCCGCCGGAACGTGACCGTGCCCGGCCGCCGTGGGGGGAGTGCGAGCGAGCCGCTGCCTCGCACGCCGCCATGCCGTCTCCCTGAGATGCTCCGCCTAACAATCACTATATTTAGTGATATGATTTCACGTAACCCGAGGCCGGGAGGATGCGTGAGGGCAGCGCGCTGCGAGCAGTACGGCGGTCCGGAGAGCGTGGTCATCCGCGATATCCTCGGCCCGGAGGTTACCCCAGGTCACGTGCTGGTGGACGTGGGAGCGGCGGCGATCAACTACCCGGACCTGCTCCTCATCGCCAACCGCTACCAGGTGTCAGCGCCGCTGCCGTTCACCCCCGGCAGCGAGTTCGCCGGCCGGGTGGCCGCCGTGGGCGAGGGGGTGACCGGCCTGGCGGCCGGGGACCTGGTCTACGGCTCAGTGTTCACAGGTGCGATGGCCGAGCAGGTGCTGGTGCAGGCCCGCGCGGTCGCGCCGGTCCCCGCGGGTCTTTCGCTGACCGAGGCGGCCGCGTTCCGGGTGACCTACCTGACCGCCTACCACGCACTGGTCACAGCCGGGGAACTGCGGCCGGGCCAGTGGGTGGTGGCCCTCGGTGCGGCCGGCGGCGTCGGCTCGGCCACGGTCGACGTCGCGGTCCGGCTCGGGGCCAGGGTGATCGCGGCCGCGTCCTCGCCGGAGCGCCTCAAGGTCTGCGCGGGGCTGGGGGCCGAGGCGGGCATCGACTACGTGAACGAGGATCTCAAGCAGCGGATCAAGGAGATCACCGGTGACGGGGCCGACCTGGCAGTGGATCCGGTCGGCGACCGCTGGGCCGAGCCCGCGCTGCGGGCGATCCGGTGGGGCGGGCGGTTCGTGACCGTCGGCTACGCCGGGGGAGACATCCCCCGCATCCCGCTCAACATCGTCCTGCTCAAGAACATCACCGTACGCGGGATAGAGCTGCGGACGTGGACCGAGCGGCTGACAGAGGAGACGGCGCGAGCCCAGCAGGCGCTGACCGGCCTGCTCGCCCAGGGTATGCGGCCCGCGGTGTCCGAGGTGCACGAGCTCGAGGACATCGGCACCGCGCTGCGGCGCGTGGCCGACCGGGTCCCGACAGGCAAGGTCGTCGTCCAGGTAAGGCCCCTCACGGCAGCCTGACGTCCGGACGATGGAAGGAGACGAATGGCAGCGCTGGTGACGGTCGAGCGGCGCGGCTATGTCCAGGTTCGGCGCGCCCTGGTAGCGGGGGGGCGGTGCCGCGCTGCTGCTTCCCCGGCGTCCCCTATGCCGCGGCGATGGAACTGCTGCTCACGGGCGAACCCATCGGCGCCGGCCGGGCGGCGGCGCTCGGATTGGTCAATCGGCTCGTCCCGGACGGTGCGGCTCTCGACGGTGCGCTGCGGCTAGCCGAGGTAATCGCGGCCAACGGGCCGCTGGCCGTTGCCGTCACCAAGCAGATTGCCCGCGCGCAGGCTGACTGGACGCTGACGGAGGGATTCCAGCGGCAAGCGGAAGTGTGCAAACCGGTCTTCGGATCCCGGGACGCCTGGGAGGGCGCCGCCGCCCTCGCCGAGAAACGGGCACCGATCTGGCTCGACACTTAGGCCGAATCAGTCAACTGATATAATCAATAGGCACCGCTTGGTCCGCGGACCGGACGATGCTAGCAGGTGCACCGTCAGCGATTTCCTCATATCAGGGAGTGCGGCAGATGGCTGTGAGGCTGCGTACCGGACAGCAGCTAGTGAGTGCGGTCGACAACACGGCGGTGATCGTCATCCGGGCGCCCGCAGCTGAGTGCACCCTGACATGCGGCGGCGTGGCGATGGCGGGCCCCGGCGAGCCGGTCCCGGCCGCGGAACCCGACCCGTCGCTACTGGGCGGTAGCGAGCTCGGTAAGCGCTACGTCGACGACGCGGACACGATCCAGGTGCTCTGCACCAAGGCGGGAACCGGCACCCTGGCGCTCGACGGCAAGCCGCTGCTGATCCAGGCGCCAAGGCCACTGCCGGCCTCGGACTGAGCGGGGATCCGCTGGTGCGCCTGACGCTGCTCCTCGACATGGCCGTTGACGGGTTCGGTCACCGTGTCCTCGCTGGCCGCAGGTCCGGCGGGATCACCGCCGCCGAACTGGCCCGACAGTCGCATTCCGGGGCCGCGCTGCTCCGCCAGCGAGGCGCCGGCGCCCTCGTCTACCTGGACGTCAACGGTCCGGCTTTCCCGGTCGCGCTGTTCGCGGCCGCGCGGTCGGGAATACCGCTAGTACCGCTCAACTACCGGCTTGGGCAGCGGCAACTCGACGCGCTGCTCGCCCGGCACCCGGCGGCAGTGGGCATCGGCGGCCCCGGCGTACTGGCGCACTTCCAGCGAGCCGGCCTTGACGCGATGACCGCCGACGAGTGGCTGACGCACACCACCGCCGATCGCAGCGAGGTCAGCGGTGCCCCCAGCGATGAGGAAGAGAACCCGGTCGCCGTCGTCATCTACACCAGCGGGACCACGTCCGAGCCCAAGGGCGTGCTGCTGCGTCACGAGAACCTCGTGTCCTACGTCCTGGGGTCAGTGGAATTCGCGTCCGCTGACGAGAAGGAGGCCGCCCTGGTCAGCGTGCCTCCTTACCACATCGCCGCCGTCGCCAACGTGGTCACCAATCTTTACGCAGGGCGCCGCACCCTCGTGCTGGAAGCCTTCACCCCTGGAGAGTGGCTCCGCACGGTACGGGAAGAAGAGGTTACCAGCGCGATGGTGGTACCGACCATGCTGGCGCGGATCATCGACAGCGCGGAAGACCTGTCGGTGCCGTCCCTGCGGTCGCTGTCCTACGGAGGCGCCCCCATGCCGGCCGCGCTCATCAAACGGGCGCTGCGGAAATGGACCGGGGTCGATTTCGTCAACGCGTACGGGCTGACCGAGACCAGCTCGACCATTGCCCTGCTCGGTCCGCAGGACCACCGGGCCGCCCTCGCATCGGATGACCCGGTGGAGCGCGCGCGCCTGTCCTCGGTCGGCAGGCCGCTGCCCGGGATCGAGCTCGAGATCCGCGGGCCCGGCGGAGAGATCCTCGGTGCCGGGCAGGCCGGCCGGATATACGTGCGCGGCAGCCAGGTGTCCGCCGAGTACGCGGGCCTGGGCCGGGCGGTCGACGACCACGGCTTCTTTGATACCAGGGACGACGGCTACCTGGACGAGGACGGATACCTGTTCGTCAGCGGACGGGCCGACGACACGATCATTCGGGGGGCGGAGAATATCGCTCCCGCGGAGATCGAGGACGTCCTGCTCAGGCACCCGGCGGTACTCGACGCGGTGGTGTTCGGCGTACCCGACCAGGATTGGGGGCAGCGGATCGAAGCCGCCGTCGTCCTCCGGCCGGAGACCGGCGTCGACCCAGCCGACCTGCGCGACTTCACTATGCGGGCACTCCGGTCGAGCAAGACCCCTGACCGCTTCTGGCTGCTCGACGCGCTGCCGCGTACCGAGACCGGCAAGCTGCTACGCCGCATGGTTCCCGGCCTGGTAGAGGAGGCCGGGCGATAGGCGTCACTCCAGCAGCGCGACCAGACGCTCGTAGTGCTCGGCGGGCGCGCCGTACAGTATCTCGTTGACCTTGGCCCGCCGCAGATACAGATGCAGGTCGTGCTCCCAGGTGAAACCGATGCCGCCATGAGCCTGCAGAGCCTCCCCGGCCAGCGCGGCCACGCCCTCGGCAGTGAACGCCTTGGCGGCGCTGGCCGCCACCGTGGCACCGGCAACGCCCGCATCCAGGGCCATAGCCGCGTAGTAGGTCGCCGCCCGGGCTCCCCTGAGAGTCGTCAGCATGCCCGCTACCTTGTGCTTCACCGCCTGGAAGCTGCCCAGTGGCCGGCCGAACTGCTTGCGCACCTTGACGTACCCGACTGTCATCTCCAGCAGCCGCTCGCCGATGCCGAGGGAGTCGGCCGCGCTGAGCACCGCGGCCGCATCGGCTAGCCACCGGATGTCCGCCCGGTCCGCGGCGACCACGTCCGGAGCGCGGGCCCGGACGCCGTCGAGTACCACGTCGTACCAGCGGCGGGTCTCATCCAGCGTGCGCCGGGCCTCGACCGCGGTCCGGGCCCGATCGACCAGCACGAGGCGGCCACCCTGGTCGGTGGCCGCCGTTACCAGCAGCCAGTCGGCCGCCATGGCCGCCTGGACCGCGGTGGCGCGCCCGCCGAGCATCAGGTCGCCACCGTCGTAGCGGCCGGTTACCGGCCCGTGGCAGGCCAAGCTGGCCTTGAGCTCGCCGGCGGCGAGAGCGGGAAGCAGTTCCGGACGCCCGAGTCGGGCGAGCGCGAGCCCGATCAGCGCGCTGTCGGTGAACGCCCCGGGGGCGGCCGCGCGGCCGATCTCCTCGGCCACCAGGCACAGCTCGACAAGCCCCTGGCCCGCCCCGTCATACTCGTCCGGCACGGCCAGGCCGATCCAGCCCAGCTCGGCGCCGCTCTGCCACAGCTTGTCGTCCACGTCCTTGCCTGAAGCTGCCAGCGACCGCACCAGCTGCGGCGGGCAGCTCACGGCGAGCATCCCGCGGGACACCTCGCGCAGCGCAGCCTGTTCCTCCGTCAGTTCGAAGTCCACCTGGGCTCCCTGATCACGTCATAGACCCGGCTGGCTCATGCATGGCGCGCGATCTCGACCGCCAGCAGTTCCTCCAGGGAACTGGCGGGCGGCGCGGGCAGTTCGACCGCGCGTTCCCTGGTCGGCAGCAGCACGACAGCGCTGCCGGGGGTGGTTTGCTCGCCGCGCTGGTTCCAGCAGCTCACCTCGAGGTGGACCTCGTTGCGGCCGTCGGCCCGGATCTTGTCCACCACCGTGCCGCGGACCCAGGTGGTGTCGCCGATGTAGTTGAATCTGCGATGCTGGCAGCGTAGCCGCAGCAGCCAGCCGTCGTCCCCCATCCAGTCGGTCAGCGCGTGGGTCAGCCAGGTCTCGCGCATCGCGCCGTAATCGTAGCTCATCGGGATGCCGAGTTCCTGCGCCCGGGCCGGGTCCCAGTGCAGCCGCTGCACGGTGTCGGGGATGTTGCGCGCGTTGGTCGGGTACAGGCCGGGTGCCTTGCGGCGGATCCTGCGGGCGATGCCAAACGCGCCTGGCGGCGTCAGCTGCATGCCCCAGCCAAGGTGCCAGACCACTAGGTCGGTGACCACCAGCGGGCCCTTGACCCGCGGCTGGATCTCCTCGCCCACCTCGATGTCCTCGAAATACCTGGTCTGCGGGCCACGGCGGGTCTCGGCGTCGTAGGCGGCGTCGATCTCGGCGATCTGGCCGTCGGTGTAGGGGTCGAAGGTGACCGGCTGCTTGTCCGCCGACCGCTCCCTGGAGCTATGCCGTTCGACGTTGATCCAGGTGCCGCGCTGGATGGTGACGATCTGGCCGTTGCCGTTGGCATACAGGAAGTCGTGCGTCACGTGCGCGGCCCGGCCGCCGAAACCGCTCGGCCTGTCTTCCACGCCGACCTGGGCCCGGACGACATGGCAGCGATCGCCTTCGGTGAGCGGGCGGTAGTACTCGAACTCCATCGCCGCCTGGTACGAGCCCAGTCCGGCAAAGGGGTCACCCTTGAGCAGTTCCTTCTGCGCGGGGCTGGGCGGCGGGGCCGCGTTCTCGCCCATGCAGTAGGTGAAGTTCGGCGGCGCTATCAGGCCGCCCCAGCGGGTGTCCTTGCCGTATTCGGGGTCGCAGTAGAGCGGGTTGTCGTCGCCGTACCCGTAAGCGAAGTGCCTGATGGCGTCGGCCGTCACCGCGGTGATGTGCGCCGGGTTGATGCGCAGCGGAATTCCGATCCGCTGGCGCGAGCGCTCGAACGACTCGGCGGTGAGGACGCCGTAGCCAGCCCGCTCAGAGGTCATGAGGGCTCTCCTGTCATCGCGGCGCCGGGGACGGCCGGGGTTCCGGGAACCCCGGCGGTTTCGCGCGGGTGGATGCCGCCGAAGTAGTGCTCGCGGACCAGCGCACGGCTGATCTTGAGCGACGGTGTCCTCGGGAGGTGGTCCACCACTTTGATCGCTACCGGCCGCTGGTACCTGGTCAGCCTGCTGGTGAGGTACTGCATGAGCTCCTCTTCTGTGGCCGGGCTGCGCAGCGTCACCGCGGCCGCAGGCACCTGGCCGAGCCGGGCGTCCGGCAGCGCGACGGCCGACGCCTCGTCGACCGCCGGGTGGGCGGCCAGCGCGTCCTCGATCACGCTCGGAGGGATCTTGAATCCGCCGCGGTTGATCGCGTCATCCGCCCGCCCGCGGATGAACAGGAACCGGTCGTCGTCCATGGTGGCCAGGTCGGTGGTGCGCAGCCAGGCGCCTTCTTCTCCCGGCAGCTGGCCGCCGCGCGCCTCTAGCAGGCCGGTCTGCCCGTCCGGGAGGACCACGCCGGTTTCCGGGTCGACGATGCGCAGCTCGATGCCGTGATGGGCCCGTCCGACGCTGCCTCGCTTCCGCGGTCCCCACTGCTTCTTGTCCTTCAGCGTCCACCCGGCGATCGCCCCCGCGAACTCGGTCGCTCCGTAGGTGCCGAGCACCGGGATCCCGTAACGCTCCTCGAACTCTTCCGCCAGCTCCGGTGGCAACGGCGCGGTGCCAGAGCCGACCGCGCGGACGCTTTCGAACGTCTCCGCCGGGACTGCGGCCTGCAGCACCATCCGCAGCGCGGCGGGGGCCAGCCGGAGGTAACCCGGCCGGTACCGCCTGACCAGCTCTACCCACGGGCCGACCTCGAACTTCTCCAGCAAGGCGACGCTGCGTCCCTCGACCACGTGCGCGACCGCGAAGTACAGCCCGCTGATGTGCGCCAGGGAGGCCCACAAGATGTCGGTCCGGCTGCGCAGGTGCGGCTCGTGCCCCTCGTCGAGGACCAGTCCGGCCGCGCGGAATGCCGCCGTCATCCGGGCGTAGGTCAGCTCGACCCGCTTGGGCCGCCCGGTCGTGCCGCTGGTCATCATCAGCACCGCGACATCGCCCGGGTCCCGCAGCGACGGACTCGGTGACCACGGGACCGGCTGCGCCGCCAGAGCCCGGTCTGCTCCGGCCCGCAGCGCGATCGCGCCTACGGTCCTGGACGAGGTCAGCACCGCGTCGCGGGCCCAGTCCGCGTCCTCGGCCACGATCACGTCCGGAGCCAGGTCGACGATATCTTGCTCCAGGCCGATGTCGCCCAGGTGCGGGCTCAGCGTCACCACCTCGCGCCCGGTGCCGAGGACGGCGATCAGCGCCGCTAGCGGACCGGGCCGGTTCCGCAAGACGATGCCTACCCGCCGGGCGGCGGAGTGCGCGGCCAGCAGGGACACCAGGTCGGCGGCTGCATCCGAGTAGAACGACCAGGGAAACGCCAGGCCTTCGAAGAACAGCGCGGGCGCGCCCGGATCCAGCCGCACCATCTGGGAGATCCGGCGTGACAGCAACGAGTCGGGCACCCGAGAGCTGTTGTCGGTCATCGGTCTGGCCCTCCAGGCAGTCGGCTGGTTACGCTCTCATGCTCCAGCTGCCGGTTCATTATAAGCTTATAAGGTATAATCATATTACTAAAAGAGATAAATGTTGTCCATCGAACGGTGAGGCCTAGCGCGGATGATGACGGTCAGGCCCCGAATGGATGAAGAGCCTTAGTTTTACGGCGAAGCGGGCCGCTGCGAAGGATTCGCCACCCGGGAGAAGGGCTTCGAGATGGCCGTGCCCGCCAGGTACCCGGAGTAAGCCGCCAGCGAGGTCATGCCGGTGCTGTCGCTGATGAGATTATTTAACTAACTCTTTTGTCATACCGAGGTGAATGTGGCGCGGTCGCGGTTACGCCCAGTCGGCCAGGTCGAGGACGGACTGGATCAGGGTGTAGCCGGCCGGGATCGGCGCCTGCGGCTGAGACGACAGCATCCGCAGCGTGCGCCGGGCGATCCGCCACGTCCTGCCGTCGTCCCGCAGCCGGTCGCGGAACAGCACCTCTGCCCGGTTGATCTGGCCGGGCTTGTCCTTCAAGGTCCACCGGATCCACCCGTAGCACGTGCCCCAGATCCCCTGGCTGTCCTCGCCGACGACGTGATTGGTTATCTCATGCACGGTCCACGCGCAGGTGTCGTGGAAAGGGACGAAGTTCTCGAGCCACGCTTCCATGCCGTCGAAGGTGCGGTGCGGGTAATCGGCCTGCACGTCGGGGGTGAATACGGTCCGGAAAAAATCCCAGTCGCGCGCGTCGATCGCGAGGGCATAGCCGTTCTGCAGCCGCATCGCCTCCAGGGCGATCCTGCTCAAATCGCTGGCGGGCATCGCAACCTCCCGGTTAGCCTGCGGTTTCTTCGCTCAGCAGGGAAGTGCCGACCGGGCCGAAGGCGCTGCGGGCGGACAGCATGTAGTGCTGCGTGACGGCCCGCACGTCCCGCAGCCGCCGCTGCAGCGGGCAGGACTCGAACAGCCCGGTGGTGCCGGATACGCTGTACGCGCCCTCGACGACCGACGCCGCTACCGACGCCACCCGCGACAGGCGCGCGCGCCGGACGACCATTGCCGTGTTATCTGGCGGGCCAGCGGGCACGCTCGCCTGGTCGTCGCGGGCGACCTGGTGCAGCAGCGTCCGTGCCATGTACAGGTCGGTGGCCAGCTGACCGACCAGGTACTGGGCGACTGGATCGGACGCCAGCTTGCTCCGCGAGGTGGCCGGCACCTTGTTGCGGGCGATATCAGTGACGTCATCCAGGGCTGCCTGGGCGATACCGACGGCGACGGCGGCGAACTCCGAGCCGAAGCGGGCCAGCAGCGGCCGCTGGTCGAGCGGGTGCCTGGCGACCTGCGGCAGTTCCGCGAAGGTCCCGGTCCACTCGTCCGGGATGAACAGGTCGCTGACGACGACATCGTTGCTGGCGGTGCCCTTGAGTCCACTCACGTGCCAGACGTCGTCGATCTGCACCTCCCGGGAGGGGACCACCCCGAGCCGGGTGGCGGGCATTCCGCCGGGCTGCCCGCTGCCGTCGAGCACGCCGTGGATGCAGATGTAGTCGGCGTTGTTGGAGCCGCTCGCGAACGACCAGCGGCCGCTGAACCGGTAGCCGCCCTTGTCCTGCACCGCCTTGCCGGTTGCGTTGATCACGCCGGAGTGGATGACGTCGGGGCCGGCCGCGTAGATCTTGTCATAGGTGTCCGGCGGCAAGTAGGCGTAGAAACTCGGTCCTTCCGACCCGACCGCCGCTACCCAGGCGACCGAGGCGTCGGCCCGCGCCAGCTCCTCGATCACGGTCAGTCCCTCGTCGGGCCACATCTCGTCGCCGCCGTGCGTGTGTGGCACGTACCTGCGGAAGACGCCGGCGATGCGCAGCTTCTCCGCGAGGTCACGTGGCACCGCCCGAGCCTGCTCGATTTCCTCGGCGCGCGCTTCGATTTCTGGCAGCAGCACCCGGACGTTGTCGAGCACGTTCGTTCGCCGCGGCTCAGATGCTGCGATTTCGCTCATTCTCTTCCCTCGTCGGCTCGACGCGCTGACCCTATTCACCATGCGCGAAAATATCGTGGTGGCCTGCCCGTGTCACGATGACCGTTCTACTAGGCGGGACGGCGCTTGTCGGACTGTGTGTCCCGCTGAGCGGAACTCCGGGGTTTAGCGCGGTATGCTAACGGAGGTTACGGTCCGCCGTTCGCTGTCAGACGCGGCAATGCCCTACCGTATTAGCTCGCCTGATGGCGTCCGCGTACGGCGGACAAGGGCTTTCCGCCGCCATCCGGTCGCGGCCGGTGTCGGGGCGCGCCCGGACACCGGCCGCGGGGGACCAGGCAGCGGCAGCCGGCCGGAACTGAACGGTCGGTAACTAAAGTTCACGTCAGATCGT
>Ga0187851_10004640_pt1 | contig 11169 bp, 3 predicted proteins | sample June2016WEW_6_10_FD_132997 | JGI IMG/M metagenome (GOLD analysis project Ga0187851, IMG submission 132997) | Peatland microbial communities from SPRUCE experiment site at the Marcell Experimental Forest, Minnesota, USA - June2016WEW_6_10 | ecosystem: Environmental > Terrestrial > Soil > Wetlands... | reverse complement strand
GGAGTCGCGCGAGTATAACCTCGCCCAGATTCATGTGCTCCTCGCCGACGACCCAGCCGACTTGCCGGGAGGCGCTAGCGATTCCAACAACATCCGCCTCGCCAACCTCTCTGCCGCCCAGGTGCAGGCCCAGGGCGGCGCCTCCACTGCCACCTACCAGTTTGGCATTCCGATTCCTTCGGGAAATTTTTCCACCACCTTCGGCACGCCCTCGGGCTCCAACACCTACAACCTGTACTTCGCCGCCGCCTCCAACGCCATTCCCTGGTCCTCGAGTTGCACCACCTCCGCTTCCTGCACCGTGGACTGGCCCTACGCTCCTATCCCGTGGACCGCCAATCCTAATCCGTCGGCGGGGACCGATGGGCTCCAGCCGCAGAATTCGAGTCCGAGCACTGCCGGCACAACCAATGCGCCCACATTTTCCATGCCCAGCACGACGGGCCTGATCGCCGGCATCTGCCCACCCACGGTTGCGGGCGTCAAATCCGGCACCACCGTGCCCACGGGCTGTCCCGCATCCGCCGCCTATCCGTATTTCGCATCTCCGAATCGCAATGGCGCCACGACCTATGATTCTCCGTACGCGACCTCCTGGAGCCTCATCGATGGCTACCTGCGCGTCGAATACAAAGACAGTACCGGCAACTGGCACCCAGTAACTCTGGAATGGTTGAAACTCGGTTTTGCCCGCGGACTCACTCCGCCCACCTCTCCCCAAACCAATCCCATCACTCCCAATGCCATCCTGCTCTTGCAGCAGCCTGCGGATCGCGATGCCTCCGGCTCCACCAGCACCACCGCAAGCGCCCCGACCTGCACCGCCACCAGTTCCGGAAAGTGCACCGCTTGGAGCGCGACGGTACCCGAAGTGTTCATGGATCTGACATCCTACGCGGCCAGTTCCAGCACCACCAACTGGGCCTTTGGCCTCACGCCGGCATCGCCGGTCGCCAGTCCTCCGGCTTCAGCCACCCAGCAGAGCATCACCCAGTACAACTGGTATCCCATCAATTTTTACGATACCCGGGAAGGCGAAGTGCGCGACTACACCGTAGCCAACAACAGTTGCACCGTCAACGGCGTGATGAACGCCGTCGAAATCGATGTGGGCAACCTGAAGAAATGGCTGAACGGAACCACCGGCAGCAGCGGCACCAGCGTCGACTCTTCCGCCCAGAATGGATACGTCCTCTATTTCTCAGATCGCCGGGGCATGCTCCGAAATCCTAACCAGGCCTACGTCAGAACCGGCGACGCCGGCCTGGAAGACGTAATCAACCGCTCCAGCGGCTACGGCGTCCCCGACGGGATCTTGGATCCGGCTCCCGCCGGCCGGAACTACTCCCCCGAAGACGTGAACCAGAACAACCTGCTCGATAACTGGGGCGTGACCAACATGGGATTGGGCTTCTGGAACGACGCCACCGATAACCTGAATACCCTCATTAATACTCCAGCCCATCCCGATCCCTACGGCGTCGCCACCGGAAGCGCCCGCATCACCAGTTGCCAGAATACCGCCCGCAAAAACTGGGTCAGCGGAGCCCGCCACGTCCTGCGACTGGTGGATGGTGGCCTCGGCAACCTCCCCTTGGCTGCCACCCCCGTTACCGTCAACGGCGTTACCTACAACGGCGGATTCACCGTGGCGTCGGAAAATCCGGTATACGTCTGGGGAAACTACAACGAAAATTCCACCGAGTGGACGGCCGGCACCGATCAGACGGGCCATGCCGCCGCGGCCGTGATTGCCGATGCCGTCACGCTCCTCTCCAATGATTGGCAAGACAACCAAAGCATGGTCGGCACTGCCATTACCAATATCAACACCACGACCCGCAATCCCTCCCATGACGCCTATTACCGGATCGCGATCGCGGGCGGCAAGAACGTCAATTTCCAGATCCCAACCTACACCGCCCCCTCGGCCCCCGCCATAGATTTTGGCACCGATGGAGGCTTGCATAACTTCTTGCGCTATCTGGAATATTGGAACTCCCAGACCGTGTATTACAAGGGCTCGCTCGTGAGCCTGTACTACTCAACCTACAATACCGGCCTCTTCAAGTGCTGCACTACCATTTACGTGCACCCGACGCGAAATTATGTTTTCGACACCGACTTTACAGTTCCTGCCGGCCTGCCGCCAGGAACTCCTCTATTCCGGGACGTCGAAAGCCTGAGTTACCGCCAGATTCTAACCCCGCGCACCAGCGGGCAGTAGCCAGTAGTCAGGAAGCGGTTCCCGGTTGCTGACGGGAGAAGCGACAGGTAGTCATTATGAAATGGGCCCCCGTAGTCGGAAACGAAGTGAAACATGATCTGAGGAACACAAGGGCGGGCAGTCGGGGATTCACCTTAATTGCCTCCATGTTAATGCTGTTGCTGCTTTCCGGTATCGCCATCGGCCTCATGATGATGGTCAACACCGAAGGCAAAGTCGGTGGCACCGATCTCCAGAACAATCTTGCCTACCACGCGGCCGAAGGCGGCATCGAGAAGATGTATGCCGACCTGAATTCCGTCTTCGCCAATGCCCAGGCCCCTTCCGCCAGCCTCATCTGCGGCGTCGGCAGCGCGGCGAATGAACCGTCGATGCTCGGCGTGAACTGGACCCAGTACTCCGTGATGCCCGGCACGGCCCAGAGTTCCACTTGCCCCACTTCCCTCACCTCGGTCTGGGGTCAGATCAGTTCCGGCCCCGACGCCGGTCTGTGGGCCCAGGTAATTCCCGTCAACATGCTGGTCACCGCGCAAATGCTCGGCGGACAGGAAGTGAGCATGTCCCGCGGCGCACAGGTCGCGCTCATTCCCGTCTTCCAGTTCGGCGTGTTTTGCGACGGCGATTGCGGCTTCTACGACTCTCCCAATCTGACCTTTGCCGGACGCGTGCACACCAACGCCGACCTCTATCTTGGTGCCGGTGGCGGCCATACCGTGATCTTCAACAACAAGCTGGAGGCGTACGGCAACGTCGTGACCGAAGTGCTGCCCAACGGGTTGCCATCCACCGGTTCCGGCTGGGACGATACCGGCAACGTCTATCTACCCACCACCAATAATGGTTGCAGCACGACCGCCACCAATTGCATTCTGAAAACCGCGAACAGCAATCCCGCCGCCAGTCCTTACGGAAACGGCAGCGTGCAGGGCGCCGGAGGCAATCCCCCCCAGTCAACCTACAACTCGGCCAACTGGAATACCTTCTCCTTGTCCGGGCCGCCCAACGGCACCAACGGGATGATTATCAACGGTAACTATGGGAGCCTTACCACTCCCGGTACCGGAGCCAAGAAACTGTCGATGCCTTTCGTCAGCGGAACCGTTTTCCCGTACGAACTCATTCGCCGCCCCTTGTCGACCGATTCCACCGCCCTGAGCGAGTCGCGCGAATACAATTTGGCCCAGATCCACGTCCTCTTGAGCGATAATCCCGCGGAATTGCCCACCGGCTCCGTGCGCTTGGCGAACGTTACCGCGACCGAGGCCGCCGCAACCGGCGGCGCAACCAGTAATCCCTACGGAATTCCCGTTACCTCGCTTCCCACGGGCGGAGGAACAAATGGGTACATTCCCACCGCCTTAGCCTCGCTCGCAACCGGCAGCAGCTACAACATGTACTTTGCGGCCGCGTCCAACGGATATCTCCCGGACCCCACCAGTTGCGCTGGCGCTGCCTGTCCCACGGAAACCTGCAGCGGCAGCACCTGTTCGGTGCAATACCTGCCACCCGACTGGATTCTCCCTCCTGCCACGCCAGAGACAGGCGCGCAGACACTTTATCCCATTGGCAGCGGCTCGACTCCAGGCGCGCCCACGATGGCGAAAGGCGCATCTCCCTATCCGACGTTTTCGCTTTGCTCGAGTATCGTCGGGGCTCTGCCCGCCGGCTGCAGCAATAGCGCGCCCGCCAAGCCCTATGTTTCGATCGCAAACACCACGAATACCTCCACCTGGAACCTGATCGACGGCTACCTCTACGTTGAATACAAGGACAGCAGCGGCGCATGGCACAACATCACCAGCGAATGGCTGGGGTTCGGATTCGGGCGTGGAACCGTCGCTCCTTCCGCCACCGTGACCAACGCCATCGCCCCCAACGCGATTCTGCTGTTGCAGGAAGCCGCCGATCGCAATGGCGGCGGTGGCGTCCCTGACGCTAACGGCATTGCCCCTTCCTGCAGCGCATGGAATACGGGCCATACCGCGTGCACCGGGCATTGGACTAATCCCCTGCCTCCCGAAGTTATGAACGATGCCGCCAGCACGAACCCCTACTACGGCGTCACCACCAGCACCCCCGCGCCCGCCTCGGGTAGCACGACCTTCGGTCCCACCGGCCAGAGCGTCAGCATGCTCAACTGGTATCCCATCAACTTCTACGATGCCCGCGAAGGCGAACCGCGCGATGCAGACTCGGGCAATGACAGTTGCACGACGAACGGTCTGATGAACGCCGTCGAAATCGACGTGGGCAATCTGCAGGACTGGCTGCTCGGACAATTTGGAACGAGCGGCACCAGCGTGGATGCCTCCGCGCAGAATGGCTATATCCTGTATTTCTCCGACCGCCGCGGCATGATGATTAACCCCAATACCGGCTACAAGACCGGTGACGCCGGCCTCGAAGATGTTGTCAACTCCAGCAGCGCTGCCGGCACCCCCGACGGAGTGCTGGAACCGGTTCCAGCCGGCCACACGCTTTCTCCCGAGGACGTCAACCAGAACGGAGTCCTCGACGAGTGGGGCACCGCGAACCTCGGCTTGGGACAGTGGAGCGGCGCACTCAGCCTGACGGGCGCGACTGCTGGCCAAATGACCGCCACCGTCAATCAGAATGTACAGATCATCGCCGCCACTCCCGACAATCCCTACAGTCCACGCATGGCGAGTTGCGTGACCACGGGCCGAAAGAACTGGGTGAGCGGCGCCCGCCATGTCCTCAAACTGGTCGATGGTTATCTCGGCCAGATACCCACCAATCCCACCGCCACCACCGTGAATGGAAAGGTCTACAACGGCGGATTCACCGTCGCCTCCGAAAATCCCGTCTACATCCAGGGCGACTACAACAGCAACTCCACCGACACCTTCTTTTCAGGAGCGAGCGCGACCGGGCCTGGAGCCGATATGGCCGGTCACGCGGCATCCGCCGTCATCGCCGACGCGGTCACGGTTCTCTCCAACAGCTGGTCGGACTTGGCCAGCATGAGCAACGACCCCACGCTGCCCAAAGGCAACCGCACAGCCAGCACCACGCATTACCGGGTCGCGATCGCGGCCGGCAAACCCCTGGCCTTCCCGTTCCCCTCATGGGAAACCGGCGGCAACTATGGCTTTGGCACCGATGGTGGAGTCCATAATTTCCTGCGCTTCCTTGAAGACTGGCAAACTCCCGCAGCAACCTTGAACTATGGTGGTTCGCTCGTGAGTCTCTACTACTCCACATACAACACTGGCGTTTTCAAATGTTGCACATACTCGGTCTATCAGCCGCCCATCCGTAACTATATTTTCGATCAGGACTTCACCGTCCCCGCAGGTCTGCCGCCCGGTACCCCAATGTTCCGCGACGTCGAAAGCTTGAGCTATCGCCAGGTTTTGACCCCTCGCCTCAGCGGACAATAATCCACCGTAGTCAATCACCTCTGAACCCCGGTCCGAAAGGATTGGGGTTTTTGCTTGAGCGCGCGCCATTCCCCAACCTGACAGGCCCCCGAAAAGAAATGAACGAGAAATCAAAGGACCCTGGAAGCGAAGTCATCTTGAGCGAAGTCACTGTTGCGCGAAGCGAAACAGTGACGGAGTCGAAAGACCCCTACCCCCGAATAAACCCGGCGGCACGCCGCAAGCCGATGAACACAGATCGGCGCCTTGTGGGCCTTTCAGTTCTGCAATCTGACTTCTAACTTCTGACTTAAACCCAGTCACTTTCGTAACGTTTCTGGAGACCGCACGGATGGCTATACTGTGGCCTGATTGGCATTCAAAACCCGGAACGGCTTTATGCAAGCCGCCCCGGCGAAAGATGTCCCCATTGCAAGACCGGCTCAACGATATCAACGGGCGGCGGGAGGAAGCGCACACTGCGCCGCAGCAAGATCTTGCAGGCTCGTTCCCGCAAGCCCAAAGCCCCGCGCCATCCGCTACACTCTCGAGCGCGCGTCGCAGTTCTTCCCTGCAAGCCCGCCTTCTCTCTCACTCCGAGGAACGAACCGAGTCGGGCAGCATTCTCGCGAATGTTAATCGTGAGCTTGCCCAGTTGGAAAAACGCGACTGGGAATTATGGTGGATCGTCTGCGCCACCGGACTGCTCATGGGCGGCGGCCTGATCGCCGTGTTGCTGCCCGCGGCCTTCATGAAGACCGAAAACTTCCACTTCGAAGTCACCGTCCCCCGTCAGTTGGTTGTCGGTTTGATGGTGCTTCTCATTCTCATCAACACCTACCTCGTCACCCGGCGTATCGATCTTCGTCGCTTGCGGCAGAAGATGGTCTCCAGTACCATCCAGAACGAACTGGTGCGTCTCCAGTCGTTCACCGATCCTCTTACCGAGATCTACAATCGCCGTTCCCTCGAAGATCTGGTGACTCGCTACGTCAGCCATGCCCGCCGCCTGAAGAAGCCCCTCACGTTCCTCCTCATCGATGTCGACCGTTTCAAGGAGATCAACACCCGCTACGGCCACCTGACGGGCGACTTCGTGCTGGTCGAGATCGCCGGCCTGCTGCGGAATTCCATCCGCGGGTGCGACGCCGTCATCCGCTACGGCGGCGATGAGTTTCTCGTCATCGTGTCCGACGCCTCGGCCGTCGAAGCGACCAAAGTCGTCGACCGGATGCATAACTCGGTGAGCGAGTGGAATAAGGGCGCCCATCTGGAAGGGTGCAATATCAGCCTGAGTATCGGAGTGGCGGAGTGGATTGAAGGGAAGACGATCGACGAGGTGCTCGACCTCGCCGATCAGGATATGTATGCCAGAAAAGCAGCACCCGCCGCGCAGTCGCCGCCCAACGCTCACTTCGCATCGTCCGCTTCCTGACTCGAACTTAGTTCGACCGAAGCTAGTGCGACAAAAGATCGCAGCCTTCGAACGGCGCGCCGTCCAACCTCTTTCCCGTCAGGCAGGCGTTGATGCTTTTCGCCGCTATGCCGGAATCGGCGGCCCGGAAATACATCACCAGGTCCCCTTTCCCGTTGTGGTTTACATCCTCCACGTGCACATTTTCCGGTGACGCCTTCCCCGGCCCGAAGTGCAGGCTGGCCGGATCGACCTGCGTCGCATCCAGATAGGACTGGCTGCGAAGAATTACGCGATACTTCTGACCCGAGGTGTGAATCGAGACGCGCGCCAGCAAGTGTCCCCACACCTGGATGTTCATTGTCGACCCGGCAGCATCCCCTTGGTAAGGCCCTTGCACCTTGCCCACATTCGAGAACACACGCAGATGCGAACTGTCGGTGGGCGAGCCCAGGTTATACCAGGTGAATCCCGCAAACGGTTCCGCGAGTATCCCGAACTGAATACTCGTCCCTCCCGGGACCGACCATTTCATCTCCTTGAAATCAACCTGCCAAAGGTCCGATCCCTCCTGTTTGTTCGACGAAATCGCCACGTCTGGACTATCGGTCGAATTGCCCCCCGGTTCGATGGCGGCGGTTTTCAATGCGGGCAGATTATGGCAATCGCATTCGACCGGCGCATTCGGGCCGGCGACCGGAATATCGGGCGCGATGCCGCCAAAGAAACTGATTTTCTTGAAAAGGTCCCCCGCGCCTTGCGCGCCGTTGGCTTTCGGATCGGGAACCGCCCACAGCCGAATGTGTTCGATCACCCAGTCTTCCTTCGCCACTCCGATCACAAAATCGTCTGCCAGGAAAGCATCCGTTTTTGCCGTCAGGCCAAGGGATTGATTCGACGTTGAAGTAGGACCGCGATCCACAATCAGCATCTGTGCCGAAAGATTTGCGACAGATGCGACACCGGCGAGCAGAAATGCAACGAACTTCAGCATGGAATTCTTTCCCTTAATTTGAGATTCCCGCAAACAGCTCAACCTTGGCGACGAAGCAGGCAGTTAAGCCACGTGGAGCCATGATCGCAACGACAAACGGCCAGATCGAGATTGCCCCACCGAATCCATGGATACCTTATTTGACACCGTACTGACTCAACAATCAAGCGAATGCCGCGAACATAGCGGCTTACGCGTTCTGGATTAGCCCTCGAAACTGCATCGTGCCGCGAGGCCCTCGTTAGAGCCCCGCGACGCGAATCATGTTTCCCCATCAACAGCCCGGTTAGTTTGCCGTTATCGTAAACGTCTCCGTGCTCTGCCTTCCGTTCGAGTCGGTGTAGATCGCCACATAGACGTTCGTACCCTTGCTCAGCGGAATGCTGTTGATCTGGCGCGAAGTGGACGTATACCCGTTAGGACCGGTCCAACTCCACGAACCGCCACTCAGCGGTTGCGGGCCCAGGTTCACCGCGGAACTGACACTCACGCTGGCATTGTTAGCTTCCGTCCAGCTTCCACTGCCCACCTGGAGATAGGGAACAATGGCCGTTCCGTTCTGTCCACAAGCCGGTGCCGTGATCGTGGTGTTGTTGCAATCCAGTATCAGCTTGGTTCCGGAGATGAACTCCGTGTTGTGGTTCCCAGCCGTGATCTGAGTTGCTCCGACCGGCGACAAGAAGATACCCGCCGTCGTTGAGTTCCCGAGCTGCACCGATGCCAGGCTTCCCGGGAAGTTGAACAGCACCTGTCCCGGCGTGACGCCCGACAAAACGATGCTCGCGCCGCCATCCATCAAAATCCCATACGGGACGTTGAAGATGAACGTATCGAACGCTCCGCCCTTGATGGTGATGGTGCCGCCACTCGGGAGGTAGATGTAGCCCACATCAATCACGTTCTGCCCGCCGTTGCCCGTGATGGTGATCGTCGACTGGATGTCGTACATGCTCTGCGTCGCCGTCAGACTCGACGCCCAGCTTGACAGGGCGGTTGCCGCCGCCTGTGCGCCCGAGAACGATTCCGTCACGCCCCCTCCCGCCAGCGCGCTTCCTGCGTCGACTTCAACCGTCGCCGCCGGATCCGCAAACAGCGTGGAGTTCAGCGTAGCGTAATTGGAGAGATGGAACGTCCCGCTCGACCCAATTCCCAGATTGCCGGTCACAGTAATGGGACCTTGAACCTGGAAGTTGACACCATCGAGTCCGATGCCGGCAAAGTTTGCGTTCGACTGCAACGCGTTATTGACGGAAAGCGCCAGGCAAGCCGGAGTTCCCGGCGTGCAAACCTGCACGCATTGCGGAGCGCAACTGAAGTTGCCCGTCCAGTTGCCGCTGCCCTGACCGCATCCGCCCGTGACCAACAGGTTCGCGCGGCCTGTGAATTCCGGCGACCCCGTCGCATCGGATGTGCTGAACGAGCACGCCTGGATGCCGGATGTCGGGTTGATCTCCATACCATTGTAGTCCGGCACGAAGGGTGACTCGCTCAGGTTCGGGAAGGTCGTTCCCTTGTTCGAGAGGAGCCAGTTCGACGCTCCAATCTGCCAGGTCACGCTCAGGCCCGGTGCGGTGGATGAAATATCCGCCGTCCAGGTCATACTGCTCGCTCCCGAGAACCCGCTCGGGATCAGGTAAGCCAGCCCCGCCGCGAAGAATCCGCCCGAATGCGTGGCATCCGCGAGCGGAATGGTCGTCTCCCAGCGCTGGAACGTCGTGTTGAACGACGTTTGGGCGCAGGTCGCGGTGGACGAGAAAGTAATGACCGCGTCCGGTACCGTCAGTGTGCTCGAACCCAAAGCGATTTTTCCGTTGGTGATGTATATCTGGAAAGTCTTGCTCGGAATCGTCCCGCCTAACGGCATCAGGTGGCTGTTGAACCAGATGATCTGGCCCGCGTTGCTCTTGCTCTCAGTCACGCTGTACGAAATTGGCATCAGGGACGTACCGCACGTCTTGATGACAATCGCGCAACTCACCGTGACGGAATAACCGTTATGGTCCGTGACCTCAAGGCTGAAGCTGAACGTGCCTTCCGAACTCGGCGTACCCGTAATCGCGCCGGTCGAAGTATTCAGCGTCAACCCAGGAGGCAGCGCGCCGCTGGCAATCGAGAAGGTGTAAGGCGCAGTTCCACCTGTGGCCGCCGCCGCGGAGGAATATGCCAACCCCACCGTCCCGCTATTGGTTGGGCAGGTCACCGTCAGAGTCGGCGGCGAAATTACAATACTGCAACTCGTCGTCGTCGTACCCGATGCCTTACCCGTCGAATCCACCACCTGCGCCGTGAAGTTAAACGTCCCGGCCGTGGTCGGCGTGCCCGTAATGGCGCCCGTCGAACTGTTCAGCGTCAAGCCCGCCGGCAGCGACCCGCTGGTGATGGAGAACGTGTACGGCGGTGTTCCGCCGCCCGCCACCAGGGCCGAACTGTATGCGACACCAACCTGCCCTGTCCCTGTCGGGCAGGTCAGAGTCGGTGGCGGCAGCACAACCACGATGCTGCAGTTTGAGGCGGTCGTGCCCGCGGAGTTGCCTCTCGAATCCACCACCTGCGCCGTGAAGTTGAACGTCCCAGTCGTGCTCGGCGTGCCCGTGATGGCGCCCGTAGCCGTGTTCAGCGTCAACCCGGCAGGCAGCGACCCGCTCGTGAGTGAGAACGTGTACGGCCCCACTCCACCCGACGCGACCAGCGACGAAGTGTACACAATTCCCGTCGGTCCCATCGGTGTCGCGCAGACCAGTGTCGGCGGCGCAACCTGAATCGTAATTGTGCAACTGCTCGTCGTCGTTCCCGCCGCGTTGCCTCGGGAATCCACCACCTGGGCCGTGAACGTGACCGGACCAGATGCCGTCGGCGTGCCCGTAATCGCGCCCGTCGCAGAGTTCAGCGTTAATCCCGCAGGGAGTGAGCCCGCTGTGATCGAGAACGTGTAAGGCGGTACTCCGCCGCTGGCTGCAAGCGCCGAACTGTAAGCAACGCCCACCTGACCGGTTGAAGTCGGGCAGGTTAGAACCAGTGCCGGAGGCGCGATCACAATGCTGCAACTGCTGGTAGTCGTGCCCGCCGCCGTGCCGCGCGAATCGACCACCTGGGCCGTGAAGTTAAACGTCCCAGCCGTAGTGGGCGTGCCTGTGATAGCGCCCGTCGAACT
>Ga0187851_10004637_pt1 | contig 11174 bp, 11 predicted proteins | sample June2016WEW_6_10_FD_132997 | JGI IMG/M metagenome (GOLD analysis project Ga0187851, IMG submission 132997) | Peatland microbial communities from SPRUCE experiment site at the Marcell Experimental Forest, Minnesota, USA - June2016WEW_6_10 | ecosystem: Environmental > Terrestrial > Soil >... | reverse complement strand
TGGCTGTGTTCACAATACAATTCTTTCCGATCTGAGCGCCCGCATTGATCACGACTTTCGCCATGACAACGGTTCCGGCCTCAACCTGGGCCGACTGGGAAATCACTGCGGATGGGTGGATGAGTCTTGCGGGCAAAAGACCGTGTTCTAAGGCTTTCTCAAAGCATATGGCCCTTATTTCGTTCCTGCCAATGGACACCAGACACTGATAGCAGCTCTTGTCGTTTGGCGAATGCAAATACCGACTTGCTCCGAAGACTCGGCAGCCGCAGAATTCACTTACGGATTCCTCGCAAGCGTCATCGATGAATGAAATCGTTTCGAATACTCCCATCGCCCTTGCGACATCGAGGACCACCTTGCCGTGCCCGCCAGCGCCCCATAACACCAGGTCACCCATCTCGCCTCGACTGGGTTTGGCTTCCCATAAACTCCGGCATCGTTGCGTGGCCCGCCTGACTGATGCCGTCACGCCGTATGACCTTTACTAAAGTCAACCAGAGAATCTTCAGATCGAGCCTAAGGCTCTGATGGTCGACGTACCAAATGTCGAGATCGAACTTCTCTTCCCACGTAAGGGCGTTGCGGCCGTTAATCTGGGCCCAACCTGTAATGCCAGGCATTACTTCATGCCTGCGCGCCTGCTGGGGCGAGTAACGAGACAGATACTCCATGAGCAACGGCCTGGGACCCACCAGGCTGATGTCCCCGCGAAGTACGTTCCACAACTGCGGCAACTCGTCGAGACTTGTAGCGCGCAGAAAGTGTCCGACGCGTGTCATCCTGTCCACATCGGGCAACAACTGTCTGTACGTGTCGCGCGAGTCCGACATGGTGCGAAACTTTAGCAACATGAACGGTCTCGCAAACCGCCCAGGCCGCTGCTGTCGGAATACGATTGGGCGTCCCATGGAGATCCAGACCAGCACGCATACGGCTATGAGTACAGGCGACAGAATGATAAGTCCGCAGAGCGCTGCGCTGCGGTCGAATGCTCTCTTTATCCAGAACCGGAGGCCGCTCTGGCGATATGGTAACCGCGATTTGTCAGACCTATTGGGAAAAGAGGAAGTGCTCAGACAATGCAATTGCGCTCTCCATCAGGATCAACGGTAGAGTTGCTTACCGCTCGACACCCTTCATCTCATCAAGAACCGCTTCCGCAGAGAATTCAGTGGGAATTACTGCACCTTCTAAGATGTGACGGTAGATCTGTTCAATCTCACGGCCCGTTCTCTCGACGTCGAACATCTTCGTGACTAGCCTTCGGCCTTGCAATGCCATTCGTTGGTACGGTTCAGGATTGGCCAGTACAGCCAGAATATTTGATGCCAATGCTTCCGGCTTTCGAATCGGAACCGATGAACCCGTTTTGCCGTCGATAACGACTTCTGTTAATCCGCCCACAATACCTGCGATTGTTGGCACTTCAGCCAAGAGCGGGTCGATCACGCCACCGCAGTTTTCTGATAGCGGGACATGAACGGCGCAATCAAAGTCCGCCCAACTCCGTCTTACCTCTTCAGGGCCGAAGTATCCTGGCATGAGAATCCTGCCGCGCCCGATCTCGCGCGCTCTCCTTCTCAATCTGTTTTCATACCTCATGTTATCCGAGCCAAACGTTCCTCCCACAAGCACTCCGACAACATCGCGGCGCGATCGCTGGACAATCGCGATCGCATCAATCACGTCTTCGTGGCACTTCAATCCGACGCCGTGTCCCAAAAGTCGTTTAGGCGGGTAAATGAAGTTAATGTTGCCGACTATCTTCGCACTTGCCTCTATTCCTAGCTTCCGCCTCAGGTAGCCGTTGCGTTCGGCTACGTACATCGGCCCCCCGTAATAACTAAGAAATACGCGCCTAGTGTCTACCCTAGAATGTCGATAAATATTCAGAATACACCGACTCGACCCGATCCAGTAGTCGTTAGCACCAGCAGTGGCGACATCGGCGACCCTCGGAATGGAATGTTCCAAATGCAGCGGACCTGGCACCTGAAAGATACGCGGTATGTCGTCGTTTCTCCCTAGCGCCATCCGCAGCAAAAGTGTTGTGCTCACAAAATGACTGTGAATGAGGTCCGGCTTGACTTCTGCCACAAGTCGTCTTGCAGCCGCGCACATCTCCGGCAATACCCAGGGTCTTCGTAGCGAGAGACTCAGGTTCGCGATGTGGATATGCGCGCCGGCTTCCTTCCAGAGCGGAATCGCGCTCCCGTCAGGGACTGGAACCGCCACGTGGACTTCGATGCCCTGGTTCACTAGCACCATGACCTGCCGCGCAGCCCAGCCGGCGCCATCCGATGTCTTCACGATGTGGAGCACACGCATTGAGGCGCTTTCGAGTATCCTTCACATTGCAGATTGGTTTAGTGCAGTACTCTGTGTAACTTCATTTAGGAGTTGTGCCTCCCGAATGCGGCTGCTGTATGCCTTGCCTCATCCCAGACTGCTTGCCAGCGCTGACGCTCGTCTTCTTTTGTGGGGCGTGCCCGCTGCTTCAGAACTGCATACTCTAGCCCTGTAGTGCATGCCAACGTATCCATGGCGGCCCACCACGCACCGTCGGAAGTTTTTACAACGTGGAGAACTCGCATTATTGTATGCCTTGGGATGCTTCCCAGTGCTGCGTGAGATCCTTAATGGATTGGTAGAACTGCCGCCGTCGTTCAGACAAAACGGAATCACGGTACTCCAACGCAACTTGGAGACTCTTGCGGGACATCGCTTCCATTCTCACAGGGTCCTTGAGAGTCTCTATAATCTTCGCGGCAAGCGCAGTCGCATCGCCAGCAGGCACCAATTCGCTTGCGTCGAGCAATTCCGGTATGCCTCCCACATCCGATCCAATACAAGGTAGTCCGCGTGCCATTGCCTCGATCAAGGCCCTTGGCAAACCCTCCGTACGGGACGGAAGGACAAACAGATCGGCTTCGTCCAGGATGCCCTTGACTGCCATCCCCGCAGGGACGTGGCCACAGAAGCGAATTCGCGACGAAAGGCCAATCCGCTCTGCCTGTGCCATAAGGCCGTCTCGATATTTACCATCGCCGACGATGACGGCCGTGAGATCGACTCCCGCGCGCAAGCAGCGCCCGATCGCCTCGATCAGAACGTCCGTGCCCTTGTACAACTGCGCCAGGGAGCCTACCGTAACAAGTTCATAGGGCCCATGGCGTTTCCCCTTGCGAAAGTGACCTACGAAGCCCTCCGAATCCAATTCGACATTCGAGTAGTGCGTCTGGAAGACTCCTTCCCGGAAAGACTTCCACTCCAGATCAACGTCGGAGATGCTCATAGCCAAGGCGCCGCTGGGGTATCGCTCCTGAAGTGCTCGTTTCGTGACATAGGCAACAGCGACAGCGCGGAGGCACTGTCGGCGCAACTGGCGGGAAAAGTGCCATCGAAAGAATCGCCTCAGCGGATGATCAACGACACCCGGCGCAAAAACCTCATACGGGTTGCCGACCACCTCCAGAGCGTACGGGCGCCCCATCTGCGAGAGACGGTGCTCGAGTATGTTTGCAATCTCGGAGCCGACCCGAAGGATGACAGCCCCCCGCTCACGAGCCGCGGAGCGAATCTCGGCCCGAATTGCCGGGTACCGCTTGAGGCACTGCCACGGGCCGTGAAAGTCGGGAACGGCGTGAAACAGAATGTTCTTGCCCGTCACAGGTAGCCAACCCTCGGGAGGTTGCTCAACTCGCGCCGCTCGGGCCACGATTCTGACCCTATCGAACACTTCCAGATAGCGTTCCCAGAACGAACGCGCCATTCCGGATTGCGACCAGACCGAGCCGTCGGAAGCAACGGTGTACCGTGCTTCAAGTGCGACTGTTAGATCCATCTGCTGTCAGCTCTATCTCTTTTTCATCGGTGCGCGTTAATGCCAGTGCAAAGGTCGCTTTGGCCACAACCGAACCATGAAATAGGGTATCCCGGCATACCACACGACACCTCTGAGCACATTTCCCGCTTCTGCGCGAGCGTACATGAGCAGCGGAACTAGCACGATAGCGACTAAGCCCAACTTCCAAACTTTGTAGTTAACGTCGGTCCACCGACTTAAGCGTCCGATTCCCCAGCCGAGCAGCACCATCGGGACACCGGCCCCTAAGAAACCAAAATTGAGATAGGCCTCAGCAATAACGCTGTAGCCGAGCCCTCCGCCAGCCCTCGCCGTCGCGGGTTCCGCCTTCTCGACCAGCCACTTAGAAGGAGAGTGCTCAGCGGCCGGGTGTACGGGCCAAAAGAGATTCGGAATGAGCGAAAGCACGCCGTAAGCGTATGACGATCCCAATTCATAAGCGTGATCTGTTGGGACAAATCGAATTGTATAGGCTGGCGCAATCATTGATCCTCCCATCTCTGAGAGAATAGCCACCGCAGGATTATCAATGCTCGCATAAGCATTTTCCCACGCTGTAAGCGATATTCGATCCGAGCCAGCACTGTTTCTCGTAATGCCGACAAGTGGAAGAACTAACACTGCAACGGCGGCCAGCACAAGGACAGGCACCAACGTAGGAAGTCGACGAATTGCGCGATGCCATAGCCAAAGGAATGCCGCCAAAACGACCACAGCGACACCACGAAACCCTAGGAACATTTGGAGCAAGATATAAGAACCAATAAGGACGCACGCAAACACGCGGCTCCACCTGTTACGTCCACTGCCTGCGAGAAGCAGAAACCCTGACGGCATCAGAAATCCTGAAAGGACCGCGGGAGCGGCCGACACTCCGATTCCACTTTCCGCTTGGTATAAGGCAGAATAGCCACCATTTTCGACCAGGCTAACCGCGCGTTCGGCCACCACAAGGCTGGGAATCAGAGCAACTATGAAAAGTACGACGGCAGCTCGGCGTACTGCGACGTCCGGAATGTGAGACATCGTGCGCGGCTCACTGTGTGCCTTGGTCGTCATGGCGATGAGCGCTCCCAAGTGCATGACAGATAGTGCGTACAGTACCAGTAGTAACGTCTGGGCTAGTATGCTTTCCGACACTTGTCCACCTAGCAGGCCGTTCCTGTTCAAGCCGACAATCTCCAAGCACGTTTGGCCTGCATTGAAAACGAATACCGAAGTCGCAAACAACATGTAAGGGGAAAACAGTTCATTACCGATCTTCTTCCACGAGCACAACATCCAAAGCGAATGTAGTAGTAGAGATACGCAAGAGAGTCGCACGATGGTCTCGGGATCACATATACCCTGATTTAGAAGCGCCCGCGCTATAAGAATTGCCGCGACAATGCCCGTCTGCGTCAAGATCAGAAGAATCGCACGGGGCTTATCGAGCGAGTGATACCGCATAGTAGATCGACTCCAAATCTTTCGTCACTGAGGAAATGTCGTATCCCGTCTTCTCAAGCGCAAGGGTTCTTGCTGATAAGCATACGGCCCGTTTCGTTTCCAATACATGAAGGGCCTCATTCGCCCAGTGTTTTGGGCCGGTTTCTAGGTTGCAAAAGTGAATCAGGCCTATACCAAGATCAGCTTCCGTCGTGATTCGGCTGGAGGCCAGGCAAGCCAGCCCAGCCATTTGGGCCTCGATCAACGCGGTGGGTACACCCTCCCAAAGCGATGGAAAGAGAAACATATCTGATGCCCCTAGCAGTGCCGGAATGTCCCGCCGATGACCAAGAACCGTAACGCGTTGCTGCAGCCCGCTGTTTGAAATAAGTGAAATAATCCCTGCTCTTAAAGGGCCATCCCCAACCAGCAGCAAATGGGATTTGGGCAGTAGCATTGCAATCTCGCGGAACATCGCTATGAGAAATCCGTGATTCTTTGGGACGCAGAAGTTTCCGACGTGGCAAAACACAGTGGCGTCCGAGTCGAGACCAAGCCGACTTCTCGTTCGATCACGATGCGCCTCTTCGGACGCAAACTGCGTCCAGTCAACACCGTTATGGAGAACCTTGACCCGATCGTCGTTGACGTATCGAGGACCAAAGAGTGTGCGACACGCCTCCTGCGAACAACCAACTAGACTGGTTCCATATCTCCGTATGAGCGCCCTCATTGCTGTAGAGTACCCAAGACGCATGCCATGATCGTTCCGTGTGTCCAGAGTTGTGTGCGAGTGAACTACTCGAACGGGTACGTCTTCCCTTGCGGCGATGAATGCGAAAACGCCACTGAACTTGTGGACGTGGGAGTGAACGGCAGCAAATGGTCCGTGTTGCCGAAGGATTCGCCGAAAATCCCGGCTGGTCTTCATTAAGCCTGCTGATGACGGGGGAGCGATGCGGAAGATCCGGCCCTCCATCCGCATAATCTCTGGATCGTACTCGCCTTCATTCAGATTAAGCGTGACGAAGTCGAACTGAATCCTGCTCCTATCAAGCTTACGATACACGTTCATGATTAGCGTCTCAGCGCCGCCGAGGTTCATGATTCCAATTACATGAAGTACCCGCCTCACGTATTGACACCACTTGCGCCTAACCGCCCAACGAGTTCGGTCGCTAACAGATTCCACTCTGCCGTACCAAACAAGTCTGCATTCTTATGCAACTGATCCAGAGGAAGATCCCACCATTGAAGCTTCTCTAAAGCCTCGACCTGTTGAGAGCTGAAACGACTCCGTATCGCCCTTGCTGGCACTCCAGCAACTATGGAATATGGCAAAACGTCCTTCGTTACAACGGCGCCAGCGGCAATAGTTGCACCGTTCCCAATTGTTACCGCTTGTAGGATATGTGCTCCGCTACCGATCCATACATCGCTTCCAATGAGAGGTGGCTGCGGATAATCGTTCCAGGAGCTCAGTCTCCCAAATATGTTGCGAGAGCCATAGGTTGCCGGGGAGGTGGACGCGAATCCAATCGGGTGCTCAGGCATGCCGATCTGACAGTAGTAGCCGATGGAGCAGAACTTTCCAATCGAACCCGAAGCAATAATCGTGCCCCGATTGACATAAGAGAAATCCCCAATCTCCGTTGTCGGCCCGATCTCCACTTCATGTGCAATTAAACAGCCGACGCCAATACGGGCGGTAGGAGCAATCCAGCCGGACCAAATTGTTGCGCCCGAGTACCTGCACTTTGCTTGCAGCATGCGGATGTAGTGAACCAGGGGTTCTGGAACAAGATCGCGGACGCTCATGTGTCATGCCTCATCGCAATGGCCCAAGCAAGTGCTCGCCGGCTAAGCAGACCAACGGCCGTGACGCCCCACACATTATAGGACCGCGGGTGTCGCCGAAGGTGATCTAAGAACCCCCGAAGCGCTATCCGTCTATGCCCGGCCATTAACGCGCCGGAAATAAGCGCCCTGCTAAACATCTGAGCTCTTTTGGGCGCGTGCCGACGTAATGCTTCGCCGTGTCTAACCATAACATCGTGCATTGATTGCATACGAGCTTCCGCCTCGTCTAACAGACGATGATAGAGGCTGTCGACGCTGGTCTTCGTCAGCCGGTCATGAGCGTCGGCATGCATCCTTATTATGACATCGCCACAGCACAGCGTCTTAAATGCTTTGGCAAAGTCTAAGTGGTAAATGCTCTCATACGCGCGACCGCGTGGAAACTGGATCGCGGCAAACGTAGAACGCCTGATGCAGTTGCCTAAATCTGAATCTGCCACTCGTTCCGACCACTCAAGATACATCCGGTAGTCCATAATCACACCTGGCGTCCAAGGCTGCGGTGAAACCTTCCCATCGTCATGAACATACATATATGCCAAACGTCCGATATCTGACGCAGCGTCTTGGCACCCGGCGTGCAGAATACTTAGGCCCGCGAGCGTAAGTTCGTCGTCGCTGTCGAGAAATAGAACCCACTTACCGCGTGCCGTCTCTACGCCCGCCATCCGCGCTTCAGAGACACCGCCGTTCCTGTCCAAGCGAATCGTGCGGAGCCGCTCTGTTCTGTATTGGCGTAGGATCTCGGAAGTACCGTCTGTCGAACCATCGTCAACCACGATGACTTCGTAACCCGGGACCGAGTCCCGAAAGCAACTGTCGATCGCTCGCCGAACAATACCTCGTCGATTGTATGTCGGGATAACGATACTAAGCCAGGTCTCATTTACGGGGATATTCGTCATCTATTTGCACTCGGATTCGCTCAGATTGCGGTAGTACCTCTCGGAGTCGCGCCAGCAAACCTCTGCCATTTCGTCGCGACTGTTGCGGAGGAGGTGGCGCCCGAGGCGCCAGCTTTTCACCAGGAGCCTAGCTAAAGCACCAGTAGGACTCAATATCCTCACCGCGGGAGGCAGAAGTGCCCACAGCCCTTCGGTGTCTGGCGCTTGGCATATCACCAACAGTGCTTCGCTGGCGCACTTGTTTTCAAAATTCGAGATGGCAGCGCAGGCCATTCGAGAGATCGTCCGCTTCTACCGGCCTAGTAGAATTGTCGTCAATACTGCATGAACCTAGTCAACTGAGAGAGTGTGGGCCGTGGGTCTACGAAGTCCTCGCAGGAGTCGACCTAATTCCTCTGGAAACTGTCGGGTGATCGGTGTGCGCACGAGCGGAGCCGCCAGTGCAGACGAGAGGAGTATACAAGCAAAGCTGCTCAGCAGCACGCTGAACTCGCTGAGCTTGCCAAGGTCGTGCGGCATCGCCCAGCGGCACAAGAAGGCAGTAGCCGTGGCGGCGGCCAAGGGAACGGCCACGTCCCGAGCGTACCAACGCCATTTGTCGGCGGGAAGCAACCGCCGATGCATCAAAGGAATCTGAAACATCACGTAGCCCGCATTCAGCGCCACCCAAACCCACGCTGCGCCTATGGCGCCGTATGCCGGAACGACCAGAAGAACGACGGGAATCTGTAGACTGATCGCAACGATATTGACCTTGATATAGAGTGAAGTCCAGCCATGTGCAACCTGCAGCTGGTAAGGAATCAATATCAGCCCGTTGAGCAGCGTTCCCAGAGCCATGACGGCCACCAGCGGCGCCACCTTTTGGGCCAGTGACGGGTTTCCGGTCCACAGCCGGAGGGCTCTGTAACCAAAGAATATAAGCACCATGGCGGCCGAGCCCATCAAAACAGTCGCCGCTTGAGCTCCTTGGTGGTAGACCCTGCGTAATGTCGCCTCGTCACCATTCGTCGCGAGCTCCGTAAAACGAGGATAAAGCGCCGAGCTGATGGGCCCGGTCATCATCGGTAGCAAGCCCGTGACTACCGCAGCTAAAGCGTAGTAACCAAAGGCGTCCAAGGTCAGAAGACGCGAAAGCAGGATCTTATCAACCTGGGATATGAGCAGCGCTAGAAAGGTTATCGCCACGATGCCTGTTGCGAAGCGCCATATCCTCATCAGGGCCGGCCCGGAGAAGCGCGCGGGCCGTGGAGCGATTGGCAGCGCGCGGTAGACGATACCTGCGAAAACCACGACGGTAATCACCGAGAGCAAACCTTGCCACAGAAAAAAGGCTTTGATGGTGGGTGAGACCCAGGCCAGCAACGCGACCGCACCGAGGCCACGCACCGTAGATGTGATGCAGAGCACCATATTCTGCTGTACTTGGAGTTGCAAGCCGACGCTGCTACTAACGTAGATGTCTTGCACAAATCGCAGGGCGGCAACTAGACCCATAATTGCGAAAGCATGAGCTACCGCCTCCAGCGGCAGGTGTTTTACGGTCACCCAATGCGTAGCAAGCCATCCCGACGCGACCCAGATACCAAGCGCGATCGCTCCGGCAACGGCGATTCCGATCAGCTCGATGCTCCGCAGCAGATCCCGGATCGACTGGGCGTTGTGCGCGCCCGCAGTAAAGCGAGCCATTTCCCGTGCCAAGGCCGGCTTCATGCCTATATCGAGCAGCACCAGCCATGCTTGCAGTATGGCGAAAATGCCGATCAGGCCGTAGGCCTCCATCCCGAGGTACTTGATATATAGCGGGACAAACGCAAGGCTCATTAATGCTTGCCAGCATTGGCCGAAGTAGTTGGCTGCGACGTTCTTCTTTAGAGACATTGCGTTGACTTAAGCGTATGCCTGGATCACGCCACGTGCTTCAAATACCCGTCTGGCGCGAGCCGATCAGGAGCTCATGGTCCATCTGCTTGTATATCGCGAATTCAGGATGACGTTTGAGAAACCCTCGCACAGCAGTCTTGCGGTTGTTGCCAGGACCTCACATAAGGTGAGTCTCTTCCGAAAAGCAAGTTCCGAAACCACCCGCGAGGATGAGGCTTTCATCTTATGACAACCGTTGCCCTTTCATGGCGATTTTCTCGCTCGACGTCCGTTTAGGCCCGGTCTTTCAAAAACCGTGGAAGGGACCGAATCTAGTCTGCGGAGGAAGCACCACGAACGTTGCTTTTGTTCATCATTCGGATTTCTGATAATGCCCGTAGCGGTAATATCCATAGTACGAGTAGCCATCCGCAGACATATTCTGGTTTACTTGATTCAGAACCACTCCAACGATATTGGCTCGCAGCCGATTGAGTACCGAGATGACCTCTGCAACGGCCCGACGCCTTGTTTCTCCGGCCTGGCTGATAATGAGCACTCCATCGGCGGCGGTGGCCATCTGAAGGCACTCTGCAAAGCCCAGGAGTGGTGGTGAATCCAGAATTGCTAGATCGTATTCCTTGGCGAACTCGTCCAGCAAGGTAGCAAGTCGTGGTCCCATCAGGTCGGCTGCCCGGTGAGAGCCAGGTCCGGCGGGCAGGATACTCAAGTTCGGCCTGCCCTCCACGGGCACTACGACATCTTGCCAAGGCAACTCGCCGGTCAGTACGTTGGAGAGCCCCTCCTGCGGAGTCAACCCGAACTTGGCGTGAATGCTGGGACGGCGCAGATCGCCGTCTATAAGGAGCGTCTTTTTGCCCCGGTCGGCATTGGCGATGGCTAAGTGGGCCGCGATTGTTGACTTCCCCTCGCCGGGCCCGGCGCTGGTGAGCATAATCGAGCGCAGCCGCCTTTCGAAATCGGACAGCAGGATGGTATTGCGTATCGTCCGCACGGACTCTTCGAAATCGGAAGCCGAGCGATAGTATCCTCTTCGATTGCCGCTCTGAGCGGTCTTGGCCACGATTGCCGCCGACGGAATGGTCGCTGCACTTTTCGGGAGCTGAGCTGCAAGGCGATCGATGGGCATCGTTCCAATGACATCTGTGCCAAGAAACCGGCTGGCCTCCTTGGGATCGCGGAGCGTCGTATCGAGCGTGTCGTACAACAACGCGGCGCCAACGGCTAGC
>Ga0187851_10004636_pt1 | contig 11176 bp, 10 predicted proteins | sample June2016WEW_6_10_FD_132997 | JGI IMG/M metagenome (GOLD analysis project Ga0187851, IMG submission 132997) | Peatland microbial communities from SPRUCE experiment site at the Marcell Experimental Forest, Minnesota, USA - June2016WEW_6_10 | ecosystem: Environmental > Terrestrial > Soil >... | reverse complement strand
GCTCAGGTTTCGCGCGGAAGCCGGCCTGGACATCGACAGCCTGCTCGCCGCGCTGCCGCCGGCCAGCGCGGCCAAGGAGTCGCCGGCCGGTCATTACGTGATCGAGGTGCTGGGTACCGTGGACCCGCTGCTGCTCGCCGCGGTCACCGCGTGGTGCGCCGAGCGGGGCGTCCTGGCCAGCAGCCTGCGGGTCGAGAGCCGCACCCTGGAAGACGTCTTCCTCGAGCTCACCGGAGAGGACCTGCGGACCTGATGGAGGCGATCAGCACCTTCTCCCCGGCTCCGGGCGCGGCGCCGCTGGGGCGGATGATCGCGGCCCAGGCCACGCTGGAGACGCGCACCATGCTGCGCAACGGCGAGCAGCTGCTGCTCACTCTGGTCATCCCGCTGCTGCTGCTGGCCGCGTTCAGCCTGGAGCCGCTGGTGAACGTGGGCGCGGGCCTGAGCCGGGTCGATTTCCTCACCCCGGGTGTCATCGCGCTGGCCGTGATGTCCACCGCGTTCACCAGCCAGGCGATCGCCACCGGCTTCGAGCGGCGGTACGGCGTGCTCAAGCGGCTCGGCGCCACCCCCCTGTCCCGCGGCGGCCTGATCGCCGCCAAGACCACGACGGTGATCACGGTCGAGCTGTTCCAGGGGGCGCTGATCCTGCTCGTCGGCCTGGCCCTGGGCTGGCGGCCGGACGCCAGCCCGGCCGCGATCGTGCTCGCGCCGCTGCTCATCTTGCTCGGCACCGCCGCGTTCAGCGGGCTCGCCCTGCTGATGGCCGGGACGCTGCGGGCCGAGGCCACCCTGGCCGCGGCCAACCTCGTCTACGTGGTGCTGCTCGGCGTGGGCGGCGTCGTCTTCCCGCTGACCAAGTTTCCCGCGGCGGCCCGGCCGGTGCTCGAGCTGCTGCCGACCCGCGCGCTGTCAACCGGCCTGCGCGACGTGCTGCAGCATGGCGCGACCTTTCCGGCCGGGAACATCGCTACCCTCGCCGTCTGGGCCGTCGTGGCGATCACCCTGGCGGCGCGGACGTTCAGGTGGGACTGAGGGACACCCAGAGCCGGATCGTGCTGCCGGCCGCCATGATCTTGACCGGCATCGTGTCCGTGCAGTTCGGCGCGGGCCTGGCGGACCGGCTGTTCGGGCAGGTCCCGCCCGCCGCCGTGACCGGGCTCCGGCTGTGGACGGCGGCGCTGGCCCTGGTGGTGTTGTCCGGGCGAGGCTTGCTCCGTTCGGTCCGTGACCTGAGGAAACGAAGAGCCTGGGCCGACGCGGTGATCGCAGGGTCGTTCGGCATCGCGCTTGGGGTGATGAATTTTTCCATCTACCAGGCCTTCGCCCGCATCCCTCTCGGGGTGGCCGTCACCATCGAGTTCCTCGGTCCGCTGGCGGTGGCGGTGGCCGGATCGCGGCACCTGGCGGACGTCGGGTGGGTGCTGCTGGCGACGGCCGGGGTGGTGCTGCTGACCCAGGGCGGTCACGGGCACCTCAACCTGACCGGGGTCCTCTTCGCCGGCCTGGGCGGCGCCTGCTGGGCCGCCTACATCGTGGCCAGCTCGGCCACCGGACGACGTTTCCCTGGCTCGTCCGGACTGGCCATCGCGATGGTGGTCGCGGCGGTGCTGGTGACGCCGCCCGCCGTCGTCACCGGGGGCAGCGCCATGTTCCGGCCCGCGGTCCTGGCCACCGGGGTCGCGATCGGGTTGCTGTCCTCGGTCGTCCCCTACCGGCTTGAGCTCGAGTCGCTGCGCCGGATGCCGATGCGGCTGTTCGGGGTGTGGATGAGCGCCGAACCCGCGGTGGCCGCGCTGATCGGGCTGGTCATGCTTGGCCAGCGTCTTTCCGCACTGGAGTGGATCGCGATCTGCTGCGTGATGACCGCCTGTGCGGGCGCGGCCCAGGGCGCTCTACCATGATGGGCGTGCCTGCCGATGTGTTCTCGCGCGCCGGGGTCTGGCGGATCGCCAGCCCGGTTCTCATCCCGACGCTGACATCCATGCGGCGGCTCGCACTGGCCAGCGTCATCGCCGATGCCGCGATCATGTCCACCGGCGCGGCGGTCCGGCTGAGCTCGTCCGGGCTCGGCTGCCCCGACTGGCCCCGGTGCAGCTCGGCGGACATCGTGGCCAGCAAGAATGCCGGGCAGACCCTAGTCAACACCTGGATCGAATTCGGCAACAGGCTGCTCAACTTCCCGCTGGTCCTCATCGCCGCCCTCGTCTTCATCGCGGCCTGGCGCTTCCAGGGGCCGGGCGGGTCGAGGCGGCGCGACCTGTTCTGGCTCGGGGTGGCCCAGCCCGCCGGCATCGTGGCGCAGGCGGTGATCGGCGGCATCGTCGTGCTGACCAAGCTCAACCCGGCCGCGGTCTCCATCCATTTCCTGGTCTCCGCGTCGATCGTGGCCGCGGCCGTCACCTTGCACGTCCGGTGCACCGAGGGCAGCGGCCCGCCGGTCCTGGTCGTCCGGCGGGACCTGCGGATGCTTTCGGCGGCGCTGGCCGCGGTCACCGGCGTGATGCTCGCCGCGGGCACGGTCGTGACGGGGACCGGGCCGCTGGCCGGCCACGCGGACACGCCCAGGTACAAGCTGCCGCTCGAGGGGGTCACCCAGCTGCACGCCGACATCGGCTGGCTGCTGTGCGGCCTGGCGGTCGCGCTCGTGCTCGGGCTGCGGGTATCGGGCGCTCCGCCGCGCGCGATGCGGGCCGGGTGGATCGTGATCGCGTCCCTGGGCCTGCAGGGCATGATCGGGTACATCCAGTACTTCACGCACCTGCCCGCCGGGCTGGTGTGGGTCCACGTCACCGGATCGGTGATCGTATGGATCGCCGTGCTGCGGGTGTTCTTCGCCACCCGCGACCGCGGGCCGGTTAACAACGCGGGAACAGCGCAACCGGCGGCCGTACCCACTAGGCAGCCGGAGCCCTTGGACCGATAGGCTCCTATCGTGAGTACTAAGCCCAAACTTGACTGGACGGCGACCGACGAGCGCGCCGTTGACCTTGTCCGCGTGCTGGCCATGGACGCGGTCCAGAAGGTAGGTAACGGCCACCCGGGGACCGCGATGAGCCTGGCCCCCGCGGCTTACCTACTCTTCCAGCGGGTCATGCGGCATGACCCGGCCGATCCCAACTGGCCGGGCCGGGACCGCTTCGTGCTGTCCTGCGGCCACTCCAGCCTCACGCTGTATATCCAGCTCTACTTTTCCGGCTACGGCCTGACCATGGATGACCTCAAGTCGCTGCGGACCTGGGGCAGCATCACCCCCGGGCACCCGGAGCACCGGCTCACCCCGGGCGTGGAAGTCACCACTGGCCCGCTCGGCCAGGGCATCGGCAACGCGGTCGGCATGGCCATGGGCGCCCGCCGTGAGCGCGGCCTGTTCGACCCGGACGCCAAGGCTGGCACCAGCCCGTTCGACCACTTCGTCTACGTCTTCATGTCCGACGGCGACATCGAGGAGGGCATCAGCCACGAGGTCTCCTCGATAGCCGGCGTCCAGGAGCTCGGCAACCTCATCGTCCTCTACGACGACAACCACATCTCGATCGAGGACAACACCAGGATCGCCAAGTCCGAGGACGTGGCCGCGCGCTATCGGGCCTACGGCTGGCATGTGCAGGAAGTGGACTGGCGCACGCCCGAGGGCTACCACGAGGACGTGCCCGCGCTGTATGCGGCGATCCTGAACGCCAAGGAGCACACCGAGGCGCCGTCCTTCATCAAGCTGAAGACGATCATCGGCTGGCCCGCACCGAACAAGCAGGACTCCGGCGCGGCCCATGGCGCGGCGCTCGGCGTGCCGGAAGTGAAGGCGACCAAGAAGATCCTGCACTTCGATCCCGAGGTGGACTTCCCGGTCGAGGAAGAGGCGCTCAACCACGCCCGCGAGGTCGCCGAGCGCGGCAAGCAGGCGCACGCGGAGTGGGAAGAGGGCTTCGCCGCCTGGGCCAAGGCCCACCCGGAGCCCAAGGCGCTGTTCGACCGGATGGCGGTGCACCGGCTGGCGGACGGCTGGGCCGAGGTGCTGCCTGAGTTCCCGCCCGACGCCAAGGGCATCGCCACCCGCAAGGCGTCAGGCGAGATCCTCACCGCGCTGGCCCCGGTGCTGCCCGAGCTGTGGGGCGGCTCGGCCGACCTGGCCGAATCCAACCTGACCACGATGGCGGGCGAGCCCTCCTTCCTCCCGGTCAACCGCCAGACGGAGATGTGGCCGGGCAACCCGTACGGGCGGACCCTGCACTTCGGCATCCGCGAGCACGGCATGGGCGCCATCCTCAACGGGATCGCGCTGTCCGGCGGGACGCGGGTGTACGGCGGCACATTCCTGCAGTTCAGCGACTACATGCGGGGGGCGGTCCGGCTGACCTCCATGATGGAGCTTCCGGTCACCTACGTATGGACGCACGACTCCATCGGCCTGGGCGAGGACGGCCCGACCCACCAGCCGATCGAGCACCTGTGGTCACTGCGCAACATCCCCAACCTGGAGGTGGTGCGACCCGGCGATGCCAACGAGACCGTCGTCGCGTGGCGCACCATCTTGGAGCGGGCCAAGCCCGCGGCGCTGTGCCTGACCCGGCAGAACCTGCCGATCCTGGACCGGTCCGGGGAACTCGAGGGGGCCGAGAAGGCGTCCCAGGGCGCCTACGTGCTGGCTCCAGGCACCGACGTCATCCTGATCGCCACCGGCAGCGAGGTGTCGATCGCGCTCGAGGCCCGCGAGCTGCTGGCCGGCCAGGACATCTCGGCCCGGGTCGTGTCCATGCCGTGCGTGGAGTGGTTCACCGAGCAGGACGAGTCCTACCGCCGTGAGGTGCTGCCGCCGACGATCCCGGCGCGGGTCTCGGTCGAAGCCGGCATAACGCCCCCGTGGAAGTTGTTTGTGGGGGACGCGGGCGCTTCAATTGGAGTAGACCACTATGGCGCTTCCGCTGCTTACCAGAAGATCTATCAGGAGTTTGGCATCACCGCGGAACGGGTAGCCGCTGCCGCGAACGACAGTCTGGCCCGGGTCAGGGACCACTAGAGGGCCGGCCCGCGGCACGCAGGAAGGAAAGCAACCGTGTCAACAGACGTTCTCGGACAGCTATCCGAGGCCGGAGTGTCGGTATGGCTGGATGACATCAGCCGCGACCGGCTGCGCACCGGCAACCTGCAGGAGCTGAGGGACGACCACCACGTGGTCGGCGTGACCTCGAATCCGACGATCTTCGCGCACGCGCTGTCGAACGGCAGCGCCTACGACGAGCAGGTCGCCGACCTGAAGACCTACGACGTCTCGGTGGACGAAGCGTCCCGCGCCATCACCACCTACGACATCAGGTGGGCGTGCGACGTGCTGCGCCCGGTGCATGACCGGACCAAGGGCCAGGACGGGCGGGTATCGCTCGAGGTCGACCCGAGGCTGGCCAAGAACACGCCCGCGACCATCGCGGAAGCGCGGGCGCTGTGGTGGGCGGTGGACCGGCCGAACCTGCTCATCAAGATTCCCGCCACCATCGAAGGGCTGCCCGCGATCACCCAGGCCATCTCGGAGGGCATCAGCGTCAACGTGACGCTGATCTTCTCCCTGGAGCGGCACGGCCAGGTCCTCGACGCGTACATGGCGGGCCTGGAGCTGGCCGCGGCCGCCGGGCATGACATCTCCCAGATCCGGTCGGTGGCGTCGTTCTTCGTCAGCCGGGTCGACACCGAGGTCGACGGCCGGCTGGACAAGCTGGGTACCCCCGAGGCCAAGAAGCTGCGCGGCAAGGCGGCCATCGCGAACGCGCGGCTGGCTTATGAGCTGTTCGAGACCAAGTGCGCCACGGAGCGCTGGCAGGCGCTGGCCGGTAACGGGGCGAACGTGCAGCGGCCGCTGTGGGCCTCCACCTCGGTCAAGGACCCGGCCTACCCCGACACCATGTACGTGGTGGACCTGGTGGCCGCCGATACGGTGAACACCATGCCCGAGGCGACCATCAAGGCGACAGCCGACCACGCCGAGCTCCGCGGCGACACGATCCGGGGCACCTACGACGCCTCCCGGAAGGTCTTTGCCGACCTGGAGAAGCTCGGCATCGGCTACGACGACGTGGTCCAGGTCCTCGAGGACGAGGGTGTCGCGAAGTTCGAGGCGTCGTGGGTGGAACTGCTCGACACGATCAAGACGAACATGGGGCTCTGAATTCAATGACCGAACGGGCTCGTGGTGACCGCCCTCGGGGAGGTCCGGCGTGACGGCGGAGCCGGGTGACCCGCAGGGTCTTATCCCGGCTAATCCCAGCGCGATCGCGGAACAGCTGGCCTCGAAGGAGGTCGCCAACCCGCTGCGCGATCCGCGGGACCGGCGCATTCCCCGGGTGGCCGGGCCGTGCGTGCTCGTCATGTTCGGCGTCACCGGGGACCTGGCGCGCAAGAAGCTGATGCCGGCCATCTACGACCTGGCCAACCGGGGCCTGCTGCCGCCGGGTTTCTCCTTCGTCGGTTTCGCCCGCCGGGACTGGGAAAACGAGGATTTCGCCCAGCTCACCTACGAGGCGGTGAAGGAGCACGCACGCACGCCGTTCCGTGACGCGGTGTGGCAGCAGCTCAGCGAGGGCGTCAGGTTCGTGTCCGGCTCGTTTGACGACGACGTGGCGTTCGACGAGCTGGCCAGGACCGTCAGCGAGCTCGACGAAGAACGGGGCACCGGCGGGAACTACGCGTTCTACCTGTCGATCCCGCCCAATCAGTTCCCCACCGTCGTGCAGCAGCTCAAGCGGAGCGGCCTGTCGGACTCCCAGGGGCGAGGCTGGCGGCGAGTGGTCATCGAGAAGCCGTTCGGCCATGACCTGACCAGCGCGCGGGCGCTGAACGCGACCCTGGACGGGGTCTTCCCGGCGGAAGCGGTGTTCCGCATCGACCACTATCTCGGCAAGGAGACGGTGCAGAACATCCTCGCGCTGCGCTTCGCCAACGAGATGTACGAGCCGATCTGGAACCGCGGCTACGTCGATCACATCCAGATCACGATGGCCGAGGACATCGGCATCGGCGGCCGGGCCGGCTACTACGACGGCATCGGCGCGGCCCGGGACGTGATCCAGAACCACCTGCTCCAGCTCCTCGCGCTGATGGCGATGGAGGAACCGGTGGCGTTCGACGCGGACTCGCTGCGGATGGAGAAGGAGAAGGTGCTGTCCGCGGTCCGGCTCCCCGCCGACATCGCCACGGGCACCGCCCGCGGGCAGTACTCGGCCGGCTGGCAGGGCGGCCGCCAGGTGCGCGGTTACCTGGAGGAAGACGGCATCCCCTCCGATTCCCGCACCGAGGCGTACGCCGCGATCCGGCTCGGCGTCGACACCAGGCGCTGGGCCGGGGTGCCCTTCTACCTCCGTGCGGGCAAGCGGTTGCCGCGCCGCATGACCGAGATCGCGCTGATCTTCCACCGCGCGCCGCACCTGCCTTTCTCCGCGACCGACACCGAGGAGCTCGGTCAGAACGCGATCGTGATCAGGATCCAGCCGGACGAGGGCATCACGGTCAGGTTCGGCTCGAAGGTGCCGGGCACCGCGATGGAAGTCCGGGATGTGAACATGGACTTCGCCTACGGCGAGTCCTTCACGGAATCGAGCCCGGAGGCCTACGAGCGGCTGCTGCTCGATGTCCTCATCGGTGATCCGCCGCTGTTCCCCCGGCAGGCCGAGGTCGAGCTCGGCTGGCGGATCCTCGACCCGATAGAAGAATTCTGGGCCTCCAACACCAAGCCGGAACAGTACCCGGCCGGGTCGGCGGGCCCCGCGTCGGCCGACGCGATGATGGCACGGGACGGACGGGCATGGCGGCGCTTGTAGGGAGATCGCGGTGACCATCGACCTCACCGACACCACGACCGGCGCGATCATCGATGCGGTCACCCAGGCTCGGCGCCGGCTCGGCGGCCCCGCCTCCGGCATGGTGCTGACGCTGATCATCGTCACCGACGAGGCGGCTCAGTACGACGCGGTCCGGGCGGCCAGCCAGGCGGGCCGCGAGCACCCCAGCCGGGTGCTGGCCGTCATCACCCGCAAGCCCAAGGCCGAATCCCGGCTCGACGCCGAGATCCGGGTGGGCGAGACCGGTCCAGGCGAGACCATCTTGCTCCGGATGTACGGGCCGCTCGGCCAGCACGCCGACTCGGTGGTCGCGCCGCTGCTCGCTCCCGACGTCCCGGTGGTGATCTGGTGGCCGGACGAGGCGCCACCCTCCCCCGGCGGAGACTCCCTCGGCGCGGTCGCCCAGCGCCGGGTGACGGACGCGGCGGCCAGTGAGGCGCCCAAGGACATGCTGCTCGGCCTGGCCCGGACCTACCATCCGGGCGACACCGACCTGAGCTGGACCCGGTCGACGCCCTGGCGGACCCTGCTCGCCGCCACCTTGGACCAGCCCTATCCCCGGCTGCTCAGCGGCGAGGTGCTGGCCGAGCCCGGCAACCCCACCGCCGACCTGATCGCGTCCTGGCTCAGCCTGCGGCTGGGCATCGAGGTGCAGCGCGGTGAGTCCGCGGGGCCGGGGATCACCGAGGTCAGCTTTGAGACACCGGAGGGGAAGATCATACTGGCCCGACCCGATGGCCGGACGGCCACGCTGACCTGGCCAGGCCGGCCCGACCGGCGGGTCGCCCTGCACCGGCGCGACTCCGCTGACCTGATCGCTGAGGAACTGCGCAGGCTCGAGCCCGACGAGCTCTACGCCGAGACGCTGCACGCGCTGGCGGGGAGCGGGTCTTGAACTCACCTGAGGTGATCGTGCACCGGGACGCCCAGCTGCTGGCCAGGGCAGTCGCCGCCCGCACGGTGACCCGGCTGGTCGACTCGCAGGCAGCGGGTGGCGCCGCGTCGGTGGTGCTGACCGGGGGAGGCATCGGCACGGCGGTCCTCGCCGAGCTGGCCGCCGCCCCGGCCAGGGACGCCATCGACTGGCGGCACCTGGACATCTGGTGGGGAGACGAGCGATTCCTGCCGGCCGCAGACCCGGAGCGGAACGAGACAGGCGCTCGCGCGAAACTGCTCGATCACGTGGATATCGACCCGGCCCGGGTCCGCGCCATGCCGGGACCTGACGGACCCGACGGCGACGACCCGGACGCGGCCGCCGCCCGGTACGCGTCCTGGCTGGCCGCGGCGGCCAGTCATGCCGGTCACGGCCCGGTGCCCGAGTTCGACGTGCTGATGCTGGGCATCGGCCCGGAAGGGCACGTGGCCTCGCTGTTCCCCGGCATGCCGGCGCTTCACGACGAGCGGCCGGTGGTGGCGGTACGCGATTCGCCCAAGCCACCGCCGACGCGGCTGACGCTGACGCTGCCGTCGATCCAGGCCGCACGCGAGGTGTGGATCCTGGCCTCGGGTGAGGAAAAGGCCGATGCGGTCGCGATGGCGCTGTCGGGCGGCGGCCCGGTCCAGGTGCCCGCCGCGGGCGCCCGGGGCCTGCAGCGGACTCTCTTTCTCCTCGACAGCGCGGCCGCGGCTAAAGTGCCACCGCAGATCAGCGGCCTCCGTAACCGATCCGGCACGCCAGCAAGCAGATAAACACCACGGAGAGCGCGGCCGCCGTGCTCGGCGATCCGGCCGCCGCCGAGATCATGATCCAGACGAAGACGACGGGTAGCAGCATGCCGAGCGGCCGTTCGCGCCGGTACCGGCGCGGGCCGCCTGCCGGAGAGGCGATCCCTGGCGCAGCCCGTTCAGAGTGCCTGCCGCCCGGCAGCAGGCCGTCGCCGAGGACCAGCTCATGCGGCAGGTCGCCGATCAGCTCCCGCAGACCAGCCCAGGTTCTCGCGGCATAAGCGGTCGCCGTGCGCTCTTCGAACTCATCGAGCGTCAGGCGACCGTCCGTGTACGCGTCCCGGAGGACGTCAACGACACTTTCCCGCTCTTTATCGGAGGCGAGGATCGGTCGATCGGTCATCGGCGCGGATCCTTCCGGTGTTGTTCTCCTGATCCTAACCCAGCGCGGGCCCGGACCCGGGCACACGCCGGACGAAGCCGGCTCCGGGCGCGCCGCCCAGGCACCGGGCGGGATCGTCGATCCCCAGCTGAGACAGCATCCGAATGGTTACGAAAGTAGGACCTAGATGTCTCGCTCTGCCGCACGTCGCAGCGTTACGCTGTTGGCGGATCTTTCCTCGGTCATTCTGTGCCAGATGAGACCGAAGGAAGATTTTCGGCTCGGAGACAAAGTGCTTCGCGCCAGCCACGCAGTTTACGCCGGGTATCCGCCCTCTTGGTGACCGTAATGGCCTGCCGAAGAGGGCGAGCCGTTCCTCACTAGGAGGGATCGATTTGAGCGTCAGCGAAGACCGCACAGTTCAGCCCGCTACCGTACCTGCCCCTGTTTCCAGCATCGCGGACCCAGCCCCACTCGGGCTCGCCGCGTTTGCCCTGACCACGTTCCTGCTGTCGTCCAAGAACGCGGGCTGGATGACCCACGCCACCGGAAGTGCCTGGCTCGGCTTCGCCTTCGCCTACGGCGGGCTCGCACAGCTCCTGGCGGGCATGTGGGAGTTCCGCCGCGGGAACACCTTCGGCTCCACCGCATTCGGCACCTTCGGCGCCTTCTGGATCGGCCTGGCTCTCTGGGTCGAGCTCGTGGCCAACCCGGCCGTCGCGGGTATAGCCAAGGCACCTGCCACGGCCGCAGCCACAGTCGCCTCGCTCAACCACGACCTGGGCTGGATCACGCTCGCGTTCGCCATCGTCACCATCTACCTGCTGATCCTGACCACTCAGGTGAACCTAGGCATTTTCATCGTCTTCCTCGGCCTGTTCGTCGCCTTGCTCGTCCTGGCCATCGGTAACTTCGACGCCGGCAGTGCGCTGCTCCCCACCGGGACCATCAAGGTCGGCGGCTACGTCGGCCTCGTCACCGCGCTGGTCGCCTTCTACGCGTCGGCGTCTGGCGTCGCCGCCGGCATGGGCGGCAAGATCCAGTTCCCTATGGGCAAGCCGTTCATCAGCTAAGCCCAGATCGGATCAGTACGGGGGATCGGGCCGGTACGGCCCGATCCCCCGGTTTTTTGTACGGCCGGGTTCTCCTGGGTCATCGCCCCGGCCGCTGCGTCGCCGGATAGCGTTAGGCGGCGGATAGCGGCAAGGTGAGGAGGGGCGGGTGCATTCCCCGAACGGGATTCAGGTCGAGCTGTCGGCGCAGGTTGAGCGCGTCAAACGACGGACACGCCCCTGGAAGT